>Ga0307408_100000245_pt1 | contig 56567 bp, 42 predicted proteins | sample 322Cmetagenome_FD_202116 | JGI IMG/M metagenome (GOLD analysis project Ga0307408, IMG submission 202116) | Maize rhizosphere microbial communities from greenhouse at UC Davis, California, United States - 322HYB-C-3 | ecosystem: Host-associated > Plants > Roots > Rhizosphere > Soil | place... | reverse complement strand
AGTACTCGGAACTGAAGATTCATATAAAACGGAAACTAAACGGTCGAAATCCCGCTACCTAAGCCATTTCTGATTTTTACTGACATGACCTGAAGCTTCTTCCTCCATTTCAAATCTTCGCTGGCCTAATCACGAAAATCCTCTAGAGCGTGATGTTAGCGCTCAATGCTGATGCGGTTTGGCAGATCATTCTCCATTTCAAGTCTTTACTGGTGCAAATCGAAGCACCGCATCCATTTCTAATCTTCACTGACCTGATTGACGTTCAAAGTGCGGCCAATCATTTCTAGCCTAGGGGCCCGTCAGCTTGTTGTTCAACATGCGGCTTGCCAGCCCCAGCCGTTGATACGACGTTTCAACGTGCTTGTCCCGTCGATGGGCACCACGCCTCAATTTGGCCTACAGATTGAGCATCCTCATACCAGTTGTCGCCAGGGAAAGCTCAATGCGATCCGAATGCCTACTGCATCAAAAGTTGCGTCCGCTCAGGACTGCGTTCGCAAAACCACAACTTATTGAAACGCTCGCCCAAAAAGAATCCGTTTCCCGACAAACAGGTATTGCCCGCTTGAGCCAGCCGGAGCGGTTTTTCGGCCTGATGTGGCGGCATCGCTGTGGCAGCGTCCTCGCACGCCCTGTGCCTGAGCGACACTAAGGCGCAAGCCGACGCTGTCAAGCCCATTACATCAGGCTTGGGTGTCTGGATCGTCAAGTTGTCTAGGTATGCTGCATGGTATGAGGCTTTTAGAGTTAAAAGCTGCTTGAGCAAAACTTACAAAAAGGCTATAAAGGCAGGACGCGGCGAACTAACATCATAAAGATCAATATAATTCTTGCTGGCAAGCCAGTTCTGTCTTCTAGCGTTAGAGAGCTCGCTATTTGCTATATTCCGCCCCGCTTCGCTATGTTTGAGTTGTTGCTTCGAAGCCTAACTCAACTAAATGGCTATTTAGTTGAGTTAAGTTTGATTTTTCAGTGGCATGCTCCACGCCAGTTACCCCGCCCTTCGTCGTTCTAACTCCATCAGGCTTCGGCTAATTCTTCAGGGGTGAAGCAACCAGTCGTATCTCGACCGACTAAACCGCTCCTCTTTTCAAAAAGAGCCTTTCAGGAGGCCTCGCCAACGTTTGAGCTATCGACCATTTTCAAGGAGGAGTCTGGGCAGCCACGCGACAAGGGTACGTCCATCAGGCCCTCTCGGCATGTGTCCGTCATGCGGTGATGATGCATACTCATCTGTATTACGTATCCAGCGGTCGACGCTATGAAAAGAACCCTCGCCGTACTTGAGCTCTTCGCCTTTGGTATGGACTCCATGCTGGCTGAGGCCCTTCAGGCCGATGGCTGGACACCTCACAAACTGCGCCAACGAAGCGATTGGGAACTGATGCACCTCGGCCTCAGCCCCGAAATCAGGCAGTCCTTGCAGGACATCCAGTCCCCATCGATCCCTATTAAGGAGCTGATTGAGGTATTGGATGTCAACCACAGCATGTGCTGCATTTGCAGGGTGCCAGATCAACCCATCGTCGCTCACAGCATCAACCCGTTGGCTGCCGGCGAGCTTCCTTCTGCAAAAAACCTTGCGATTCTCTGCATATATCATCAGATCGAGGCGCAGAGCACGCGACTTACCACACACGCCAGTAGAAGCCTACCGGCACCTGAGTGGCTAGTTGCTGCAAAAAAAGCCTGGGAGGTGTACTACGACGAACCGGATTTGATCTCAATCAAGCAGGCTGAGAGAAAGCCTGGCGAGGTCAACTGGTGGTACTTCAACCTGACGGGCCTTTGTGAAGTCGTGAAACCTAGTGTTGATCTACAGCAACTGCCAAGCTTCCACTCTGTCTTCTCGAAAGACCTTTGTGACAACGAGGGGTTTCCAGTCTGGGCCTGTGGCGCCCCCTCCCCCTACCAAGGCCTTGGTGGCTTGGCTCTGCACTCATACATGTTCGAAATTCTATTCGAGCTCTTGGGGTTGCGTTCTTTGAGGATTATCTATCCAACCGATCGGCAAGCCTCAGTGATTGGAACTGTGCATTCGGGAGATCTGATCTGCTTTCATGGTGACCATGTGTTCGATGACGTTCTACCCAGAAAAACCGACCAAAACCTCATGCAGAGCACATGCAAGTTTAGGGCAATCGGAATCAGTTTTGTATTTGACTTAAGGGAGGCGACATCCAAGTTGGCACGATCCACTTTGCTTTGTGATCAAAGTAGATTGGCTAGCATTCTATTGGTTAGCAAGGTCGGCTGGGTTGAAGATAAGTACTGTATTCTTGGAACTGTGATGGCGATACGGAGTGCTAATGTTTAGGGCAGGTTTTGGGCGGAATCATGAATCCGAAGACGCCGCTCCTCGATATCAGCGTTGCTCCATTCAACAGCCCTCCTTTCACGCATGGACTTGAACTCTGTTTTTCCGTGTAACCAGACGTTGCCGGTGTTTCAGCTTGCTGAACCGAATTTTTCCTTGATCATATCGAGGCTCAGTCCATAGCCCAGCAGGTAGGAGCGCGATTTCTGGGCCGGGTTGATACCGAGATCGTCCCCGTAGAGCCGCCTGGAGAGCTCTGCGTAGCTTGGGCAGTTCATAGCTACACGGATCACGAAGTCCAGCTGATTTTGCTCGAACAAGTTAAGGTTATGGTCAGGTAGAAGTATGGCAACGTAATTATCCGTAGCGCCAGTGACTGGGCTCGGTGATCCCTTCCGTCCGAGGCGTACGTGATCATTGAAGCCCAGCGAAGACCATTTGGCTCGAAGCGTTGTGATCTCTGCGCCAACAACCTCTTCTGAGATGATTTCGCTAACGGAGCGCGTAATCATTCGCTCCACGGAGGCGGAAAGGTCTCGAAAATTCGCCAGCCAAGGTGCCTCGTTTGACAATGCGAATGCAAGGTACTGCCTTAGGGCCTTTGCTGAAAACCGCTGTATATGAGGAAGTGTGTTTGTCGATCTCTTTAGCTCGTACACGAGGTTTGGCTCTATATCTTCCGGTCGCTCCTGCAGAGACGGAAGCCTGAATTCCCAGGTTGAGAGCCGAGCCAGAAGGTCGGCTCGGAACTGACCGTTCCTGACCATCCCCTCAAGATCCTTATTGGTCGCAGCAATCAGCTGGAAGTCGCACTTTACAGGTTTACCGGAGCCCAGCGGGGTATAGACCCGATCCTCCATTGCTTGCAACAGCATCGCCTGCTCAGGCAGTCCAAGCTCATCAATGTTGTCGAGGAACAACATGTCGTTGTTTGAAAGTTGGAGCTCACTTTTCGGGGCGCCGGTGACGCCAAGGAGTGCCTTGCCTTTATGGCCAAAGAGCGCGGACATCGCAGGCATCGCGGACATACCCTTCAAGGCCATGCAGTTCACCTCGACAAATCGGTCGGTGAGCAACGCGGTGCGTGCTTTGAGCTCATGCAGCCGACGCGCCATGGCAGTTTTTCCGGCACCTTCAGCGCCCCTCAATAAAATTGGGTGGCGCGACCTCAGTACAGTCCCCTGGATGTCTTCGATCATCTCGTTGTAGGCAATATTTCGCGTTGCTATGTTGTCCTTGAGCAGGTTGATCCCCTCAGCGTTCCCCATTGGATACTGGTTGAGGATGATGTCGTAACGCGAGAGATCCAAATCGATGACTTGCACCATGGAAGCCAGGTCTTCGGTCTTTGCATTCAGGCACTGCACGAGTTTCACTGGCCATCGGCGGGACTGGGCAATCGTGCAGAAGCAAATCTGCTGGATTGGCGTGCAGGTGGTTATGTTCAGGTAGTACTGCACTGCAGGGTCAAACTGGAGAACATCACCGAGGCGAAGCACCCTCAGATAGGTCGCGCTTATGTTTGACGAGCTTGGGGCGGTCTCCATCAACTGAACATCAAAGCCGTCGCGCATGCTCTTAGCGTCCTCGGCAACGAGGGTCGCCAAGGCTTCATCTCCTTTTTCGTATAGAAGAACCAGTCGGTCGATCTTTGGCTCGCTTGCCAGTGCTATCCCGGCGTTTGGACGCCACGCGGTGCGGCGCCGGTCGGTGCTACCACCGTCCAGCGAGGTGCTGAGAAACGAAATCATGATCGAAGTGGACATATACCGCCCTGATTATCCCTGAGGCTGGTGCGGTTGAAGTTAAGCATGCCGAGAAGCGAGCTTCGTAGCGTTTTCTCGCGATTGGCAGGCTAAGCAAGTCTCGGCGTCGGCCAAGCTGACAGGCACCTCTACACTTCACCCATGCGACCGCCGGCCGCTGGCAAGTGGGCCATGAATTTACTGAATGTTGATTCTCTGTTTATTGGCAGAAACCACCTTAGCCAGCCCCCTACCCTCATCAACGCTTATCCTTGCTGCTGCAGGTCATTATTAGCAGGCCTGGCTCCAGTCAGGCCGCGGAGAAAGCCCGCTAGGCCATGGCTCAGCTTAAACTGCAGAAACAGTGGCGATCCGAAAGGGATCTTGACGTCGTAGCCACCACCCGGTTTTCCTTCTTTCTGCAGTGAAGGAACCTCGGGGGCAGCCACGACATGAGCGCCAGGCACCGTGATGAGCTCGTTGGTGAAGGCGAAGCCGTAGGAAAACTCTGACATCTCGGGTTTCATTGTTGCTGCGTCCTTGCTGTTGGTCATTCATGACAATGCATCTGGTTTTAATGTCCGCGAGTGGCAGTCGGCGACTACGGGACAGGCGCTGGCGCCGGAAGCTCCAGAATCGACCAGCCAGCTTTCTCAAGCGCAGCCTTGCGTTTTTCACCAGTAGCGCCCTCCCCCAATGAGCTCTGGCGTATGGCCAAGCACAGCATGTGCGACGGACGGGTCATCCCGACATACATTAGCATCATGTCTTTCTTCGCTGTGTCCTGAGGCCTCTTAGCAGCTGCTTTTTTGCCCTCAAGACATGGCATGAGTTTCTGGATGAAGTGGCTGCCCCTGAAGGTCTCCAAAATTATCGTCGCTGCGTGTGTCTTGCCCTTTTCCGAGTGAATGGATGACATCCGGATATCCACGCCGGCGGAGACATCCTGGAATCGATAGGTGTTTACAAGGGATCCCCCTGTCTCTCCGGTTTCGGTGGCAACCGGAGCAGGCTCGAAGGCAAGGTACTGGCGGCCTAAAAGTTCAGCTGCAACACCCTCAGAATCATAGAGCGCGGCAGCAAGAGTCATGAGTTTCGGTGCGATGACCTTAACCCAGTCCTGCTGCGTGATTTCGGACGGCACAAACAGCATCTGCTGGAGACACTCGCGGTACCGAGCGAAGGCTTCGGGCTTGGTCGTAAATTTCTCACGCACAGCGGCTTGGTGCCGACCTCGCATCTGAACCAGGCTACGAGGGAAAGCCAGCTCACCGAGGTTGATCAGGCACAAAGCCAGCAGCTCAACGGCCGAATTGGCCGTGGGCTCCTTCATCGCATAGCGGCGTGCCACATGCGCGCCCTCCGCGAACGTGCGGGGATTGAACGATGTTTTGGTCGTGTCAGACCGATAGGATGACCAATAATGCTCCAAGGCCTTCGGGTATTGATTTGGTTTGAAGTTTTCAAGCCGATGCACAGCGCCAACCGCGAACACACCCTTTTGGCGGATATCCGCCGGTAGATGTTTCAGCACCAGCTTGCCGAATTCGTCTAGCACTCCGGTCGCATCCTTGTCCGGAAAGACGATGATCGTGTTAGGGACAGTGTTGGGTTCCCCTTCAGCCCGTAGACCTTTCAAGCCATTCGTGATCGGGACATAGGCAAACGGATTGGCAATCGATGCAATGGCCTGATCAAAGCGGAAGCTGCTGGCGATCTCCAACTGACGCTTTGGGTCAGGGAACGGGTCGGACAGTGGCGTCTTCTTCTCGAAAATTTCTTGGTTTGGGTCGCCGACGCGGATGACCCGAACGTCTGGATCATCGTAAGGAAAAACGCGCTGCAGCACAGCGGCCTGGTCAGGTTGAGTGTCCTGCATCTCATCGATCAAAACGCACGGGAATCGGAGGCGCAATGCGCCGCCCACAGCCGGCTCTTGGTCGAGTAAAGCGTGACCCAGCACAAACACCTCATCGAAGCAGAAGTAACCGGCCTTGGCAGCGCCACTCAGGGATTTCACCACACTCTTGTAAGTGGCGGTGTGTGGCGCGAAACCAATATCTACATCCCCGAGCGGATGATCGAAATCGGCAGACCAGACTCGCAAGCTGTGGAGATTTTTATGTTTCACCTCGAAGGCAGCCTTCGCACCGAAATGCTCACTGTTCGTCAGCGCCCTTCGGCGTGCTTTGTGAGTCAGCTCATCGTCAATGGCCTGCAGTGCGATACCTTTCGAGCGCAACCAAGGTGAGGCTAAGAATCGGACGGTGAAACCATGGATGGTGTCGATACAGTGAGGGAAGCGCAACAGGCGTTGACCTACCTCGGTACCGCCGAGGCGCTTCTCAATCTCTTCCCGAGCCGCGTTGGTGTGCGAGAGCACACAGATACCCTGCATACGGCTCTTCCAATGGCGAGCCAGGATGGCCAATTTCGCCACGACCAGGGTTGTCTTGCCGCTCCCCGGGCAAGCCGCAACATCAATGGTATCCATGGATTTCAAGAAACCGCGGCGTGGCTCGTCCAGCGCTTCCAGCCCCATAAGATTGATGACCCAGTCCACATCGGCATCAGTGATGGGGGCAACCAGTTGGCTAAGCATCATTCGGAGACCTGTTCCAGCGGATCAGCAGAGCCTTCCGGTGCTGTCGGCACCAGGAGGGGATGAGCCGGGCTGGAGGTTGTGCTCAGTGCGGCACCACCCGTTGCGTACTCGATCGCGTGCACAACATAAGTAGGCAGTAGCCCCCGCAGAGTCGTGGCGTCCAGGGTACTGGCTTCAAATCGCTCGTCGATCAAGTCGATCAGGTGCTGCGCTGCGATCGCTTTAGAAGCCCTTTTAAACAGTTTGTAGATCGCGGAACACCGAGCATCCTCAGTGGCATAGGTGGTCTGGATCTTGTCGAAGGCTGTTTGCGCTTTCTTCAGCAGCGTGACCTTGGTCTCCTTACCTTCATCGATTTTTTCCTCATTGATGGCCAAGTATGCGGCGTGGTGGACTTCCTTTGAAAGCCCCTTGAACGCCAGGTCGTACTCAAGCGTCCAGTGATCAGCAACGAACGTGCGCACGCATTGCCCATCGCTTTCTGCTCGCTTGTCGCGGTGCTCCTTGAGGCCTTTTTCAAGGTCAGGTGCAGTGGCACCGAAGTCTTTCATCGCGCGCCAGCGTCGATCGGCTTTGTCAGGCCATACAGCTCCTTTTACTCCCTTCAGGCTCAAAATCTCGGGTGCACAATCCGGCATCACGTCCATGTCCGTAATGCAGGCGGTAGGCACGGATATTTCCCCTTTGGAGGTGTCTTTTCGCTGCAGGATTTTCGAATACCGGCGCAGGCCGACGCCTCCCACGTTGATGATCGATACACCATGCTTGGTGAGATCTTTGCCAAGTCGCCGAGCGAGCGACGGCAGTAGAATGGACTCGGCATCGCCTTCTACGACCAGCAGCCCCTTGGCGAAGAACAGACCCGCTTTGGTAACGTCCAGGAAACGGCTGAGGAAGCGATAGTCGTCAGGAGCAAGGCAGGTTTGATCTTCCGCGAGAGAGAACGCCTGCTGCCGCTGCATCAGAACTAGGTTCTGCAACGGAATTTTCGAGCTCAGGTTGGGGCTGTGCGTGGTCAATATGACTTGAACCGGCCTCAAGCCTGTAGCTGGCTGAGCCGCAGCCTCAAGAAACTCCATCAACTGGAGCTGGCGCTGAGGATGTAGGTGTGCTTCTGGCTCTTCGATGAGGAGCAACGGAAGTCCGTCGGGCTCTTTACCGAGCAGCAGTAGCTCACAGGCCATGAACAGCACGTTGTTCGAGCCCAGCCCATAAACGCCGCGGGCTTCACCTGTGGCGTGATCCAACAGCCCCAGCTCCAAACGCTCCAGGATCTGTTTGAGTTTGGCTGGATCCGTTCCCGCCTCACCGAAACCAATGCGACTCGTCAGCGGCTGGCCAGCAAGCGACAGCGGACGCAGGTAGGTGTCGTTGATTTCCTTCTGCGCGGAGATAATTGCGCCATGGCTGTTCACCAGGTGGCGAAGATAGTCGCCCATGCCAGCAATACTGAGGGCTTCAGCGTTAGCGAGGTCGGCGGGGAGCGCCGCCGGATCGAATGCGCTGCCGGCGTCAATATTCGGGAAGCTGCTCAGTACTTGAGACAGGCGTGAGTTTCTGCCCGGGGACATCTCACGCTCTGCGTCGCGCAGCGGTTTTAAGTATGCGGTGGCCAGTAGTTGTCGGACACCCACGTCCAAAGACGGGCCTTCTCCGTTTTCACCAGAGCGAACCGAGATGTCGACCCATTTACGGGTTGAGGCAGAGGCGACGATGCGGCGAGCCGACCAGTGAACGTATAGCCTCCCAACGCCACCTTTGTAGGTCACGTATTCAGCGAAAGCGCCAAGTTCGGTAGGGGTCAGTCCTTCCAGCGTACACCTGAGGGTGATGACCTCCGCCTGGGTGCCATCGTTGGCGATGTGAAAGTCCTCGATCTGCAGCCTGAGATACTCAGCATCACGTGTCTGCAGAACGTAGCGAATCGCATCAATGACTGCGGTTTTCCCCGCGTCGTTTTCACCTACGAGTGCAGTCACGCCTTCGTTGAACTGAATGTTCAACGCATGACTGCCTTGGCCGAACTGGCGGAAATTTTCGATTATCAAAGCCGAGAGATACACAACGTTGCCCTCACCTGGTTCAGTGGTCAGGAGAGAATTGCTGAGCGTCAACATGGCCGACACCATCCCTCCCTGGATGTGCTAGCTATATGCCATGAAAAATCCATTGGTGCTAGACGATTCACCCGATTGCTGCCGAAGCGTGGTCATTCGGCATACTCGCGTGGGCGTATAGCCGCTGCGAGTATCAGTGCGGCCCAAATTGATGGCGGCGTAGCCCGCGCAAGACGTCAAGTTTCATTTACCATGCTGTCGGCCCAGGCCGGTTTCGATCAGGCCGAAAGCGTCAATACGTGTAGGAACTTTTCGTTTGGCAGCAAACCACTGACGGCTCGCGAGGCCTATCAAATCCTGTGGGACATCGCCCTAGGGGTTCGCACCATGCGTCGTTTGGGCGGACAGTCTTGGTCTGAGATCTACTGCGGTCAGATGACCGTTGAAGCCGATGGCTGGGTGCTCACGTTCTACAACGATTGCGACATGCTCGACTATTGCGACAGCTGCTACAGCCCGGAGGGGCGCGCCTACGTTTTCGACTCGCTGCAGTCGTACAGTACAGACCCTGTGGAGCTGTTGAGCACTTGGGAGCAGGCCCCGTTAGAAAAGTTGCTGAGAGACGCCTAGACGCCCCGCAATCAGCATAGATCGAGAAAGAACTAACCTCACCTAGGGCGTCTGAGAAGGCGCACGGCCAATTGGCCCGGTGGGCGTATGGAGGTGGGGTGTAAACCAGTTTTCCATACTGTAAACCTTCGTGGCTTACAGTATAAAAAACAGGTTTGCATCATTAGGGTGTGGCTGACTTGGCAGCCCTGAGCAGAATGAGGCTCGACATCTGACACGCCTCGAGAGCGCTGCTTGACGACAATCAGGCCACAAACCCATGCTCCAAACGCCTGATAAACTCGATGGCCGTATCCGCTTCCAGCCTGGTTGCGATCATAGCGGCAGGAACTTTGCCGCCAAATGCTTTTACCGGACGTGACATCCAGTGCATGGCTGCGTCGATATCGTCGCCATACAAGCGCTTCGCGGCGTCGAGCACTTCCAAATAACGGGCCTGTTGATCGGGGGGCAAAGTGCACATGAGTACGCTCCTTCTGCGGTCTTATCCTAGACTACACCATCGCCATCCGCTCACTGTCTCCCCCTTATAGGCGAGCCAGGTGCCAGTTTTAGGCGTGCCTCTTACTAGGATCCCGGCAGGTGGTTACGTTGGCCTGAGGCTGGCGTCTCAGAAAATGTGTAAACCAGTTTTTTTACGTGTAAAGCGCGGTGGTTTACACATCAAAAAATTGGTTTACACACCGGGTCGAGGGCGGTTTCAAGCTAGATCTTCACTTCTCTCCTGGACTCCCTCCCCCGTATCCCACTCCGTATCAGCACGCGTTGACTCAAGTCCACAACACCATGGTTTCGTCATTCGCATGCTCGCTGCAATCGCTCGGCAAAAAGAGGCAGATAAAGCTCAGACTCGGCTATCGTCTTTCACCTTCCGTTCTCCAACACTTCAGCTTCCAAAATTAATCCAGCATCCTTTCTCACGCGCCTCGCTTGATTGGCCCACGCCATCATCGTATGGTCTCCGGTTTGACAGGGAACTCACTTGGAGTTGCCTGTTCTCGCGTACCACGCAAGTCGGCACAAATCGGACAAGGTTGTTCACGATGGCAAAAAAGCCCAGATACTTGCAGTCGCCCATGGGTGTCGGGCAGGCACCTTCAACAAGTGGGACGGTGGTGCTCGGATAGTAATCGATAAATTTCCAGATGCTGATCACCGCTCCTATAGGACACTCGAACTCGCACCAAGCTCGACGTTGTCGGCCTAACGCAAACCCGAACTCTCTATCCCTCCTGATACGGACGTCATATGGAACTGATTCTGCTTCCAAAAAAATCTGAAGGCCTCTGCCTTGAAAAAATCTACCAACGAGCATTGAGCAAATCGAAAGAGCTTTACATTGTCAGCGCATATCTCACGGAATGGGGTATCGCAGAGGAGCTCGGGAGCCAGTGTGAGTCGTTTCTTTTCATCGTTGGTAAAGACTTTGGTATTACCCGAAAGGACGCCTGCAGAGCAGTCATGAAGTGGCTCCCTGCCGATCGCCATCAGGAGTTCATGGTAGCGGAATCAATCAATGGGTTTCATCCCAAGGCAATGTTCTGGAAAGAACTTGATGGAAGGTGTTATGCGTTACTAGGCTCATCCAACCTGACCCAAGCGGCGTTCTCCACCAATTTCGAGGCCAACGGCTTTGCCTGCATCACTGACGAGCAGTTTCAGCTGGCATCTGAATGGATCGAAAAGGTCTTCGAAGTCAGCGTCACGCTGAATGAAACTTGGCTCGATAAGTATCAGGAAGCTCGCCAGCCTGCAGGTAAGAACGGCGAAAAGGGAGCGAAACCTGACGAGAGCATAGAAGCCTATCGGCTTCCACTCCCAGCGATACGACGACTCAAAGGCTATAAATCGTACCTTATCCAACGACGTGATCAGATGAAGGTGTTCCGCAAGAACAGGGCTACATTAGTGGAGCTTTTTCGGACGACTAGCAGAATCAGAAACTGGAATCAGACTCGCATTGATGACTTCTATTACAAGATGTCTACTCTATGGTTCTTCGGTGAAAATGGGAGCCGATTTCAAGGTAAAGGTTGGGAGCGCAAGGGGCGAAACAGCGATTTTCGCGAGCTTTCAAAAAGTCTTGTCCGCGTGATCGATGCTCCTTTTGCCGCCCGAGATAGGATGGTGATCCAAGAGATAAATCGTCTTACGGTCATGAGGAATCCGACGAGGGGTGCGCTGTTTTCCGAGATGCTTTGCCAGTTGTTCCCAAACTACTATTACGTTCTTAATCGCCCAGTTCTCGACTGGTTCGCCAGCTTGGATATTGCATTTCCGCGAGGGCTCAGTAAGGGCGAGCGATACGTTAATAGAGCTCGCCTGCTGCGCGCGGCTCTCAAGCGTGCAGATGATTACCCTGCAGAAAATCTGGCGGAGCTGGATTGCCTCATCTGGTTCGCTAGTACCTTGAGCGCTTAAAAGCAGTCAGTACAAATATCACCCAAGCGCATGGTCTCCATTCACGCTGGCGGCCATACAGCATTTTCACTGAGTGATCATCTCTCCGAGCGCAATAGTGGCTCCCGATCGGCTATTGGTGTAAGCGGCCATCCCGACCGCAGGCTTACTCGCGCATGTGATGGTGGCCAAATTCGCTGATCATCTGCCGCTGTACCTGCAGGAAAAGATCTTTGGCCGGGCAGGCCTGGCGATCCCGCGTTCGACGCTGGTTCAGTGGGTCGGCCAAACCGGCGTGCAGCTCCAGCCACTGGTGGATGCACTGCGGGAGGTCGTACTCGCGCGGCGGGTTGTGCATGCCGATGAAACGCCAGTGCAGATGCTGGCGCTCGGCGAGAAGAAAACGCACCGAGCGTATGTCTGGGCTTATTGTACCACGCCATTCTCGACGCTGAAGGCGGTGGTCTACGACTTCAGTCCCAGCCGTGCCGGCGAACATGCACGTAACTTCCTGGCACATGGAACGGCAAGCTGGTCTGCGATGACTTCGCGGGCTACAACGCCAGCTTCGAGCTGGGCATCACCGAAATTGGCTGCATGGCCCACGCCCGCCGCAAGTTCTTCGACCTGCATGTGGCGAACAAAAGCCACCTGGCCGAACAGGCTCTGCACTCAATCGGCGGCCTGTACGAGATCGAGCGGCAAGCCAAGGAAATGAACGATGATGACCGCAGGCGATTACGGCGACGGCGATCAGTTGGCTAATAGTTTTCATGGTAGTTACTCCGGTCGTAATCAGGAATTTGAGGCCGGGTCGTTCAGATAACCTTGATCTGGTGAACCCGTTGCAGTCGTGTTTCTGCATGGGTTTAGATTACGGTCGGGGCGTGAGGCGTCGTTAGCGCAGCAGGCCTTCTTGATCATCCTTTTGCACTCGTTCAGAGCAACGTTCACATCGAAGAAACTAGCACGCTTAGTAGTCGTGATTCGCAGACAATCAGCCTGGTGTGGACACTTAATGCTGATGGAGAAAGTAAGGTAACCAGGATTGCATTGCACCACTTGCACCACAATGGCTGGCGCAAGCCAAGCGTGCTAATGCATCATCAGTTGATCAATACCCCTTTTGGATGGCTCTCCTGTATGAAGACGGATCTCAATCACCAGTTAATCGTCGTTTCTGAAGACGGGGAGCAAGGCCGGGAAGGCTCGGTAGCACGCAGCCTACGCGAAACCCGAGAAATGCTCTTCAATGAGAAGTATCCATGGAATTGGGCAAACGCTTTAGCATTCCGGGCAGCGGAAAACGTAGCGAACACGATTCAATCTGTACCTGACGAAATCGCCATAATTTCGACAGAGGCATCGGCCTTATTCTCCTTCCCCCCAGGACATCCAAGACGAAAACTGGTTTACGCCCGGCACCCCTCCTCCTCGACCCTTTACTATCCAGTCGCCAGTTTTCATCGAAAAGCCTTCGAACATAAATTCGCCGAGGCCATTCGCCTGCTTACATCCTTAGGCGCCAAAAAAATAAGAGTCGAGCACGAAAAAGGATGGGGGCGTGGCTTTGGTGTTGATTTTTCAGCGAGCGTACCCGAGGCAAACGCGCAAGGTTCTGCAGGCTTTTCATCCTCAAATAAGGCCGATGAACGCCTTCTTTTTGTGGCCACGTTGAAGGGGCACGCCGCGCCAAAAATCCCCGATAATCTTGTGTGGTTTCCTCACGAGCCCGTGTGGCAGCAAATTGCCAGAGATCGAATCGACTGCGGACTTGAGGACTTCGATCTGACAATTAGTTATTCGGATGATTTTGGCGTGAACGCCAAACTCATCGCGAGTCTGACCAAAGGATCATTCGAATTGGGAGGGACATTCGAGGAGCACGAAAGCACGACTTGGCGTATCACCGGAGAGTTTAGCCAACCTCTCGATTAAATCGTCTCTAGCTCTCAGGTTCATCCCTCCAGCATTGGCTGTTCATGTCTGCTGAAAATAACCGCTTGGCCGGTCTCTGCCGGTCACGGCGGCTGAGCTCGGCGAAAGGCGCTCTTCTAGTGTCTAACGACTCAGGGATAAATCACGGCTCTCGAAATTTCACGGACGAATGGCCCACTGTCTGGCTAGCCGGAAAATCCCTAGTGTAGTAGCTTTGGGCTACTACGCTTCGTCATTCAACTGCCGCGCAGGCAGCGTGGAGTGCCTCCTTCCGATGGGATGTTTTACCCGTTTGGAGAGAGGTTTGCTCTGGCGAGCTTTCCCCACCTAGTCTGATATGGATATCAAATGCCAAATCTGATTTGCATCGATGTAGTCGACCAATCCCTTATTGAGCAATTTTCTGCCGATGGGGTCGGTTTTCCAGACCGCACCATGTTATGTCCCGAAACTGGTGTGCTCGATACTTCCGTGTTGGAACGGATGATCGGCATGTCCAGATCTCTTCGCCGGATCGAGCAGGCGAACGTGAAACCCGGATTTCGAGTAATGGACTTTCAAAAGACCTCCATTGGTCGTCTGAAGCTCCTACTCAAGGACTTGTTCAACCTCCAGCAGCGCTTGCTCAAAAAGTCGAAAAGAATTGACGGATACCGCAGCTGGGAACGAGTTGTCATGAACGACATAGACCCGACCTGGCACGAACTCAAAGGCGCAGTGGCGCAGCGTTTCGGTGAGCTGACTCAGGAAGACCAAGACACTTTGAGCACCATGCTCGAAAAACGGCTTGATTGGGTTGATAGCGGGAAGAACTGGGAAACCGGACTAAAGGACTTCATTAAGAGTCGCACGTACGTCGATCAGTTAGGTGGAATGGTGGGGATCCTGTTCGATCGATTGGCGAGCTGGAACGAGCTCGACAACGAAGAGCGTCGAACGCTGGCAGATGGCGTCTATGCCATGGCCACGCCTTTCGGCCACGAGCTACTGGGTATTTTCTTGACGTGCCAACCTGAGCTGATGGGGTACTACTCCACGATGCTGGAGGACGAGAGGAAGGCCAGACGGGTTGGCGTGATAGACTCGGTAGAGCAGCCAGGTCAGACAGCGACACCCGTCGAGCCGCCTACTGCATCAATACCCCCCGCCGTACCCTTGAGTCTGTATGCCCTCTATGCTGAGCTGTTTCAGTTAGCCGAGCAGGCAAAAACTGATTCAGGCAACCTTCACTATGCCGAGCAAATCGAGGCACTGATCTCCTCAAACCTTCCTCGTCTGAAGGAGGAATACTCACTCAGCGATGATACGGTTCGCAAAATACTTGGCGAGTGCATCGACGTTCTGATCAAAATTGGTCGTGAGCTGTCACTGCAGAATTTCGATGACGAAGAGTTTCTAATGGCCTTTAAAACGGCCTGGCTGGAGTTCTTCAACGAGCGTTTGCAGGATGAGGTACCGGAAACTTTCTTGGCTGATTTGACCGACGAGCGTGAAGTAGAATCGGTAGAACTCAAGACCCGTCTTGAGCAAGCTCAAGCGCAGTGCGTCCAAATCGAGAACGACTTGGCTGGTTTCAACGAGAAACTCAAGGTTGCCAATTTTCGTGAAAAAGGTGAATTGCGCAGCAGCATTACCGAGGCAGAAGAGTCTCGCGTCAAGAGCAATAGGCTGCACCAAGAGGTGGAGCAGCAAGGATGTGACCTGTTGCTGCCACCCGGGTACCGGCTCGATTCACTCTCGGCAGACGGGCAAGAAATTGATCTGACACCGGACGCTTATCACCCCTCCACCAAGGCTGCCTTTACGGCCTGGTCACGAACGTCATCTGCTGATCTGGCTACTCCGCCCCTTCCCAATCCTCTTGGTACACAAAGTAAAACCCCTGTTGGTGATATATCGCCGGCCTCTGTGGTTGGTTTAGGCGCGGATGAAGCTGACGCAGGCGATGAAGAGCCTCCGACCGCTGACGAGCCACAACAAATGGCTGCTCCCGAGGCTGCCTCAGAGCCAGCATCTCTTCCCGAGCCTGAAATCAACATAGCGCTTGAGCCCGCCGTCAATTTTGTTGATCCGGTTGAGAGACAAGACGCAGCTTCAGATCCGACTCTCACTAGTATCGAGAACGATGTAGCTGATGAGTCAACTATGCAGGAAGCGTCGGAAGATGAAGTCAATGTCTCTCGATTCTTCAACAAGCCAAGGGAAACCCTAGAGCGGCTGGAGCATTGTCAGCAGACGATGGATGTCGTTCCCGCGATTGCAGTAGAAAACATCGCATTGCTTTGGTTGAAACGCGGGCAGCTTCCACTGGCCAGCAAGACGCTGGAAATTGCAGGTCGAATGGGCCTTGCGGGTGATCTGTTGTCGCTGCCACTGGTTCAGGCGGCATACCATGGCATGCACGTTTGGCGTGGTGACTCTGCGACCGTAACCCGGGTTCAGCAGAACCTGCATCAGCTGTCCTCGGAGATCATTGAAAGCTGGATTTATCGACGCCCAGGTGGACGTGTTGTTCCCTACCTGGTGTTCGCCGCTACACTTCAGCCCACGTTGTTCTTCGGAATGATGACCAACGCGCCACGCTTGCTCGGCTCTGTCCTCGGCAACTTCGATGGCCCGGTGTCCCGGTTGATCGAAGAAGTGGTCAGTTTCTCCAGCCACAATACTCGTCTGGATGTGGATACCCTGCGTGAGCAACCCACAAGCAACGACAAAGAGGCGCGTGACAAACTCGCCGCCCGTCTTGTTGAGTGGCAAGACCGTATTTTGAACAAACAGACCGGATGGGCTCCGGCTCGCAAAGCCATGAAGGAATGTTTGGCACGTGAAGACTTTGATCTCACCTACAAGAGTATCACCAGAGACGATGCTTCACGGATAGACGACGTGCGTGCGTTTGCCGATCTGTATCGAGACAAGGATGAGCAGTCTCGGCTGATGACGGCTGAAATTCACAAGATGATGAACGAAAGCACCTCCGCTCCGCAGATCGAAGGCAACGCTAAAAATTGGTTCCTAAGGTCAATTGACGAGATCGTTGACGTCGCCGATCGGTGGGTCGAAGGCCATAGCCTGCTGGGTCGACGCACCAGCGAAGTCAGTAAGTTCGCCCCACGCTTCCTTACGATGCTTACTGCGGCGTCCGCGCACCTAGAGCAGCGCCTCCAGAACACCGAAGATCCAGAGCAGCAAGCCGGCTTACTACTCGCCATCAGTGTACTCCAACGTATCAACAAAGTGGCAGAGCGACATGAAGAAACGATTTGGGAGATCTCCCGAATCAATGGCTGGCTTCAGTGGCCTTCGGAATGGCTGGCCACCTCGCCAGACGACAATCCTCATCATCAATTGGCCCTTTTGACGAGCCTGCTTGAAAAGGGCGTCAGCGATCTGGAACTTGCCGATCAAGCGCTGGAACGTAAGAACTTCCGTCATGCACTGCTTCTGACCCTCAACCATGAAGACGTCCACAAGGGCTCAATGGCGGAGAACATCGAAGCGATCAAGCGCTCGTTCTTGGAAGATGTTCGCCAATGCAACCTGCGAAGCGATCAGATAAGGGGGTTGCTGGATAACGCGAACATCGCCTCGCTGATCGACGATGAACGACATTACCAACTGCGTGGCGAGCTTGAGCACCTTCAGGATCAACTCAAAAGCCTCAAGGCGCTGGATGACATTGGCGAGATTCACCACAGCTTAGACACCCTTGAGTCAAGCATCGTAACCAAGTTCACGACCAAGAAGCAGGAGCTTGAGGCATCCCTGGATTCACTCGTTAACCAAGCTTTGGTTGATCGCGGGGTGGATTGGGTACCCGCAGTGTGGCAGGAACAGATCCGCTCGGCGCTCAATACACATGACACGACCGTCGCCGAGGAGATGCTTGAACATCTCAAGCACTCGTTGGACAAAGGCGAGGCGCTGCAAAGCGAGACCGAATCTGGTACTGAGCTGCTCAAGCGCTTTCTCCTGCTTGAACCACAGCTCCATTCAATGCTGAGTCAGAATCGCAATCCTCGTGAAGTGATCCGCCATGTTTCCAGCGCAAGCTTGAAAGGTTTGTCTTTGGACACCTTGCCTGCCTACTACAAACTGGCCATCGAGGATCTGATCAGCCTGCGCCGCCGCGTCAAGTCATTGGACAAAGCAACCTACGAAGAGCTGGTACGCATTCTATATGCCTTAGGTCTTGAGGCCGCGACACCCTTCTTTAGCAATGCGACCTCGCAGCGTACCGCCTTCTCCTCGCGAAGCCACATTGCCCACCTCACCTTGAACGTGAGACGGCATGATACGGGGCGTGGAATCGTGTTCTTCAACCAAAAATCTGAAGAGCAGGCCCTCAACGTATTGATTGCCAACGGCGAGTGGACGCTCACTGAGCTTCGCACACTGCTGACCGAGCAGACCCAGTTCCTGCACGAACGTACGGTGCTGATATCGGCAAAAGAGCTTTCGAACGATGAGCGCAACGAGTTGGCCAAGTTTTCAAAACAGCAGAAACATGCGCTACTCCATGTCGATCCCGTCCTGATGACCATGTTGGCTGGTCTCAACGTACCGGATCACCAACGGCTCAAGACCTTCCTGCAACTAAGCTTACCATGGACGTTCAGTAACCCGTACACCGGCAACCAGATGCAGCCGGCGCCACCGGAAATGCGCTATGGGCGCCAGAAAGACATTAAATCGCTGACCACCATGCGTAACGGTGCAGCCATGATCTTTGGTGGCAGACAACTGGGTAAAACAACGCTGCTCAACGAAACACGGCGTTTGTTCCACAACCCTGAGCTTCGTCACCATGCCTTCTTGTACCAAATGGATGGAGACCTGGATCGCGCCAACCTTTCTGGCAATGAGCTCGAAAAACACCGGAATCGGGTTTGGCAGATGATTCACCACGCTGCCGTCACGAGCGGTTTGGTCAAAAATTCGTCCCCCTCAGACGCTGATGGGATGGTCGATGAGCTGCGGGATTATTTTTCCAAAGACAACCCAGATGCGCTTATGGTTTGTCTCGACGAAATTGATCCGATTCTGGGACTTGATGCTGCGAACGGCTTCCGCATTTTCCGTGAGCTCAGTGGCTTAGTGAACAACAGCAATGGCCGGTTCAAGGTCGTAATTGCGGGTCTGGAGAACGTACGCCGGTTCGCTGACGCCCCGAACTACCCGCTGCACCAGCTCGGCAGTGCTATTCAGGTCTCGATCATGAGCCCTGCAGAAGCGCTTCAGCTCATTCGCGAACCACTGGGGCATTTGGGTTATGAGTTCGAGTCTCCCTTGCTCATGAACAGGATTCTTGTCGAAACAAACCGCCATCCCGGCCTGATTCACATTGTCTGCCATGAACTGATCCAGACCCTGAATGCACGTCACAACCGTCGCGTGGGATCGGTCACCATCACCGCTGAAGACATCGAGCAGATTCGAAAGGATCCGAACATTCGACAGCTCATCTGCGACCGCTTTGACATCACGCTGAACCTTGACCTGCGTTACAAGTTGATTGCCTACAGCCTGATCTCGCAAAGCACCAGCAGCTTCTCTCCCAGCCGCGCGAAACTCATTGTCCAGGAGTGGGCTCCGCATATCTTCGAGCCGATGACCGATGCGCAGTTTGAAGCGTTTCTGGATGAGCTGTGCGGCCTAGGCGTACTTCAGTACATGCGGCGCACCGAGGGCGGCAAGGAATACGCTCTGCGCAATACCAACATCATGAACTTGGTGGGCGGCCAACAGAACATCGAAGACAAACTGCTGGCTGCAGTAGATGCGATCAATGAGAACGACCCATTGTCCGCGCACGCATATCCGGTTAACGCTACACGCCCATCCCCGCTTACGCTGCGAGACGAGAAATTGCTCATCAGCGAAGAGGTGCGTGAAAAGCCTACATTTGGTGCCATTGAGGCGCGCTCTTCAAACTACTCCGTCGGCATCATCACAGGGTCGGAGGCCTTGGGGCTGGATCCTCAGTGGATGCTTGAGTCTCTCCTGGCAATTGGGGAAGAGGAGCCTGTCCTGACCACCAACCAGAGCTCTGGCCGCTACGTTCCAGCTCACAAAAGAGACACCGATCTCGGCTCAGCCAGTGAGTTCAAGAAGCTGTTGGTCGAGAGTGTCATTGGTGTTCAGTCGCTTCGCAAGAACATCATGTTCTTCGTTGAGATTACAGGTGAACAACCGATCAGTCTGACGTTGGATCTGCTTGACGTTGCACACGAAGCACGACTGAACACCAACGCCAAACGCAACCGCGTTCGGGTCATTTTCCTCATGTCGCCGCGAGCCCTGTGGCAGTGGGAATCTAATCCTCAGCTCACCCAAGGCCGAGAAACCATGCAGCCCTTCATCGCCTTGGATGTCTGGAAGAAGACCGCAATGGCGCACCTGCTGAACAAGCTAAACCTTGAGAACACTTCAACATCGACCAACACCTTGGAAAGCTATAGCCAGGGATGGTACTTCTCCTTGGACAGGCTGTTGGCTGCCAAGAAAAAGAAATCCGATGTAGTCAAGGTGAGCGGCTTCGGTGCGGCCTACACATCTGTGCTTCAAGCCAAGCCCAAGAGCATGGAAGAGTTCCTCGGAAAGACCGGCGTAACCGCTGTGAGCTGGGGGCGGCAAGTGCTGAGCGCGCTGTGTGAGCAAGAGCGCTTCGATGAAGAAGATATTGAGTTGCAGCTCATGGATGACTATGGGGATGTCGATCCACAGCAGGCACTTCGTTGGTTGACCCGCTTGCGCCTCATCGTTCCTTGCAGAGTGGCTAAGAAAAATTTCTATCGCATTCCTGAAAGCATTAAGGCTGCCCTGCTCAGCAAGGCGCCTCAAGAGGCCAAGGCCTGATCATGACCCAGCAAACAACAGGTCAATCTGGCTGGGTGCAGGTGATGCAGGGTGCGTGGGGAGCAGTTCCCGCTAGTGAACTACTCCACCCCAACTCAGAAGCGTGGTCATCAATCAATTTGACCGCTCCTGATGTAGCCGAATGCACAAGTTTCGCGGTGGCGGGACGGGCTCTGAAATACGGTCAGTCAGTGGCGATTGCGCTGCCATTGATGGGTGGGGAAGGTATCACCCGACTGATGGTATATCTGCAACGGATCCGGCTGGATTCACTGCAAGGGGGGATACGTTCGCCTTGGCTCAATCCGGGCAACATGGAGCAGTGTCCGGACATCGTATTTATCTCCCGGCCCCGTAACGGTTTCCACGATCTCTCGCGTGTAAAGGCCTTGCGTACTCGCGTACTGCGAGCGTCTGACCTCAAGCGCAACAAGGCATCCGCCTCCCAAACGCTAGTTGTGGATGGCTCCACGGACGTAATGGAGCTGGTTGAAGCGATCAGCAAAGCAAGCAAGCCTTTCGTTCTCGTCATAGATGGTACGCTTGGAGGAAATGAAAACTTCGCTGCCGTGGATAGCGCACTGTCAGAGAGTTTCCCTGAGGTACCTCGAATCACGTTGCTCTCGCTGGGTGACAGCGAATCTCTGGACAGGATCCGCTCGAACGGAACTCGTAGCCATCTATGGGTGATGCGACTTGGCGATACAGCTTTGTTGACTTCACCTGCAGGATCCGACTCCCGGTTCAAACTGACGGTGATCCAGGATCGAAGGGCCAACTCAGAGCTGGGACTGATCGCTGATCGGTTCTTCGATTTACGACGCGAGCTGGATCGAAAGGATTTCGTGCTGAAGGAACGCTTGGCCATCATCGGCAAGGTTTTTCGCAGCCTCAACGAGTTGTGCCTCCCCCTTCCCTACTTGGAGACGACATTACAGGCAGCGACTCGCCCGGGTCTTTTCCCTATTCGTTGCTTGGAGCGATGGCTGCAAATTGCCGACAAAGGAAGCTGCCTGTTCGGGGAGTCAGATGTGGCTTCACGCAACCTGATTCAGCAGTTAAGGGACTGGCACCAATTGCTTATGCAGTCCATCACAGGCAAGGCTAGATGGCTGCTAAAACACCTTAAGGATTCATGCGCGAACAAGACTGATACGTTGGTGCTGTGTGGCAGCCCCCATGAAGTAGCAGCCTTGGAACATTGGTTCGACAATGAACTCGACGAAGGCTGGAACGAGACCATTCAAATCACCGCGATGGATGGCGTGAAAGCCTATCGACAGTTCTCTGGGGTAGTCGAAGAAGTCGTCATCGTAGGAATGCTATGGCCTAATCGGCAGCACTGGTTAGCTAGCCCATGTCGCCGTCTGACTATCCCAGCCTACGAATATGAGAGGCCCTTCGTAGAGCGCATGCTTCATTTATGGTGGTCTAAGCATGGCGTTCAAAGCCGTATCGATGGTGACAAGCTGACTCACTGGCAGCTCGGCTGGAATGATCGTCGATGCGACGATATCGATACGCTGCAGCCGTCCCTGGCCCTGGAAACGTTCACCCTCCCCGATTGCAGTCTGTATCCGGCAAAAGAACGTGCGGTCTCTATTCCGCTGGCAATGGAGTTCAATAATTGGCTCGATCTGCTGATGGAGCAGCCCGTCGAACCTATGGCCTCTGTGCAGAGCGGCGAGTCCTTGGTTCAGGATCTTGTCTGGATCTGCCTCGAAGAGGCGAAGGCAGAGCTGCCCTGGAGCAAGACCCGTCCAGTGCTCGTGCTTCGAGAGGAAGAAATTCACCCAACGCCTGCCGATGAACTGACTGAAGGTGATCAGATCATCCTGCTCCGACACACTGACGAGCGTATCGCCACTCAAGAAAAGCTCTTCGAGATGGTGGCTCTTTCAGAGGGCATGCAGCAGTTCCTCAGAGCAGCCAACCGCTGGAGAACGATGGTCGATACCGTCTCCGCACAACTGACGGTGGCCCAGGTGCAAACCCAGTTGCGCAAGGAAAAGGTGAGTGTGTGCGATGCGACGGTGGGCAACTGGTATCGTCACAAGGTATATGGCCCCCGTGACCGAGCGGCGGTCACCGTGTTTGCTCGTCTTTCCGGTGCCAAAAATCCCGAGAGAGCGGCACTCTACGTAGCCAATGCCATCGAGCAGGTACGAATCGCTCATCAGCAGATTGGCAACCAGCTTCGCCGAGCCATTCTGGAAAGAGCTGCAGGTGCTACCACCGTCGAGATAGGCCAGTTGACGATGGACGGATGGGCCTTCGACGACATGATCGAAATATCGGTGGTGAAGTCGATCCGGACGGCCACCAAGCAGGTCATTTCGTCAAAAGAGGAGGGCTTGATCGACATCGTCAATGGGGTTGCGGACACACATCCTGGGCGTATCCACATGACCACCCCGGCTCTCAAGTCCCTGCGCGACTCGGTGTACCGTGACCATGGAAAATTCCGGGCTTGCCTGTCACTGATGGCCACAAAGTTATACGACCACTACAGTGAGAAAGTGGGTCGACTCCATGACGTGCTTGAGCATTTTAAGCTGGAGAGCATCGACTTCGAACCCAAAATGTCCCCAGTGACAATGGGTATGTACGCAGACAACCGCAAATACAAGGGTAAGCCCGCGAACATGAACAGGCACTTCTGCCTGGGGAACGCCCGCGATCCGTCACGCACATTGCGTATTCACTTCGACTGGGATGCAGATGATAAGGTACTCGTCATCCATCACGCCGGCAAACATCTGGAAACCACACAATCTTAAGGACGAACCATGGCTCTCAACTACCGAGAAGAAATGGGCCTGACGGCTGCATTTCTTGAAGAGATGCGCCTGCGACTGAGTGACAAGGACGTGGATGTACTGCCACAAGACGGCAAACTGTATGACGGCATCGAACCCAACCGCATCAGCCTGGTTGGCTGCCTGGGCGCAGCGCCCGACCCCGCCTATACAGGCCCGCAACCTCCAAACTCAATCGGCATCGTGCTCTTGGTCTCTCCCGATAAGGAAGGTTGGATCAAATGTGAGCTAAGCGGTCAATTCGATGTCGTGCATCGCTACATTCCTGACTTACGCAGCGTGGAAGAAAACCTGGTGCTTGATGCCGGTTCACCAAAAAGAGGCCAAGTTCTGCCCATAGCGTACAAGCGCTACACGGTGTGTTTCTCATCTATCATGCTTGATCTTGACTCCCACAAGCCCAACGAGTGGGTCTCAGGAAAAGCTGCAATCGAAGCTGTGCTGAAGGCGGAACAACAACGATGGGTTAGCGATCCTCGGGTCATGCGGCGCTGTCACACGAATGCGAATGGCAACGCGAAATTCGGTTACAACTGGAGCGACACGGCTCTGGCCGATCAGACGAGCCTCAACCGTACCGTTCATGAGCAGATCGTCAGTGACCAAAATACGCTCCTCAACTATGCGATAAACCTGCGTGCACGCCTTCGCCCTACCCCATCAGCATTCGGTACGAACGCTCAAGGTAGCCTCCTGCTAGAAGTGTTTCTGGAAAACCAGACGACCACCGAGCATGCCCGAGTCTTTGGCGTCGACTCCCCATACCTATTGGATGCCCGCTTGGCCACCAAACTCGTTGCTGGCGAGAACTATAAGGTGCCCCATCGTCTGCAGCCGGAAGAATACCGCTACCGCGATAATGACGGCCTTCCTGGCTACGGCATCAGCTGCGCGGTCGTTGAGGTAGAAAATAAGCTGTTCATGACGGATGGAATGCCTACCTACGCTCAGCCCCGGGTTGATGCTCCATCGCCTGCCGAAGTCGGAATGGACTCAGCCCCGAGCTATGAAATGCTTGCCCGCGATCCACTCCTGGTTTGCGACAGCTTCCTGAAAACGCAAGAGAGCTACCTCGGCGAATGGGCAAGTCGTATCAGTGCATTGGAATCAGCAGGGCTGATGGCAGATAAGGATGTTGCTATTGCTGACCGCAATGCCTTTCAGGAGGAAACCAGCCGGATCCGCGACGGTGTTGAGCTTCTGCGCAAACATGACGACCTGCGTCAATGTTTCCAATGGATGAACGAAGCAATGGGCGCCGCCATCAAGATTCAGGGGAAAAGGTTTACCGGATGGCACTTGTTCCAACTCGGTTTCATTCTCTCGCAGATACGATCGATCTACGAACGGCATGCCACCTCGGCTGAACTCCGAGGCAGCATGGAAACAGCAGACGTACTATGGTTCGCCACGGGCGGCGGCAAGACCGAGGCGTACCTCGGTATCATCAGCATGGCGTTGCTCTATGGTCGGCTTAAGGGCCGCGATTACGGCACGACTGCCTGGCTCAGATTTCCATTGCGGATGTTGTCCGTTCAGCAATTCCAGCGGCTTTCCTTCGTGCTCGCCCAGACCAACATCCTGCGTCACCGTGAGTGTCTTGGCGGATGGCCATTCACGATTGGCTATTACACAGGTGAAGGCACGCCAAACCGGGTCAGCAGCACTTATGGCGAAGACGTCCAGAAAGGCTTCCTGCCATCTTTCAGCGACGAGCGCCTTAAGTCCTACCAGTTCATCTCCGATTGCCCTTATTGCGGAACCGCCGGCTCCATCAGCGTTGCGACCGATATGGCTCGCGCGCGGATCAAGCATGTCTGTAGCAACCCCGGATGCTGGTCGAACTGCGAAGCCGATCCAGGAGAACATGGACAGGGTATCCAGGGGGAGATTGGTATCTACGTCTCAGACGAAGAATGCTACCGGTATCTGCCTTCTGTGCTTGTGGGCACAGTGGATAAGCTCGCCGTCATAGGCCATAACCATCGTTTTGTGAACTTCTTTGGCGGGGCGCGTTACTTCTGCCCTGAGCACGGTTTCTCTCAAAGATCCAAATGTGAACATCGTCGCATCGAGCAACGAAGCGAGAAATGGGAGGCCCTCGACTGCGGTAACAATACCCGCACTAGCGTGGTCAGAGTGGTGCCCACCTCTCCCATGAAAGACCCAGGTTTCTCGCTGCTGGTTCAGGATGAGCTGCACTTGCTTCGCGAATCCCTTGGCAACTTTGACGCTCATTACGAGACCTTGCTCAGCACCCTGCAGATCAGTCACGGCGGGCGTGCGCCCAAAGTGCTCTCGGCAACAGCCACCATCAAGGATTTCGAAGACCACATCCATCACCTGTACCTGCGCAACGCCGTTCGCTTCCCTGCCCCCGGCGTCAACCAGGGCGAGTCCTTCTATGCTCGCAAAGCGAAGGATGACGAGACAGGCTCACACCTGATTCGTCGCTGGTTTGCAGGGATTCTCCCCATCGGTCGTGGCCGTGTTGCCATGAAAGCGGTGGCGGAAGCCAGTTCTCGCTTCCTGGATCAGGTAGATGACTGGCGAGGCAAGCTTGCAAACGGTGATGCACAACTGCTCAAGGCAATCGGCATAACCAATGGCCAGAATCAGGATGCCCTTCGTTACATCGAGAAAAACCTGAACACCGACCTGGTGTATGCCAACAGCAAACGCAGCATCACCGAAATCATGCGGTACATGGAGGAGGTCAACAGCAAGACCAATTTGGAGCGTAAAGCTCGGTTGCTGGATGGCGAAACCCGCCTGGACATGATCCTAGACGCAATTCGTCATGTCGAAACCAAGGATGCTGATGACACCTGCCGACACATCATTGCCACCAGCGTTGTGTCACACGGAGTCGACATCGCGGAATTAAACTTCATGATCGTCGCTGGCTGGCCAAAATCGACGGCGGAATACATCCAGGCCTCCGCTCGAAGTGGCCGCGTTCATCCGGGCATCGTGCTCTGCGTGCTTTCATCACATCAGCTGTTTGAGTCTGGTGTTTTCATGAACTTTGGCGACTACCACACGTTCCTTGATCGCCTGGTTGACTCGGTTCCGATCAACAGATTCGCTCCTAACATCATCGACCGCACGCTACCCGGGGTCATGTCGGCAGTACTGCTCAACTGGGCCCCGCAGCAAAGATGGGGAGGCGACCTGAGCCACAGGGTGACCGACCTTGTCACGCTACTGCGAAGCGACATGGGAAAGGCCGCTGCAGCAGAAATCAAAACTGTCGTGATCAATGCGCTGCGCATCCCGGCAGCGCTGAGCAATACGTTTGACTCGCGAGTGATCGCCGGGTTTGACACCGCATTGATGACCCGTGTCGACAACGCGTTTTTTGAATTAGAGCGGTGGCCAGGAAGCAAGAACGAACAGACGTTGAGCGAAGCACTGGGTGACATCTTCGGGTATGCCCCATTTCGCTCGTTTCGCGACATCGAAAACCAGATTGTGATCAAGCCAGTCAACAGTGCGGCTGATCAAGTATTCATGGCAATAGCCAGGTGAGGAAGGAAAAATGGACAAGGAATATGTGAGTCGCAGCCGCCTTTTTAGGGAAGCCTTCCTCCCTGGAGCCTACATGCGCCTTCGCAACCAAGCGTACGGTCGCGTCATGGGTATTCTCAACAATAGTGGGTCAGCGCTGGAAGGGGTTGATAAGCAACAGTTGCGCGAAGCTGTCCTGACATTCGTACATGACTGGGAAAGCGCCGGTGGCGAGGTCGACCCAACTTTTTTGACCGCCGCAGAAAAGAAGCGTCTGGAAATCCAATCTCCATCTGAAATTTTTGTCTCCCCTGCACCACTGATTCTCACCTGCAGGCGTTGCAAAGTGCTTGATTTTTACGACGCCCGCGAGCCAGATGACCGGACGCTTTCAAAAATGCAGTCCCGGATCAGAGAGCACAATGGCAGGAGCTTCATCCCTTGCAAGCGCAGAGGTTGCTCGGGAGAAATGATCCAGCTTCCTTACGTTTCGGTGCATCGGTGCGGTTACGCAAGCCCCGTCCACATTCCGCACCCCGCTCGTCGATCCACCAGCATCGGCTACCGAGATGCCGGTTCGTTTTTCCACTCATCGTTTTTTGATGTGGAAACCGGCGATAAGCTGTCGGGCTCATATCAGGACGAGTGCCCCGCGTGCAGTGGTTTGTTTGGTGCCGAAATTCAAAAGCGTGGAACACCACTCACCAGCGGTGAGTCTTTCTACGCCCAGAGTACCCAGTACATCGCGCTGAGCGAAGACAGGGGCAAGCTGATTGCCAGCCTCTTGCAGTGCTTGCAAGGATCAAACGAAAGCGCCGAGGGCTTGGCTCAAGACGTTGCCGAAGGTATAGCGCTCGCTTTGCTGAAAAAGATGTCTGGCCGTGAGCTGGAACAAAAACTTTCCATGTTGCTCTCAGCAAATATTAGCGATGCAAACGATCAGGCCGCCCTGCGCACGCAGTTGGAGAGAAAAAGACTCAGCATCGCGAAATATGAAGTAATGGCCGAGGATGACGAAGATTTGGCCCAGATGCTTGATTCAACGCGAAAAGAGGTAGCCACGATTGAGGCAAAGCTCGCGACATCAACCGGCTGTTTCAGTGCCATACGCAATTTGATTCCAGAACCCAGCACCCTAATCGAACTGGTCAGCAATCGGCGCACGCTCGAAGCCGTTTTCTTGCCCCACGATGTCCAGGGCAGAACGATCGAGCAGGAGATCGAAGAAACCACAGATATCGCACAAAAAGACGTGCTTGCCGGTCAGTGGCAGAGTGTACAGGAACGCTATGGGATCGATTCGATCACGCACATCCCTGACCTTCGAGTTGTCTTGGCCACGCTGGGGTACACACGGGAAAGAAGCGCCCCTTCAATCAACCCTGACGCTCCGCCTGTAGTGCTCAACGCCTTTGCTGATCGTGTCGATGAGGGCATGAAAGGCAAAACGTCCATCTACGCGATGTCGGCGAAAACAGAGGCTCTATGGATCCGACTGGATCCTCGCAAGGTGCTTCGTTGGTGTATCGATTCGGCATACCTCGAATCGCCTGATGAAGAGGTACTCAATGACAAAGCCCGCAGTCATGCGTACCTGTTGAGCCACTACCACGTCCTGGCTATGCATCCTGGCAGAGCAGCGAGGGAAATCCCGGCGCGCAACCCCGAAGAAGGTGCCCCTTTCAACCTGCTACATTCGATCAGCCATGCGTTCATGCTCACTGCGCGCCGCCATACTGGGTATGACTCCAAGAGTATTCAGGAATACCTGATACCCATGGATTTGTCGGTCATCCTGTATGTGTCGTCCGTCCAGAATTATACCGCTGGCGGGTTGCTGACGTTGTTCCAGCACTATCTCCTGCCTTGGTTTGATGACGCCAGCATGTTCGCATTCAACTGCGCGTTCGACCCCATATGCACGGATGTCGGCAATTCCTGCAGTGGCTGCGTGCAGATTGAAATTGGCTGCGAAACCTTCAACCAAGGACTGTCTAGGGCTTACATTCATGGCGGCCCGGCCAATCGCGAGTGCTCTCTGACCATCAAGAAAGGCTTTTGGGATAGGTCGTAGTAGTACCCTAATCTGGGCATGCACACTTGAATTTGTACTCTTAAACAATGAGTACTTGGGAGCGAGAAATGCCCTGCACGCTTTTACTTGCAGGGCATTTTTATTCGCATATCAAACCCGACTTGGGCTGAGTCATACAAAGGTGCTCATGCCAAGCGACGTCCAGAAGTGCGATCCAATCCATCAGCGGCGAACATCTGGCCTTGAGGGCATCCAACACGCCCATCACCTTCTCACACGCTTGGGGCTGTGAGGTTGAAAAAAGATCCTCGGTATACTCGCCCTTTTGGCATAAGTTAGCCCATCTGCAAGACTCCGCGGATAGTGCCTGAGGTTTTATTCTGGCGGAAGGCTGAACCAGTCAGGCACCAGCTTGGTGTCTCGCCACTCTTCGGTCAGTACAACTCCTGGAATTTTTCCCCAAACGCCATCGTCAGCATGATCGAGCACGATGATCTGCAGCCGTCCTTCAGACGAATTGACCGCGTCGGCGAATGCCTTGAAGACCTTACGCACCGCAACTCGGTCTTCATCATTGAGTTCATGCTCTTCCTCGACCTGCGCGGCACGTTTTACCGGGAAGTAGACTTGGCTGGGCTGATCGAATACGAGGAAATGTGGCACTGGGTGCTCGACCGCTTTCTTGGCCATGAATAGCTTCTGCAGCGCGAGGAGCATGGCCACATGGTAGGCGAGCCAGTTCGCACCACTACCAATTTCCCAAAGGAAGTCATCACGGCCATCATGGCGCACCTTGATGGCCAAGTCCGTGATCGACAGCCCAATCCTCGCGTCCTTCCACTCAGCATCAAGAGTCGGGGTGATTTTCGCGCAATGGGCACTCAAGGAATCTAGGATCTTACGGGTGTTCGCTCTGATCAAATCCACGGACACAAGTGGTGCAAGCTCCGTCATCCGCTTGTCCACCTTCTCCAACTCGCTGGCTAGGGTGCTATCGAATTGAGCCTCTTTGTAGTTTTTGACTGCCTCTTCAAGTCTTCCCAGGTATCGGTCAATGTCTGCTTCGCGTAACGCTTGTCCTTTGGCTTGCGCGTCGACCAACTCAATCGCTCTAATCTCTTTGCGTATGGCATCAAGTTCATCTGAGTCCTCGTTCATCGCGTTTCGGAGCCGTAGCGTTTCGCTCTCGATCGATACGGGAACTATCGGCGCGACGCGCGCGCTGTCTTCGATGCTGCTGAGCGCCTCGCATAGCGCGTCCAGCTCACCCGATGGCGACAGGGTTGGGGACACGAGTGCACCGATAGGTGTCACATTTTCTTTTTTCACCAAGCCTTTGAGCCATGTCGAGAGAGACAGGCGATCCTTCATAGTTTCTAGGGCAGAAACGTAGGCATCTGCATCTCTCTGCAGTCCGCTTAGCTGATTTAGTTTCTGGCGACCTGCGAATAGATTCGCGGCAATAATTTCTTCCCTGATCTTGAGCTCACCAATGGTGGTGATCGAGGCCTGGATTGTCTCTAGTTTCGGTTGAGCATCCCTTGAGGTTTTCATCAGAATCGCGGCAAGCTGTTCGACCGCAACAGGCCACTCCTCGGAAAGCACCGAGTCGATACCAACCAGACCATACTCACGCGCTCGGAAGTACCAGCTATTGGCTTCTCCCCGCAGCCGAGCTGACGCGTCCGCCAGTGTCTTGATTTCTGACCGAAGCTGTTTTTGTCTGCGCTCCAGATCCTTCATTTCCCAAGACGCCAGCAATGTCTGAGGCGTGACAGCACCTAGGATGAAGGGAAAGATGTCTTTCAGTTTTTCCCGGTGGCCAGTCGTGTCTGCCTTATAGAAGAGGACATCCGGATTGGCGACAATGTTCTGCGGCTGAAAGGTGAACGCCATCAGGTCTCGGAAGCTGGGCCGGTTCTTGAATCCGAATTTGACGTCTTCGCCGAAACCGATGTTGGGCAGGCCTGACAGCCGATTCAGGATCTCTTTAACGATGTTGCGATTGGAGTTTTTTCGTTCGATCCTGGCTGGGATAGAAATGCTCTGCCCCTCTAGCACGAACATATCATCGGTGGATCGCTGGCGACCCGGCTCGGATCTCGCGAACAGCTTCATGCCCTCATCCGTGTCCACCAGCAGTCCAAACCATGCACAAGTATTCCTGATCGTGCCTACAGGAATCGCACATTTCTCTGAGGCCAGGCAGTAGTCGATAATAGGAATGACCGCGGACTTGCCCGCCTTAGAGGAGCCGCTGATGACGTTCACAGCACCTGGTGTGAACTTCACTTCACGGTAATGGCGACCATTTTTTGGCCACAAAATCAGTTTTTCAATTTGCAGTTTCATCAAAAACCTATCCGTAGGGCGGTCTGGACTTCCTGGATGGAAAGCGCTCCACACCAACCACCAAGCTTGTCTGCGTGTTTGCCTAACTCTCTTACCGTGTCAGGGATGTTGGCCGGGTATCGCTTGGTGCTGTAATGGACGACTGCAGTGGTGCAGTCGAGGGTTAACAGGCCACTGTCCAGTGCGATGCTCACGCTGCTAAGTGATGTTTGTCTCAGCGCCAGCATCCGGCGCTGGATGGATAACAATAACTCCTGCTCCTTGGAAAATTTGGCGGCGAAGAGCCGTAAGCCTGAGGTTGAATTGGTCTTGCCTATGATCGTCCGTAGGGGCTCACTGAAGATTATCGGCAATACGAGAAACAGAAACGGCAGCGATGGGCCAGCGCCTGTGCATTGCCGTTTATACCCTTTGACGAACTCCCACATAAGAACCGCCCCAAGGGCAGGATTTTGCACCAAGTAAATCTCGTCGTTGAGCCGAGGAGACATTTTGAATTCAGGGGTTTCCATCCAGGCCAACCTGTTTCAAAGCCAAGCCGCATGCCTCCAGATGGAGCCAGGCAGCCAGCGGTTATAGTATTTATTGACGGGATTCAGAAGCTTCCATCAATCTTCGAGCAGATTCAGGTAGCGAGGATGCCAGCCAACCTTCTTCACGTTGGCGAACTCCTGATAGGTTCCGCGTACGAAGAATCTTGGCGGCTCGGTACCGTCCAGAGGCTCGGATATAAGCATGCACTCCATTTTCAACATCTGTCCTTTATCCTGTTCTGAAGCGGTGGGATAGGCCATGTTTGTCTTCTTATTCAGAAGCTCCCATTTGTCGAATAGAGTCTTGCGAAACGCCTCAAAATCCTGGTCGCACACCAGGCCTTTCTCGCCCCATCGAACCTTGTTCGTTTTGGACTGCAAGAAATCTGACACCGCTTCGAACCCATCCCCTGCCTTGTCAATGAGGTCTAGCTGACGAAGCAATGTCAAAGCCAAGGGTCGGCACTCCTCGATTTCGTCTTCGGAGGGCGCAGGTACGGTATAGGTCTTCAGGAGGTTCAGCGCGCTTCGACTAACGAACGTCGACATGTAGTCTTTGAAAGCGTTGCGCGACAGCGCAGGGTATTGCCTTGCGGCGATCAGCGCGTCGGAGTTGTTTTTGACCCAACCAATGGCAACGTTGCAGGCGTCTTCGAGCCTGTCATCTGGGACGGTAAGCGCGAAGAAATTCGAAATCCTGCCGATCAGATCGTCATTTCCTGTTTCGAGCTCAAAGGCCATGACAAGGTCGGCGCGCTTCGTCTCGTCGTAGTCAAGAAATCTTTCAATGTAGGGTTTGCACTGCTCGGGCTTTTCCGCCGCATAGGCATCACGGATCTCTTGCACGACGCGATCTACCAACACCTTCGTGTGGGCAAAATGGAGCGAGTTTGCAAACTCGCCGTCTTTATCTTGAAGGACATATAAACGGAAGCGGGTTTTGCTCAAGTCGACTAGACCTGCCTCAATGACATCGATCCAGTTCGCGAATGTTTTCCAAAGCTCGACGGAGAAGTTGCTGATAGGGTTTGTCACCAAGCCGCTCTTAGACTGCTCTAGCAGTACAGACCCGTCAGCATGGTGGACATCTGTATCATCAAATACCTCCAACGCGACGAATGCATCCTTAGGGGCGTCGCAGAGGTGCAGACACATCCGCGTAGATTGCAGAGAGAACCCCAGGAATGAGCCCGGCCGACTCGACTTAAGCTGAGGGGCCTGGGTTGGTATTGGGTTTGATTCCGAGCCAATCACATTCATTCATCCCTGCTCTGCTGTTAGATTGCCCGCTGCGTGCGTAGGTGGAGCCTGGCGAAGCCGCGATACGCATGCCTACGAACCCAGGTGACGACGAGCCAAGCAAAAGATTTCACATTGCCATCATTGCCCGCAGGATGTTATCGCACTTGGGGCGCCGGATAAACCGACATAGACCCGCAACATCGTGAGCTCCCCTTAGCCCGGACGAGTGGGAGTACGCTTCTGTGGGAAAAGAGTACATTTGCACTCCACCTATTGTTTCGCGTCAGTCTTCATGGTCTTCAGGCGACTCACCAGTTGGGTTCAATGTACGTAACAATTCTAACTTTGCTTCGCACTGTTCGAGCTGCACCCGTAATTCCTCAGCCCTCTGCTGAGCTGCTATTCCTACCGAATGGACTTCAATGGCCTCTTTTGATTTGGCTTCAAGCTGATGAGCGAGCAGTTCCTTGGCACCTTCCGCCCGTGCAGTAGCAGCATTGGCAATGGTCAGGTCAGCCCGCAGGGTTTCGACAGCCTCACGATGTTGCGAGGCTTCCCTGACATGCTGACGATTTTCAGCAATGAAGCGCTCGTTATCCCTGATCAGACGGGAGATCTCCTCCTGCTTAACCATAAGCGTCTGCTGGAGGACGGTCACCTCTTGCTGCATTTGATAGACTTGGGATTCATGGCGGCTCAGATCCTGGTCTCGCTGTTCCTTAACTGAAGCCCGGTAGTGTTCGAGGGCCTCCCGGGCGTGTGCATGCTTTTGCTCCAAGGACTGGATCTGCCCATCCTTCTCTAAAATCCGCACCTCTAAATCATTGCAGCTCTGGCTGAGCCTGGCGTTGCGCGTGATCTCAGTCTGCAGTGTGGACTGAGTGGTTTTGAACCCTTCAGTTTGAGCAGCCAAGACATCCCCTTGCGCCCTGAAGCCGAGCTTGAGTTCATCGAGTTCGCTCTCAAGTGCCTCGGCTCGGGAGACCAATAGCTTACGCTCGTGCTCGAACTCTGCTCGTGCCTCAAGAAAGGCCTGGCTGCCCTCCTCCTGGACTTGATCCAACAAGCTTTCGACGACCCCGCGCAGCGCGCCGCTCATACGTTCACGAGGGTTCGCTTCTGATCCTGGTGATTCCAGCTGCTTTAGATACCGAGCGATCGTAGTCTTTGAACCCGTATTTCCAATCTCCACCCGGACTGCATCAATGCTGGGATAAACACCACGCATTAGCAGGCTGTTCCGCGCCTTTTGTACCACCGCTAGGTTAACGCCGCCTCGCGCCATACACCCTCCAGACGATTTCGTGTCATGCCACATGTCATGCAATTACATAATACAAAAAAGCTAAACTTTGCTGGAAAGTTGCCGACAACTGGCAAGATATAATCAAGATTTATGGCTTGTTATACCTAGCATCAGGGTTAAATGGCCTGAAAGGTGGTACAAATGGCAAAGACGAGCCGCCGAAGACTTGAACGGGGGAAATGGCATTGTTTGGATTGGTCAGCAAGGCAGACAGGTACTTGGAGGCGAGCGTTCGTCAGAACACGTCGAAGAGCTACGCGTCCGCCCTCTCCCATTTCGAGGTGACCTGGGGCGGATACTTGCCCACCACTACGGAATCAGTTGTGCGCTACATCGCTGAATACGCCGACCAGCTGGCGCTGAGCACGCTGAAGCAACGCCTGGCTGCGCTCGCAAACTGGCATCAAAGCAACGGCTTCCCCGACCCCACAAAAGCCCCCAAGGTCAGGCAACTGCTGAAAGGCATCAGGGCGGTACACCCCGTGCAACAGAGGCAAGCAGCTCCTCTGGCGTTACTACACCTCGAAAAAGCAGTGGCACACCTAGAGGATGAGATTGATCAGGCAAGGGCCGCCGGCGACATGGTCGCCGTTCTCAAAGCGACCCGCGACATTGCCTTGCTCACCATTGGCTTTTGGAGGGGATTTCGAGGAGATGAGCTGGCTAGGCTCGAGATCGAGAACACCCATGCTGAGCGCTATGTGGGCATTAGGTTCTACCTGGGTTCCAGTAAAGGGGATCGGCAGAACATTGGCCGCGAGTACAAAACACCATCGCTGAGTAAGCTCTGCCCAGTGGAGGCGTATCTGAACTGGATCGAAGTCGCCGGCCTCACCCGTGGTGGTGTATTCCGTAGAATCGATCGCTGGGGCAACATCAGCGATCGCTCGCTTGCTGCCCATAGCCTGATTCCCCTGCTTCGCGACACCTTGGATCGGTGTGGGTTGCCGTCCGAAATCTACAGTGCCCACTCGATCCGGCGCGGATTTGCCACCTGGGCAGCAAGCTCAGGCTGGGACATCAAGACACTGATGGAGTACGTCGGCTGGAGCGATATGAAGTCCGCGCTGCGCTATGTTGAGCCTGCGCAACAGTTTGGCGGCCTCATTAGGAAATTTGAAGGCTGATTTCGACTTGAGATTCACTCGCCTGCAGCAAAGGAAATTACTGCACACGGTTACTCACATTTGCAGCAGACCCCGACCTACCAAGGTCGGCGCCGTGATCGAAATTCAAACTGAATGAGCCCAGAAATCAACCTGGGCTCGCCCTAAATAGGGTCAGCCCTGAAGGAGCTAAAGGAAGTCACTCAGCATCAAGCTCGACAGCTTTCTGCTCTAAGTGTTTCTCTTCCCTTCTATAAATTATGTCGCTTATATTAAGGATCTCTTCGGAGTTTTCGTCATATGAGCATAATAGCAAGTTGCGCAATGGGTGATTGGAAATCGCCTGCTTTGAGTTCGGTAGCATCTGGGGATTAGATTCAAACTCCATTTTCAAATAATGGTTCACGCTATTCGCCAGCACGTCCGAGAGAAGGGTCATATGAGAATTCTCACATGTGATTCCAAGCTCTAGCCCTGGGTGGCTTGGAATATTTTCTGCTGTTGCCCGCGAAGAGCAATGAAGCAGCTTGCCTGTAGACTTTTGATAGACCTTGAACTCACGTTTTAACTCACTAGTTCTTAAGAGGGAAAGGTAATCCTCTGATTCGATGAGGAACTTCTTGATTACCCCGGCATCTATGTTGTCAGAGACCACTACTATCTCAACGCCCTCATCTTTGAACTTGTGAACCAAAGCCAGAGCCTTGATCATCAAGCCCATAAAAAGCTTTGCATGCAACAGTTCTTTATGGGAGCCGTCCCCGCCTCTGCCCTCACAGAACTCAGATTGATACAGCCCCTCAACATAAATAGCTTCGTATATCCAAGGTATCTCAAGCTCTAAGAAGGCTTGGAATATTACACCTCTAGCCTCGCTTTGATTTAATAGGTCGGTTATGTGCAGCTTTCCAACACCATCAATTGAGGCCAGCCTTTTTTCAAGATGCGCTCTGTATTCACTTAAATAGAGCTCTGGTACAAGGTAACCCGCAATTACTCCAAGCTCACCAGGGTAACGCTCGCGATTGTCAGCATACCCCTTTGCCCCGGATTCATCGATAAACAAATAATGCCTTTTCACATAATGCTCCATGAATTTTTCGTATTGCAAGCCCAGAGCTATAACGAGCTTCAGAGTAGCCATGAGAATCTTGCTAGCTGTCCGCTTTGTGCAGGAGGTCTCAGCCCCAAGCGTAACACTGACATTATGTTTTACTGCATAGCTATCAGACAGGGGCTGATTAACGTCCGGGCGGAGCCGGAACTCCAAAGCTACCAACGGCACGTCCCACAAGGGCACCGCTCAATCACCAAGATAACCCAAGGCACGCCAGAAAGGTCAGCGCTCTAGGCTCATCGTCGGTCAGAGCGGAAGCGCACATGTGAATGTCTGAGGCATCGCCATGTCAAGCGCTTACTAGCGCCTAGCTGAACCTCGCGCGCAGCCCCATCAGCCATTACATCAACGTGGTGTCTTACGGTTTGCTCCGGCCCTAATCGTTCCCGTAGTCTGGCTCGTACTCGATCTCTCGCTCATCCTGCTCAACGTACTCTTCATCGAAGCCTGCCGCCTTCATAGCCTCGGCACCCTCTAGGTGCAAATCACACGTTGGGCAGTAGAACTCGACGGGTGTGGAGTACCGCTCAACCGTTTCGTAACCACTTTCATGATCCTGCTCGATGACCTCTTCGTGGACACGATCACCCCCTAAGAAGCCTTTGCTTTCACATGCAGGGCACGGGATGTCCCAGTGGCTATCCAAGTGGTATCTGAAGGCACCTCGATACGTCCACCACTCCAAGCCTTGGGAATGCTCTCGCAGTTCCTTGATCTCTTTATGAGAGCGCTTTTTCGGCTTCTGCTGTGATGATCCAGGCACTTCATCAGGTTTTTCGAAGGTCGCTCGGGCGTTTGCGATGCTTTGTTTGGCTGCCTGCACCTTGATCGTGTGGAAGTCCTTGGCAAGGGTCGCAGGGATTTTTGACTTACTGCCCACCCAATCCTCCAACTCCAGTCCCATGGATGCGAGGATGAGTTCTGAGGTTGTCCAGAACTCCCCCTCCCAGTCGCTATCCACGACGCCGGCGTATGCTGCCTGGCCCGAATGGAGTTCGGCATTTCTACGTGAGGAGATCAATTCGCATGACTTAGCATGCGGTGTGCCGAATTTTGCCACCGTATGCTTCAGTCGTGCGAAAACCACGTGAGCACTGATGGTCTTCACCTTGGTGTCGGTTTCGACACCGCAAGCCTCCAAAAGGCTATTTGGATTGTCGGTTTCCACGACCAGGCAAGGATGAATCGCCGCAAGCTGAGCTTTACCCAGGAGTTCAAGGGCCAGAGCTGCCCAAATCTGATAGACCTCCGAATCCTTCGAGGCCTTAGCTTGCAACGCTCGCAAGGCGTAAAGCCGAGACTTCCCTAGCAGCGCCTCCGCCGAGATTGCTGATGGCACGTCCTTGCGCGGTTTTTTTACGTCACTTCCCGTGTTAGCCATGGTTGCCTCTCTCCATTACGGTGACCCTAAGGAGTTTCCGCTCAGTGCTTCCCTGTGCAGCTCCGCGGCGATGTAGAAAACGCCAGTTATCAAGCAGCAAGAATTTCCCGGCCTGCCAAGTGATTGCCTGTCCGTCTGCAGGCTCAAAGAGATCGATCGCGCGCACGATCTCCTGGGCGCCGGCATCCACTGGCGTCATGCAGCCAGGGTCAAACCTGTAGTAGCAATCAGAACTTCCTCGAGCCGCGACGTAAAAGCTGTTTCCGCCATTGATAACCCTGAACACCGACGACCGAGCACCATCAACATTCAATGGATCGAATGTGCTGCCCTCGCAGAAGAGCGTTTGGGCAGTGTGTGGGGCGGCCTCCAAGCAGGCCATAACTAGGTACCGCGGCGGCGTACTCCAGTGGGCTCCGTCGGTGTGCCATGGGAATGGGCTCAGCCCATAGCGGAAGCTGAGAGAGCGACGATTCGCAGATCGCCTATCAGTCGGAATTAGTACATCGACCAAAGGCCCCTCGCGTCGCGTTGCCTTGGGCTGCCCGAGGAGAAAGGCAATATCGAGCGCAGTTTGCTCTATTACTGCGGCGCCATCATCCGGCAATTGAAAGCTCGCCCATCCTTTTGAGCTCAAAGCTGAAACGGCATTCTTGATCAGGTGTGGCATTTCGCATCCTTGCGGCGGGAGGGCAACGTGAACGATTGTAGAACCTCAAAGCTATCCGAAGCGTGCTCCTTCGCTGGCATGCTGGATTTCACTCTTCGCAGTGACAGCGTAGTCGCCCTGCGTAAACCCTAGGTGCGCCGAGCTGATGCTAGCCCAAAACCGTGCCCCCCCCCATTAGCGGTTCAAATCTGGTTCAGCACCCCTCCTTCATCACCTCTAGCTGGGTATTACATTGGTTGTACAAGTGGACACCGTCGCGGTCTGACTGACAAATATCATGCGCTCAAACACAGCTGACTTGGCGCACCAGACCTATCCCCGAAAATTGCTCCACAGACCGAAGGCTTCTGGCCCTCAGGTTAACTGCAACTCGCCGCAATACATTGATGTCTCTATCCCAACTGTAGCCAAGCTAGCTTTCGGCCGAATTGGGAGGATGAATGAGGTGATGAGTCCCAAGCAACGTCGTTGCGATCATTAAGTCCGCCTTGTCGCGGATCAGGTACCCGCCACACGTTCCAATATTGCTCCGACCCCATCACGACTTTGGAATATCACCTGGCCAGCTGAAACTACCTTTCCGTCTCCGGAGCTTTTCGCATTGTCAGGGGGCGGGGCCAGCATCGCCGGGGTTTCAGCAACTGCCGGAGCGTTATCAGAAACCAGGTTTTCTAAGGCCTCCTCTAGCACGTCGAGCCTACAGAACGGCTGCATTGTCCAAGCACCTTGATCGCCCAAATCGACAATTCGTCGTTTGCCTGTGTACACGGAACCAAGATCATCAATATCTACCGCGCTTCGCCGAGCAGCATCCATTTCGGCTCTCGCTAGCCCCAGAGGGCCACCAATGAAATGGTTGGCCATAGCGTTTAAACCTAAGAGATAGAAAGCGTTGGTGAAATTGATTTTCTGAACAGTTTTTATCGCTTTGCTGGTAGTGCTCACTCGGCTCGAATGCCCAGTGCCCGGAGGAAGAGAAGAGCCTAGAAATCGTCCGTGCGCGGTTACTAGGCCGACACCATTCGGATTTGCCAACGAGGCCGCGATAATGCGCCCCTCGGTAGCCGTGCCACCGCCAGCTAACTTTACTAGTCTGTTTGAGTAGATTTGACGCTTCCACTCATTCTTGGCGATCTGTCGCACTTCCTGCATCGTTCGAGCAGAACCCTTAGCATCGACTAAACATACGTTGCTCGAGGAAGCAAACACAAAGTCAGGCGCGGGTGCTTTGGTTTTAGCTTTGGCTGAGCCGGAAGCTTTCGACGTCGATGCTGCGGAGCTTATGATCAAAACTGCGGGAGTTGTACAGTCCTCCCAATGACCGCACCATGCGTATCCTAGATCTTGCATCTCCAAGTAAGCCAAGGCTGCACCGATTGTTCCTTTTATACTGGAACCAATGAAGTCTTTGGTGTAATTAAAATTGTGATGAAGAAAAATTCTATTAGTTACCTTTGCGCCCGGACTGTAGAGATTAGGTGTCAGATAGCATAAAGCAGCTGCGCCCAGCCCTCGTCCAGCCAGCTGACCTCTTAGTCCAATTTTTTGCCCGAGTATTGACGCGCGGGTTGACGCATAAATAAAAAGCGATGGATCAATAGCTAGCGGTGGCCCAGCTGGAATAACGGGTTTATCCCATGATGCCTTCGTTCGGACTTGCTTCAATTTGTAAAGTTCGTAGCGTGGAACATCCTTAATTCCGTGGAACCACATTGGGCCGTCTCCAGTCGCTCGTACATGATGATGGAGCGCGATGATATCATGGCGCCACCTCGAGCAGGATCCCTGGCAACAGCCATGTCGCTTAGATGTTGGTAGCGAAAGCCTCGAAGATGTTATCCGGGTACGGTTTAGTCCGACGTCCCCGCTTGCCTCTTCAATTCGGCAACCTTGAAAGCGATTTCCTCTTTGACGCTCAGAGGGGGGATCTGGATTGGAGGCAAATCTTGGATGCTTTTCAACATGGCCCATGCCGCGAAGTCATGGAAAGGGTTAAGTCCCATCACATTGCCTAACGTTTCATCCGCCTGCAGCTTACTGGAGGCAATTTGCGCAAAGCAGCTGACCGCAGCGTCCAGGTGCCAGTCGGAAATGAACAATAGCAAAGCCGAAAACGCCAACAGCGGTTTGACATTTTTCAGCCCATTCAAGGGGTAGTGAGCTTTCGACAATCGTCTCAACGGGCTATGGTTTGAGCACATGAATGCTGCAAGCCGGTTAGTAAGCTGGAAGTGGTTTTGCAGAACTGTAGGGTCATAGACCGATTTTCCATGGTAGTCAGTGGCCAGCTTTTCGAGGCGCTCAACCATTGCACCTGGGTACAGGCGTTTCTCCCGGATGATGTCTAGCGTAGCGCGATGGCGCTGAGAAACCTCTCGCGTTGCTGCGGCCTCGAAATTAAAACCGGGAATGCCCAGCACCTCTGTCGTCAGCTCAATAGGCACAGCATCCAAATCTTGTGACCATGAGACATGACGATGCAGTCCATCCAACCATCCAGGCAGTTTGGGATCCAGCGTAATGGTGAACTGCGACTGTAGCTTGGTCTGGAAGAACCACTCGCGCATCCGCCGAATATCCCACTGCGTGAATATCTCTAGCTGAATGCCTTTGCATACGAGCTCCCGCACAACCCTGGAGACGCCATCCTTCGCAGACGAAAACTGGACAAGGTTTTCCGGGATGAACGCAGCTGAGACATTGCCCGAAAAGTCACAGAATGGATGGTGTCCTGTTGAACTATCGCTTTGAGGGAACCGGAAGTACGCCTGCCGCACATCGTGACCATCGACCTTGGACTTGCTCGCCCTTACCACCTCCGCACCTGTGCAGAAGCACGAGGGGCACTCGAGATCCGTCGAACAATGCACCTTCCAGCTTTCCGGAATGGGCGTACTCTTCGACGGCATGACATAACCAGTCTCAGCCCCTAGCTGTGTTAATAGCTGCTGAACGTCCAATTCCATCCGGCGGGATGCGGAAAAAACGGTTAAGGGCATGGCGACTCCATTCACGCGAGGGTTGATCCATCATGCTCGAGCTTAACCACATTTCGCCTACTGCGCTAAGGGTGGAGCTGGCTCACTCGCCACTGCTGAAGATCACAGGTCAATAAAACCTTTCGTAGTCGCCTCGGAAATCACCGAGCTCCACCAGCCCCTCCAGCACAGCTGCACTCGATGTGAGGAGAGACTGCGTACGTTGAGGGCAATCCCAGCCAGCGGCGCCATGCTTGCCACCATGGAATAGATTGTTGCGAACTGTTTTCACCGTTCGGACAACCTTCGCTAGGTCAGATCTACAGTCTTGAAATCCAACTGGCGCCCACTCCAAAACCAACCCGGCTCCAACCACTTGCCGATCAGGTGGAGCAGCAAGAAGCTCTGCCGCTTCAGCTGTCAGCACGTAGGTTTCGGCATGGCGCTCTACAAATTTGTCCCAACCTGGTTCAGCTTTCTGCCCAGGGATTTCGAATTTTAGGTAACCGTTCTCTTTGAGACAGAACTCAAATCGTGAAAACCGGTAGAAGAAGTCAAACGCGAGCAATGAGAGCTCGATCGGTATCTCACCTTTACGCATAGCACCCTCTCGAACGGCCTGAGCACAAGAGTGAAGTATAACTCTACGAGCTTGGGCGCGCCGTCACTGGCTGAGCACCCAGGAACAAGCCACCCGCCACTTCAGCCTTCTAACCCTTTGGAGGTCAAAGCAGCGAAGCCGTGCGAGGGGTGAAACACCGAGCTCTTGGTGGAATACACCACCCGATGACGTAATGGCTTGCGAGAACTCAAGCAAATCGCCGAACCGTCCTGCTCTATTTCGATCCAATTGATAGCCTAGAATTGCGAGGCTCAAGTAATCAGACTCAAGCCGTCCATGTAGTTGTTCAAGGCTGGGCTTATGATGGTTGCGTCCGATTTGTGAGTCTTTACCGGGGCTGTTTTGCCATCGAAGAACTTGGGCAGTGCACTTACCAGTTCCTGCTTAGTCGCGGCTCGCTTGGACGCTTGACCCGGAGCGCGCACTCCTGTGATAGGGGCGCGAGAATGAGTTGTCCTGTGTGGTACAGAGTGGCCAGTTCGCGTGGATGGACATTCACCTGCAGGCTTGATTCACACACCCTAACGTCATCCGAGAGCAGTTTCGATCCTGCTCTCAGACGACCTGATTTGCGTCTCAGAAGAGCTTGTGCTCTCGACGCAACTGGATCGAAATCATCTTGGCGCAGCCCGTTAGGGCGAAGACCACAGCGCAGCTTGCTACGTACGGGAATGACTCCCACAGCGTCATGCATTGTGTGACCTCAATCGTCGCCCAAGCGAGATCCCACATTCCTTTGATTACCATCGAGAGTGCTCCGGGAATGAGCAACCATGCACCGATAACCTTGGCTTGTGGGGATTGGGTGCACTCATACAGCTTGCGAAGCATTTTCACATCAGCATCCTCTGGTGGTAAGAAGATCCCACTCTAGGGAGGTGCCAATCGAATTTCCTCTCAACTGGATGCATTTACTCAATGACGGTGCTGATGACACACCGCCCGATGGCATCTCTCAGCCGCAACGAGTCCTTGTGAGCCGCCGCCGTCTCAAGCCCGTGTTCCTGAGCGATTGCTGAAGCTATTTCGCGCCTTGTGTCCGCTCTTGCCCCGTTGATACATTCTGGGATCGGGGATGAAGTTAACGGATACCGCCCCCTCCACTGCCGCGCTAGCAGATCGAACGCTAGACGCTAAAGCGTCCGGCTTTGAAGTAATCGACCTCTGACTTAATGCTCATCGTCAGTGTAATGGGCAGTGACCGCGACCACTCAACCAACTCCCGCGGCCGGCCTTTAACAAAATGAGGCGTTACCAGGAGGTACATCTATGGGCATCAAGATGAGCCAGGCACGAGACCAAAATGGCCATTTTTGGGATGCGGAGACCTATCAGAAAGGGCTAGGTGCAGAACCGCTGCTGTGCATGCATTGCGAGACAAACGTGGCTCACAACCCTCCTTACACCAGGGAAATGTACGACAAGTCAGTATTCGTACCTGGTTACTTCCGCTTGAAGCCCAAGGGGGCTCATGCCGCGCACTGCGATTACGGCGTCGATGAAGAAATCGAAAAGATTGCGAAATCCTCAGAGGATCTCATCGAGAGCATTCAGCGCGACAAATATCGCCTGCGCTTGGTCATGATCCAGGAGGCATTGGCTGGCAATGCAGGTAAGCCTAGGCAGGGCGATGGAGAAAGACGCCAGGGCGGCCGTACTTACACCTCAAATCCGGGGCTTCTGCCGGCGTATGTCAACTCGGCTAACAGAGTCCTGAAGCTGCGCGCACTGTGCGCAAGCAATGAGGAGATGGAACAGCATCTTGAGCTGGTCTTCGAGGGCAACACCACCGTCTCGTGGGATCAGTTCTACTTTGAGCAAGAGCGCCATAGACACGCCTACCACGCCGTGTCACAAAACACCGTGTCGCACCCTATTGCAATCCAGGGGCGTATCAAGAGCGTGCGATACGCTGTTAAAGACAAGCCTTCGAGCAATGTGATCAACCTGGTAATGAACAAGGTGCAAGCCGATCCAAATGATCCATCCAATGGCATTGGTTTGGAGGTGAGCATCTGGTCGAACCAGCCCGAATGGTTCAAAGGCTTCGAGCAAGACGACGAGGTGGTAGTGCTTGGGATCTGGCGCCACTCAGTTTCTGAACCACGGCCAGCACCGATGCAAGGTGGAAGGTATGAAACCCTGACCAATCGTAGGCTCTCCTTAACTCTCGCACTAAAGGCTCAAATTAGCCTTGTCGAGCCCCTCAAGGTCGCAGGTAAGCGAGCCAGTGTGGAGCCCTCTGCTGCAGAGTAGAGTGCCCCCACCAAATCAGTGGGGGACACGCTATCAGTGCTTGAACAGTCCGAGGATCAAGTTGGCCAGGCCAATCACGATTTTCAGGATGTCCAGCAATCGGGTGACCCACTTCCGCTCAGGCTTCTGGGGCTTCTCAGGGGCGGGACTCGAAGGCGACACGGGTACCGGACGCCCCTGTTTGCCCGTATGCGGGCATTTGGAGCAGGCACAGCGCTTTTTTTCAGGCACAAGCAAATCTCCCAATCGAACAAGGAAATGACCAATTCGAAGGAAGAGTTAGCGAAGGCGGTGCTTGTAGCCGTTGAGCTCAGGGCCGTCAGCGAACAGCGGAACCTCCAGGAAGGAGTACCGAGAATAGGCAAAGAGGATAAGGAGCTTCGCCACAGTGGCCCGGGCGAACGCCAAGACTTCGAGCCAGTACTTGACCTCCCGTTGAAGAGAGGGTGTGAGTCCGATAAAACGACAGTACGAGGCAATGAAATCCAATGCCTTGCGCGCTTGCTCAGCCTCATCCAATGCTTTGGTTAAAGCACTCATCCAGACAGAACTCAAAATCGTTTTCCCCGACCCAAAGGCAGCGTGGATTGGGGTTTCGCTATCTACGGGCAGGCTATTTTCGATCCCATGCTCAGCATCGTCTCTGAAGTCAGAGTCCCGCACGATGCTCTGCAGCTCAGCCGTGAACATGCTGAGCAGGATTTCAGCAATCTGCACCTTCATCCTGATCGTCACGTTTGTGTGCTTCGTTGAAGATTGATCGTCCATATGGATTCTCGTATTTGCCACTCAATCAACATAGCCACGTTGCTGAACACCAGCAACCCCCTAAGTACCGCTGTTAGGGTCGGGCGCCTGAATTGAAGCACCTTAGAGAGTGTCAATTACTCCGCTCATCAGTCCGGGTACTGACTCTAAATGGCCTATTCGCGTTTAGCGAAAGCGCAGCGGGATAAGTCGGGAATGATCTGTTGGTTACCTCGCATACACTTGAGTACAAATGTACTCCTGTCGAGATCGGGCACACATATCCTACACCCGCTTCAAAGGTCGAACGCGAAGGGCTGGCTGTGGGCATCAACCTCTGCTGGTGTTGATACCTGTAACAAACTCAAGCAGGTCACAAAAGCGACCCGCTCCACTACGATCCAGATGGTAACCTTCGATGCCGGCCACTCGGGGGCCATCAGCATCACATCGCCGGGAGTCTCCGATCATCAAGACCTGAGGCGCGTTCGATCCTGGGAGTTGGCTGGGTGCAACCTCGAGCTGGGTGCAGATGTGTTGGTACATGGCCACATCAGGCTTCATCAGCCCAACCTCGGCACTGAGCGCATAGCCATCGAGCCCCGGCAGCAAATTCCGGGCTACCGGGCAATACGGGCCACCCAAGTTCGAGCAAACGCCAATTTTTATTTGGTGGTGTCGCAGCAGAGCGAGCGCCGGCAGCGCATCCTCAAAGAGTGTGATCGATTCAAGTTCGAGCTCTAGGCAGCTCTGGAGCTCAGTGAGTTGAGTGGAGGAAAGTTTGATTCCAAAAAAATCAGCAGCCTCCTGCAACCCACAGGCGTTGGTCATAATCCAGCGCAGATCTCCAGGGGAAGCGGCGCGTCCCTGCTGTGAGCCTAGGCGGAGGAGCCGTCGAAAGGGGTTCTGCCGGTTTCGAATCTGCAAAAGCGTACCGAAGAGATCCAAAATTACTGCTGTCATTTATTGCTCCTCATCGACACGCGGCCTTTGCTCTGCATCGCAGCAGTCCAGCTTGACAGCTACTGTACAATCACTCCATGCGCGGCGAGCTCGTTTAGCAGCGTATCCCGGCGCAGCATCCGGGGGATCTTAAAGAGACTTCTGTATGCATAGAAGAGGCACACAGGCGTAAACAGCAGCCCGATACCAAAAGTCGCTGTTGCGATGATCAAACCCGCAGGAATTGCCGCTACCGCGAAAACAATCCCTTTAAGAATGCTGGATTTAGCAACCTGTCTCAGGTGATCAAGGTCATACTCAACCTTTCCATCTGCCTTTTGGAACGCCACTAGAACGATGGTTTTCTTGTTCAAATGCTTGTAGTACCACGTACGAGGCTTGTCAGTAACAATCGCCCCGTGCCTTTTCAAGTAGTCCAACATGCAAACTTCTTTGAAATAGAAAGTTTTTCCTTCACTGTCTTCGCACCGAACTTGGCTATAGAGCGTATCAATGTCAGCAGAGTTTTTAACATTGTAGTTCTTGACAGTGAGCTCAATTTTTTTCAGATCAGACATGCATTTTCCTTAGTGCACTTTGGAGTGCTACGTGAATACGAGCGCACATGAAGTCGTCCAGCGGATTGGTCAGCGGGATATATAAAGCTCTAAATCCAAGGTGCTCGCCGCGCCTTGCCAAGTACTACAGCTTGAAAGCGGCCTTTAGGCTGAGTGAGTCAACCCAATTGGATGCTCACCGTGGCTCGCTGAGCTCGCTAGCGATAACGTAGTAGTCTTTGCCACTTAGGCTGCGCATTAGCTTGAACCCCGCCCTTGTCTCAACCAACTGAAGTGGAGGGGTAGCAACCGTCATTCCATTCGAGCTCACGTTTGACTGATCATTGTAAACGAGCGCCGCATAGCTCTGCCCTACCCTTGCTGCGTTGACAAGGTAAGCGTCGACCACCATACCCCAGGAAATGCCCCGCGCCTGAATGACCTCCGAGGGAAGATCCCGATCGAGCTCTATCGGCTCGACGGCGTGGTCAAAAAAGTGCTTCATCGTCGAAGTGGCCATTAGATTTGGATCTCGAAGTAAGGGTCAAAACCAGTGCTCTCTCCAGGGTAGCCACCTGGGTTCGAGACCACCCTGCAGCCGGCTAGCTCAACATCTGTAGCCTCATGCGTGTGACCGAACACCCACACATGGGCCTTCTCGATCAAACGCGGCCAGTCGTTGGTGTACGCTGCAGTAAGATGCCCGTCATGCTGCTCACCAATCACCACAGGGGATGGTGAGTGATGGGTCACTACTACCGTTTTGCCGTCAAACGGTCGAGCAAGCTCTTGGGTGAGCCAGTCCCGGGCGATGTGATTCCGGGTAACCAAGTCGTCCAGTCTCAATCGTCTGTAGTTCGAGTCTGCCCTGATGTACTTGAAGTCGTTCATGCCTTGCCTGGCAGCGTTGCTGGCCGCCAACAAATCCCCTGTGACGCTGTAGTCAGTCCACGCAGTAGTACCCAAGATCCTGACGTCACCCAGTATGAGTGCTTCATTCTCTAGCACGTGGACATGGCCGGCCGCAGCGCCCTTCATTTTTTGCAGGGTACGATCGATGTGACCGTCGTAGTACTCATGGTTCCCTGCGATATACGCGACATGGCAGGCGAAGGTATCGTTGGCCCACTGGACGCCCCTGGCCTTCTTGTTGATGTCGCCGGCGAGGATCACCAGGTCAACCCCCGCATCGAGGGATGGGGGGGCGAAACGGTGGAACTCGGCGTGGAGGTCTGAGTAGATTCTGATTCGCAAAACGCTGGCCTTGAGGCTTTAGCTATAAATTGACGCCGACTGGGGCACAGAGCGCACGCGTGCCGGGACTCGGCGCAATGGAACGGGAGCATCCCGACCTTCACTACCTCGATCAGAGCGCGGCACAAGCGTGCCAGTCAGTTCATTTCGCAGCACTATATTGCATGGAGTCGAACCGCGCAATATGGCTTTATCCTCGGCTTTGGGTATTCCAAATGTCGTTGAGAGAACCGCTAGCCGCAGTCTTGAGGCTGACACGTACCGCCCGAAACCTGTCTCAGGAAGACTTTCATGGTCGGGTCGAAGCTCGGCATATGAACAATATCGAGCGCGCGAGAAGCAGCCCTACCCTGTCATCGCTCGAAGACATCGCCATCGCATTGGGCGTTGATCTTGTAGCGCTCGTGGCCGTGGCCAGCGCTCATGACCGTAGCCAGACCCCGACGGAATTTTTGAAACACTTGGCCGGCGAGATCACCAAGCTTGAGAAGCTGGGTGTCCTAAACAAGCTCGACGGCGAGTTCACCGGCGGCAAGCTTCAGTCAGTGCACGGTCGCATTCGATCAGGCGCTGCCAATCGGACAGCGGTGCTTCAATGCAAAGTTGAAGGTAAGACGCAGAAGGAGACTGCGGAACTTCTGGGGCTTGCGAAGTCGACAGTTAGCAAATATTGGAATGAACGGAGCTGAGCCGAGGGGAGCACAATATCGCAACAAACTTACTTACCATAGGGCCAACAATAGAGCAAAGCATGGCCCTTTGGTCTAGCTCGTGCCAGTAGCCTCGTCAGACGCACTAGTGTTCAAGACTAACATCAAGTGACCTCACTCCCGAATGTGTCACCAGATACTGATGACAGCCGTGTTGTGCAAGTTACATTGGCCGTCAACGAACCTCATGACACCATGTGCATTTCGAACAAATACATTGTGAGCAGGCAATTGAAAAAGCCTTGAATATGCATTCATCTTATTACTTGAGCATCGCGCTTGCGATTGGGCTTTAAGTTGTAGCGGCGATATAATATAACTCTTCTCTTTCTGTGTATGACCACTTGCCTCGTCACGATGGGTCAGCGTGTACGAAGCGTTCATGCACACAAAGAATTGGGTCGGAATCGTAGCCCTCTTCACGATTAGACCAGAACATTTGTTCTGTTTTGCACTCGCCCTTTCCAATGCCCCCCAAATATCAAAAAAAGAAACCAACTGAGTTACTAGGGCTTCTCTCAGGCTAGCAGCGTCTTGGGAAAGAAGATCGCTAAAAGCCTCAATCATAGGTAAGCTAGATCTAAGCGCCTGGTACTCAGGAAAAGTTGAAACTCCCCCTGATGACACCAGCCATGAGCAGTAAGCGGACACGCAGGTGCAGCTAGCCGAAAGGCTGAGAACATTAAGCTGACTGTGGCTTAGTGACTTCATAGTATTGAAGCATTTTCGGTGCTGTCTTATGTACTCTTTAAAGAAATGACGCCGCATGCACTTCAGACAGCTTACAACGTCCCTTACATTGAAGCTAGGTCGCTGATTACTAGGCAATTTACCTATGCTGAATTTGCAAGTACTAGCACCTTGAGCATTTAAATTATCGATGCCAATTGCCGCAGGGGCGTAGTTGACAACGCAAACGTCGTGAGAAAAATTATTATCTTGCCAATATAGATCAAATGGAAGGCCTACGCGCCCCCTTACATATTCAAAATAAAACTCACTAATCTCAAGGTCTCGCACACCGGAAATCTTCGAAATCACTTTACAAACGTCACCCAAATCCAAGCGTTCAATATCTTCTAACCAAGCCTGATATACATCGCCAATTATTTTAAATGCTCTGATTTCGTCTAGTGGCAATTTGACGATCGGTATACGCTCAAGGGCCAGAGACCTCAAGTGCTCGCAAGAGTTGCTTTTGTTAAGCGGCTTAGTATAAAGGCTTCCGCCCTTTATCAAGGCGACTGTGCAGTCCCTGCAGTACGTCAATACCTTATGATGCACTGGGCATTTCTCTAGCAATGGATTTTGAAAAAGCGATGAATGAAAATTTTGAGTGATGCAATCCTGGCAATGCCGAATGGTTTGGGCGCGGGCTTGGCTTGGCGAGTGAAAATTTGAGCTTATGCAGCTTTGCTTCAAGGTAAGCGCTGAAAGCTGTAAGCGCTTATTCAGATCCAACAAAAGTTTTTCGTGATGCCGTCCTAAGCTTGATGCAATTGCACTGCCGCCATTAACATCAATACCTTTCAATACCGCACTCAGGCTAATGCGATTAATAATCAAGGTTTTTGCAATGATTAACCAGCAAGATTGATATGGAGTTTCAATCTTCGGGTAAGACAAGACCTTATCCATTAGAGACCTCTTCCGTGACATCTATGAGCTGTGCGAACTCACCCATCCCCGAAACTCGGATAGCACTGACCACCATGGATTGTGTGAGAATAAATTCAGGTTTATCTCCGGGCCTCGCGGTAGCAAGTATATAGCCAATGGCGGTAAACAGATGAGCAGTAGGGATGATTTTTGCTTTCGAGGAAGAAACTGCTTTTTTTGCCTCTTTGAAGATCAATTCAGCGGAGTTCGCGAGCCTGAAGCCAGCACCAAAAGCATTGGGCACAAAAAAATTAGTAAAAGTGCAGGTGCTTAACTCCGGAAACATTAACTCTTCATCAAATTTTTCAAGGGTCGCAGCCAACCAGCCAACCTCCGCACAACCTTTGAATCTCTCCCTCCGGCTTAGAAATCTGGCGACCAGCGCGATCTGCCCTCCCCGACTCAGTGTGGTTCTTACGCTGTTAATCTCATGCTGTGCAAACCCGATGGTGGTGAGGGAGATATTATTGAGTTTCAGCTCATTTTGAATAGCCTGAAGGGCTTGATAATCTTTGGTTACCATAGCTTGCATTTCGTCAATCATTAGCAAACAATGCTTTCCACTTTTTCCCGACAACTCACAAATTATGTGATCAACCACGCGATCCCGCGCCTCTGACTTTGACAGACGATAAGTGTCTTTTTCCAAGCCCATACTTTTAAATATCGTCGGAATGATGCCTATCTCTTTGGAGGGATCGCAAGACGCCATAATTACCATTTTGTCCGGAAACTCCTTGCAAATCAGATACCGCACAGCTTTGGCACATTCAGTCTTACCCATTCGAGGTGTTGACCAAAAATAGACACTGGGTTCGCTAAGAAATATTAGCTCCCTAACTTTCTGATAAATCTCCACGATAGTAGGAGTAAGAGTGAAGTAGTTTTTCAGCATAAGTGGGTGTTGCGACTGCAGTTCATCCCTTCGAACACTGTCTAACGGATCAAAACCACGCATCCCTAACTCCTCCAGTCAAAAATCCTTGATCATTTTATTCAAGTCTGGCATTGGATATGGAATAATGGTCGCAGTTTTTTGCGGCTTGGGTTCATCATTATTTTTATCCGGGCTCGGTGACGACTCAGATACTTCGACGTTCCTTGTTAGGGGGCTTGTAACTTCGTCATTTGAGTCGTTCCCTGGCTTGTACGAGTTAAGCTCTTCACCTCCTAAGTCCATGCCCGCTAAGACTTCCATCTCGACCCTCTTATGCTCTGTGGCTGCCTTGGCGACACTCATGGGAACATCTGCTGCGCCATCTTTTATGCCTTGGGCGACGTTTGACAAGTATTTCATATACAAGATAATTGGATCATCAAATTCAGAGACAATTAACAGCTTCTGGGCCAGAAGACTATTAATGGACTTTCGAGTTTTTCGGCTATGTCTTGTCAGCGACCATTTCCCACAGGCTGTAAGATTCTCCATAAATGAACCATCAGGCCAATATGCCTTGAGGATTCTCATATCATCCTCATCGACCTCCACAATGATTTTCTTATCCGCAAGCCATGCTGACTCTCTCAGCACGCCTGACGAATAATGCACACGATCAAGTTGAATATAAGGCCTGACTCCTCGCTTTGGATAACACCTCACAATGACCGATTCGGTAACAGAATAATTAGTCATTTTCGAAACATTCTCTTGGAGCACAGTTCTAGGAATGTAGTGCCTGCTGTCCTTATTCAACTTTTGTCGAATGTACTCATTCGGCGAGAGGAAACCTATACCCTCTGAGGGCGTGGCATTGCTCAAAGCAAAATGGTAAAAGGCGAGTTCCTCAATCAAGCTAGCATCGATCTTGAGGTGAGCTGATACCTCAGAACTACCTTCGGCTCGCCCTGATCCAGGGCTGGAACCTGTTGTGCTTGGTAGGCGCTGGAATATTTGACTAGCCAGCTCTTTAAAAGACCTCTCCACATTTGGACGCATCTCGAAATGACCAGGGGGCCCGTAGCATAGTGAATATCCTAACTTTTTGCGGAGGACATCAGATACCGCACTAGAGAGGTTTGCTAGCGCATTATCGGGCATCAGCACTGTTGGAATTGTATGAGCAAGCTCAGGGAATATTTCTCCCGGAAAACCTACATCTCCACTCAAATTCATTCCAAGAACTTCTTTTCTAGGTCTAGGAAGATTTACCCTCAGACTCTCGGTCAGCAATCTGACAACGTCGACCGCACTCACCTCACTACTGAAGATGACGATAAACCACCAAACAGCCGTTGAAGCCCGATCTACCAAAGCCATGATATTGATCCGTTGTATCGGAACATAGCTTATTAGACCGTCTCCATTATCGAACCCAATGGAGAAATGCGCATCAACATGGTAGCTATCAATTTCCGCCGCCTCCATCATGTATTCAAATGTAAGCAAAGCGTTATTACCGCTGCCTACCATAAGATGAGCCTTGGCAGCCACTTCACCGTTCACCATCACATTGCGATCAAAATCTTGATCAAGTACTTGCTGAACAAACTTCCCTATGCTTCTTGAACCCAAGAGCTTTGTGCCATAGGGCCACTCGTCCTTAGGATGATTCTTCCCTTTAAGGTAATCCATCATCTCCTTATGTACATTTTTGGGCTTGATGCGAAACTCATATACGGTTCTTTCATGCTTAAGCTTGAGCACTTTTCTGACCAGCACCAGTTTTAGGTCAGGGTATTTAGTCAGCAAGTTAGCAAACGCGCCGGCATATCCGCCTTTGCCCTCTGGGAATTTTGGCTTTATAGGACTAGTACGCGTATACACTTCCACCCTAACGTTAGGTATTAAGGCCTGATACCCTCGAACCAGACCGTTACTCGCTATTGACAGACATCTTTTGATCAGTCTGTGCAGCTCAGGAGCTTTTATTTTTGTTGCATCTTCGATTGCGTAAAGGCTGTCTCCTTCAGCATATAGGTCAACAGCCTTCACGCGATTTATGAATAGTTCTTCAGTATCCGGATCCATGCCATCAGTCACGACAGGTGGCCAAGGGCGCGTTGACCTAATTGCCGATACAATCTCGTAGCGACTCCTTTTGGCGCTCATGTAAGCTTCCAGTAACTGTGGTTACCAAATGGGAGCTCCATCAGGTCAATGCCCACTCCTCCCGCTAAGACTTTTTCTGCGAATATCCCCAACACCACCATCGGATCATGTCGGGATGTCGCTAATAGGATTTGCTCAACTTTCCCTGCCTTCAAAGCTAGAAGTGCCAGTTCTACGGAGCCTTTGGTCGCGTTATGTTTCCGCCCTCTGATTTGAGACGCGTAACCGATCAGCGTTAATGTTCTAGTAGCCTTTTTTGCCTGTTGCCTGAGATGGTCATAATACACCCTAACAAAAGTTACTTGGCGTTCCTCTACTACCGCCCTGCCAGCAAAACGTTCGCGCAGCGCAATAGTGCTTTCTTTGACCCCGCCATCACCTGCGGACAAAGTATGAATTTGCACGTCACCATTCATTCTCTCTACTCGAATGACCTCACTATTACGAAACTTATCCTCGCCCTCTAGCTTCAACTCCGCCTCATAGCCAAACTGAAAGCTACGGATTGTTGGATCGGTTTCCAAGTGCGTCACCCAGTAAACGCACTCATTATTGCTGGCTAGAGCAAGGTCTTTCTGGGATTTCGGGCTATACACGACCCAAAGAGCATTTCTGGTATTTTTTCGGGCTCCATGGGAGGACATCAACTTCCCTCGAAGCTTCGACTTGAGTGTCGCCATCACCACCTCTATCTGCCATGATAATCCCAGGAACTCCGCTCATGCCCATTGGCGACCTTAGACTGGCTTGGCTGAATGTGCCAAATAACTTTTTCATCTAATAAAAATCATCAGATCTCTTACCGGATATAGCTGGCACCATTAAGCATTATATTGAAGGGCGGCAAAATTTCTGATCAATATTTATAATACCCAGTGTTTAGCTAGAGTTTGAAATTGTCTTAGACATATATTGAGCGCCATACATCCGCACTACCCCCTTTGAAACCTATTTTAAATCATTGAGATATCAGTCAGGGAGCGGTGGTCTCTTTGGTGGCTCATCAAGCCAGTAAAAGGCTGGCACCCTTCCTGCTAGTGCCTGCAAACCCGTTGGTATTGGACTGCCCTAGCCCGGGCTTTATGTTGTAGTGGCCTAACGAAGCTGGCCACCCATTCGCGCGAGAATGCTTGCGATAGAGAGGTGTCTGATGACAAAACAACGCCGTACCCATACCCCTGGGCTCAAGTGAGTAGACGCCAGCTTGCTGGAAGGCCAATGTATAGTTATGACGCAAGTCGGCCGGTTGATTCATCCCCTTGCCGCTGTGTGAGCCAACTGCAGCAAGAAAGTGGCGGTGTCACCGCCGACCAGCAAAGTACTGATGCCTTAGGAGAAAAAATCCTGGAACTAAAAGCTCGCATCAATCGCTTGGAATGGGAAAGGCTACCGCGATCTTGGTAGTCGAGGAGCACAAGCGCTCGCGTTAGTCGATCAGCTCCGCTCAGAAGTGGCGGTTGATCTGTTTTGCTCATATTTTAGAGTCATAAGACCTTGCTATTACGAACACTGCCGCAAGCGACGCACGCCGGATGTTAATGGTTCGAAGCGTTTGTCAGCGGGGGCAGGCAAAGCGAAGGCCGACGAAGGTGCGAGGTGCTTCATGCTCTAGGGGCCATGCTGACTCTTTCTCCATTTCTAATCTTTACTAGACAACCTTCTCCATTTCTATTCTTTGCAGCATTTGTGCTCCATTTCTATTCTTTATTGGCAAAAAAATGGTCAGCAACCATGCGAAAAAATCTCGAGTGCAATGCAGAGCATCTTCATATCTTATTGATTCTATAGACTTTTACTTTTAGTAGAGATTTATAAAGCTTTAGTTCCGAGTACTACCGTCACAGTTGAACGCCGAGGTAATTCGTTCTCTGGTTGGAGTTTGAACACTATGACCGTCAGGTGCCAACATCATCGCGTCTTCCCATCCGCAGCCAGACATTGTGGCGCAACCCGAATCTGATCAGCCCCACAACAACGCTGCGGCCGAGTTCGCGCCCCCGATCTCTGTCAGATCCTGTAATAAATCGCCTCGTATGAAATGTTAGAAACCGTTGTAGGATTTCTTCCCCAATTATTTCCAGGCCTGTATGAACACCCTCCAGGAACCCCCCAATCGCCTTTCACAGCTTCGTTTTCTCTTCTGCGTCCCAGCGTCCTGCATGCAAGCGTCGCAGCCTCTTTCCCTCGCATTGATCGTCCGAGGGAGCGAATAATCCATGGAATGGATCGTAGACCCCACGGCCTGGCTTGGCCTGCTGACCTTGATCGTGCTGGAGCTGGTGCTCGGCATCGACAACCTTGTATTCATCGCCATCCTGGCTGACAAACTGCCGCCTGAGCAGCGCGACCGCGCCCGTATCATCGGCCTGTCCCTGGCGTTGCTGATGCGCCTTGGCCTCCTCGCCAGCATTTCCTGGATGGTGACGTTGACCAACCCGCTGTTCGAGGTGTTCGGCAAGACGTTTTCGGGCCGGGACTTGATCATGCTGTTCGGCGGTGTGTTCCTGTTGTTCAAGGCGACCATGGAGTTGCATGAGCGACTCGAGGGCCACGTGGCGCAACGTACCGGCAATGCCGCCTATGCGATGTTCTGGCCTATCGTTGCGCAGATTGTGGTACTGGACGCGGTCTTTTCCCTGGATGCGGTGATTACGGCCGTGGGCATGGTGGAGCACCTGTCGGTCATGATGATCGCGGTGATGTTCTCGATCGGCTTGATGATGATCGCGAGCAAGCCGCTGACGAAGTTCGTCAACGGCCACCCTACTGTCATCATGCTGTGCCTGGGCTTCCTGATGATGATCGGCTTCAGCCTCACCGCTGAAGGCCTGGGTTTTCATATTCCGAAAGGCTACTTGTACGCTGCGATTGGCTTCTCGATCCTGATCGAGCTGTTCAACCAGTTGGCGCGCTCTCGGCGCAAGAAAAGCCTGCAAGGTCTAAGGCCGATGCGCGAGCGTACCGCCCACGCAGTGCTGCGCCTGCTGGGCGGCCAAAAGCTGGACGCCGATGAAGTCGGTGAGGAAATCGCCGACTTGCTGGAGGGTGAGGAGCCGGAGCAGGTTTTCCATCGGCGCGAAAGGGTCATGATCAGTGGCGTGCTGCAGCTGGCCGAGCGGCCGATACGCAGCGTGATGACGCCTCGTGCGCAAATCGACCACCTCGACCT
>Ga0307408_100000243_pt1 | contig 56982 bp, 47 predicted proteins | sample 322Cmetagenome_FD_202116 | JGI IMG/M metagenome (GOLD analysis project Ga0307408, IMG submission 202116) | Maize rhizosphere microbial communities from greenhouse at UC Davis, California, United States - 322HYB-C-3 | ecosystem: Host-associated > Plants > Roots > Rhizosphere > Soil | place... | reverse complement strand
CACCGCTGCCCAAACACATAGGGGTTATCACCTCCCCCACTGGCGCCGCAATTCGCGATGTTCTCAGCGTACTTGAACGCCGCTTTCCCGGCATTCCCGTCACCGTGATTCCCGTTGCGGTACAGGGCAAAGAATCCGCACCGCAAATCATAAAAGCCATAGATCTAGCCAATCGCTGCGGCTTGTTTGATGTACTACTGCTAACCCGTGGTGGTGGCTCGATGGAGGATCTCTGGTCATTTAACGAAGAGAGTGTCGCGCGTGCGATTTTCAACAGCAAGCTGCCTATTGTTTGCGGCGTCGGCCACGAAGTGGATTTCACTATCGCCGATTTTGTCGCCGACCTGCGTGCACCCACACCATCCGCAGCGGCAGAACTGTTAGTGCCCGATGGCGATGATTGGCTGGATAAATTTATCGGTTTTGAAGTGCTGCTCGAGGAGGCGATGCTGCGCCGCTTGCAGCAATGGCAAAAGCATTTGCACAACCTGCGTCAGCGTTTGCGCCACCCGCGTGAACGCTTGGAACAGCAGGCGCAGCGGCTGGACAACCTGGAGTTGCGCCTCAAAAATCACATCCATAAGCTACTGGCGAACTACAAAAACCAGCTGATACAACTACGACTACGCCAGCAAGCGCATCACCCGCAAATCAGACTCGCACAATTATCCGAGCGCATTAAAAACGCCCAAACACGGCTGCATACGGCGCAATACCGCTTGATTGATCGCAAAAAACAAGCCTTGGGCGAATCAGTGCGTATGCTCAACACGCTCAGCCCACTCAGCACCCTTGAGCGCGGCTATGCGCTGGTGACTGACACCCAAACCCGCAAAGTGATTAGCGACAGCGATCAAGTGATTCCCGGCAGTGAAATCAGTGCCCGCCTTGCGCACGGCGAATTAATTTGTCGCGTGCAATCCATCCGTAAATAAACTGCGTATAGATTGCGAACTAAATTCGTGGCCAGTATATTGGCCACCTTCTTGTCGGAGCGCCTTGGTGCCTCACTTAATGAGTGAGCCATACGAAGGCTGAGATGGGTTCGGCCCAATCCGTAGAACCTGAACAGGCTAATACCTGCGGAGGGAACAAGGTGCATCAGCCACGGCTATTGCCCGCTCTCCGCCTCGACTCAGAGGCACTATGACCACACAATCTTCGACCAAACAATCCGCGGCCAACCTCAGCGCACACCATTCATCCACCCCACAAACTATTGCCATAGCGGGTGCCGGTTTGCTCGGGCGTTTACTCGCCTGGCAATTAAACAAAGCCGGGCTTGATGTCACCCTGTTTGAAGCCGGTAGTTTTACGCCCGGCGAACCCCAAAGCAAACGCGCCGCCGCGTTTACGGCGGCAGGCATGGTTGCACCGCTGAGCGAAGCCGTGGTGTCGGATGAAGGCGTTTACCGCATGGGCCAATTTGCGCTCACCCACTGGCCGCGCTGGACCAATCAACTCAATACTGATCGCAACACAACAGACCCGCTCTTTTTTAGCAACGGCAGCTTGGTCGTGGCACATCCGCAAGACGCCAGCGAGCTGGAACAATTCGCCCGCGAATTACACTTTGTGATTCCCGAATGCAGCCGCTATGAAACAGTAAATCAATTACAGATTCAGACCTTGGAACCGGATTTAAGCCCGAATTTTCAGCAAGGACTATTTCTGCAAGAAGAAGGTCACCTGCACAATCGTGAATTCCTACGACTATTGGGCGATGACATTATTAATAGCGCGATTAAAGTGCGAGAACACACCGCTGTCGATGTCGCAGCGGGAAAAGTCATCGCCAACGGCACTGCAGAAGAGTTTGATTTAGTCATTGACTGCCGCGGGCTGGGCGCCAAAACCCAAATGCGACAATTGCGCGGCGTACGCGGTGAAACCCTGCATGTAGAAACCAGCGAAATTCACCTGCAACGCCCGGTGCGCTTAATGCACCCGCGCTATCAACTTTATGTGGTGCCGAAACCAGGCAATCGTTTTATTATCGGCGCAACTCAAATTGAAAGTGAGGATCGCTCACCGGTTACACTGCAATCCAGCCTTGAACTAAGCAGCGCGCTCTACACCTTGTCGCCCGCCTTTGCTGAAGCGCGTATTATCGAAATGGATACCAATTTGCGCCCGGCGTTTATGGACAATTTACCGAAAGTAAATATTCAGGATGGTCTGATCAGCGCTAATGGATTATTTCGCCATGGATATTTACTTGCGCCGGCCGTGGTTGAAAATGTGCTAGCGCATATTTTTAAAAAACCGGAGCCGATTTTTTCTGCACTGTTAAATCACCACTAAAAAGCACGAGCTTATGACCATTGAACTGAGTGTAAACAACGAAATCAAAACGCTGGCAGACAAGGTGCTGCTCAGCGTTGCCCTGCAACAATGGGGTTATGGCGACACTAAAATCGCCGTGGCGATTAATGGCGAATTTGTACCTCGCTCGACTTACCCTGAGCGCGAATTATTCAATGGCGATCAAATCGATATCGTCAAACCGGTTGGTGGAGGTTGATATGAGCTACAACAAACCTGAAAAAGATTTCACGCTCTACGGCGAAACATTTTCCAGTCGTTTTTTATTGGGCACCGCCCTTTATGCATCTCCCCAATTAATGCGCGAATCGGTTATTCAATCGCGCAGTGAAATTGTGACGCTCGGCTTGCGCAGGCAAAACCCGGCCAATCGCGATGGCGATGCAATTTGGCACTATATTCAGGAAAGCGGCTGCCGTTTGCTGCCCAATACTGCCGGTTGTAAATCGGTAAAAGAAGCCGTGACGCTGGCTGAAATGTCGCGCGAAATTTTTAATACCGATTGGATCAAACTGGAAGTAGTGGGCGACGACTACAACCTGCAACCCGACCCTTTTGGGTTACTGGAAGCTGCGGATATTTTGATTAAAAAAGGTTTTAAAGTACTGCCCTATTGCACCGATGATTTAATTTTATGTAAACGACTATTGGATGTGGGCTGCGAAGTATTGATGCCCTGGGGCTCACCCATTGGCACCGGCCAGGGCTTGTTAAATCGCTACAATTTACGCACCCTGCGCGAGCGCATTAAAGACGTACCGATGATTATTGATGCGGGACTGGGCGCGCCCTCGCAGGCCGCTGAAGCAATGGAAATGGGGTTTGATGGGATTTTATTAAATACGGCAGTGGCCAAGGCGCACAACCCGCCACTGATGGCAGAAGCCTTTGCCGATGCAATCGATGCAGGCCGCAAAGCATTTAAAGCAGGCTTGATGCAAAAACGCCAAACGGCCAGCCCGAGCACCCCAACCATTGGCCAACCCTTTTGGCATCAACAGTAATTTTAACGGGCGTCAATATCAGGAAACCGGCGGCGTATTGTGATGAACTATTTGTTTACTTAATACGGCCGCTGATATTTGCAAAACCCTCTTCTATTTTGCGTAAAATTTTTGGGTCTTTGGCATCACCCGATGAGATGTACATTTGCACCATTCGACTCAAGCGCTGCAAATGAAATTTCATTTCCTCTTGCCTAAGCGAGGCATCCGCAACTACTTGAGTGATGCTATTACCCTCTTTACCCGCCATGGATTCAAGGGACTCACGCAAATCTTCTTTGAACAACATGCTACCTTTAAAGGTGGTAGCAATATGAAAAATAACGTTTTGCAATGCATGTAGCTTTCGGTCACCGTGGGTATAGCCCACCGAGGTCAAACAATCGCGCAATTGCGTAAACCAATTCTGTAGCTGCAAATTTTGTTGCAACATCCGCTCAGCAAATTCAGGAACACCACTACCATGCACCACATTGGGCAAAGGCAATTCGCTGCGCAAAATCATGGTAGTAACAATGTCGCAACTGCGATACAAATAAGCAGCGCGATTCATCTCCAGAATAGGAATCACCTCACGCCAACGCCGCCCCTGCGCCTTAAAGCGATTAAAATAAATACCCACAATTGAATCGGCAACGGCAAGAATTTGCCCGGCAATGGAAAGTTCGCTCTCCACTTTAGCCAAAGGGTAACCCGTGCCATCACAGCGCTCGTGATGCTCACTGACCGCAGCAACTATCTCAGCAGATAAACCGGGAACATCCATCAAAATACTACGCGCAATTTCCACATGGCTTTGTATATGCAGCCAATCTTCAGCGGTTAATTTTTCGGATTTATGAAGGATTTGCGGATCGATGTGCAACATACCAATATCATGGGCAATTGCCGCCCAAAATATTTCACCAGACTCCGCCGCAGGCAAGCGCATCTCCTGCGCGATGTAAAGTGCCCAGAGGCTCACGCAGAGTGTGCGTTGATATAAATTATTCATTTGCGCTGCCATCACCGTCAAATACTGCTGCAATAACGGTAGATCCGCCAACTTGGCACATACAGGCTCAAGAGAACTCAGAGGATGCTTCTGCTCTGCTAGAGCTTGAAAATATTCGGTTGAACGAATCGTGCCCAACAAATGCTGCAGCAAATCGCTTGAGGTGATAACTGTCTTTAATTCAATAGAATTGGCGAGCGGGCGAGCGAGAGTTTTGCCCTGGAGGGCGAGGCAGGTTTTTTCATCAAGCGGCGCTGACCGCGCAAGCAATAACTCACCATTTACAGTGTAAATATCGTCAGCCACCACTGCCGGATTAGCTGCCGATAATTTAACCAGATAATGAAGATAAGGATCCAATTATGATGGACTCCATTCAAGCAATTGATTAACCCCGCCGACACTATAAAAACGCGCGACAAGCCTCATCCATGTTTTTTATTTTCCCACCAATCAACGCAACACCTGCAGCCTGGAAAATCCTAGCCAAGCAATAAACGCCAGCCCCATACCGTCAATAAGCCCAGCAACAGGCTATAACCCACCATCGAGGCAGCCAACCGAGGCGCTAAATTATGAGTGACAGCCAGCACACCAGCAGAAATCATCGCGGGCATTGCCGCCTCCAGCAAAATCACATCAGCGGCCAAACCGCGCACATCAAACAACCATAAGCCGCCCCATGCAAAAGCCGGCGTCACAATTAATATGTAGAACAATCCCAATAATAGCGGTGATAAATGGTCGCGCTCTAACGCAAATCGCCACTGCAGCCCCACCGCCACCATCACTACTGGAACCAGTGTAGACGAAATTCGCGCAAGCACCGCCTCCAACCACGCCGGATAGCTACCAAACATAGCCACCATGAAAGCGATTATCAGGGTAATAAACGGTGGAAATAACAAGATGTTGCGCACAATGCCAAGTACCGACCCGTGACCTGCTGAGTAATAGCACGCGAGCCCGACACCTACTGTATTAAGTGCGATAAATGTGCCTAACTGATCATAGAGAATGGCATAGGGCAAAGCGTGTACACCCAAATGCGCCTCAATCAACGGGATCCCCACGAACCCAGTATTCCCCAATGTAACCAGCAGCAACATTGCCCCCGTCACCTGGCGTGACCAAGACAACATGCGCGCGGTCAACCAGGTAATCGCTGCCGCAAATAGCATAATCAACCATGCAGCAACTACTGTAATGACTGCCTGATGACTAAACGAGAGCTTGGGAATTTCGAGCAGAACCAATGCAGGTAAAGCAACATAAATGACGTATAGATTAAGCGAGGCCGAACTATTTTCCGGCAACCGCTTGCTGCGCTGAAATAACAACCCAATAACCAAACAAATAACTACTAGCGCAATATTGGACATAAATGACACTTACAAAAACTAAAAATAGCGAGGAAACCAGGGAACAAACCGCCCTTGGATTTGTGCCCCCTTAGTGTAGACACTACACCGAAAGCTCTGGCGTAGTGCAAATAGAAAATCATAAAAAAACCCGCTCTGCTTTGTATTTCAGGGCGGGTTTCTCAGTCGTTCTAAAATGTTGGGAATTACATATGGTGCCCGAGGCCGGACTTGAACCGGCACGACCAAAAGATCGACAGATTTTAAATCTGTTGTGTCTACCGATTTCACCACTCGGGCAGAGTGCTTTTACTTCGGTAAGTAAAAGAAAAATGGAGGCGCGACCCGGAGTCGAACCGGGCTCAACGGATTTGCAATCCGACGCATAACCGCTTTGCTATCGCGCCATTTTGAGAGGCCGCAATTCTAGCGGACTCATTTTAAAAATCCTAGTCTTTTATAGAAGCTGCTATAAGGTTTTTTTACGGATTGTTCAATTGCTGGTCAAGTCGTTTAAAAAGCCGTTATTTTTCACCTGAGGACGGCAACAGGAATGGCCAGGCAGCTCGCAGATAAAGAATCATTGACCAAAGCGTTAGCGCAGCAGCGCCAGCCAAAGCGACAAAACCGAGCGGGATTAACACCGGTACGTTCATGAGCAATACGATAATTGCTGTCATTTGCAGGGTAGTTTTTATTTTTCCGATACTGGATACCGCCACACTTGCCCGCTGCCCTACCGCCGCCATCCACTCGCGCAGCGCTGAAATAACAATCTCACGACCAACAATTACGGCCGCTGCAACTACAAACCAGGCTGAATCATGATGAAGGGTGACAAGCAATAATAACGCAATAGCTACCATTAACTTGTCAGCAACCGGGTCAAGAAAAGCGCCGAAAGGTGTGCTTTGATTGTATTTGCGGGCGACATAACCATCGGCCCAGTCAGTAATCGCCGCCACGCTAAAAATAATTGCGGTGACAATATGCGCCCAACCAAAGGGGAGATAAAAGACAACAACGAATAGCGGAATCATAAATATCCGCAGTAAGGTCAATTGGTTGGCAAGATTCATAGAGAGGTCTCAGGTGGCGCTAGATGTCGTAAAATCGGTGCAGATGATACACCAGCACCATGGTTTTCACATCCCGTGACGCTTTTGTGACAGCACCGCAGGGTTAGTCATTATGAAAAAACGCATGAATCTCCTCAGCCAACTTCTGGCTGATGCCGCTTACCCGCGCAAGATCACTGATACTTGCATTTTTGATTTCATGTAACCCACCAAAATGACGCAACAAATCACGACGCCGAGTAGCGCCTATTCCGGGAATATCCTCCAAGGTTGATGTTTTACGTTTTTTATCGCGCCGCTGTTTGTGGCCGGTAATGGCAAAACGGTGGGATTCATCGCGGATGTGCTGAATCAAATGCAATGCCGGTGAATCGCCCGGCAAGACAATTTCATCGCCCGTTTCACCATCAAACAAAGTTTCAAAACCCGCCTTGCGTGTTGTGCCTTTAGCCACGCCAATCAGCTGTACGCCCTGCACACCCAATTCGCCGAGCACTTCAATCGCTTTACCCAGCTGCCCTTTGCCACCATCAATCAGCAAGATATCGGGCAGCTTACCCTCACCATTTTGCAGGCGTGTGTAACGGCGAGTTAGCGCCTGCTCCATTGCGGCATAGTCATCGCCGGGGGTTATGCCATCGATATTAAATCGGCGGTAATCCGATTTGAGTGGACCATTGGTATCAAATACCACACAGCTGGCTACGGTTAGTTCACCGCTGCTATGGCTGATATCGAAACACTCCATCCGCTGCGGGGTTTCCTCTAATCCTAACGCCTCCTGCAAAGCGACAAAACGATCCAGCGAGCTCTTTTTATTATTGATATGCGCGATAAGGTTTTGCTGCGCTGCGGTTGCTGCCATTTGCAGCCACTGGGTGCGATGACTGCGCACTTGGTGATTGATAAATACCTGACGCCCCGCTGCCTGCTGCAGCGCAGCGCTAATTACCTCCACATCTTCCAGCGGCTGACTCACAATCACTTCGCGTGGAATGTCACGCCCGCTACTGGCCAGATAAAACTGGGGAATAAATTCAGCAAGAATTTCTGCAGGTGTTTCTGCGAGAGTGGAAGCAGGATAAAAGCTGCGGCTACCTAATATTCGCCCTTGCCGCACAAACAATATGTGGACACAAATTGCAGCGGCGCGCATTTCTGCCGCGATTATGTCGATGTCGCCATTGCCCTCTTCAATCACTTGTTGCGATTGCACGGTACGCAGAGCAGTAATTTGATCGCGATAATCTGCCGCCTTTTCAAACTGCAATTGCTGCGACGCCAAGTCCATTTGATCCGCAAGTTCACTGAGCAATTTATCGCTATTTCCCGTTAAAAAAAGCCGGGTGTGGTGCAGGTCTTTTTGATAATCCTCGGGCGAAATATAATCCACGCAGGGCGCAGTGCAGCGCTTGATTTGATATTGCAAACAGGGGCGTGTGCGATTTTTGAATACACTGTCTTCACACTGGCGCGAACGAAATGTTTTTTGCAAAAAGTTCAGACTGTCTTTAACCGCACCCACGTTGGGAAAAGGGCCGTAATAATCGCCGCGCTTTTTCTTTGCACCGCGATGAAAAGAAATGCGCGGATAATCCTCACCACTGGAAATAAAAATATACGGGTAGGATTTATCGTCTCGCAGCAAAATATTATATGGCGGACGATTTGACTTAATGAGATTCTGCTCAAGGATCAGCGCCTCCGTCTCACTGGCCGTAACCGTGACCTCGATACGCGCAATACGCGAAACCAGCGCCTGGGTTTTTGGTGTTAAACCCGTTTTGCGGAAGTAACTGGCAAGGCGCAATTTGAGGTTTTTGGCTTTACCAACATAAAGAATACCGCCATCAACGCCAAACATTTGATAAATGCCCGGTTGCTGGGTGGTGTTGGCTAAAAAACGGGAGTGATCAAAAAGATCGGCACGCTCTTGCGTCATAGAAATACTATCTGCCAAAACTAACTGCCACAGGGCGTTAGCTGCAGCAGAAAAAGGAACAGCAGCCGTTTATACGACTGCTTCTGGATCGAGCAGGTTGTGTTTTACTGCTAACAGCGTCAATTCCACATCGCTGTTGATAGAAAGCTTTTCAAAAATACGGTAACGGTAAGAGTTAACGGTTTTGGGACTAACACAAAAAGTGGTGGCTATATCGTTCACTTTTTGGCCATTCGCAATCAGCATCGCCGTTTGCAGCTCACGCTGGGAAAGCTTTTCAAATGGCGATTCCTGACTATTCGAACCGGAAAAGGTTCGCAGTGCCAACTGCTGTGCAATTGAGTTACTCATATAGAGATCGCCGCGAATCACTTTATTAATCGCATCCGTAATCTCGGTAAATTCTGCCCCTTTGGTGACATAACCTACTGCCCCCGCCTGCATCAAACGGGTTGGGTACAGGTCATCGTCACAAGCGGTAACCGCGATAACTTTGAGCGTTGGATTCACGGTCAGTAGTTTTTTGGTCGCTTCAAGGCCACCCATACCGGGCATTTTTACATCCATCAGTACAACGTCAGGCTTCAAAACGCGCGCCTTGGTTACGGCCTCTTCACCACTCTTGGCATCCCCAACCACCTGATAGCCGTCTACATCGGCTAACATACGCACTATCCCCATGCGAACTAGATCGTGATCATCGACTACGAGAATCTTTGTCAAACTAGCCCCCAATCCGAAACCGGACTCATAAACATTGTTGTTATAAAGTGGTCACTATACCCAGAAGATTTACTGCCACATTTTTAACGATTGTAGTGAGACTCTCAGCAAACTACCACTATTTAATCGCCCGTTTACGCCTTCTCAAATACCAATAATCGATTTTTGCAGTTTTTGATTTGTCTTTTAGTTATGAAAAGTAGATGAAGGGTTAAACCACTACACCCAAAAACTCAGGGGTAAACCCGTGGCTCCATTTCCAAGGTGACGCCAAATTGTGCCATAACCGACTGCTGAATTAATTCCGCCAAAGCCAATACCCTTGCGCCAGACGCTCTATCTGGATTAGTAAGTACCAGCGCTTGTTGGGCGTGAACCTTTGCACCAGCCGCTTCCTTACCGCGCCAGCCAGCGCGATCAATTAACCAGCCAGCCGCGAGCTTGACGCGAACCGTATCGACGGGGAAACTGACTATATCGGGATAAGTTGTGCGCAATACCTGCAATTGCGCCAAATTGATAATAGGGTTTTTAAAAAAGCTGCCAACATTCGGCGTAAGGGCCGGGTCTGGCAGCTTGGATTGACGAATAGCAATAACCGCGTCACTTACCGCTTGCGGGCTGGGATTATCAAGACCGGCTAAGGCGTCGCGCAGCGCAGGGTAGGATAAGTTCAGTTGCGCAGTTTTGCGCAAGCGAAAGGTCACCGACGTAATAACATATTGATCTTTGAGTGCTTGTTTAAAAATGCTGTCACGATAATCAAACCGGCAACTTTCATTAGTAAAATTCACGACGATGCCTGAGCGAATTTCAAGCGCACTCAATTCAGTGATTAGATCTTTTACTTCCACACCATAAGCGCCGATGTTTTGAATGGGGGCAGCGCCGACACTGCCGGGAATCAGCGACAGGTTTTCCAATCCATAGAGTGCGTTGTCCAAGGTGTATTCAACCAGGTGATGCCAATTCTCCCCTGCAGCCACTTTTAGCCAAACAAAATGCTCATCCTCCGCGACCACTTCTTTACCCTGGGATTTCAACTGAATCACCACACCGGGAAAATCAGCACGCAACACTATATTGCTGCCACCACCTATGACTACCAGCGGTAAATTTTCTGTGCGCGCAAAAGTTAATGCCTCACGTAACTCATCGTCATCCTGCACGGCGACATAAAAATTTGCCACCGCTGGCACCGCGAGGGTGTTGAGTTTTTGTAAATTAAAATGCGGTAAAAAAAGTGGCACAGCGACATCACCTTAACAATATGACTTTATAAAAATATTAAAAAAACAGGCTTAATACAAACGCTGACGAATATGTTTTAACAAGCCCTGTGCAGCATCTTCCACCAAATCTAATACCAGTTCAAAGCCATCACTGCCGCCGTAGTAGGGATCGGGGACTTCACGGTAATCACCACGCGCACCAAATTCCAAAAACAAGCCTAAATGACCGGTAAAATGTGCTGGTTTCAGCTGCTGTAAATCCGCGAGATTCGCTTCATCCATCGCCAGTACATAATCGAATTCGTCAAAGTCGCGCGCCGTAACCTGTCGTGCGCGCAATACCGAAAGATCGTAACCACGCGTGCGCGCTGCAGCGACGGTGCGCGAATCAGGCGCTTTGCCTATGTGCCATGCACCGGTGCCCGCCGAATCGACCATAATTTTTTGATCTAACTTTGCATTCGCCACCAATTCACGAAAAATGCCATCCGCCGTGGGCGAGCGACAAATATTGCCGAGGCATACAAATAAAACGTTGGTCATGCTATTCACCTAATTAACAGCGCCGATTATTTTTCCAGCAATGCTTTTACACGCAGTAAATCCGCTTCGGTATCCACACCGCCCGGTACGGCAGCGTAGGCTTCGGCGATATGAATTGCTTCGCCATTAGCAAGCACACGCAATTGCTCAAGGGATTCAATTTTTTCAAGCGACGCCTGCGGCCAAGTAATAAAACGATTTAACAGCGCCACACGATAAGCGTAAATACCAATGTGTCGTTGCGCAGGGAAATCATCCGGCAAACTAGTCACCTCAGCCTGCGCAAAATGATCGCGCGCCCAGGGAATGGGCGCGCGGCTAAAATACAGTGCCCTGCCCGCTTGATCTGCCACTACTTTTACAATATTCGGATTGCGGAAATCGTCGAGCGAGTGAATGGGTTCACTCAACGTAGCCATACTGGCAAAACGATTGTTGGCGATATTTTCTGCGACCTGATTAATCACTGCGGGCGGAATGAGGGGTTCATCGCCCTGCACATTCACCACTATGTCGTCATCGCTCAAACCTAATTGCGCGACCACTTCTTGCAGGCGATCAGTACCGGAATTGTGTGCGGCAGATGTCATGCAGACGCGGGCGCCGAAGGCTTTAGCAACCGCTTCAATGCGCGTATCGTCTGTTGCAATAACAACTTCCGTCGCGGCACTTTCACAGGCGCGCTCGTACACGTGTTGAATCATCGGCTTACCCGCAATTTCTTTTAAGGGTTTGGCAGGCAAGCGGGTGGAAGCGTAACGGGCAGGAATGACAACATAAAATTTCATAGCAAGATTCCACTGTAGTTTTGATAACAGCATTAACAACAGGATTAAAAAGAAAATTAAAAAGATTAAACATTAAAGCCCAAAACGGGATTTTTTTTGTTCCATGACACGCTCAATACGCTGCGCAAATGCCGCCCAAAATGCATCCGGCAAATTTGCACCAATCGATAGGTAATACCAGTTAGGTTGCGCAAAGGTTTTGCATTTCACGGCATCTTTTTCAGTCATTACTACGGGCCAAACATTATCAAAAACAAGGTCAGTCGCCGTATAAGCATGGTGATCAGGAAAAGCATGCAACTGCGCATGGATACCGGACTCGCTCAGGGTATTGATAAAGCGCTGTGGGTTGCCAATACCGGCCACTGCATTGACCGGGCTTTCGGCGATTGATGACAATTGGTGCTCACTGCCGGTAGCAAGGTTAACCAGTGAGCGGGCCTGAATCTGCATGGGAATAAAATACAAATCGGCGAGTTGTGGCAACACAAAATTCGCTGCCGGTGAATTCACGACAACCCAGTCCACGGTCGTTAAGCGACTGATTGGCTCACGCAACGGGCCAACCGGCAAGCGCCAACCGTTGCCGACACCACGCTGGCCATCAACCACCGCGATTTCAATATCGCGCCCCAAGCGATAGTGCTGCAAACCATCGTCGCTGAGAATGAGGTCGCAGCCCTGATCCTCCAGCGCGCGCGCCGCCGCAAGACGATCAGGGCCGACACACACTGCACAGCCAGTTTGCTGATAGATCGTAACCGGCTCATCGCCCGCTTGGGCGGCAGTACTCTCTGCGGTGAGTAAATAAGGATAGGTTGCTACTTGCCCGCCATAACCGCGGCTGACTACACCGGGGGTGTATCCCTGCGCCTGCAACCACTGCACCAGCGCGATCAACAAGGGGGTTTTGCCCGTGCCGCCCACGGTGATATTACCCACCACAATCACCGGTGTGGCGAGTGTTGTTTGTTGCCAGCGGAGCAACACATAACGGCGAATGGCCGAGAGCAGAATAAATAGCCAAGTCAGCGGCAAGAGCCAAAAACTCCAGCGACGCGAGCCATACCACGCCGATTGCCATCGATCCGTTTCAGCTGAACGCTGGGTATGATCGGGCGGACTGGAGGGTGGAGAAGCGGGTGGAGAGGAATGCACGATAAGAACCTATCAAGCTATTTATAACGCAAACAGTAGCGCCAAAAGAAAGAAGGGCTTTTGCATGGTGAATACAAAAGCCCTGCGGGATTGCCTGGCATTGAAAAAACCAGCGCGAATTGTAGCTGAGTTGTTAGTCTTTTTCAGGTTCCGGTTGACGCGTCGTAATGCTCAAGCGCGCAAAGCCCAACTGCCCTGCCACATCCATCGCCTGCACTACCGCTTGATGCGGGGTTTTGGCATCCGCAGTAATCACTAGCGGCACTTGATTATTACCCTCAGAGGTTTTTTCCAGTGCCGACCTGAGTGTCGCCACCTGGTTATTCACCAGCGCCAGTCCATTCACCGAATAGCTGCCATCGCTATTGATCAGGATTTCGATCTGCTCCGGCAAGTCACTACTCTGCTCACCTACAGCTTCCGGCAGATCCACGCTCAGGTGCGTTTCTTTGGTAAAGGTGGTGGAGACCATAAAAAAGATAAGCAGCAAAAACACCACGTCGATCAAGGGCGTCAGGTTAATACCTTGATCTTCTACTTGTTGGCGACGAAATTTCACGTTGCGACCCCGCGCCCTTAAACCAGTTTCACATCGACGCGACGGTCGCTGTGCAATGCATCAACCAGTTTGATGGCCTCTTCTTCCATGGTGACAACAATAGTGTCGATACGGCGCTGGAAAAAGCGATGCGCAATCATCGCGGGAATCGCCACCACCAAACCTGCCGCTGTAGTGTAAAGCGCAACCGAAATACCGCCCGCCAAGACACCGGTATTACCCGTACCTTGAATCATGATGGAGTTGAATACTTGAATCATGCCGAATACGGTGCCCAGCAGTCCCATCAGCGGTGCAATGTTGGCAATGGTGCCCAGAATATTTACATAGCGCTCCAACTCATGAATAACTTGGCTGGCCGCTTCTTGTACCGAGTCTTTCATGATTTCGCGGCCGTGTTTGGAGTTACTCAAACCCGCGGCCAGAATTTGACCCAGCGGTGAGGATTGTTTGAGTTCGCGCAGTTTGGTTGCATCGAGCTGGTTGTTTTTGATCCAGCTCCAAACTTGCGCCAAGAGGGTTTTGGGGGCGATTTTGGCGGGGTTGAGCGTCCAATAACGCTCTGCACTCACAGCAATCACAATTAACGAACAGGCCAATATTGGCCACATTAAAAAACCACCTGCCAGAAATATTTCAAACACAGAGACCTTCCTCTTTTAATGTCCAAACCCAATGAGCCCCTGGCTCCAAGTGCGGCGTACATTACCACAAGATCCCGCCCTTGCCATGGGGTGCGGGCCAATAGACGTCAAATGTGTGAGGAAGTTTGAGCTGCACGAAACAATTTTATTTGCAATTAAATGGTCACACTCAGCGCCTAGCCTGTAAGCAATCGGATCGCACCACACCGCTGATCTTTGCGCTCGCGAACAGGTACTTCTATGCACGGACTTTCCCAACTATCCACCTTTGGTCATCAGCTGGATGGCACCCTGCAACGTTACAAAGCGCTGGTGTATCCACAGCGCTATTGGGACTATCGCCGCTGGCTCCAGCAGCAGGTAGGCACTGAACAGCTGCACCAACTCGCACACAACCAGCCTGTTGTGGTATTTGATTTTCGTGACAGCCGGATTGATGGCCCGCAAGGTCGACGTTTTTATAGTTTGTTTATTTATTTTGCGCGCGCAGGGTTTTATCCGGTACTGCGCAATAATTATTTGATGCTGGGCAACATTCAGGAAAAACATAAACGCTATTGCCTACAGGAAAACTTCAGTGTACTGACGCACGAGCGCGATTTACCAGCGGGTTATGTATTGGTCACCGACAAATGGTATTCGAACCTGGCTGAGCGCGCCGGCAAGATTATCCACATTAATTACCAACCCGATTACAGCACAAACGACAGCTGCTTCCCTATGCCCTTTCCACTCTTCCCTCCGCTTTATGCCGCAAAAGAAGACCTGCGTTTAGCGTACTACCGGGAACAAGATAGACAATGGAAAATATTTTTTGGTGGCGATGCGGAACCCGGCAAATACAATAAAAAATCAATTCGGGAAATTTACGCCAAACTCAGTCGCACACAAATTCTGGAGCGTTTATCCCAGCGTTTGCCCAACGATTTTTTTTGGCGCTTGAACAACCCCGAGCAACTGAAGCAAGCCGAGCAATCCTCCTACCCGGGATTGATTGCCATGAACACGCGCCACTGTAAAGTGGCCAGTGAGGAGTGGCTCGGCACTATGGCACGCGCGCACTTTTTCCTTGCATGCCCGGGTGTGCGCTACCCCATGTCGCACAATTTAATTGAAGCCATGGCAGTAGGCACTATTCCCATTACCCAATATCCTGAATTGTTTTTCCCGGCGCTGGAGCATGGCAAAAACTGCTTGGTGTTTTCATCGCCCGATGAACTGCAAATTGCGGTGCAACAAGCCATGAGCATGGACAATGCACAGCGAGCGGCGATGAAGCAGGCTGCTCAAACCTATTACGATCAGTATCTTGCACCGCAAGCCTGCATCAAGCGCCTGCTGGAACATCGCCCTAAACATATCAGCTTGCGTTTGCTGCCATTTTTAAAAGCTGGCGGTGGTTTTGCCTGAGAGATTTAAAAAAATTAACTCCTCACTGATTGTTAGCCCACGCGTTTGCGTATGAACGGGATATATCCGGAGATACGCAATGCGCAAAGCAATTTACTGGTTTCGTTACGATTTACGCCTGCACGACAACCCCGGCTGGAGCCAATTGGTCGCCAATAACGATTGGGTTATAGGGGTTTATGTATTACCTGACCGCTGGCTGCGCCCACTGCGCTATCAACAAAAAAGCCTCGGTATTCATCGTCAGCATTTTTTATTGGAATCGCTACAGCAATTGCGGCAACAACTGCGCACTCAGGGTAGCGATTTAATGGTGGTGGTAGGCGACCCCGCTACCGCATTAACAGGCCTGGTAGAACGCTGGGATGTTAGCGCCGTAGCCACCGGCGAACACCCGGGTAGCGATGAACAAGGGGATGTACAGCGCCTGTGCGATAAACTTGATATACCCGTGCGCTGCCATGAAAACTTCACCCTGTTTGATCGCGCTGAGCTGCCGTTTGCGCTGGCAGATTTACCGCTGATTTTTTCGCAATTTCGCAAACTGGTGGAAGCGCGGCCTTGCAGCATGCCCCTACCGCGCGCACCCAACCTGCGCCAGCCAGTTGTGCTTGAGGACTCGCCCTGCGAATTGGATCAATGGCTAGGAATCATGCGTGCGCAGCAATTAGTGCAACCGGCCGATAACCGTCGCCTGCCCTTTCACGGTGGCAGTACGGCGGGGCTCGCGCAGCTGCAGTATTTTTTAGGTGAGCACAAACTCATCAGCAATTACAAAAACACCCGCAACGGTTTGGATGGCTGGGATTTTTCCTCCAAGCTATCACCTTGGCTAGCCATGGGTTGTCTGTCGGCGCGGCAAGTAGTGCGTGCGATTAAAGACTATGAACAGGCGCATGGCGCCAATGAATCGAGCTACTGGCTGTATTTTGAATTGCTCTGGCGCGAGTATTTCCAGTGGCTGGCGTTTCGCTTTGGTAAACAACTGTTTGCATTACGCGGCGTACAAAATAAAAATCCTTTGCTGAGTTTTTACCCCGAGGCATTTACTGCCTGGTGTGCGGGAAATACCGGCAATCAATTTGTCGATGCGTTTATGCGGCAATTGGCAGCAACCGGCTGGATGAGTAATCGCGGCCGACAAATCGTCGCCAGCTACCTGATCAATCAACTGGGTGTGGATTGGCGCTACGGCGCGGCTTGGTTTGAGCAGCAACTTATCGACTATGACTGCGCGGCAAATTGGGGCAATTGGCAGTATCTGGCCGGCGTCGGTACAGACCCGCGTGGGCGACGGGAGTTTAATATCCAAAAACAGCGCGATACCTACGACCCTGATGGGGAATTTATCCAACGCTGGTGCGGAAACTAGCGCAAAAAACGGGCTGCTGAACGGGCGAAAAGCCTTATACTGGTGGCCCTTTTTATTGACTGGATGGTATTTCCCTTGAGCACCCCCACAATTCCGACCAATGCCCCTGCCTACAACGCTAGCACTAACACCTCCGATGCCGACCGCAGTGCGTTTATCGACTGGTTAACTGCGCAGACAGTGGCCGAACTGCAAGCCGCACGCGACAACGAAACAGCGCTGCATCAAGCCGTAAAGAATTATGTACAACACGCGCTGGCTGCCGAATTGACGTTTGAGGATATCGAAGAGATCCTCGGGATCAATGAACCCTGCATTATGGATTTGGCCGAATTATCCGAAGCGGATGAAGAAGCTGTAGTAGATGCCTTTGAAGACCTGTGTAACGCCTGATATGTTGATTAATCACCCTTGGCAGAGCCAATCTGCCGCCAACCACACCGTTTATCTCAGCCGTTTTAGCGGCAGCGATCAGCCCGCACTAAAACAAGCCCTGGAAACCTGCGCCGCCAAAGCCGTTGGCCTGCTGGATGTAAACATTCAGGAGGATTCACTCTACTTACTGTTTGAATGGAACCCTGCGCGTGCGGAATTAGTGATTGTGGTTACCGATGCAAACAAAACCAATGACGGCGCCTACAAGGTGCAGGCAGAGTTGCCAGACCTGCAAGACAAGGCGGCGGACGAAACCCTACCAGAGACCATCAAATTTTTGCTGAGTGATTTTTTGGCGAGTTATAGCCCGTTTTTCAGCTATTCATTAGTGGCTACTTTCCATAGCAGCTCGCGGGCTGAGACAAGTTTGCTATAAGCCTTGCACGATAAAACAGTCAGCGGCAGCGCAATGATTCTCAGCTATAGTTAATTGCAGCCACTCACCGTAATAACCAATGGCCTAGATCTCCCTCGCTGACTTTTTTGCCGGAGTAATACTATGAATCCCTATCATCAAAGTTTGATTTTGATTGGCATGCCCGGCGCAGGTAAAAGCACACTGGGGCTGCTGCTGGCAAAAAATCTGGCGAAGGATTTTGTCGATACCGATCTGCTTATCCAGCTTGAACACCGCAAAACCCTGCAAGATATTTTGCACCACCATGGGTATATGGCGCTGCGCAATGCAGAGGAAAAAGTGTTGTTGAATGCCCACTACCCCAACCATGTGATCGCCACTGGTGGCAGCGCGGTATACAGCGATGTTGCCATGCATCACTTAAAACAATTTGGTCCGATTGTGTTTTTGGACGTGACAGTAGGTGAGCTGGAAAAACGCATTCACAATATGGAAAACCGTGGTATTGCTCGCCCAGCCGGGCAAAGTTTTGCCGATGTCTATAGCGAGCGGCGCCCGCTTTATTTACGCTATGCGGACATAGTGATTGATTGCGATGGCAAAAATATTGAAGACCTGCTGGATGAAATAATCTGTCAGGAGGCAAATGCCTTTGCCGCAGCAGATGCCTGACCGCACGCGCTAAAACAATTCAACCCGGCTATCGTGCTCATCCTCCTCTGTTGCCCCTTCGGGGGCATCCAGCAAATGCGCTACATTATCCAACTCCTGCACCAAGCTGCGGAAATGTACCTCTACCGCTTCCGTCGCTTCTTGCAGCCCCTCCAGCGACACTAGCGCCTTTTCCGACAAACTGAGCAACGCCGTTTCTTGCTCCATATTCAAATCAAGACCCGTCGCCATCAGGCGTAGGGAATCGGATAGCTCCGTCATAATTTCTTTAACCGCGTTGCGGTTATCGCGCGAGGACATTTCCAGCAACATCATCACGGTACGCGTATTGTCCTGCTGGATTTTTAACAGCGAATTCACCTTCAAGGTTTTTGCGCGCGCCTCGGCAATAGACACCAAATGCGCCAGCACATCGCGCAGGCGACCATAGCGCTCCTCATCACTGGCCGGCGCATCCGTCACTAATAACTGCAGGTGTGTAAAGCTGAATAACAAAAACCGCCCCTGGGAAATAATGCGTGCACTGGTATCACGCGCGAGGCTAAGCAGCTGCAAATAAGCGGGAGATATAGCGGCGGGAAACAAGCGGGTTTCATCATCAAATACAAATTGCACAACGCCACTTAAATTGAGGTCACCGAGGCAGCTGTGAATCAAATGCGCTAAGCGCTCCAGCTCCATCACCTCCTGTATTTTTTCAGCGAATACGGCGATGGTGCCCATTTCCGACGCCGATGACATGGCGGTAAACGCAATGGCGGAAAAGTTTTTTAATTCCTGTTGCAGCGCGAGGATCGACTGTTTGTCCTCGTACACCTTGCGCATTACCAAGGCGTAATCGGCTTGGCTCATAGCGCTGGTTATGTAAGCGTCCACCCCTACATGAGTTAACTGGATTGCTACATCACTGTGACCATTCCCTCTGGTGAGCAGCACGATTTTAGGTAAATGAACGGGAATCAACTCAAGCCAACTATGCTCCGGCACAATGGCACCCTCGGCAAACACCAACAGATCGACTGCATGACAAAGCGCTTCAAAATCAGACGCTGAATGTATCTCCTGCTGATACTGCGCCGCATCATCAAGCAACGCACCGGTGTTATTCACGATCATGTGCTGATCAGGCACCTGATAACACCGGGCGGGGTCTCCTACTAACCACAATGCTTCCATAACATCATCCTCGACAAAATCACATTACCGCTGCAAATCGCTGCAGCGTTTAAAATATAGTCAAGGTTTGTTGGAATCATGAAATATTTGACTGATCACCACTGCTTAACGCGCTAAAGGGTGAAATTTAGCCGCCATCCGCGTAGAGTGTTCATCCGCCGATGATCTTCGAGAGTTCTTATGGAAAACAGTATTGATAGCAGCAACGATACCAACCACGACACCAACAAAGACATCCACCACGAAGAACCCGCCTTACTCAATGCCATTGAGGCCCGTGTATTAGGCGCCCTGATGGAAAAACAGCTAACCACACCCGACCAGTACCCGCTAACGCTCAACAGCCTGTTATTGGCCTGCAACCAAAAAACCAGTCGCGAACCTATTAGCAATTATGAGAGCGGTCAGGTACAACGCTGTGTCAGTGAATTGCAGGATCGTCAATTGCTCAGCGTGGATTACGGCAACCGCGCCGCACGTTACGACCAACGCCTGACCCGCGTGCTCAGTGTAGATAAAGCCACCCAGGCTATTTTGACGGTACTGCTGCTGCGCGGCCCGCAAACCGTGGCAGAAATTCATACCCGGACCCAACGCATGGTGGAATTTGCCGGCCATCAGGCACTGGAAGAAAAACTGCAGCAGCTCTGCGCCAAAACCAAGCCTCATGTGGTACACATTCCCCGGCAGGCTGGCCAGCGTGAAGATCGCTACATGCACCTACTCTGCGGTGCACCGGATTTAGCCGCGATTGCCGCCATGCAAAACAGCACCATTAGCCGCAGCAGCAATGATGAACACAGCGCGCAGCATGAACATCAAAAGCAACTTGAACAAAAAGTACAACAATTGGAAAGCCGTATTGAGTTACTGGAAAAACAAGTTGCGACGCTGATGGAGTTAAACGGCGTTAGCAATGACGATTTAAACTAATTTTTTTGTTTGTGATTAAGTAAAGGTAAAACCATGACAGTTGTAAGCACCAAAAAAGCACCACAGCGCAGTAAGCGTTTGCGCAAAAAATTATTTCAGGACGAGTTCGCCACCTTTGGTTTTGAACTGGAATGTGAATTTAAAAGCGACTTAACCGACGAAACCATCAGCGAATTTGTCGATAGCTTTTTTATCGATGCCATTAACGCCGAGGGTCTGGTATTTGGTGGCGGGCTCTCCAGCAAACGCCTCTCGGGTTTTGTCGGCTCTGCCAAACGCTACGGTTCAACCACCGAAGCGGACAAAGCAAAATTGCACGCGTGGTTAGTGGCACAACCGCAAGTTGCCAAGGTCGAGCTGAGTGAAATTATGGATGCGAATTACTATTTGTAAATAATCCAGTGTAAATGATCAACGCACAGCCATCAGGCTTGGCTGTGCGAAAAAGATAGAATATCTGCCTTCTTTTATAACCACACTTGAAATACTATAGAGCGCAGAGGCTAATGCACAAGGAATGGCATTATCATTAAATAATAATAAATGATGTAACAGGCTTACAGGGTGTTTGTCTTTTCATGACGGTGGGAACGCTCTTTTATGACAATTGAGTTTTATAAGCGCATTGCCTTTCGTCTAATGCGATCCAGCTTAGCTATAGCTCTTATATTGGGACTCATTGTTGCGCTGTTCCAAGTAGTTATAGATTTGGGGTATCAACGCCAACAAATAGATAACAACGTCGACGAGATTTTTCGGGTAGTACAAAATTCCGCGCAGCGTGCAGTGCACCAATTAGACGCCAACCTGGCTAACGAAGTTATCAAAGGTTTGGAAAACTATAACTTCATTACTTATGCCGCCATTTTGGATGACCGCGACCAGGTCATCGCTGATTATTCATCCTCCCCCTCTCCGTCCGATACGCTCTGGTTAACACGACTCATTGCGGAAGAAATCAAAACCTACCAGCTCGATCTCATCTACACCGACAATACCTATGAGGGAAAACTGGTAGTGAGCGTAAGCAATGACTTGGGTTTTGCACCTTTTTATGATCGGATGCTCACCATCATAGTGTCGGGTTTACTCCGGAACCTTAGCCTGGCGTTGGTACTTTTTGCACTTTTTCATTTTATGCTCACGCGCCCCCTGGTCACTATAGCGCAGCGGTTTTCCATGATACGGCCGGAGCAAACTGAGCGAAAACGTATCGACCATGTTGAAGGGCACCGATTTGATGAACTGGGCTACATTGTCAATGATGCCAACAGTTTCCTTGCCGCACTTGAACACTGGCAAACCGGTTTGACCAAAAGTGAACAGCAATTGCGCCTTATTTTGGATACCAGCCCCAATCTGGTATTTGCCGTCGATGAAAACTACCGGTTCATTTTTGCAAATAACACCACAGAACAGTTTTATCAAAAGAACCAAACCGACCTCATTGGTCAGGATTATTGTGATGTACACAAGAGTGTTGACAAGGAAGAAGCAAAAGCCCTGACTTCTAGCCTAAAACAGTTGGACTTTAACAACCCCCAAGGCCTCACGGTGGAGCACAAACTCACCACCGCAAGCGGCGACAAACTGGTTATACAAATGACCTTTATCGCCTTCACGCTCGATGGCAAATCCTGTGTACTCATCGTTGGGCTTGATATCACCAAACGGGTTAAAGCCGAAGAGCGCGTTGAATACCTTGCCTATTTTGATACCCTCACCGATCTGCCCAATCGCAATTTATTTCAGAACCAACTAAAAAAGGATGTGAGACGCGCTAACCGCACTCACAACTTTGGCGCGCTTTTGTTTATCGATTTTGACGATTTCAAACGCATTAACGACACCATTGGCCATTCGCTGGGCGATGAACTCTTACTAAAGCTCTCGGTAAAAATCCGCAAACTATTGCCAGAATCAGACACGCTTGCACGTTTAGGTGGGGATGAATTTGTTATCAGCATGCCGGATTTAGACAAAGACCTTGAGGCAGCAAAAAATCAGGCAATAACCCTAACCAAACACCTGCTCGCAACAATCAATGCGCCGGTGGCCCTGAGTAACGGCGCTGAATTTGTGGTGAGTGGCAGCATCGGGATTGTGATGTACCCCTTCGAGGATAGTGACACCGAGGTACTCTTGCGCTTTGCCGATACCGCCATGTACAAAGCCAAAGCACATGGTCGCAATGGCTATCAGCTGTTTGAGGAATCCATGGCGGCAGAGGTACATAGACATGTGCAATTGGAGTCAGACCTACGGGAGGCAATTAAAAAGAAACAGTTCTCTATGGTGCTGCAGCCCATCGTCAACGGGCTCTCAGGGAACCTGGTAGCAGCAGAGGCGTTAATTCGCTGGAATCATCCAACTCAAGGGTTGGTTTCACCGAATGATTTCATCCCCTTCCTTGAAAACTCCGGCATGATCGTCGATGTTGACTATGTGATGGTGGACAAAGCCTGCGCATTTTTAAAAGAGTTAATGATCGCAGGCGTACTTCCGCCCCAATTTCGTATCACCTTAAACCTGTGCGCCAACACTTTGTATCAAGCGGATTTTGTTGAGCGTATTGTTGCTATTGTTGAAGGTTACGGCGTATCCGAACGCAATATTGAGTTTGAAATTACTGAACGAGCGGCACTGCACCGCCTTGATGAGGTGGTGGCAAAAATAGTTACCCTGCAACGCCGTGGTGCAACTTTTTCACTGGACGATTTTGGCACCGGCTACAGTTCACTCAGTTATTTAAAACGTATCCCCATTAACAAAATCAAAATCGACAAATCCTTTATCGATGACCTGATGGTAGATGGTGAGGATGAGGTACTGGTCGAGTCCATTATCGCCATCGCCCGCACCATGAAATTGGCGGTGGTTGCCGAAGGAGTGGAAACGCAGGTGCAGGCAGACTGGTTAAATCGATATCCCGATATTTGTTTTCAGGGATACTTAATCGACAAGCCCATGACCCCGAATGCCTGTCGCCTGAAATATATGCCCGCCCAATCAATAGAAACGGAACCTTTGAAGGGAAGCGTCTAAGCTTTTTCTTTCTAAAAAGATCAAAAATCAGCACACTTCCAAAAAAGTATGTGACAAAAGCTACAAAAAATATTTATTTTTATACTATTTTTGAATATTAAAACAAACAATAATTCACTATAAGAATATTAAAATATAGTTATAACCCCCTCTTTTTTATACCCATCCGGTCTATCTAAATATCCCTAGTTATTCCACCTTTGAAGCTAAAACCCGCTTAAAACAGGGGAAAAACTCCATTAGAGAATTATTCAATCTAAACGTTTTTCGGCCTACGGCTAATTGGTGACAACCACCACCAGAGGCTGTCATTGAGCAAAAAAAACACTCGCACAAGTAAATATCGGCACTGTCGTCAAAATACACATCTGGATATAATTTGCGCACTTTGAAATTACCGAAGGGATGCGCAACACCGAGATCTATCCTGCAAATGTTAAATCACATCAAGTTACTCGATTTAAATATACCCAACGATCAACAAGTACTTCCCACACTTCCACTCAATATCCCGCGAGAAGCCTCCACCTATGCAGATATGATCGTGAATTATCTGCAGCTCCTGGGCATTGATAAAGTGTTCGGTGTGCCGGGCGGTGCAATAGAGCCTTTGCTCAATGCTCTGGCTCGCTCTGAACGCAACGGCGGCCCGCGATTAGTCGTGGCGCGGCACGAGTGTGGCGCCGCGTTTATGGCCGAAGGCTACAGCCGGGAAACCGGAAAGATGGGCGTGGTCTGCGCGACTACCGGCCCTGGTGCCACCAACTTAATCACCGGTATCTGCTCTGCTATCAGTGAAGAAGTCCCGATGCTAGTAATTACCGCGCAAACCCCGCTGCCCAAGTTTGGCAAGCGCGCACTGCAGGAATCCAGTTGCACGGCAATTGATACGGTCGGGTTATTTCGCCATTGCACCCGCTACAACACTCTCATATCCCACCACGAACAGCTGGAGAGTAAATTGGTGTCGGCCTTAATGGCGGCCCATCGCACCCCGCAGGGGCCGGCCCATATCAGCATACCTTCCGATGTTTTGCGCACTCCTGCCCAGATAAAACCGCACATTCATGCGGATTTATTGATTCATGACTTTTTTGTGTCCGACGAATCGGCAATCAATCGCCTCTGTGAAAAGTTGGGGCGCGTTGACACTATTGCCGTTTATGTGGGCAACGGTGCAGGCAGCGCGCATAAGGAAATCATTAAATTTATTGAGCTGACGGGTGCCGCGTTTGTAACCGGCCCCATGGGAAAAAGTTGGGTTGATGAAACCCACCCCCAGTACCGAGGCGTGTACGGTTTTGCCGGACACGAGAGTGCCAAAGAATTATTTCAAGGGGATAAGATCGATCTGATTATCGCTGTGGGTGCCGCCCTCGGAGAAATGGGGACCGGCGGTTGGAATGATGACCTGTTAAATACCAAACTGGTACACATTGATTCCTCCGTGGAGCACTTCACTCGCTCGCCCATGGCCAACCTGCATGTGTTTGGAAATTTACACACCATTTTTACGCGGCTCATTGAAAATGTGGCAGCGGCGCGCAAGTGGGGCCGCACCTGGCAAACCATTCCCGGCAATACCGAAAAAAATGTATTAGGTACACACGTTACTTTGCGCGAACCGGAAAAATGTTTGAGCGACGCAAGCCCCATTAAACCCCAGCGACTTATGGCGCATTTGGCGCTAACACTGCCCGAAGACACTCGCGTATTTATCGATGCAGGCAATGCTTGGGCGTGGGCAACACATTATTTTGTGCGACCGAATAATCAGGGTTATTACCGTATTGCGATGGGCTTTGGCTCCATGGCCTGGGCGATTGGTGCATCCATTGGCAGCGCCTTTGCAAAAGAAACTGGCCCTACGCTCTGCCTAGTGGGCGATGGTTCCTATTTAATGAGCGCACAGGAAATAACCGTAGCCGCTCAGCACCAACTGCCGGTGGTGTTTATGGTGTTAAACGATGCCGCACTGGGCATGGTGAAACACGGCCAACGCTTGGGCAACCAGGAATCCATTGGCTGGGAGCTAAACCAAATCAATTACGCCGCCATGGCCGAGGCTATGGGTGTTGAGGGTATTGTCATTACCTCGCCCCAAGAATTGGTTGAGCTGGATATGCCTGCGCTGTTTGCAAAAAATGGCCCGACCCTGATTGACGTTCGCATTGATCGCGATGAAGTGCCTCCTATGGGTGACCGCATTAAAGGCTTGGCGATCAATGGCTCGGCAACACCCGGCGGCTAACACAGACCAAACCTAATCGTTATAGCAACCACCAATAATCCCCTGAATTTTTATCCACACTTATTTTATTAAATGAGAGGTTTTTGTTTTGTCCCATATAGAAGCAACGGGTAGTTATCTACCATCCACCATCGTCCTCAATAATGAATTTGTGGGCGGCAATGCCTTGTTTGAATCCATGGATGAGTACTTTTCCGGTTATGAAGAACGCCGCCATGCCAGTGCGGTTGAAACCGCCTTGATGATGGCAGTCGAAGCCGCTAAAGATGCTTTGGCTAACAGTAAATACACGGCAATGGATATCGATTTAATTATCGGCATTATCCAACCCAGTCGAAATGTTTACGGCGATGATTTGAATTTGATGCAACACGAGTTAGGTGCATGGAATGCCTCGGTGTTGCCGATCAATACTGCGTGCTCCTCGTTTATTACCGCATTAAATATGGCGGATTCGCTGATCAGCACCGGCAAAAATAAAGTTGTACTCATAGTGACCTCGACCGATTGGGTTCACACTATGCTGGACACCACCAAGCCAAACTTTGCTTTTGCGGGCGATGGTGCAGGCGCGGTAATTTTGGATGCTTCCTCAGAGTCTTTTATTGATAAGCATGAATTAAACAATACCAAGCCGGAAGTGTTTAACGCGCTGGTAATGAAAAATGCACAATTTACCCAAAAGAAAGAATTTTTTACTGTGAGACCTCCTGAAGGCAGAACCACTATAAAAGATTTAATTTTGTTTCCAATGTCCGTTGCAAAAACGCTGCTTGATAGAAACCCAAGCGTTGCAGTTGATAAGGTGATAATGCATCAGTCCGGATTAAAAATGATGGAAGTCTGGGCCGACAAGCTGGGAATTTCTGAGGACAAAATCCGGCATACCATAGGGCTTTATGCCAACATGACCGTAGCCAATATACCGGTAACATTGGATTACTGGCGAAAGAAAGGTGATTTGCAAAGAGGTGAAAAAATATTATTCATGGCGCCTTCAGCGGGCGGCTATTCAATTGCCATGCTGTGGGAATATTAATTTTATTTTTTACTCGAGCCTCTGATCACACCAGAGGCTCGATCTTGCACTGAGCATTTCAGTTATTTATTCAAATGACTTGATTAAAGATTTTTTTAACTGAATCAATGAACCAGGGTAGCGTAAGGCCCCAAAATTTTACCCAATTCACCCGATTCTCTCAGCAGTTCCAATTGCACATTGAGCTGTTCTATAAACTGAAGATTTTTGGCGTTCTTGTGACACACCACCGAGGCGCCCTCCCCTTCAAAAACGGAAAGCTTTTTATTGTATTCCGGAATTGGCACGCCAAGTTTTTGGGCGGCCAGAAAAACATCCGGCGTAAAACCCACAATTGCGTCTACCCGTTTTTTTGTCAGCATATTAACGCGCACCTCTTCACTGGCCACTTCGTCAACCACCGCATTAACTCCCTGCAAATAAATATTACGATCAAAACCGAGCCAGATGGCGACTCTTTTATCGTTTAGCTCATTAAAAGAGGCGATAGTTTTTTCACCTTGCCGTGTAAAAACGCGCATGCTGATATAGTCGATGGGATTCGAGGCAATGAATTCACGGCCTTTTGTTTGTTCGGAAAAATGTGTTTGTATTGAATTCAGGGACGAAGGAAAAATACAGTCTTCGCTATCCATTAAATTACGCACGGCGCGGGTCAATGGAAAAATCACCAACTTAAAGTTGAGATTTTTATCGGCCAGAGCTTCCAATAGCTTGTTGTATTGATCATTACCATTTTCACGTAGGCGATATTCCAATGCCACACCAGAGATGCTGATTGGAGCTTCTGCTTCAACCTTGGTTTGTGCTGCCGCCGTTCCCACCAACAGCATGCACGCCAGAACAAACACACTTTGTTTGATTCGTTTCAGGTTCATAGTTATCAATCCCATTGTTTAGAAACTGTATTCCAGCGAGAGCCCAACTTCACGTCGCCTACCATAGGTAGCACTTGAAATACCGACAGACGAAAGTTCAGTGGTGCCACTTAAAAAATAGGTCTCGTCGGTAAGGTTGTTACAAAATAGCGCGGCCTTGATCGTATCCTGATTATTTGCCCAGGTTACCGAACCATTAACCAAAGTAAACGCCGGTTGCGCGATAGATTCTACATTTAACGGGTCATTGTAGGTTTTGCTTTTGTAACTTAACTCCAAGGTGGTTGTGAGGCTGCCATAGTCTCTGAGGTGATAATCGTATTCGCCTCTTACAAATGCATTCCAGCGCGGAATTTTTTGTAAGTCATCGTCTTTATTCAATAGGGTGCTCTCACCTAACTCGGTATAACGAGCATCAAGATACCCAAAGCCGGTACGGATCTGAAAGTTATCAACCACCGTAACTATCGCCTCCAGTTCAGCACCGTCAATAGTAGCTTTTGCAGCGTTATCGATAGTGACAGCAATTAAATTATTCGCACCGACAGTCAGCACCGAGACCTGCATGTTGGTGTATTCGGTGGTAAACACCGCGCCCTGTAGGTAAAGCCAATCGTATTGTTGCTTGAATCCCAACTCATAGGTGGTGGCGTTTTCCGGGTCAAAGGTATCTATAACCGGAGTGCCGTTTTGGGCATCGGTTGGTGGGTTAACCAAGCGACCATTGTAGCCACCACTTTTAAAACCTTCGCTGTAACTGGAGTAAAGCATGGTGCGATCGTTAATATCGTAGGAGATATTTAACCCGGGAGAGACCTCTCGCCACACATCCGTGGGTTTCTGTTCCGGGCCAATCAACTGGGCTCCACTATTGACGGTAAAGTTATCGATAAAAAATTCTTTTTGTTCACGTGTCATACGCAAACCACCCGTTACTTCCCAGGCATCCTGTTCCCAGGAGAGCTGACCAAAAAGCGCGCGGCTATCGACATCCACTACATTATTCACATCAAAAGTTGCATCGGCGCCGCCGCCAGTCGCCTCAAACAATCCATCCAAAAAAACAACGTCCTGGAGATTGGTAATATCTTCCTTCAGATAAAAAGCCCCTAGTGTCCAGGATAAATGCTTGCCGCTAGTGCCGGTTAACCGCAGCTCTTCACTGAATTGCGATTGCTCATCCAGATTCACCACGCTGCCATAATTAAGCGGTGAACCATCCGCGTCGCGCGAATAGGTGCCCTCCATGGCGCGGTATCCTGTAACTGAAGTCAGGGTCATTGTTGGGGATAGTTCAATATCACCCGTGAGCGACAGGCCTTTTACATCTATATCATCCTGTGAAGGACCAGTACTGAAGGTATTAAACCCATCGCCTGTGGGCAACCAGCGCATGTCCCATTGGGTATTAAACTGCGGGCCGGCGATAAGCGCATTGAATGCCTCCCAGTTGGTTAAAGGTTCCCCCGGCGGCAGTGTGCTCAGATCCCTGCCCTCGGCGATTTCTATCATCACCTCTGCCGCACCGTTTTGGCGTTGGCGGGTATAGTCACCGGTTAAGCGAACATCGATATGTTCGGCAGGCTGCCAATGCAATATGCCTTTCAAGGTACTGCGGTTTATGTTGCCTTGATCTTTCCCATCCAGCGTCCGCTCTACATAACCATCACGGTTTTCATCCAGTAAGGAAATACGACCAGCCAAGTTCTCGGCCAATGGGCCTTCTGCACTTAAAGCAAGATCCTGGCGATCCTTGCTGCCACCCGTAAGGGCGATAGTTGCGCTGGCTTCATTGCTGGGTAAGCGTGAAATAACATTCACCGCTCCACCGATAGTATTTTTGCCAAACAGTGTGCCCTGGGGGCCGCGTAATATTTCCACGCGCTCAATGTCGTTCACCTTAAGCACACCGCCGACCGAGCGGGCGATATAAACACCATCGAGATAAATACCCACGCCCGGGTCATTGGTTGAAAGGAAATCATTTTGGCCGATACCGCGAATAAACACTGCCGCCGCATTGCTGGTGCCGGAGATAGGTGGCGATGCAGAAAACTCCACGTTGGGGGCTAAAGCTGCCAAATTGGAAATGTCGCTGATGGTCGGATTGGAGAGTATCCCGGCGCCGAACGCGGTAATCGCTATAGGTACATCCAACAGGCTTTCTTCGCGCTTTCTGGCAGTGACCATTACCTCTTCAATGGTTTTTGTTACTGAGGTTTCCTTCCCATTAATGTCATCCTCGGACAGCGCCGGTAGCGCCCATCCTTGGCCAAACAGCAACAAGAGCGCTGAAAGGCTTAGTTTATTCTTAGCAGAACAGGGGGACATGTGATTTACCTTGATGGGTATTTGGAATTTTTTGGCTAACAACCATTATTAACATCTCAAAAATGATTGTCAGGATTAGCAAGAGACAACTCCCAGTCGATAGGTATAGTAGTGAATTGCTAAAAATAAACAACTTCGCCGCCAATATTGCGCTCACTCATTAGCTTTTAGAATTGTCTTATTTTTGCCAAGCGCTAAACACCAAGAACCTGAAAAATCCTGAAGCGCTCTAAACAGACCAAAAACAAAAAAGGCTGTGCCGGTTTAACACCGAACACAGCCTTTATAAAACCCCTGTTATCTCTCAAGCCAAGCCCTGTTTTACAGGAGGCTCGATTTGCGACAATTAGGGCAACGTAATAATCGAAACAGAACCGATTGGATCATACGAATAATCGTCCTTCGCCTCACCTTCATCGGCTGTCAGGATAAATTTTCCGTCCGGTGAAAAGGTCAGCATATCGGGCAAGGCGCCGACTTTGGCAATACCGAGCAATGCATAACTGCTGGTATCAAAAACCACCACGGTACCTGTCTGGGTTTTATCAACCGCTTGCAATGCGCCCGCAATTTTACCGTTGCTCACAGCCACACTATTAATACCACCACCGTAAGGGCTAAGGTCGATAGTAGTCAGCAATGACAGTGCCGCAGGGTCGGCCAGGTTCAATACTTCAATGCGCGAATTTGCAAGCAGCTCACCGTTATTCAATACAAATAAACGTTTAGTGATTGGATCGTAGGCGCTGATTTCTGCTGCAGCCACACCACCTTCCAATATCAAGCGCGAGGCAAAACTAAATTCACCATTCACATTGCCTTGGTAAACCGTCACGTTGCCGCTCTCCTCGTTGGACACCACTAACAAGGGATTACCGTTGGGGCTGTTAGCCGCACTGATAAACAAAATCCCTTCCGGTGCATCATCACCTTCGGTGATCAGCATTTGACTAAATTGGATATTGCCAAGATCAGTAATGTCATACACCGCTACCGCATCGGCACGTTCCAAACCAACAAATACAAACCGCTTGGAACCAACCATGCCAATCGCCAGATTCTCCGGCTCAACACCTTTGGCATCGCTGCGGTCATCCGGGTAAACACCAGCGCTATTAGCTTGGACTTCCAAATCATTGCCGCTGTCATACATCTGTTCACCCGTAGTGCCATTCCAAATACTGAATGAACGCGCACCAAAACTCAGCAGTTCACTGAATACAGTTTCCGCGCTGGAGGTTTTTGCAAATTGCGTCACCAGCAAACGGCCCAATTGCGCATTTTGTTTTAGCTCAGTGGCATTGGGGAAATCCGATTCGTCGAGCGTGATATCGGCGACTTTTACACCCTCTTCAAAATTCGTGTAGTAATCGCGCACATCGCCTTCATTGGCGGTAATCACATAATCCATTCCACCATCATTAAATGCAGCAATGCCGTCAGGCTGATAAATACCAAACACTTTTGGATACGCGGCAAATTCGACTTTATCATCCCGGTCACTCGGGTCGATCTCATTGCCTACTGCACCGTAATCCTTAAAACCCAAGGGAAAAATATTAGTGATAGCCGGGGTACCATCCAGATTAATACGTGCAACACCGTTGTTTTCCTGCAGCGTTACCCAGGCTGTTTTTGAGTCAGCAGCAACGGCAATGTATTCCGGTTCAACATCTTTGGCTAAATCGGCGTTCAAACCAAATACACGGAAACCACTATTTTCCAACGCGGTTTCGTCATCGTTAAACGAGGAAAAATTCAGCGTAGTCACGGTTAAATTCAACGCGGGGGTCATAAAGTTTTTCAGGCCGGGCGATGCGTAAAGCTGGGTGGCAGTACCATCGCCCAAGTCGATAAATTCACCGCCGTCTGGCAGGCGACCATACGCGTTTACGTGAAAATCGCCGTGGCTTACGTTATCAATAATTGCTTCAAAACGCGCCAGAATAATATTTTCGTTTTTACCAATACCAAAACCACCCGTGCTGTTAGTGATTGCACCGGCCGGTGCATTGGTGGGTAAATTTGCACCGGTGGCTACATCGGTCAACAACACCAGAAAACCATGTCCGGGAATAGTAGTGCCACCGGGAATGGGCATAAGAGTATTTTCGCTGTCGCTCAGCGACCATTCACCTTCCGCAAACACATAGGGTTGCGATGATTTGTTGTAAAGCTCTACGTAATCAAAATCCAAATCGGCGCGGCCTTTTGATACCACTTCGTTAATCACAATATCGCTCTGCGATGCGGGTGGGTTCACTACTGGTAAAGCGTTAATCACACCGGGAGTTGCGGTCAGCGCTTCAGCTTCATCGTGCCACTCGCCACCATCGGGCAAACGGCCAATGGTGTTTACATGGCTACCGGCAGCCCAACCTTTTTCATCAATAATTTCGCCCTTGTGGGTCAGCAATGCTGTATCGCCTTTACCCAAACCAAATTCAGCGGCACCGCCAATAATGGTTCCCTCGGGCGCACCAAAGGGTACGGCAGTTTGATCTACCGCTACCAACAAGAATCCTTTAGCCGGAATGACACTGCCCGCCGGTATTAACACGCCGGGAACTTTGTCCTCACTAAAACCTTTTAAATCGTTGACCGCCCATTCGCCTTCAACGAAGGTGTAATCGCTATTGCCTGGGTTGTAGATCTCGATGTAGTCATAACCACCGCCGTCCGAGCGCATTTCATTGAGCACCAGCGTCGGCAAGGCGGCTGAAGATACTGACGATGAGCTGCTGCTTTCACTTAACGAAGAAGAACTTTCAACAGAGCTAATAGTTGCAGAAGAAGTGGTTGCAGAACTTGTAGTTGCAACAGAAGTGCTCGACGAAGATATAGTGTCCACCGAAGAGGCATCGCTGGATGACGACACGCTGCTTGAACTGCTGGTTGAGCTAATCGATGAACTGCTGGATGAATCATTGTCATCACCGCCGCAGGCCACCAGGCTAAATGACACAGCGGCCAGCGCTGCCCAGCGTGGTATTTGTTGGATGAGTTTCATATTATGTGTTCTCAAATAAGGCATGTGTTAATAAAACCAAGGCTATTTGTCGTAAATAAATGTTTTTTGGCGCGCCAAGGTTACGGCAGCCAGATGACAGAAAAACAACAAATAAATGACAGCTTGATTACACAAAAACCGAGGTGATGAGTGACCACAACCCAACAAGTAGTACTGGTGTACGACAAAGAATGCCCCGCCTGCGACAACTACTGCCGCATGGTGCGTATTCGTGAGGATATTGGTGAATTGGTGCTGTGGGATGCGCGCGAGCCAGGGCCCATTATGGATGAGATTACCGCACTGGGTTGGGATATAGATCAGGGTATGGTGGTGAAACTGGAGCAGCAACTCTATTACGGTTCCGATGCAATTTACATGCTGTCGCTGCTGAGCAGTCGCTCGGGGTTGTTTAATCGTTTGAACTATTGGCTGTTTAAATCCAAACGATTAAGCCATGTGCTTTACCCGATTCTACGCGCACTGCGTAATTTATTATTAAAGCTATTGGGCAAAACCAAAATTAATAATTTGGGTTTTGCCAACAACGATAAGTTTTAATATCAACAAAGCAATACCAATAAACCACTACGAAGACCTACTGCAATGCAGGCATAACAAAGGGCAACAAGGTTAAGCCTGCAACAAAAATAATCGCAATCACCAACGCCATAAAACGCAGCGGTTGCGCACAAAAATGTTGCCACAGACTGGGCACCTGCCCCGCCTCCACCAACTGCGCATAATTTTGCTGCTGGCGAATCGCGCGCTCAGCTTGATAGGCGTGAATCAATTCCCGCGCTCGTTGTTCTTGTGCGCCATCTGCGAGCCAAATTGCATCCAACCCTACGCGGAAAAATCCAGCATCGGTTTCATAGTAGTTAATCTGGTGCTCGTTGAGCAGCATACGAATTTCCTGAGCTTCATCGTCAGGCACTTGCGCGAGTTTGAATAATAATCTGGCCATAATGTCCGGTTAATCTTGTTATTGACGGTGTTAAGTGCGGAGGATAACAGTTCTCTGTGTGCGGTTTATATTATCTTGCCATGTTGTGCGTTTCATTTTCTTCGCCAGAGCGACTATGATCAACCCTAACACTCAATTTGGAAGATAAGGATGACTGCGTTGCTCTTTCACATTGAACAACCTGATGCAGCCGATCCACCGTCTGGCAGGGTGCTGCTGCACCTGTGCGGGGACTGGCAACTTGGCCATACCCCCGATGGCGAAAGCCTGTGCGCCGCTATCCCTGCGGATAGCAAAACTATCACGCTCATCACCGATGAACTCAAACAGTGGGACTCCAGCCTCGCCGTTACCTTGCTGCAACTCGCGCGCTGGTGCGAACAACAGCAAATTTCGCTGGATACCAGTGCCACGCCGGAAACCCTGCAACAACTTCTCAACCTCGCTACCGCAATTCCCGCCTACCAACCCGCCACCACCGATAACAAGGTAAGTTTGCTCAGCCGATTGCAAAAAACAATTGCTGCCCAAGGGGAAGGTTTAGCGCGCACCCTGACGTTTATTGGCGATGTGAGCCTCGCGTTTATCAATTGGTTGCGTGGCAATGCCAAAACACGTAGGCAGGATATTTTCTTTTTTATCGATCAGGTTGGTCCACGCGCGCTGGCGATTGTCACCTTGATTGCATTGCTCGTGGGCATGATTCTCGCGTATTTGGGTTCAGTGCAATTACGCCAATTGGGCGCCCAGGTGTACGTGGCCGATTTGGTTGCGATTGGTATGGTGCGCGAAATGGGCGCATTGATGACCGCAGTAATTATGGCGGGCCGTACCGGTGCAGCTTACGCGGCGCAATTGGGTACCATGCAAGTGAATGAAGAAATTGATGCATTAAAAACCATGGGCATTTCCGCCATGGAATTTTTAGTGCTACCGCGTTTACTCGCATTGGTTTTCATTATGCCGCTGCTGTGCATTTACGCCGATGTAATCGGCATGTTTGGCGGTGCGTTAGTCGCGACCAGTATGGATGTAAATTTTAGCCAGTACATTTTGCAAACACAGGGCGCGGTAGACCTTATGGATATCATGGCCGGTTTAATTAAAAGTGTATTTTTCGGCATTTTAATTGCCATCGCCGGTTGCCAGGCCGGGATAGAGTGCGGGCGCAATTCCGATGCGGTTGGCATGGCGGCCACCAATGCCGTGGTGCGCGCCATTGTCTATTTAGTGGTCGCCGATGCAGCATTTAATATTCTTTACGACAAGCTGGGTATTTAAGATGAATACCACTCCGTTTATTAGCGTGCGCGATCTCAGCATCGGTTATGGCAGCCGTGTAGTGCAGCAGAATTTAAATTTTGATATTGGTAAAAACGATATTTTTTTTATTATCGGTGGCAGCGGCTGCGGCAAAACCACATTACTCAAACATATGATTGGTTTGATTGCACCAAGCAAAGGCCAAGTGTTGTACGAAGGTGTCAATTATTATCAAGCCGATGAAGACACACAATTAAAACTGTTGCAGAGCTGGGGCATTACTTATCAGTCGGGCGCTTTGTTTTCCAGTATGACGCTTGCTGAAAACGTCGCCCTGCCCTTGCAGTTGTATACGGACTTATCCGAAAAACAAATCGCCGAAACAGTTGCGTACAAATTATCCCTGGTCGGGCTCGCGGGTTATGAAACATTTTATCCGTCAGAAATCAGTGGCGGCATGCACAAACGTGCGGGGCTAGCTCGCGCCATCGCATTGGACCCGCAATTATTGTTTTTTGACGAACCTTCCGCAGGCCTGGACCCCATCAGCTCCTTGCGGCTGGATCAATTAATCGTGCAAATCTGTAAAGCGCTGGGCTCCACGGTAATTATCGTCTCACATGAACTGCCCAGCATTTTATCCATAGGAACCCATTGTGTAATTTTGGATGCACAAGCCAAAACCATGTTGGATTCAGGCGACCCGAAAGAATTACTCCATCACAGCCAGCACGAAAAAGTGCGTCAATTTTTGAGCCGTGCAGGAACAGCGGCAGCGGAGAAGCAATGAAAAAGAACAATTCGTTTAGGATCGGCGCTTTTATTGTCGGTGCAATACTGCTGGTATTTTTAGCTCTGCTATTCTTTTCCGGCGGTGACCTTTTTTCGCAAAAGGAGCGAGTCGTCATGTATTTTGAGGGCTCGGTTCAAGGCCTGCAGGTCGGCGCCCCCATTAAACTAAAAGGGGTAATTCTGGGCGAAATAACGGATATTCAAATTAATTTTGACAGCAACACACAAGATAACGGCAATAAAAATAATTCCGCAAAAAACATTGTCACAGCGGTAACCGGCGACTTAGCGTTAAAACGTATCAGCCGTAAGGGGAATGAGGTATCGCTGGAATTCTTTGAAGAGGCCATAGCCAATGGCTTACGCGCGCAGCTCAACTTCCAAAGTTTTTTAACCGGCCTACTCTATGTGGAACTGGACTTTTTCCCGGACACACCTGCCACCCTCTACGGTTTCAAAAAAAATTACCTTGAGCTACCCACGGTCGCAACCGGTTTTGAAGAGCTCACTAAAAACCTGCAAGAGATTAACCTGAAAAGCTTGGTTAAAAACTTGGATCAACTAACACTGCGCCTGAGCAACATTGTAAAAAGCGGTGTAATAGAAGAAACATTGGGCAGCGTAAAATTGGCGGCTGATAGCTTCACCGAAACATCCCAAACTATGGGGCAGGATGTTAGCCAGTTAAGCAAAAATCTGAGCGATACCAGCCGTACGCTCAATACTTTATTAGCGTCACTCAACAAACAGACACCAGCCGTAGCCGATGAACTGCGAGCAAGTATGCTGCAATTACAACGAAGCCTGGTGGAGTTAGACAAAGCCTCTAATAGCGTGCACCAAAGTTTCTCTGAAGACGCGCCACTGGTAAATCAGCTTAATGACACCCTTAAAGAAATAAGCCGCTCTGCCGAGGCATTCCGTACGCTGAGCGAAACGATTGACCAACAACCTGAGGCGCTACTGCGCGGCAAACAGGTTTCGGATGAGGACGAATAATATGATGCGACATTTATTTATCATTGCATTACTCAGCAGCCTATTGCTGGGCTGCCAACAATCACCGCGCAAACAATATTATTTATTAAACGCAACGCCCCATGCAGATCAATCAGTAGCGGTTACCCAGTCGGTAGGGTTGGGGCCAATAGACGTTGCCGATTATTTACAGCGCTCGCAATTAATTGTTAACAGCGATGCAAACAGCTTGCAGGTGTCAGATAACGCTTATTGGGGCGAACCGCTACCCAAAGGCATTACCAGAGTATTGGCGATGAATTTAATGAACCACCAACCCACTCGTGCAGTCGAATTATTCCCTTGGCGCAGCGACAGCACCCCTGCCATTAGCATTCGGATTCAGATACACGATTTACAAATTATCGACGGTTATGCGGTGATCAATGCCAGCTGGAAATTAATGGATAATCTTGCCAAAAAAACTGTGGCGCAACATCACCACATCAATAAACGCCCTTGTGAGAGCACGGCGCGGGATATTGCAGCAGCCTATAGCATATTGCTGGCAGAGCTGGGCAATGAGATAAACCAGGCACTTGTCAGCAAGGGCAAATAATCCATAGCGTGTGCAAACGCACAGATGATTTTCGCGCAAAGAGGGACACTAAGTCGCGATGAGCCCAGTGAATCCTTATTAAAAAAGGATATTAAAATGATTCCCTTTGTACAACTGAAAGAATTTTTTTATATCTTTCGTGACACCTATAACCAGTGGATCGAAAGAGAACCCTTCAGAAGCGCAGCTGTTATCGCGTTCTACACTATATTTTCAATGCCGGGGTTATTGGTCATTATCATTAATCTTGCGGGATATTTTTACGGAAAGGACGCGGTGACACGCCGGATCAGTTCAGAAATTGAAGGAATGATTGGTAGCAATACCGCTAAAGATGTTGAAGCGATAATCGCAAATGCGAGTGTCCATCATGACTTCACGTTTAGTTCCGTGGTTGGCATAGCGACTTTGATTTTTGGTGCTACCGGGGTTTTTTATCAGCTGCAACAAACCTTGAACCAAATTTGGGAGGTAAAAGCACAGCCCAAACGTAAAATACTCAAAATGGTATTGGATCGGATTTTTTCCTTCGGGCTAGTTCTCGCCGTTGGCTTTTTATTATTGGTGTCGTTAATTTTGTCTGCTTTGCTTACATTATTAAGTAATTGGGTAGCTTTTTATTTTTCCGAGACATTCAATATCGTCTTTCGTATTCTTGACCTGTCCTTATCACTGGGGGTCATTACTTTTTTATTTGCGGCGATCTTTAAATTTCTTCCCGATGCAAAAATTCCCTGGCGAGATGTTTGGACCGGGGCTTTTGTAACCGCGTTATTATTTGTGCTCGCCAAATTTGCCTTGGGCGTTTATTTTGCTCACAGCAACCCCGCCTCTGCTTATGGTGCTGCCGGCACAGTTATTTTAATCATGCTCTGGGTTTCTTACGCCGCGTTAATCCTGTTGTTTGGAGCTGAATTTACCCGCATATATGCAGACCACTGCGGTGAACGCGTTCAACCGGAAGACTTTGCAGTCTCCACCCATGAAAACACTACTCCAGCATCCAACGGCCATAATATTCCTGCACATCAGATTACTGCCACACAACCGCCGCAAAGTATGGACCCGCATATTCATCCGTCGCCCGCTACAGATCACATTTACCCCTTGGATAAAGATATGACCCTGGAGCACAAAGCGAGTAAAGCAACCAGCGCAAGCAATACATCAATTGGCGGCGAAGAAGACCCAGGTGCGGGACTGGAATTTCTGGTGACGAGCAACAAACCCAAACAATAAAGGCATTAACATTTATTGTTTATTGGCAGTGTTTCTTAATCCCCGGCAATCAGTATTTGGCTCCCTTGACCTCGATCAATGTGAGCAGCAGGTATGTGGAGAATATAATGATGCAAAACACCCCCACTACCAGCAACGCCATACTGGCAGCGACAATTCCAACTGCCGCCACGACAAGGGGAAACAGCATAATTGGGGCTATGATGTAATTTCGACTCGCTACCTGAAGGAACCCTATTATGAAAGTCGCCATATTCAGTACCAAACCCTATGACCGCGAGTTTTTAACTCAAGCAAACAATGCACTACCGCAAGCCCACGAATTAATTTTTCACGAAACCCAACTTAACACTCAGTCCGCGCTACTGGCACAAAATTGCCAAGCGGTTTGCTGTTTTGTGAATGACCATGTGGATGCAACAACATTGGCGCAACTTGCCGAATTAGGCGTAAAACTGATCGCACTGCGCTGCGCCGGATTTAATCAGGTGGATTTAACTGCCGCGAAAAAACTGGGCCTACTGGTCGCGCGCGTGGCGGACTATTCACCCCATGCCGTGGCCGAACATGCGCTGGGCTTGATGCTGATGCTCAACCGTAATTTGCATCGCGCCTATCACCGTGTACGCGAGAACGACTACTCGCTCAACGGCCTGTTAGGTTTTGATATGGTGAATAAAACCGTCGCGGTAATTGGTACCGGAAAAATCGGCGCAGTACTGGCGACGATTGTGCGCGGGCTGGGCTGCCGGGTGATCGCCTACGACCCTGAACCCAACAGCGCACTGATCGCCGCTGGTGTGGCTTATCTGCCGCTCGACCAACTCTGGCCACAAGCCGATATTATTTCCCTCCACTGCCCGCTCAACACTCATACCCATCACCTGATTACCAACAACAGCATTGCGCAAATGAAAAACGGGGTGATGTTAATTAATACCGGGCGCGGCGGTTTGATTGATACCAAAGCGGTAATTGACGGTTTAAAAAGCAAAAAAATTGGCCACCTCGGGCTGGATGTGTACGAGGAGGAAGGCGATTTATTTTTTGAAGACAACTCCAACCAGTTATTGCAAGACGACGTATTTGCACGCCTGCTCACCTTCCCCAATGTAGTCATCACCGGCCACCAAGCCTTTTTTACCCGCGAGGCACTCACTGCCATCGCCCGCGTGACCCTGGCCAATATCACCCATGTTGAACGTGGCGAACTGACGCAGGTGTGTTTGGTGAACTGAAATACTGCCGTTTAGCCCCATTACACGCAAAGGAGCGCCGTCCATGCCGAACCTTGAACGTCAATTGCCACCACCGCTGGCGATATTGCACGAGTTGGCTGCCGACCTGCAGTGGAGCTGGAACCATTCCGGCGATGCCCTCTGGCACCGGCTCAACCCCGCCGTGTGGGAAAGCACCGGCAACCCGGTGAGTGTGTTGCAATTCACCAGCGACCAACATTTGCAACAGCTGGCGAAAGACCCGGATTTCCTCACCCACCTCGCCCAACTCGTGGCAGCGCGCCGTCGCTATTTGGACGAACCGGGTTGGTATCAGCAGCACTACACCAATGTGCCACTCAAAGGCATCGCCTATTTCAGTATGGAATTTGGTGTATGCGATGCCCTGCCACTCTATGCAGGTGGTTTGGGCATTCTGGCGGGCGACTATTTAAAAACCGCGAGCGATTTGGGCGTGCCGCTGGTGGGTGTGGGACTGTTGTATCAGGAAGGTTACTTTCGCCAGAGCTTTGATAACCAGGGTTGGCAGCAGCAGACTTATCTGTTTAACGATCCCGGCAGTTTGCCCCTGACACCGCTGCTGGATAAGGACGGCAGCTGGATGGATGTCGCCACCAACTTTTTGTGCCGCGAAGTGCTGTTTCGGGTGTGGGTAGCCCAGGTCGGACGCGTCAAACTTTACCTGCTGGATAGCAATCACCCCTGCAATCAACCCCGCGACCGGGGCATAACCAGCCAGCTTTACGGCGGTGGTACCGAGCTGCGGCTGGTGCAGGAAATCGCGCTGGGTATTGGCGGTTGGCGCTTGCTGGAGCAGCTGGGGTTGGAGATCGACATCTGCCACCTGAATGAGGGCCACGCCGCTTTTGCCACGCTGGAACGAATTCGCGCTCATTGCGTTAAACATCAAGTCGATTTTTGGCAGGCACTCTGGGCTACACGCAGCGGCAATTTGTTTACCACCCACACGCCCGTCGCGGCGGGCTTCGATCGCTACCCGCCCGAGCTTTTGCGCCGCTATGCTGGTGAGGCGGCACTGGAGATGGGTGTCACTATGGATGACATACTCGCACTAGGGCGAGCCAACCCCAAAGATGCCCGCGAGGAGTTCAACATGGCCTACCTCGCCATGCGCACCTGCGCGCACAGCAATGGCGTCAGTGAATTGCACGGCCAGGTTAGCCGGCGAATTTTTCAGCCACTTTTCCCACGTTGGCCGCAGCGCGAAGTACCAGTCGGCTATGTGACTAATGGCGTGCATATGCCCAGCTGGGCCGCCAGCGACAGCGATGCGGTGTGGCGCCAACTCTTCGGCGATAACCCCTGGCAGCAAGACGAGACCCAACTCAACCCCGCGCGCTGGCAGGAACTGAGTGACCAGAGCTTGTGGCAGCTCGCCAGCACTAGCCGGGCACGCTTGGTGGGTTATGCGCGCCTGCGCTATCAGCGCCAGTGGCGCCACGAATCCAGCCAGCTGGATTGCAGCCTGCCCAACCTCCACCCGCTCGACCCGAATATTCTCACCTTGGGTTTTGCCCGCCGTTTTGCCGAGTACAAGCGCCCGGATTTGTTGTTGCACGACCCGGAGCGCCTGACACGGATACTGTGCAACAGCCGCCACCCGGTGCAGCTATTGGTGGCGGGTAAAGCTCACCCGGCCGACAAACTGGGCAAAGCCAAATTGCAGCGTTGGCAGGAATTTGTGCAACGCGACGAGGTGGCTAAACACCTGATTTTTATCGAGGATTACGATATCGCCCTCGCCCGCCATTTGGTGCAAGGGGTTGATGTATGGATCAACAACCCCCGTCGCCCTTGGGAAGCCTGCGGCACCAGCGGTATGAAAGTGCTGGTCAATGGCGGGTTAAATCTTTCATCGCTCGATGGTTGGTGGGCCGAGGCTTACGACCCGGCATACGGCTGGGCACTGGGTGATGGCGGCGAATACGGCGCGGAACAGGACGCCGCCGATGCCGAAGCGCTGTACCAATTGCTGGAACAGCAGATTATTCCCTGCTTTTACGAACGGGATGCCGAGGACATTCCCCGTCGCTGGCTGCAACTAATGCGCACCAGTATCGCGCAGCTCACTCCCCGTTTTAGCACCAATCGCATGCTGCGCGATTATCTGGACAACTACTACCTGCCCGCCGCCCGGCAGTACCAGCAGCGCATGGACAAGCAAGGCGCGCTGGCGCAGGAATTGCGCCTCTGGCAACAGCATTTGGCACGCCATTGGCATGAAATTCATCTTGGGAAACTCACGATGACCGAACGCGCGGGCAACTGGCTGGCTGAAACCCAGGTTTATTTAGGCGGTATAGCACCGGAACAGGTGGCGATAGAAATGATCGCCGATCCGGTGGACGAAGTGCCTGCAGAGTGCATCCGCCTGCAATTGGCCTACCCTCTAACCGGAGCGATTAACGCCTATCACTACCAAGGTGTTATTCCGCAACACCGACCAGTGAGTGATTGGAGCCTGCGCGCTATAGCCTGTCACCCTCACGCCCAAGTACCGGCAGAAAACCCGCTTATTTGCTGGGCAGATTGAGGCGACAAGGCAAAAGCCGGTTATCTGAGCTATAAACAGTGTGTTGTGATCAAATGATAAGCAGGCCGCGTAATTGGATTAGGCGGTTTTTGTGAGTTCAGTACAGGAGCTATGTGTGTCACTGGCCAAATTGATTGGATCTACCCTTTCACGTTCCTTGTCGTTCTCGCTGGCGTTTAGCCTCAGCTGCCTGGCCGCTGGCGACAACACAAAGAGTAACCAACACCCCGCGGCGGAATCAGCCGCTCCGGCACAACAAACCATCCGTATTGCCACTGGCGAATTCGCCCCTTGGACAGGCCAACAACTGCCTGACAATGGCCATGTGAACCATATTATTGCAGCTGCGTTTGCTACCCAGGGGGTGACCGTCGAGTTTGTGTACTTACCCTGGAAGCGCGCTTTTGAAGAGGCACGCTTGGGCAAATTTGACGCCACCAGCTACTGGTATGAAAACAGCGAACGGCGCGAGGCCATGCTGTTCAGCGACCCACTCATAGTCAACCGCACGGTTTTTTTCCAACGCACCAATAGCGATGCCATCCGCTGGAAGAACTTTGGGGATTTAAGCCAGTATCGGATGAGCGCCACCTTGGGCTTTACCTACACAGAGGATTTTTATCGCGCGGTTGATGCCCAGGTTATCAACCCGATTATGGTGCCCTCGGACATCCAAAACATAAAATTGCTGATGGCCGACCGGGTGGATTTGTTTGCCACCGATGAGATGTCAGGGTTTTACATGGCCGCCCAGCTGAGCATAGACCCGCGCAAACTCAAGGTAATAGAGCCCGCGCTAAGTGCACCAGAGGGTTATTTGCTCGCAAGCAAAACTCACCCCAACGCGCAGGCGCTGATCAATACCTTCAACCAAGGCCTTAAACAACTGAAAAAGAATGGCAGTTACCGCAAGATTCTGGACCGCGTGGATAACAGCAGCTTTTATAACCCCACTGCTAGCCTGCGGAAAACCGAGCGCTAGCAATCACACAACTAACGCCACTACCAAATATCCCAAAGCACCTGCGCAGGCACAATAAAGCAGCGCCGGTGCCAAGGTGTAGCGAATCACATCGCCCTCCCGCCCTACCAGTTTCACCACCGAAACCGCTGCCACTACGTTAAGCACACACACCATATTGCCCGCATTGGCGCCAAGCATCTGCAGCGCCAGAATCCAATGTTCGGGCAGGTCAGCCGTTTGGGCGGCGTCCTGCTGCAAGCGCGCAAACATCATGTTGGAAAAGGTAGAGGAGCCAGCGATAAAACTACCCAAAGCACCAATAAATGGCGCCACCAGCGGCCACTGATTGGCAAAGGTGTCGGCCGCCAAAACCCCCAATTCTTTGGGCATTGCCGCCAAACCCGCGCTGTTCTCGCCAGAATTGAGGAAAATGCGCACCATAGGTACCGAGGTCGCCAGCGCAATACTGGTGGGTAATAGGCGCCCGAGTGATGCTCGCCATACTTGCCCTGTAGCAACCAATGGCAGGCGATATAACAAACCAATCACCACGGCGACCAGCACAAAAATACTGCCCGGCAAATAGAGCGGCGCGACCCGCGTAGAAATTTGTGTCCCTAGCAACGCGTTAAATTCGATGCTGACTGACTGCAACAGCGCCTTAAACGGCAGCGTATCCACCCGAGTCAGCACCAATAACCCTGCTACCAACAGGTAGGGAAACCAGGCTTTGAATAAACCCATCGTTGGCAGCTGTGTAACGCCGGTGGCATGGGGCAGCAATTCATCTGTCATAACCGGCAAGCGCCAGACCTCGGTAGGCAGTAACCAGCGACGCCGTGCGGCGCCAACGACTAACAGCAATCCAACCAGAGCGCCAAGAATACTGGGGAATTCCGGCCCCAACAGGCGCAGTACGCCATAGGCAGGTAAGGTAAACGCAAGACCGGAAAACAGGGCAAAACGCCAAAGTCGCAAGCCCTCGCGCCAGCTGCGATTGGCACCAAAAAAGCGCGTCAGCATGGCCACCATTAACAGCGGGAGAAAGCTGGCGATAAACACATCCAGCGTCAAGGCACCAAGGGCAATTTGCTGCAGCCGGTCAGGCGTCGCATTCGCCAAACCCTGCCCTATGCCTACAATCACCGGCGTACCCACCGCCCCAAACGAGACTGGCGCACTATCCCCAATTAATGCCATTACCACGGCTGCCATCGGGGGAAAACCCAAAGCGACCAACAAAGGCGCACCTATCGCTGCTGGCGTTCCGAACCCGCTGGCCCCCTCCAAAAATGCACCAAATAACCAGGCGATGATAATCACCTGCACCCGGTGATCCGGCGAGATACGCGCGAACCAGTCGCAAATAACCCGAATCGCCCCCAGCGCCGTCAGGGTGTTCAGCAGCAAGATGGCCCCAAACACAATCACCAGAATAGTGAAGGCGATAATCCACCCCTCCAGTATCGATGCTGCCAATTGCACTGCAGATACCTGCCACACCCAGGCGGCAAACGCAGCGGTAATTAACAGGCTGAGCGGCATAGCGCGGGTCGCGGGCAAGCGCAGTAAAACCAGCAGGATAAACACTGACAGAATGGGTACTAGCGTGGTGAATAATTGCAACCAGGTCATTGGCGCGACCGCCGGCAAAAAATAAAAGGTGATCTCATGTGGCTATCCTAGTCCAAATGCTCAAGCGCCATTTGCGCTGTATCAAGCATAGTTGATAGGGCAAATCCGATTTACAAATCCTCACTAACCCTGCGTTTTGGCGACAGGTATAGTGCGCAGCTTGATTTATTCGCTGGAAGTTTTTACTTATGTCTGCCACCCACCCTATTGGTACAGCCCAATACCTCTCCACCCGTTTTGCGTTTTTAATTACCGGCCTCGCCATGTCGGCTTGGGCGCCGCTGATTCCATTTGTGAAAGCACGACTGGCGATTGGTGAATCCACACTCGGTTTATTAATTCTGTGTTTTGGCGTTGGCTCACTGCTGGCGATGCCGGTCACCGGCCCACTGGTTAATCGTTACGGCTGCCGTCGGGTTATCACTACCACCTTGTTACTAATGTGTGTGAGTTTGGTCTGCCTCGCCATTTCCCCCGGTATTCCCGGTATGGCCATTAACTTATTAATTTTCGGCATGATGCTCGGTGCCACGGACGTCGCCATGAACATGCAAGCGGTAGTGGTAGAAAAAGCCAGCGGCCGCGCGATGATGTCGGGCTTCCACGGCTTTTATAGTCTGGGCGGGATCTTTGGTGCGGTGGTCATGAGCGCACTGATGTGGCTGGGTTTATCGCCCTTTCACGCCCTGCTCTGCCTTACCGCCGTGCTCTTACTGATGCTGGCCTACTGTGCAAAAGATTTATTACCAAAAAATATTAATGAAAGTACTAGCGGCGAACGCGAACCCTTTTTTGTATTACCGCGCGGCAAAGTATTACTCATCGGCAGCCTGTGTTTTGTCGCCTTCCTCGCCGAAGGTGCAGTGCTGGATTGGAGCGCTGTATTCCTCAATACATTACGCGGTATCGACCCGGTTTACGCCGGTTTGGGTTTCGCCTGTTTCTCAGTCGCCATGACCATCGGCCGCTTCACCGGCGATAAAATTGTCAACGCCCTCGGCGGCACCCGGGTTGTGTTCTGGGGTGGACTCTGCGCTGCGAGTGGTTTTTTGTTAGTTGTACTTACCCCCTTTACCCCTACCGCTTTTATCGGCTTCACGCTGGTTGGCGTGGGCGCATCCAACATAGTGCCGGTGCTATTTACCGCCGCCGGCAATCAAACATCCATGCCAATGGGTTTGGCGATTGCTGCCGTGGTCAGCATGGGTTACGCAGGGTTATTAGCGGGGCCAGCGGTGATTGGTTTTATCGCTGAGTTAAGCAGTTTGAACGTGTCATTCGGGATTGTAGCGCTTGGTTTATTGGCGCTGGCGATGTCGGCCAAAAAAGCAACTCACAAATAATTTACACCGACATTATCTGATCCAATAAAAAACGCGGCGATAATGTTATCGCCGCGTTTTTGTCACCAGCTTGCTTACCAAAAGAAGTTATGCACTGACCTATCTTGAAAACACCACCGTCTTGGTGCCATTCAACAACACGCGATGTTCCGCATGCCAGCGCACCGCGCGGTTCAACACTACCGCTTCAATATCGCGCCCGATCTCTGCCATTTCATCCGGTGAATTTACGTGGGACACACGCTCTACCGACTGTTCGATAATCGGGCCTTCATCCAAATCAGCCGTGACAAAATGCGCGGTAGCGCCGATGAGTTTTACCCCACGCTCAAACGCTTGATGATACGGTTTTGCGCCTTTAAAACCGGGCAGAAATGAGTGGTGGATATTGATCGCGCGGCCATTTAATTTGCGGCACAAATCGTCAGAAAGAATTTGCATGTAGCGCGCGAGCACTAAAAATTCGGCTTGCAAATCCTGCATCAATTGCCACAGCTGTGCCTCTTGCTGCACTTTGGTGTCGGCGGTGATGGGTAAATAATGAAATGGCAATTGATACCATTCCGTTAAATCGCGCATCACATTGTGGTTGGACACTACACCCACAATATCAATCGGCAGCGAACCGTTTTTCCAACTGTTCAGCAGTGCGTTCAAACAGTGCCCCCATTGGGAAACCGCAATTAGCACACGCGGCTTGGTGTGGCTATCAAAAATATTCCAATCCATTTGGAACTGCTCGCCCAGCGGCTTAAACAGCGAGCGAATTTGCCCGAGGTTATAACCCACCGGGCACTCAAATACGGTGCGCATAAAAAAGCGGTTGCTTTGCACATCTTCAAATTGCGAAGACTCTTTAATATTAAAACCCAAGGTCGCAAATAAAGTGGCCACAGCGGCCACCAAGCCTTTGGAATCCTGACAACTAAATGTTAAAACGATTTCCTTAACAGCAGACATGTGATTTCTCTTTATACAATTCTTGATAACAGCGACAACCTGACTGTCGCGACGTAAAGGTGACTTACTTTACCAGCAGCAATTTGAATTTTCGCGTCATTTAACCACCGGATCGCTTTTTAATCTTAATAATTGGCCAAGTCTTGACCAACCGACATACAGTTAGCTTTGGACTCTTACATCACAAAATCCACGCTGCAGCTTACACTTTGTAAGCTGCCAATTGCTGTTGAATGTCCTCGGATAATTGCGATAGGGCTTCCGATGCGCGCAATGTCTCTTGCGCTCGTGTCTGGCTCTGGTCGCCAGCAGTATTGATGTTGGTAATATTTTTATTGATATCTTCCGCGACATGGCTTTGCTGCACTACGGCGTGTGAAATTTCACTGTTCAGGTCGTTTAGATCAGACACACTGCGCAATACTGCTTTGATGGATTCACCCGAACTTTGCGCACCAGTGACATTTAAACGCATCATTTCATCCGCTAAACGCATTTGTTCAATGGCGCGCTCGGAATTGCTTTGAAAACGTTTCACCATGTTATCCACCTCGGCGGTAGAGGCTTGTGTGCGGCTGGCTAATGAGCGCACTTCATCAGCAACCACGGCAAAACCACGGCCTTGCTCCCCAGCCCGGGCAGCTTCAATCGCGGCATTCAAGGCAAGTAAATTAGTCTGCTCGGCAATTGAGCGAATCACATTCAGCACTGTGCCAATTTCATTGCTGGTATCAGCCAACTCTGCAATGACTTTTGCGGCGCTATCAATGTTTCCTGCCAGGGTTTCGGTCGACGCAATGGTATCTGACAAAACCTTGTAGCCCTGCTCGGCATCTTTATTGGTCGTTAGTGTTGCAGTTGCGACGCTGGCTGCATTGCGTGCAACTTCCTGCGCGGTGGTGGACATTTCATGTATAGCGGCGGCAATACCGTCTATGTCGCGCGCTTGGGTATTAATTGCTTCAGTGGATTGCACCGCGATTGATTTCAAATGCCGCGCCGCTTGCGATAATTGGTGGGTTGCACTGGCGACTGATTTGATTGTGTTTTGCAGCCGATCAAGCAGTGAATCAAACCCTTTGGCCAACTCGCCGATTTCATCATCGCGCACTACATTAAAACGCAGGGTCAGATCGCCTTCGCCGTCGACAATATCGTGTAGCCGTTTAGTGGTTTGGCGTAGCGGCGTTACGACAACTTTTTGAATAAGCAAATAAACGATAATCAAAAACACCAAGCCAATTGCAATAATCAACGCGGTCAAGAGATAGGAAACCTTACGCACCATGGCTTGAATTTCCTGGGTGGAATAGACCGTAATAATTTCATAGCCCCAGGCATCAAAACGGGTAGTTTGCAGATGCCAATCGGTACCGGGATCGGCAAGAATTTTGTCGATAGCGTCTTTGGATAGATTGTCTGAATGGACTCGTGTCGCGCCGGTATTATCGCGAATGACCACAAACCCCTCTTCCAATACGCGACTGGACGCAATAGCCGAAAATAAATCATTCAAGTCCGCTTTGTAGCCCACATACCAAACACCAATAATATCGCCGCTCTGGTTAGTGATAGGTTCATAACCGGTAAGGTATGGGCTGCCGAGAATATCAACCACACCATAAAACGCAGTGCCCTGCTGAATATTTTTAATGGCCGCCCCTTGCGGAGCCAGGATAGTGCCAACGGCGCGTCCGGTTGGTGTCATTACATTGGTGGAAATTCTTACGTACTCATTATTGTCGCGCGCAAATATTGTGGCTGTCCCGCCCATAATTTTGGTGGTTCTATCCACAAGATCAAACTGATTGGCAATGGCCGTGTCGCCGAGCAAAAGATTATTCGTTTCGCGTTCATTAACGACTACCCGTTCACCCAGCTGTGGTTCACCCAGCTCACTACCGTATTCACGCAACAGCTGCATGCTACTTTTTACGCGCTCCATCATTATGTTGTTGGTAACACTGAGCAGACGTATCGCTTCGCGGCTAATGCTGTTGCTCTCATTGACGGCACGTTGTTGAGCCAACTCGCGCTGATGGTGATATACCAGAAGAACGGCAGACACCACACCCAACAGCAAAATGGCGGTCAGGGCATACATAAATTTTTTAGCAATCGACATATAAAACTCCAATTATTTCAAAGCGTAACGAGCCTTCGTTAGCCCTTGCCAAATTGCTAGCAAGATAGATGCCCAGCACCCTTACTATTGGCGATAGCAACCCACTTATCTTGTTTATGATAGTTGATCTGGAAAAAGCAGCGCGTATTAGCCCTGAAATTCTCCGCTGAGCATAGTGCGCGCTTTGCCGCATAACAGAACGCGCTCGCCTTGCCAATCGAGAGTTAACAATCCGCCACGCGGCGATGCTTGTTGCGCGCGCAGATGGGTTTTCCCGAGGCGATGCCCCCAATAACAAGCGAGTAAGCAATGTGCAGAACCAGTGACGGGATCTTCGTTAATGCCGACCTTGGGTGCAAAAAAGCGCGAAACCATATCCAACCCTGAACCTGCATCACCCGGTGCGGTGAGGATTAATCCGCGCGAGGTAAACGAGGCAATCTGCTCCGCATTGGGTACAAAATGACGGACAGCGTCGGCGGAATCCACCACGGCGATAAGATCGTCACGCCCCTGCCCAAACCACTGCGGTTGACCACCTAATAATTGCAACAGCACGGGAGGAACCTCGGCGATGAACTGCGGAAAGTCGGACGGAAAATCGAGTTGGATTTCATCGCCAATTCTGGTCGCCGTGAGGCGGCCACTGAGGGTGTGGAATTCCAAGGTCGCGACGGTTTCTCCGGCGTGCAGCCATAACGCATGGGCGGCAGCGAGCGTTGCATGGCCACACAGGCTTACCTCTACCTGCGGCGTAAACCAGCGCAGGTCCCAACTGCCATCGGCACGCTTATGTACAAATGCCGTTTCCGCCTGATTCATTTCCAGTGCGACATTTTGCATCCAACCGGCGGGCGGCTCTTGATCCACAATACAAACGCCAGCGGGGTTGCCGCTAAAGGGTTGGTCGACAAAGGCATCAACTAAATACATGGGGTAACTCATAGCGAATCTCCTGCGCGTGAGTATGGAGTAACAAAGCCGAGTGCAGCTTGGTGAGTTTGGCGAGCCTATTGTAAATTTGTTACTCTGAAAACCTCTTCGATATCAAAGCAGTAGACTCCCTATGGAACCCATTATTATTTTGGTCGCTTTTGCCGGCGGCTTGGCAGCGTCGTTTTTGCGATTGCCGCCATTAACCGGCTTTTTAGTGGCCGGTTTTGCCCTGAATTTCATGGGCTATGAATTGAATGACAACATTCAATTCATCGCTGATTTGGGAGTCACCCTGCTGCTGTTCACTATCGGGTTAAAGCTGGATGTCCGCTCGCTGTTGAAGGCCGAAATATGGGGTGGTGCCACCCTGCATATGCTGCTCACCACCGCAGGTATTGCGCTACTTTTTATGACGCTAAAAATGCTGGGTTTAACCGCACTCCTCAGCAATATGGAGTGGAGCAGTTTTGTACTGATTGGGTTTGCACTGTCCTTCTCCAGTACCGTATTTGTGGTGAAAATGCTGGAGGAGCGCAGTGAAAGCCAATCCATTTATGGCCGTATCGCCATTGGTGTATTGGTGATGCAAGATATTTTTGCGGTGATTTTTTTAAGCGCCTCTACCGGCAAAATTCCCAGTGTGTGGGCATTTTTACTGCTTGGTTTGATTCCACTGGCACCGATCTTACGCCGCCTGCTAGATCGCCTGGGGCATGGCGAAATGCAGGTGTTGTTTGGCTTTTTATTATCGCTAGTGATTGGCTATGCGCTGTTTGAGGCGCTGGGAGTAAAAGGTGATTTGGGTGCGCTACTGATAGGCATGCTGCTCTCTACCCATCGGGCAGCACCGGGTTTGGCTAAATCCCTCTTTAATATCAAAGAGCTGTTTCTGGTGGCGTTTTTTCTCAGCATCGGCCTGATGGCAGACCCAAGCTGGGATCACCTTGCCTGGGCCTTTGCGTTGCAATTGTTGCTACCGCTGCAAGTCATGTTATTTATGCTGTTACTGCCGCGCTTTCGCCTGCGGTTGCGCACCAGCTTTCTCACTAGCCTTGGCTTGGGTAATTACTCGGAGTTCAGTTTGATTGTGGCCAGCCTCGCTGTTACTGCCGGTTGGTTAGCCATAGATTGGCTGGTGATTATTGCCCTTGCGGTATCACTGAGTTTTGTGTTTTCGGCCATCGCCAATGCCTACAGCGAGCGTCTGTATCAGTACTTTGTTGCCAAGCGCCCCGACCTGCCAGCAGAAAAACTGCGCCCGCAGGATCGCCCACTGTATTTGGGCGATGCCCAGGCGATTGTGTTTGGTATGGGCCGTATTGGCCGCGGGGCTTACCAGCGGCTGCAGGAGAAATACAACCTGCGAGTGCTGGGCGTGGACAATAATCCATTGCGCATTGAACACCTGCACAAAGTGGCCGATATGTGCCTTGCTGAAGGCGATGCATCTGACTCGGATTTTTGGGACAAGCTGGTCAACACCGACCAGATCCAGCTGATTGTATTGGCCATGCCCTATCACCAAGGTAACGTGTTTGCATTGAAACAACTGCAACACCGCCGCTTCAAGGGCAAAATCGCCGCCATAGTGCAATACGAAGAAGAAGTAGAAATACTGCGCAGCCTGGGAGCCAACGCCATTTTTTACGTTTACGATGGCGCAGGCCAAGCACTCGCAGACAGCGCGATGCATGAGTTATTGTCCATGCCACCGGCGAACACTGCTGTAGATCCAGTTACCGTTTAATTAAAAAGAAAGGGATATATGAAACTATGGCCAAACACTATCGCCCCTGCGTACTTTGGTTTACCGGTTTGAGTGGCGCCGGAAAATCCACTACCGCTGCAGCGCTACAAACCCAACTAACCGAATTAGGGTGCAATACGTATTTGCTAGATGGCGATTTGCTTCGTCAGGGGCTTTGCAAAGATTTGGGCTTTAGCGAAGAAGACCGCGCTGAAAACTTACGCCGCATTGGTGAGGTAGCGCGGTTAATGGTGGATGCAGGTTTGCTGGTGATTTGCGCCACCATTTCCCCGTTTGAAAAAACCCGGCGCGAATTGCGGTCGCGTTTTGCACTAGGTGATTTTCTTGAAGTATTTATCGATGCACCTTTAAGTGTATGTGAGGCGCGCGACCCTAAAGGGCTATACCGCAAAGTGCGTGAAGGTAAAATTGCACAATTTACCGGTATAGATTCCGCCTATGATCGGCCAACTGATGCGGATATTCATCTGCACACTGACCAAATGAACCCTGAGCAATGCGTTGCACAAATTGTTCAGTATTTACAAACCAATCACTATCTAGCGGTCAAGTAGCCATAAAAAACGACAAGGATTTTCTTAGTGACACCTTGTCATTCCACTTGGGCAATTTATCTATGCAAAACCCTCTGTTTGATGGTTCAGAGATCGCCACCGTAAAACAGACCAAAAAGTCAACCAAAGCGATTGCGCCGGTGAATCCTGATCCAGAATGGATAGCACTTGCAGATACGCTGCCCGCGAAGGTGCGGCTCGGTACATCATCCTGGAATTATCCCGGCTGGAATGGACTAGTGTGGAATGGTGATTACACCGAATCAAACTTATCGCGTTATGGACTGGCAGCTTATGGCCAGCATCCGCTGTTTCGCACAGTCAGTATCGACCGCAGTTTTTATCGCCCACTTAACCTTGCCCAGTTCGCGCAATATGCCTCACAAGTAGGCAATGATTTTCGTTTTGTGGTGAAAGCCCCAAGTTTGGTTACCGATGCGTTGGTGCGCGATGAAAGCGGTCGCGGCAGGCGCGCCAATGCCAATTTCTTAAACGCCGCAGATGCGGTGCAATTATTTGCGGAGCCGGCACTACAAGGTCTGCAACACAAATTAGGTGCACTGGTTTTTCAGATCAGCCCCCTGCCCGCTCACTGGCTCGCACAGATGCCTAAATTAATAGACCGTTTGCACCTATTATTAAAATCCATTCCCGATTTAAAAAGCATCGCCCCTGATGGCGTTGTCGCCGTTGAAGTGCGCGACCCGCAGTGGTTAACACCGCAATTTGTGGCGGCATTACGCGATACCGGCGCGACTTATTGCATGGGTTTACATGCAAAAATGCCGCGTATTAGCGAGCAACTTCCCATTTTGCGTGCGCTCTGGCCCGGGCCATTTGTCTGTCGCTGGAATTTAAACCCGGTGCATGGCGCATTTGGTTATGAAGATGCCAAAGATGCCTATGAGCCTTACGACAAGATCATCGACCCGGACATAGAAACACGCATGACGCTGGCAAAAGTAATTAGCGGAACAGCAAGTGGTGGGCAGAATGTATTTGTCACACTCAGCAATAAAGCAGAAGGCTCCGCGCCCTTATCGGTAATCGAATTGGCGCGGGCCCTTAAAGGAAATAGTTAGTGCAAGTTCAGGCTTATCACCAGCTAAAACCGCAAACGCCCCGATAACGAATACATGTCCACTACCTGATCCGCCAGGTAAATACGTCTTACACTCAACCCGTAGGACAGGTTTTTGGTCAGCCCTAAATCCAACCGAATACCCGCCAGCGGTGCAACACCACTGTCACTTTGCAGGGTGATGGGTTGCTGGTTGGTCTCTTTTTCGTCCTGCCAGAAATAGGCGCCCGCTTCCAATGAGATATTCACCGGCTGGTCGCGCAGCAGGGTTAACCCCTGCACTGCTGTCCAGCCGCTGGCGCTGACCGGGTAGGCATTCGCGAAGTCGCGTTTGAATGCCGTCAGGTCGGTATCGCCGTCGAGGGTCATATCCACTGTTACATCGCCCAGTTCCAGATAGCCCAGCTCGCTGTAGGTGTAGTCGTGCCATTGGTAGCCAAAGGCGATTTGGTAGCCGCGACGGTCGATGTCGTACTTATCAACCGTGAACTCGTGACCGGCGGCGCTCAGGGCTTGAGTGAACGTCGCTTCGCGTTGGTCGCCTTCTACTTTGTAAACATCTACCCGCACATAGGCTTTGCCGTCGGTCAGCGCCTGGCTGGAGGCCGAGGTGGCAATCAGGGCCAGGGCGATCAAGCCCCGGCGGTTTGTTCCCGTGATCCATTTCATCATCAATACGCTTCCTAATAACAAGAGCCAGAGTCCATCTATCGCACCACCGCCTTTGGATTTGAGGTTTACATCCGGCGCTGGCGGTGGCGGAGGGGGTGGTTCCACCGGCAGTGCAACACTCACGGCGCCCGGGTCCACAATCGCGGCGTTGATCAGGCCGTCATCGTCGTTCGGCCCGCCGTCTTCAATGGTCAGCTGGACGCAGAGGTTGCCGGCGGTCAGGCCGGGTGTCCAATCCGGGTTGCCCGGTGGCGGGCAGTAACCGGGGTTGCCGGGGGCGGAGAAGATGCTGTTGTTGGCATTGCTGATGAAGTTGACCCAACGGCCATCCTGGTATTTGCGATAGACCGCATTGGCGGGAATCGGCGCTACTTGCGGGATCACTATGCGCACACTTTGACCCAGGGTTGGCAGGTCGTTGATCACGAAGTCAAAGATGCCTCCCACCGGTTCAAAGGTGGGGTCGATGATCAATTCACCGGTAGTGCCCAGCTCTTCGTTAAGGATTTGCACACCGCCAGACTCGCCGACCAACGCAAATTGGCCGAGGCCACACCGCACACCGGGATCACATTCGATCAGGTAGGCGTTCGTGATCGCGCCCTGCTGCGGCAGGATGTTGCTGGTGGGCATGTTGTCCAGATAGTCGGGGATACCGTTGCCGTTGGTGTCGCCAAAGCCTTCGTTGGTGTCAGTAACACCATCGCCGTCGGTGTCGGCATCCGGTACTAGCACTGGCAGGCTCGGTACGACACGGAAGTAGAGTTGTACGTTGGCAGTGGCACCACCGGTGTCGGTGACGGTCACTTGTGCCTGATGACGACCGCTCAAGTTGCTCGGGTCGAACACCAGGGTGTTGTTGACCGGGTTGCCGTCGGTATCGCCCAGCGCTGTGTCACTGGCTGACCAGTTGTAGCTGTGGGTATCACCGGGGTTCAGGTCGGTGACGGTGGCGGTCAGGGTGACCGGGCCGCCGGCAGGGGTAATCTGGATGGTGTTTACACCCCCTTGCGTCAACTGCAGGCTCACCATCGGGGCGATATTGCCTTCGCGGATACGGATGGTGTGGCTGTTGGCGACACCGGCATTGATATCGCCATCCAAACGTACCACCAGTTCACTGTCGCTCAAGCCACTGAGGGTAGCCAGTTGCACTGGCACTATCACTTCCAGCTGCCCTGCTTCAGTGAAGTTGGCTAGGCCATTGACCAGATTGTGTTCGGTAGTGCCTGCGGTAGTGGCCGCGTCGATCACGTAGGGTATCGCGACAGGGTATTCCGGCGCTTTACCATTAAGCAGCACACGGAATTCCACCGCACTGCCACGAATCGCAATTTGCGATTTGCTCAGGGATACCAGCGGACGGATATCGACCACTTGCGTAGCGGTACCCGTGACATCGGCTCCGTTGGTCGCACTCCAGCTCACTTCATGACGACCCGGTGGCAAGAGCAATACATTGTTGACGTTCAAGCCTTCCGGATTGGTGGTGCAACAGGTATTACCACTCACCCCATCACTGGCCATGCTGTTGAGAATCGCATCCACCTGCTCCTGGGTCGCCGAGGCGTTGAGGCTCAACAACTGACGCAGGCTTACCGGTGTGTAAAGCCCGGTGGCGTTGATGGCGATATCTTCCGGTGCAGTAACCACCGGCTGCAATGGGTCGATGGTTTCAATCACTTCCAGATTAAAGGCTGGTAATGATGCACTCAGCACACCATCGCTGACGGTAATGACGATACCGGTGGTGGTACCTACATCATCGTGTACCGGTGTACCGGTCAAGGCACCGGTTGCGGTATCAAACGCTGCCCAAGTCGGTTTGTTGGTGATGCTGAAGGTCAGTACATCACCGACATCCACATCGCTGGCCGTTGGGGTGAAGCTGTAAGCAGCGTCCTGATCAACCGACGTCGTCGGCGTACCGCTAATCACGGGCGCCTCGTTCACGTTGGTCACGGTCAGGTCAAACGCTGCCAGGCTTGCGCTCAAGGTGCCGTCGCTGACCGTGATCACGATTCCGGTGGTAGTACCTACATCGGTATTGGTT
>Ga0307408_100000242_pt1 | contig 57228 bp, 48 predicted proteins | sample 322Cmetagenome_FD_202116 | JGI IMG/M metagenome (GOLD analysis project Ga0307408, IMG submission 202116) | Maize rhizosphere microbial communities from greenhouse at UC Davis, California, United States - 322HYB-C-3 | ecosystem: Host-associated > Plants > Roots > Rhizosphere > Soil | place... | reverse complement strand
CCTTCGAAGTAACGCCCATCCCCGGTTTCGAGGGCCAGGCCGCTGCCCAGCCCTTCGCAGGTGTCCAGGGCTTCTATGTGGCGTCGAACGGGAAGAACGAAGCCTTCGCCCATGAGTTCGTGGAGAACGCCATGAATACCGAAGAGGGCATGACGCAGATGTTTGAAGGAGCGAAACTGCCGCCCACCATGACGTCTGTCCGGGAGAAGATCGCCGGCCAGAACCCTGCTATTGAGACGTTTGCCTCCGCAGCGGAGTCCGCCCAGCCAATGCCGGCCATTCCAGAAATGGCTGCCGTCTTCGCCCCCCTTGGCCAGGCCTTCGCGGCCATCGTTGGCGGGGCTGAGCCGGAAAGCACCATTCGCGCGGCCGGGGAAACCATCGCTGCAGCAATCGGCAAGTAGGAAGCGGCACTGGGGGCCGATGCACACGTCCTCGGCCCCCAGGGCCCTGCTGCCCAGATTGAAATCCAGGAGAACCCCATGATCGAAACACTTAAGCGCCTGCAGCGCCCCTCGTCGCCTGCGCCGGCCGGGTCCGGCCCAGGCCGTGAACGCACCACCAAACCCGTGGCCCTCTTCGCCAAAATCCTTGCGCTGGGCACAGTAGTGGGCTCAGCGGCTGCCCTCACCCCTGCCCTCATCGCTACAGGGCGTTGGGGATTCCTCGCAGCAATCTGGGTCATCGCCGGGGTCCTGCTGCTGACCTACATCACCGGCCGTGGGGTGCCGGCCAAGTATCTGCTGCCCGGCACACTTCTTCTGGTGGTCTTCCTGGTGTATCCCATCGTGATGACGTTCCAGATGTCGACGACGAACTTCGGCGACGGAACGAGGACGTCGAAAGAAGAAACCATCTCCCAAATCATCGGCGCTTCGGTGGTCCAGAGCCCCGACTCTCCGCGCTACAACCTCTCCGTAGCCACGGAAGGGAACCCCACGACGGGCCCGTTCGCTTTTCTCCTCGTTGAGCCCAAAAGCGGAGAGGTGTTCCTGGGTACGCCTGATGACGGGCTTCAGGAACTTGAACCGGCAGACGTTACCGTTGCCGACGGGTTCGTCACCGAGGCGGAAGGTTACGAGCTCCTGACGCCGCAGGAGGTCAACAGCGCGAGCGAAGCGCTCAAGGAATTCGCGGTACCCACCGATCGCGGTGCCATCCGCCAGTTGGGCATCCGCCAGGCGTTCGAGGGTGCTTCGCCGCTCAAATACGACGAGGCCCGCGATGTCATCGCCAACACGTCCACCGGTGTGGATTACACCCCGGTCAAGCAAGGCGATAGGGAGTACTTCGTTGACGCAGAGGGAAAGCGGTTGTCCGACCAGTCCTGGCTGGCCAATGTCGGTTTTGCAAACTACCTGCGCGTCTTCACTGACACAAGGATCAGTGGCGATTTCCTGCAAATCTTCGCCTGGACGTTCATCTTCGCAACAGTGTCGGTAGCAGGAACGTTCCTGCTCGGACTGGGGCTGGCTGCCGCGCTCAACGATCCGCGGATCAAGGGGCAGCGGTTCTACCGGGCCATCCTCATCCTGCCCTACGCGATCCCGGGATTCATCGCGCTGCTCGTCTGGTCCAGCTTCTGGAACAAAGACTTCGGCCTCATCAACAGTGCCCTGGGCCTGGACCTGAACTGGCTTGGTGACCCGTTCTTGGCCAAGGCTGCCATCCTGCTGACCAATTTCTGGATGGGGTTCCCTTACATGTTCCTGGTTTGCACCGGAGCCCTCCAGGCCATCCCGGCCGACCTTAAGGAAGCATCACGGATCGACGGCGCCAGCGGATTCCTGGGCTTCCGGAAGATCACGTTCCCGCTGCTCCTGGTGACTGTTGCCCCTCTGCTGGTATCCACATTCGCCTTCAATTTCAACAACTTCAACGCCATCTACCTGCTGACGGAAGGCGGACCGTTCGATCCCGCGAACCCGACGGCGGGAGCAACTGACATCCTGATCAGCTACACCTACCGCCTGGCCTTCGGCGGGCAGGGCGCACAGCTCGGCTTTGCCGCGGCCGTGTCAGTGCTGCTGTTCGTCCTTACCGGCATCATCGCCGCAATACAGTTCCGTTTCACGCGCACCCTGGAAGAGGTGAACTGATGTCGTCTTCCCAGACACGTCTCGCTGAAGTACCCGTCCAGGAGCTGCACCGTACCCCCGAATCCCGGCGCCGGCACCATCGAAACCGATGGTTTGCCGAAGTGGGATGGCGCCACCTCGTGGCACTTGCTGCGGTGTTCATAGCCCTGTTCCCCGTTTTGTTCATTGTCTCGGCGGCGCTCAATCCGCTGGGCACCGTGGCCTCCACCAGCCTGATCCCGCGTGAAGTGAGCCTTGTGCATTTCGAGGCCCTCTTCACGGACCCCAACCGGCCTTACCTGCGGTGGTTCGCGAACACGCTGATCATCAGTACGGTGGTCACGCTGGGGCAGATCCTCTGCAGCGCCTTGGCCGCGTACGCCTTTTCCCGGTTCCGCTTCAGCGGCCGGCGGATCGGCCTGCTCAGCCTGCTCCTCATCCAGATGTTCCCCCAGTTCCTTGCCGTAGTGGCGTTGTACCTGATGTTCACTGCCATCGGTGAAGTCATTCCCCAGCTGGGCTTGAACACCCTCCTGGGGTACGGTCTCCTGCTCATGGGCGGGGCGCTCTCGCAGGTGTGGCTGATCAAGGGATTTTTCGATTCGGTCCCGAAGGAACTGGACGAGGCGGCGATCATGGACGGCGCGGACCACGCCACGGTGTTCTTCCGGGTCATCTTTCCGCTGGTAACCCCGATCCTCGCAGTCACCGGCCTGTTGTCCTTCATCGGTGTACTCGGGGAATTTGTCCTGGCATCAATCTTCCTCACCGATAATGACGTCAAGACCTTGGCTGTCGGCCTGTACGCCACCATCGACGCTGACCGGTCGGGCAACCTGGGCGTCTTCGCCGCGGGGGCCCTCCTGACCAGCCTGCCCGTGGTGCTGCTGTTCCAGTTCCTGCAGAAGTTCATCACCGGGGGGCTCACCGCCGGGGCGGTCAAGGGATGAGCGCCCAACTGTGGGACCAGCCGCACCATGACGGCTCGGCGATGTACGTTTCCAATCCCAACCCCGAACTGGGGGAGACGGTCACGGTGTTCCTTCGGGTTCCCCGCGCCAGCGGTGTAACGAAGGGATTGCTCCGCGTGTGTATCGACGGCGAACAGGCCCTCCTGGCCACGGACGTTGATCGCGAAGACGGCCATGGATTTTGGCTGCGCGCGGATTTCCCCCTGGAGAACCCGGTGGTCAACTACCGGTGGCTGCTCGACGGCTCGCCGGGCGGTTACCAGTGGCTGAACGGGACCGGCCTGCACACCGGTGACGTCACGGACGCCAGCGACTTCCGGATCACCGCCTACGCCCCGCCGCCTGCCTGGGCAGCCGGCTCCGTGATCTACCAGGTCTTCCCGGACCGATTCGCAAAATCGGTCGACCGGCCGGCACCCGAGTGGGCCATCCCCGAGGACTGGGGAAACAAGGTCATCGGACGAGGACCCGAGACCCCGTACCAGTACTTCGGGGGAGACCTGGACGGAATCGCCGCCCATCTCGGGCACATCGCATCCTTGGGGGTGGACACGGTCTACCTGACGCCGATTTTCCCCGCGCGTTCAAACCATCGGTATGACGCCTCCAGTTTCGACCAGGTGGATCCGCTGCTTGGCGGCGATGAGGCGCTGCAACGGCTGTCCGGCGCTTTGCACTCCCGGGGCATGCGCCTGCTTGGCGACCTCACCACGAACCATTGCGGGGATGCCCACGAGTGGTTCAAAACCGCCATCGCGGATCCGGACAGCGTCGAGGCAGGATTCTTCCTCTTTACCAACCACCCCGACGAGTACGTGTGCTGGTTCGGGCACAAATCCCTTCCCAAGTTCAACCACGCCAACCCGGAACTGCGCCGGCGCCTTTACGAGGGCAAGGAATCCGTTGTGGCCCGCTGGCTGGGACCGGACGGGCTCGACGGGTGGCGCATCGACGTCGCCAATATGACCGGCCGGCACGGGACCACCGATCTGAACCACATGGTGTCCACCACCCTCCGCCGGACCATGGCCCAAACCGATCCGGACGCGTTGCTGCTGGCGGAACACAGCCACGATGCGTCACGGGACTTGCAGGTTGATGGCTGGCACGGAGTAATGAACTACGCCGGTTTCACCCGCCCCGTCTGGCAGTGGCTGAAGCCGGCAGCCCCCGTTCCGTTCGAGCCGGGGCCGTTTGTTGCCATTCCGCGGCTCTCCGGGACGGACATTGTGGGCTCCATGCGCGCCTTCGCGGCGGCCGCTCCCTGGCGGGCCACTGCGCACGCCCTCAACCTGGTGGGTTCCCACGACACCTTCCGGATCAGCACCATGCTCGGCGACCCGCGCCTCGTCACGGTGGCTTTTGGCCTGCTGGCCACCATGCCCGGTATCCCCATGTTGTGGGCGGGGGATGAGATCGGGCAGGAGGGCGAAAACGGTGAAGACGGCCGGCGCCCCTTCCCCTGGGACAATCCCGACGAATGGGACCATCACCGGCTTGCTGCCACACGCGCTCTTTTCCAGGCCCGGAAGCAGTCCGAAGCCCTCCGGCATGGTGGACTGCGGTGGCTCAGCATCGGCGAGGACGCCTTCACCTACCTGCGTGAATCGGCCGACGAAACGGTCCTGGTCCACGCTGCCCGGGCGGACCACGCCGCCGTCAAGGTGCCGGCCGGCGTCGTCGGCGCCCACCTTCACGGCCTGGCAGGAACCCCGGACCTCCAGGCAGACACCGAGGGAACCATTACCCTGCCCGGCCACGGGCCCGGCTTTGCCATGTGGCGCTGTGAAGCGCCAGCCACAGGATTCGAAAGGAACCATCAATGACTGTCTCATCCCACCCGCGGCAGAAGACCCGCCAGCTTTCCCCGGCCCACGACTGGTGGCGCCAGGCGTCCGTCTACCAGATCTACCCCCGCAGTTTCCATGACAGCAACGGGGACGGACTCGGCGACCTGCCCGGCATCACGGCCAAGGTGCCCTACCTGCGGAAGCTGGGCATCGACGCCGTATGGCTCAGCCCCTTCTATCCCTCCGCGCTCGCGGACGGAGGGTACGACGTCGACGATTACCGCAACGTCGACCCCCGGCTGGGTACCCTGGCCGACTTCGACGAGATGACCGCGGCGCTGCACGAAGCAGGCATCAAACTGATTGTCGACATCGTTCCCAACCATTCATCCGACCGCCACGAATGGTTCCGGGAGGCGCTGGCTTCCCCCGCCGGTTCTACGGCCCGGGACCGCTACATCTTCCGCGACGGGCTGGGACCGGACGGAAGCGAGCCGCCGTCGGACTGGCAGTCGATCTTCGGCGGGTCCGCATGGGAGCGGATCACGGAACCGGACGGTACTCCCGGCCAGTGGTACCTCCACTTGTTCGCCAAGGAGCAGCCCGACTTCAACTGGGACAACCAGGAGGTCCGCGAGGACTTCCTCACCACGCTCCGGTTCTGGGCCGACCGCGGTGTTGATGGGTTCCGCGTGGACGTGGCACACGGCCTGACCAAGCACCTTCCCGAGACCCTGCCCGCCGAGATCGAGATGCCGGGCATGGCCTCGGAACACGGGCAGCACCTGTTTTGGGACCGTGACGAGGTCCACGACATTTACGCCCAGTGGCGGCAGGTGTTCAACGAGTACGATCCGCCACGGATGGCCGTGGCCGAAGCCTGGGTCCACCCGTCCCGGCGGGCCCGTTACGCCAGCCCGGAAGGCCTGGGGCAGGCCTTCAACTTCGATCTCCTGACGGCGGACTTCGACGCGGCGGACTTCCGCTCGTCCATCACCAGGAACCTCGCTGAAGCTGACGCCACCGGGGCCTCTTCCACCTGGGTGTTCTCCAACCACGACGTCGTCCGCCATCCCACCCGCTACGGTCTTTCCGCAGCGCCGGTGCCTGAGGCGGCCGCGGAGACGGAGACGGGCACGCCGATGGCGGGCGGAGCTCATGATGGCAAGGCATGGCTGCTGGCCGGCGCGCCGGAGCACGAGCTCGACCGTGATCTTGGACTCGCCCGCGCAAAGGCCGCCACGCTGCTGATGCTGGCCCTTCCCGGATCCGCCTATCTGTACCAGGGGGAGGAACTGGGGCTGCATGAGGTGACCGACATCCCGGACGGGCAGCGGCAGGACCCCGCATTTTTCCGCAACCCCGGCGTGGACATCGGAAGGGACGGCTGCCGTGTGCCGCTTCCCTGGGACGCCGACCACACCGCCTTCGGCTTCAGCGAAACCGGGGCGCACCTGCCGCAGCCGCAGTGGTTCAGCCAGGTCGCCGCAGAACTGCAGGAACGGAACCCCCGGTCCACCCTGAATCTCTACCGGAAAGCCCTGTGGCTCCGCCAGATCCTGCAGGGGCCGGAGGAACTGCAGTGGATCGAGGAGGACGACCCGCAGGTCCTTCACTTCGCCCGTCCGCAGGGCTGGCACAGCGTCACCAACTTCGGCGACAAGCCCGTGCCGCTCCCCGCCGGCCTGGTGCTTTTGTCCAGTGGCGTCCTTCCCCAGGACGGAACGCTGCCGCCTGCCACGACTGTGTGGATGACCCGCTAGCCGCGGCAGGACGGTGGGCGCCTATCCAGCCACCCCGCTCCTGACTGTTGGGGACCTCGACAAAGCCGCTAAGAAGATGCCGACGTACCGCGCCCCGGGACAGTAGGTGAGCCTGGCGCCTTGGCCAGTGGCCGCTGTCGGAAATTACGACGGCGGCCACTGGCTTGTACGACGGGCTTGGCTGAGCTTTGGGTACCTTTCACCCTCCACGAGCACTGGCTCCGCGGGGTTAAGCCGGGCCGGTCCGTCCCCGAGGCCAGTCGCCTCAGCGCGTGGTGCCCGACGGGACGGTGCCGCAGAAACGACCTACTTCAGCGTCGCCGACCAGTTTCCATCTGCCGTGATCTGGTAAAAGCCCGGTGACCAGACAACAGTTCCCGTGTAGGCGCCGATTTCATTGATCAGCAGATCGGTGCGGGCGCCATAGGTTTTCACCGCGATGTTAGAGGACCCGTCGTGAGTGAACGTGGCAGCCTTGGCGGCTCCGGTATACGCAAAGACGTCGTCCCCTCTGCCTGTCATGGGAGCAGTGCCATCGAAGGACCGCACGCTTGTTAGGGGCACAAGCTTGACGGTCCATGTCCCGTCCGCGGTTATTTTGAGGGCCGTAGTCTCACCCCTGCTGCTGCGAACATCGAACAGTACCGTACCGCTGTAGTTACCAATCGTGTTTACCAGAAGGTCCGTGGAGTCCAGCGTGGCGTCGAGGGTGTGAACGGCGAAGTTGCTCCAGCCCGTGTGCGTGATGACAGCGACCTGGGGGCCAGTGCCGTGCTTGGTGATGGTCAGGACATCAGCGCCGGAGCCGGAGTACTCTTTTGGCGCTTTCGCCGCCGCCTCTGCTGCCTCGGCAGCGGCTTTTACCGCTGCTTCCTCGGCTGCCTTCTTGGCGGCAGCCTCGGCGGCTACCTTGGCATCTGCTTCCTTTTTGGCTTTGTTGCCTTGGTAGGAGGAATACTGGTTCTTGCACTTCTCTAAGACTTTGGCCTCGGCCACCTTGTATGCCTCGCGATCGAACTCTTGCTGGTCACTCTCGCCTAACTCCTTGAGAGGGTGGGCCAAGTCAAGAATCAGAGGCTTCATTGTGTCGTTAGCCGTATTGGCCGCGTATTCGAGATCGCCTGCATTTATCTTGGCCAGTGTGCGCTGGGACTTATCCACGTCGGCAAGCAGACTGGCCGCGAACGTAGAGGCGCGGATCAAACGACTTTCGTCGCCCTTGTCCAGCAGCTGGTTGCAGGTCTGGTTAGTGTCGAAGACCCCAGCCCGGCCTGTCGCGGACGGTGTTGCAGCGCCGGAGGAGCCTGCGTTGCCTCCTCCACAGGCCGTCAAGCTAAGGACTAGTACGGCGGCAGCAGCCGAGACGAGCTTGTTCATTTTTCCCCATTTGTTATGAAATCTGCCGAGATGCGGTACTTACCGAGTGACGTAGGAGTAGTTAGCATCCCGTCCCGAGCAGGTGGTCAACGCCAGCGGCTTACTTGGATGGTTCGCGGACTTACCATTCAAGGTCGGATAGACCTAGGCTCCGTAGGGATTCCAACGAGCCAACGTTGATTCGAGGCTAGGCGCGGCCAAACTGTACTCCAGCCGCGCTTGTCGGCAGGCATCGGATACGGTCGACTGCGAGTCGCACGCGTCGTTGACCCTGATAGCAGCCAAAACTTCGGCCTTTGCTATCGTGTCCGAGACCAGATCGTCCAATTCGGCTGGATATGGGGCCAACTCTGACAGTTCTCTAACCAGGATCTGGGCACGAATTGCATGAGTCTGTTTGCCGATGGAGCAAGACAGGGCTGCAATGTTGTCTGTAAACGCCTTGGGATTGCCTTCCGCGTTGTATTCATACAGGCGGCAGTCTTCATCCAACTCAATTTGTTGCACGTTTGCATTGTGCTCCGCCACCACGGAAGCTAATTGCTGAGGGGTGGATGTTTTAACTTTGCTTGGGCTGGGCGTCGAACTCGATGTCACCGGTGCAGGGGAGGTCGCGGAAACTTGGTTTCCACACCCCGTTCCGCAAAGACCAAACGCAAGTAAAATCCCAACAAGCACACGTGCTCTTCTCAACACGCGACCCCCGATCTTGAATAACTTTGAGTGTGATGACAGCAGCGCGATAAGGTGCCGCCGACGTTTATCCCAAGGAGATCGAAGTATGGCCCGTGCCCTTCCTGCGATAGCAGTCTAGATATCGTTGCCCCCTAAATCGGGCCAGACGGGGGGATCAGAATCAATGCCGAGGACCAACGCTGCGGTTCCGAATCCATTACCCTTCAGCGGCTGATTGTTACCGGCTCCCGAGGGAACTTGGGCAACGGGTGGGGAATACGGTTCACTCATGACTGTCCTTTGTTTGTTGCGGTATCTAAATGATGCCGCTGACAACCAATTCAGGCGGAGTGGCAAGTCGAGCTCGTTTCCCCCAAGCAACGGCGATCTCAGTGTATGTAGGTTTTGGGTCCATGTGCGGCGCTTTGGCTAATTTACTGAATTGTGTCGATGCGTAAGGGCGATGTGAGCTGTACGGCAGCCCCTTTTTTGATCCAACCCTGACGAAAACCTGTGGCAACTCTAGGCTGAAAAGGACAGGCCGGGGATATGCTCCCGGAGTGGGCTGTGCATGGAGGCTCACTCTTTTGCTCGTTCAGGGGGGAAATTGAAAATCTATAACTCGCCAAAAAATTGGCCGCAGCCGCCTGCTGGTTGGCAACCGCACGAAGGCTGGCACCCCGACCCCGCATGGGGTCCGGCCCCTCCCGGGCATGAATTTTGGCTTGAAGTGCCAGACGCGATCTCCTCATCCCGGACGCGTGGAAAGTCGCTGATAACCACAGCCTTGGTGCTGGCGGCTGTGGCTATGGTCACGTGCTGGATTCCCATTCTCAATATCTTGAGTTTTCTCCTAGGCTTGGGCGCCGTTGTCATGGCCGTCATTGCCTTGGTCACTGAAAGACGCGCCGGAACTTCGATGCAAGGTATGACCGTTACCGCCCTTGCTATCGGAGGGGCATCCGTACTCGGATCTATTTTGTTTCTCACGGCGTACTCCTCACCTTCCGAGGAAAGTGCTAGTCCAAGAACTGCCGTTGAGACCAGCACAAGTCCAAGTACTGCTGTGGAGACCAAAGGATCGGTGTCCGCGGGGACTGACGCGAGACCCTCAGCAACTCGCACCCCTGAAGCAACTGCGGCGGTGGACGGCTCGGCTGAAAAGCCCTATCCGCTTGGGACGGCAGCCGTTGTGGGAAACGAGTACCAAGTTCAAGTTCTTGGGGTCAAACTTGATGCGACTGAAGAGGTGGTCGCCAACAATATGTTCAACGATGCACCCGAGGGAAGGTACGTCCTCGTCGACCTAGCTGTTACATATGCAGGGGCTGATGAAGGCAATCCTTGGGTCGACCTGTCTCCAACCTTTGTTGGCACAGATGCCAGGCAATACGATGCCGGCTCTTGCGGGGCATCTCTGGACAACGGGGCAATGAATGTCCCAACGCTTGAAAAAGGCGGTCAGGCAAGCTACCAAGTCTGCATGGACGTGCCCGTCGGGGCGATTGAAGGTGGCAAGATTTTCATCCAGAAGAGCATGTCCATGAATAGCAAATCTAGGATTTATTGGGGACTGAAGTAGCTAAGCAATGGGGGACTCCTGGGCACGATCACGGCACCCACCCTCGTGATACACGGGAACGCCGATGCGTTCCTGCCGATCGAGCACAGCCACCGACTCGTTGCAGCCATACCGTCCGCCTGCGGCCTATGGCTCGAAGACGTGGGTCACCCGTTCCCATACCCGGACGTGCACGAGGTGGTGACGGCGATCACGAGCCACCTCGACGCCACCGAAGCCTGCGTCTCCGGAACGGCGGAACGGCCGGGGCAACCTAACAGCAAGTGATTCGTCCGCCCGACGATTTCGACAAAAGGCTGAGATGATTGAACCGCACTGCCTCACTATCTGATCATCACCAACCCCGAAGACGTGGCCGGGGCGCCCGCTCCTGCCGATAGGAGCACATCGTGTCCAGACCCGGACTGCGAGCGGCGGCTGCGGTGGTCCTCGCACTCGTTGTTTCGTCTTGCGCAGGCAGCACTTCGAGCGAGGCCCCGGACTTTACCCCGGCTCCGAGTGCGAGCACTACGGCACCGGAGAGTCAGCAACCCCCGCCGAGTCAGCAACCCCCGCCGAGTCAGCCATCCAGCGCGCCAGAGCCGGGCACCTTGATCACCACAGCCCCGAGCGACTTCGGCCAGATGCTCTTCGATGCCAAAAACCAGGCCATCTATATCTGGGAGAGTGAGGAGAGCAGCACACCGGAGTGTTACGAGGACTGCGCTGAAGCGTGGCCACCCGTGCTAACCGACGGGACGCCGGCCGCCAGCGGTGAGGTCGACTCAGCGCTGCTGGGGACGACGAAGCGGCGGGACGGCACCACCCAGGTCACCTACAACGGGCATCCGCTCTACTTCTACGCGCACGAGGGGCCTGGCGAGGTGAAGTGCCACAACGTCTCGACTCACGGGGGGCTCTGGTGGGTTGTAAATCCGGACGGGGTCCGAGCCCCGTAGCTGCAGTGCAGGCGTCGCCGCCATAGCTTTGAGTCAGGCCGGGGTCTGGCCGTCTTCGGGAACGGCTACCCCGCCACCGCAGCCTTCGCCGCCTGCGAGGCCGCCATCCATTCGCTCAGCCACGGGGCCCGGACGGAGGACGTGATCCGGCAGTCGGCCACGAACGTGCCCTTGGCACCGGCGTCGATCCAGTCCTTCAGCGCGGAAAGATCCGACAGCGAACGGATGACCGCCGACTCCGCACCCAAAGCCCGCGCAACGCCGCTGAAGTCCACCTCCGGGATCAGCATCGGCTTTTCGGTCAGGCCCTGCGAGCCGTACTGGTGGATCTCGGCCCCGTAGGCGGAGTCGTTGTAGATCACCACAATCGCACTGCGGGCCGCGCCGATGAGCGATTCGAGGTCCGCCAGGCCCATCAGGAAACCACCGTCGCCGGAGGCCAGCACCAGGGTGCGTCCGTCCTCCAGCGCACGGGCTGCCCCGACAGCGCTCGCAAGTCCCAGCCCGATGGACTGGAAGGCGGTCCCTACCATCACCAGGTCCTGCGGGCGTGGGATGTTCCAGTACATGGGTGCCCAGCCCACGAAGTGCCCGCCGTCCTGGACCACCGTGCGGCGTTCCGGCAGCACGGCATCCAGCGCGGTAGCAAGGGCGCGCGGGTCCAGCCGCCCGTCCGGGGTCTCCGCGGAGCCTGGATCGTGCCCCGGGCCGGCGGCCAGACGCCTGGAGGCTTCCGCCCGCCAGCCTTCCGCCGCAGCCTCGCCATCAAGCAATGACAGGAGGCGTGCCGCGGCCGTCTTCGCGTCCGCGCTGACGAACAGGTCCACCCGCGGGTGCGTCGGCTGCAGGCCGGCGTCGATCTGGATCACCGTGCTGTCCGGGCCGAGCAGGTGCCCGAACCGCATGGTGAAGGGGCTCAGGCTCGCCCCGGCCACCAGGACCACGTCCGCCTCGCCCATGAGCCCGGCCGCGGTGTCGGTGCCGAAACCGCCGGCCACGCCCAGGTACCCCTCGCCATTGAGGAAGTTGAGCGCGAGGGCGGTTCCGGCGGTCAGTGCGCCGAGCCGGTCGGCGAGCTCCCGGAGCTCCGGGCCGGCACCGGCGAGGTGCGCACCGCGGCCGGCCAGGATCAGCGGCCGCCTGGCCCCGGCGAGCAGGCGGGCTGCCTGCCCAAGGCCGCCGTCGGCGTCGTCCGTCACCTTCGGTGCGTGCGGTGCCGGAAGCTCCTCGTCCGCGGCCTCCAGTGCCGCGAGGTCGTAGGGGATGGCAAGTACGACGGCGGTGCGCTTGGTGAGTGCGTATTCCACCGCCTGCCGGGTGGTGGCGCCCGCGGCGTCGCGGGTGACGGTGAAGGTGGCCGCGCCGAGGCCGGCGGCGATGGCGGCCTGGTCCACGTCCTGCGGCCGCTCGCCGGTGGTGGGGGCGTCGCCGGTGACCAGCACGACGGGGATCTGCGCCTGGACGGCCTCGGCGAGGGCGGTGAGTGCGTTGGTGTAGCCGGGGCCGTAGGTGGTGGTGCCTGCTGCGAGGCGTCCCGAGGCGCGGTAGTAGGCGTCGGCCGCGGCGATGGCGGCGCCTTCGTGCCGGACGGGGGTGAAGCGGAGGCCCTGCTTCTCCGCGGCGTCCAGGAAGTAGACGTTGCCGTTGCCCATAACGCCGAAGACGTCGCTGACATAGCTGCTGAGAACCTGCGCCACGCGGCCGGAGACGGTGAGAGTAGTCATGCAGGCATCGTGTGGCCTGCGTCTCAGGTTTGCAATACCGCCGGATGCTGCTGGGACTTTTGGCAGCGAAAGCCAATGGAAGTGACAATTTGCGCAGCTGGGTGCGCTTCAACCACTTAGTCGGACGTGCCGGATTCCTGCTCGGACAGCCGGCTGATGAGGCCGTCGTAGCGGGGCGGCATGAGTTCCAGGATGGAGATGGCCGTGTTGGTCCGCTGGATGCCGTCGATCTCCAGAATCTGGTTGGTGATGCGGTGGTATGGCAGCCGTGCTTGCACTCGGGATCATGCGGAGAGTGCGGCCCTGCAGGCCTCTACCCTGCGAACTCAAATTCGACGGTAACTTCGGGATCGACGCTTTCGATGATTCCCGAGTAGAACGCCTTCGCCTGTTCCTTCAGTGCTGCTTCGTTCTGGGTGATGAAATTTTGCTTGTTCTCATCGCTGAGAATGTTGTTGATCATCTGAGTTTGAACGGCTGGCGGTGTCAACCAGCTAAGCGCGCCGCTACTCTCCAGGGGGGTCTCGAAGAAGGGGCGGTCAAAGCCTATGCCGATGAATTTAGGGATAGTCACCCGAAACGACTCCGCGCCGTTGGGTTCGATCTTCACCTGTGACCCATCGATGCCTAATTTTGCATCAAATTTGTACTGGAGCAGCGTCGTTTTCTCGCTCGCGGGCACGACCATGCCGAGAATCTCTCCATTGCTTTCTTGCCTCGCAACACCCTCGATGTGAAGGCTGAGCAAGGCGACCTCCTGCACTCGCGAGACGGCCTGAACTACCTGCGAATCGCGTTCGTTCGAATTACTGGTGAACAGTGAACCGAGCGCGAGAGTGTTGAGTCCACCGGATACGAAAGCGGCGCCCGTCCCCGCGACAATCAGCAGGATGATCAGCAGGACATGCCAAAGCAGAACCTTTACTTTGAAAAACTTCATGGCTGCTTTGAATAGGCTCATGACGATTCAGTCTCCAGCTTCTTTCGGCATCGAAACGCCCTCGGGATTTTGCGGTATGGAACCGGCCGCAACGGATCGTCACGTCATATCCCCCCGAACAATATACGCAAGCAGGAACTGGCGAATTATGGCGCGCCCCACCGGCCCTGGCTTTTGCGGCTGTGGGCCCATGCGCTCCGATCCACAGAGGGGGACGTCCACCGAGACGCTACTTCCAAGATCTTGCCGTAGGCATCGTGCACCAGTTAGTCCGCAGCGCGCGTTTCCTGCTCCGACAGCCGGCTGATGAGGCCGTCGTAGCGGGGCGGCATGAGTTCCAGGATGGAGATGGCCGTGCTGGTCCGCTGGATGCCGTCGATTTCCAGGATCTGGTTGGTGATGCGGTAGAGGTCGGCGGTGGACCTGGCCACCACCTTGGCCATGAGGTCCGCATCGCCGGTGGTGGCGTGCACCTCGATAACCTCCGGGATCGCGGCGAGCCCGTTTTCCACCGAGCCTGTCCGGGTCTGGCTGATGGACAGCGAGAGGAAGGCCATGAGTTCGTAGCCGAGAGCGGCGGGGTCCAGCCTGCGGCTGAAGGAGCGGAGCGCGCCGCTGCGCTCCAGCCGCGCCAGCCGGGCGTGGACGGTGTTGCGGGCGACGCCGAGAGTCCGGGAGAGTGCCAGGGCGCTGGCTTCGGGGTCCTTGTCCAGCGCAAGGATGATCCGGCCGTCCAAGGAATCGAGGGTGCGAGAGTTCGCGATGGTCATATTTTCACCACATGTACTAGAAGTTGAGCAGAAGTCCCAATGGCTAGAGCGTATCTTGCAGTGTGGGCGGGGTCACAACCATAGTCAGTCCTCATGACCGCTGAACAACTCCTGGCCGCTCCCGCCGCCGCGCTGCCCACCCTTCGTGGCGCCGTCGCCGGCCTTCCGTCCTACGTCCCGGGCCGGCGCAGCGCCGACGCGGACATTGCAGCCCTCGCCAGCAACGAAAGCCATTACGACCCGCTGCCCGCAGCCGTCACCGCGGTGGCCGAGGCGGCGGGCAGGATGAACCGCTACCCGGACATGGCCGCCGTCGAACTCCGCGAACGGATTGCCCGGCATCTGGGCGTCACGGCCGGGGAGGTGGCGGTGGGGCCCGGCAGCGTCGGCGTGCTCCAGCAGATCATCACCGGACTGTGCGACGCCGGGGATGACGTGATCTTCGCGTGGCGCTCCTTCGAGGCCTACCCCATCCTGGTGGAGCTGGCAGGCGCCCGGCCGGTCCGTATCCCGCTGGATCATCTGGAGGGCCACGACCTTGATGCCATGGCCGAGGCCGTCACTGACCGCACCAGGGTCATCCTGCTCTGCACCCCCAACAACCCCACCGGTGTGCCGATCAGCCACGACCGCATCGAGGCCTTCCTGCAGGGCGTCCGCTCCGACATCCTCGTGGTGATCGACGAGGCCTACGTGGAATACGCCCAGGTGGGCAGCGGCCCCGATTCCCTGGCGCTCTACCGCCAGTACCCGAACGTCTGCATCCTGCGCACTTTCTCCAAGGCCTATGGACTTGCCGGCCTGCGCGTGGGATACGCCGTGGCTGTGCCGGCCATCGCCGAGGGGTTGCGCCGGACTGCGCTGCCCTTCTCGGTGAGCGCGCTGGCGCAGAAGGCGGCCATCGCGTCCTTGGACGCGGGGGAGGAAATGGCAGCGCGGGTGGCCGCCGTCAAGGAGGAGCGCGTCCGGATGGCCGCGGAGCTGGAAGCCCAGGGCTGGAAGCTGCAGCCGAGCCAGGGCAACTTCCTGTGGATCCGTGCTGACGATGCCCTCCTGGCAACGCTGGTGGACGCGTTCAATGGCGCGGGCATCATGGTCCGGGCGTACCAGGGCGACGGCGTGCGGATCACCGTTGCCGATGCCGCCTCCAACGACCGCGTGCTCCGGATCCTGGCAGCCCACGCGGCCTGAAGTTTTTCTTCCCTAACAGTTCCACCTACAACCAGAGGAATCCCCATGGAACAACAGACAAAGACGTCTGCCCGCGCCCTCGGCGCGGCCCTCAAACCCCGCCAGCTCACCATGATGGGGCTCGGAAGCGCTATCGGCGCGGGCCTCTTCATCGGCTCCGGCGCCGGCATCCAGGCTGCCGGCCCGGCCGTGCTGATCTCCTACCTCGTGGCCGGCACCCTCATCATCCTGGTGATGTGGGCCCTCGGCGAGATGGCCGCCGCCAATCCGGACAGCGGTGCCTTCTCCGTCTACACCGCCAAGGCCTACGGGCCGGTGGCCGGCGCCACCGTTGGGTGGCTCTGGTGGATCCAGCTGGTGGTGGTCATCGCAGCGGAAGCCCTCGGTGCGGCAGGCCTGCTGGCCTCCATCTTCCCGGCGCTGCCGGTGTGGCTGATGGCCTTCCTGTTCATTGTGGTGCTCACCGCCGTGAACCTGACCAGCGTGAAGAACTTCGGCGAGTTCGAGTTCTGGTTTGCACTGCTGAAGGTGGCGGCGATCGTTGTGTTCCTGGCCGTGGGCGCTGCCCTTCTCTTCGGCTGGCTGCCAGGGGTGCAGTCGCCGGGCCTGTCCAACTTTATGGGTGACGGCTTTGCCCCGAGCGGTTTTGCCGGTATTGCTACGGCGCTGTTTGTGGTGGCTTTCGCGTTCGGCGGCACCGAGATTGTGTCCGTGGCCGCAGCTGAGACCGCCGAGCCGGCCCGCAGTGTTAAGAAAGCCGTGCGGACCGTGCTGTGGCGCATCCTGGTGTTCTACATCGGCGCCATCTTTATCATCGCGGCTGTGGTTCCGGTGGGTTCGGAGGGCCTGAAGAGCCCGTTCGCCGCGGTGCTGGAGGCCGCCGGAATGCCCGGTGCGGCCACGGCCATCACCCTGGTGGCCGTCGCAGCACTGCTCTCCGCGCTCAACGCCAACCTCTACGGTGCCTCCCGGATGGCGTACTCGCTTGCGGAGCGGGGTGAGGCACCACGGCTGCTTGCTGCGGTGTCCAAGGCCCGGGTTCCGGTGGTCGCAGTCCTGGCCAGCGTTGCTTTCGGCATTGTTACGGTGGTGCTGGAGCTGGTGTTCCCCGAGATGGTCCTTGGCGTCCTGCTCAATATCGTGGGTTCCACGTGCCTGCTGGTGTGGACCTCGGCGCTCCTTGCCCAGCTTGCGCTGCGGCTCCGGGCTGACCGCGAGGGAACGGAGCTTCCTCTGCGGATGCCCGGCTTCCCGTGGCTGACTTCGCTCGGTCTGGTGATCCTCGCGGCGATCTTCACCGTGGGCTTCATCGGCGAGGACTCCCGCCCCCAGCTCCTGAGCACTTTCGGGCTCGTGGCGCTCCTGGCGGTGGGGTGCTGGCTGAACCACCGGAACCGTGACGCTCGGCCGCCTGTCGAAGCTACGGACGTCGACAAGCAGCCTGTGCTGATCGACTGAAACAGGGGGAGGATAACTACATCCCGAGTTAAAACAGTGAGGGCGCGCCGGCTCTGACCGGCCCGCCCTCGCTGTTCAGGCCGGGAGGCTGGACCGGACGAAGGCGGCGAGGGGTCCTCCCCAGGGTGCTCCCTGGGGCCATTCTCCCTGGATGGGATCTAAGCGTCGGCTCTCCAGCGCGAACAGGTTGGCACGTCCCGGCACTAGCTATCCGGTAATACGCGGTGGCCGCCCATTGGCCAGACACATCCAAAGCTGCCTTGAGTTGGCAGTGTCTCACAACCGAAGTGTCCTAGTACCCAATGGATGTGAGACGCAACAACTGATTTACGGTGATATGACCAGCATCACCGGCCGGAACCGGTTAGCCCTCCTCCCCCGACTAAGGGGAACTTGACTAGTCCGGCCGGTGTGCCATCACTGCGCCTAGCCAGTGATTAACGGGGTTGTGTGCTCGCAACGGGATCGCTGGTACTGCCTTTTGCCACGTTCAGCATGTGTCGGTCGCTACAGTGGCATTTTGGGTCGGCTGAAGAATGGAAGAGGGCGTACGTGGGCAGTGGAAAGCGTATCCAGGGTGACGGCGAGCAATACTGGGAGATGGAGCCGGACTTTGAGCCCCTTCCCGACCAAGTTGGCACTGGTGACGGGGCAAAGGCCGTTCTAGCTGTTGGGGGAGCTGCTCTTGCTGGCGATGTCTCGGGAGTAAGCGTCCCTACAGCTGTAGCCCTACTTGAGTCGTGGCGAGAAAAGTTCCAAAAGCATCAGGTAAGACGCAGGGAAGACCTCGTCAGAGCCGCTTCCAAGGAATCGTCAATTGACCCCGAAGAGGCGATCCGACGGATCGCCGATGACGACCGTCTTACGTTCCTGGCCTTGGAAGCTCTTGAGGCCGCTAGCCGCACAAGGCTCGACAGTAAAGCTGCCGCCTTAGGCCGGTCGCTGGGCAAAATACTGCAGGATGACGCCCGGATAGACAAGGAAAGCATTTGGATCAGAATCCTTTCCGTCATTGAGCCGCCCCACATACGTGTTCTGCAGTATTTCGTCATCGGGAGGAAGTTGAGAGTTGGCGGAACCCATTGGACCCCGAAGGGAGATGTATCGGTGCGCACGGTCAGCGAGGGTCTCGGGTTGGAGGACGCAGTGCTGCTCTTGATTCAGGATCTTTTGCGATGTGGCCTCGTCATTAACCCCGGTGGCGTTGACGGCGGAACGCCCGAAACCGTGTACACCCCCGATTCCTTGAATGAGGTTCTGAGAGCCACTCAGCTTGGGGCGGAACTCTTCAGGCGACTGGAGCTCGCTGCCGAGGAGTCCTGAAACATCTGGCTCTAGCCCGATACTCTCTGTGTGTTTGGAGTGACTACTGAAGGTCGCCCTTCGGTGCGGTGACGCCGTCACCGGATAGGAAGGCCCTAGTTCAGATTCATGCCAAACTCCCGGGTCAGGAGCGCCCGCTTAAAATGCGCTTCGGCTGCATCCACCTGCGCGGACGGAGCGCTCGGGGAGAAGACCTGCAGGATGCTGAACTGGAAGTGCTGCCGGTGCCCGGCGTCAGCGGCTGCCAACTCCCGGAGTGCGACGTTGCCGCCGTGGCCGTTCCTGGAATACTCGCTCCAGCGACCCAGGAAACGCTCTGCGCCGTCGGCCTTGCCCACATACAGCCTGCCGGTGCTGGTGTCCGCGATGAGGTAGATGCCCTGCACGGAGCTCAGGGCCGTCCGCCACTGGCCGTAGCGGTCGTCGGTGATGACGGCTTGGAGCTCTTCGAAGCTAATAAGGAGCGAATCGAATCCTGGGAACGGCACACTGGACGGGTCGGAGATCTCAACCACCGTCATGGAGGTTGCCTGGTCGCCTGTCTTGGCCCAGTTCACCGCGTCCTTGGTCCACTCGATAACAAGGCGGTCCGACAGGGTGGCGAACACTGGCGTGGGCTGCAGGTCAAAGAACCGGCGATCCTCAGTGCGCTCCGCGAGCACTTCACCACGGTTCTCGTGCGCGACGAGGAACCGGGCGCGCCGGCCGGTAGTGGCGAGGAAGTTCAGCCAGAACCGGGGTGGAGTTACCGGGATTTTACTGTTTTGGATGCCCTGCTCTCGCACATATGGCAGCAGGTTGGGTCCCATAGCATCTGCCCGTGTTCGCAGACCATCGGGCTTGAGCGTGTGCCGGATGACCAGCACCTCCTGCGGTGCCAACCCGGTGGCCTGGAACAGATCTGCGAGACTCAGTCCACCCGAGACGTCATTCATGCATTGCCTTCTATCCTGCCTGCCACCGGCCGTCAGCCTGGCGTCAAGGCCTGGGCAAGGACGACAGAAGGCTGCCCTTCTTTCTAGCTGCACTGTTCAGCACAATACCCCGAAGGACAACCTCGACCATCTTACAAGTTCCGGGCAAGGCATTCCGAATTTTCCTTCTGTCCTACTCCCGGGATCGGGGATGCGCCGCTACCTTTAGATTGTGGGTATCGCAATGATTTCCGGCCCTCGCTGCCGTACGTCATTCGGGTTTCGATCCGGCCTTCCTCGACAAGGACTTTAGTGAGCCATGTCGACCCGCTTTGATTTGCATTCAACACGGGTCCAGGACTAAGGGTTTCCGGGGTAGATATCAGTCCGGATTCGCGGCACCACTCACTTAAAAGACCCATTCCCAGCCTCCGCCACCTCCCGTGTTTTCGAGTACCAAAGTTCCCGAAGTAACTGGAACGTCCAGTACTAGTGTCCCGGTTACCTTCTCTGCTGGTCCGATATTGGAAGGCAGGCGTTCGGAATCGTTCAGGCATCCGTAAGCCGGTCCGCTATCAAGGGAACCGTTGTACGTCGTTCCGTTGTCCGCAATAAGCTTCCACGATTGTGCTCCGAACCATACAAACTTGTTTATGTCCTTGGCCAGATCTGGCGTTGTCTCCACGTCTACGGCGACAGCAATAAAGTGACCGTTTTGCGGTGCTTGGGCATAGGGGCTCGTGCAAGCTGAGTCCACAGAGATACTTTTCACCACAAAGGACATGACTTTTTCGCCCGAGGCAAGGTTCTGCCAGCCCGGTTCGCCCACTGTTTTCACCACATTTCCGCGGGGACTTTTTTTGGCAGTTGCAGTTGCAGATGGTGTGGCTGTAGGCGACGCCATAACGGAAGGTGTAACCGTCGAAATAGGCTCAACTGTTGGGGCAGCTTGCTGTGTGGCGCTTTGCCCTGCACATCCTGTAGTCAGGATGGCTACAGCAGCGATGGACGTGAAGATAGCTTTCAAGGTTCCCCCAGACGGTCAGCAATTTGAATTCAGAAACTCATTATTTGCTGCCGGCAGCAGTGTGGTCGTGGCGGAGCGTCGGACTTGGGTGAAACTTGTGCATATCTTGAGGTGGCTAGGGTTGGTGCCAAGTGTCAGTGGCTAAGCTGCCGTGCGGAGTGCGGGAACGTGTGTGAGTCAGGAGTCGACCGTTTCAAATCCTGACGCCAAACCGACCCGCCTGACATTCGCCGTGTCTGTCTCCGTAGCACGAAACCCAGGGCGCTCTAAAAGCGATATCGCAGCATCTGGGGTGATTTGCGGGTGCCTATTGGTTATGTGAGTTCGCCGAACGCGCGCTGGAGCATCTCACTGACGTCTTTGCCAGCATGTTGGGCCGACGCCATGCGAACCCGCCAGCCATCTGTGCTGTGAGGTTTTGCTATCGCTTCCGCTTCGGTTCGACTAAGCTCACGCGCCCAATCGATTGTCGACGTCGACCGATCCACGGCGACTACAACGGCGGCATCAAAGTTGAAGTCACGAAAGGCCCAGTGCCGGAGGTCCCCTTTTGGTAGGGATCTTGTCTTGACCTGAAGCCCCCGACCATCGCCGGCTATTACGTCCACGGACTTATTTCCGACGTCGGCCAGCTTGCCGTTGTAGGCCACGGCCACCGTTCTTTCCATGAGTTCGCCGGCAAGAGATGATGATGTTCGTGTATGGCCGCGGACGGCGATCTCCTTATCAATTGCGTTGCGTAGGGCAAGCAGTTCGTTAAGGGACAACTCAGACAGATTGATGTTGTTCATGACCCCATCTAACTAGTTGTAAATGGTTGACGAAAGATAAATGCCCTATCTGACGTCGCAGGTAAGGAATGGACTTAGGCCTAGTGCCTCCGTCGTTAGTCGATGAGCGAAAATCAGGTGAGCTTTCCGTAGGCCCTGGATGCCCGGTCGGTTGCCCTGACGTAAGCAAGGCGAGAAGTCTCGCGATTATGGAGACGCGTGTGAAAAGCCAACTCATATACGTGAGACCCGCGCCATATAAGACGCGCGATGCTTTTCATGAAATGCGTGGGAAGTTCCTCTTGGCAGAGGTGCCTGAGTCTCCACCTTGTGCCAGTCCCATAAACATCGTCCGGTGTAGGATGTCCACGTGCTTGCGGGCCACCTCTACGGCGTGCTGAACGTCTCCGGCACGGAGGGCTGCAACCAGGGCGATGTGGTCGTGGTTGGACTTATGCAGTTTCTCAATGGGGTAGGGGATGAAGTAGTCGTAGAGCTCGGCGAGCGTCTCGTGATAAACCTCGACGGCAGAGTCCAGACATGACGCAGTACCCACCAATTGATGGAACTGCTCGTCCATCCGGTGGTAGTAGGACCAGTCGGTCGCCTCGGCCATTTCCAGGGTCAGGCGCTCCAGCTCATCCAGCTGTTCAGCGGTGGCATTGACCGCCGCATAATGCGTCACCGCGCACTCGAACAGCAGCCTCCGGTCCACCAGCCGGTTCACGGCCTGTGACTCGGCAGGCGATGCCGAGAGTTCGGCCAAAACATCCGAAGGCGGCGAATCGGCCACAAATGTTCCGCCCGCCCGGCCGCGCCGCCGCACCACCACGCCCTGTTCCGCCAGACTCGCCAGCGCACGCCGTGCGGTAATCGGGCTGACCGACAAGCCCAGGGCCACGTCCTCCTGGTCGGGCAGCCGCTCGCCCGGCTTCAGCAATCCCAAAGAGATAGCCATGCCGATCCGCATCCGGACCGCATCCATGGCGGTGCGCCGCTCCATCCCGCGCATCGTGCCGGCACCAAGGCGTGAGGGCTCGGTTTCCTCCAGCTGATCCGTCATACCCGCTACTTTACGGCCCACACCAGCCCCCTTCCCTTTATTGGATCATTCTGATCTAATATAACCCGGATCACACCCCCACAGCGGAGAAAAACCCATGCAACGCATCCTTCCCCTCGTCGCGGCCCAGGCCCGGCCCCGGCTCATCGGCGAACCCATTTCGGCCTTCGCGGACGAGGTCAAAGCAGCCCTCGAAGCACAGCCGTACAGCAAGCTGGTGGTCTTCCCCGAGCTGCACCTATTTGGCGATCAAAACCCGGACCTGCAGCGCGCCGAGATGCTCCACGCAAGTGCCGAACCCCTGGACGGGCCCAGGGTCACTGAACTCAAGCAGCTCGCGAAGGACCTCAACATCTGGCTGGTCCCCGGCAGCGTCTGCGAACGCGGCCCGGAAGGGCAGCTGTTCAACACCCAGCTGGTCCTCTCCCCGCAAGGGGAGCTCACCGGGTACTACCGGAAGATTTTCCCCTGGCGCCCCTTCGAGCCGTACGATCCCGGCGACCGGTTCACGACCGTCGACCTGCCCGGCATCGGCAGGGTGGGCCTGAACATCTGCTACGACGCCTGGTACCCGGAGGTGTCCCGCCAGCTCGCCTGGATGGGCGCCGAAGTGATCCTCAACGTCGTCAAAACCACCACCCCGGACCGCAAACAGGAACTGGTCCTGGCCAAAGCCAACGCCATCGTGAACCAGGTCTTTATGGTCAGCGTCAATTGCGCCGGCCCCACCGGGCAGGGCAAAAGCATCATCGTGGACCCGGAGGGCAACACGCTCCGAGAAGCAACAGACGATCAGCCGCAGCTGCTCACCGCGGAACTGGACCTTGCCGCCGTCGAGCGCGTCCGCACGCATGGCACGGAGAACCTCAACCGCCCCTGGTCGCAGTTCCGCGAGGGGGAGCCCGCCGTCGAACTTTCCGTCTACCAAGGCCGGATCAATCCGGCCACCTGGACACCGCCGTCCTACAAGCCCTAAGGAAACACCGTGACAACAACCCTCACCCGCACGCTGAAACTGCCCTCGCTGGTCTTGTTCGGCCTGGCGTACCTGACCCCGCTGATCGTCCTGGGGATCTTCGGGATCATCGCCGAATCCACCGGCGGCGCCTCGCCCGCCGCCTACCTGGTGGCGCTGATCGCCATGCTGTTCACCGCGCACAGCTACGGCCGGATGGCCATCGCCTACCCCGTGGCCGGCTCCGCCTACACCTACGTGCGCCGGTCCATCGATCCCCGGGTCGGGTTCATGGTGGGCTGGGCCATCCTGCTGGACTACCTTTTCCTGCCCATGGTCATCTGGCTGATCGGCGGCTCCTACCTGAGCGCGCAGTTCCCCGGCATCCCCATCGGGCTCTGGATCGTGGGCTTCATCGTGATCACCACGCTGCTTAACATCCTGGGCATCAAGGTGGCGGACAAGGCCAACTACGTGCTGATGGCGTTCCAGCTGCTGGTTATCGTATTCTTTGTGGCGCTGTCCATCGGCAACGTGGTGTCCACCTCCGGTGCAGGCGGCCTGGCCAGCACCCAGCCGTTCGTCAACGACACCGCCAGCTTCGCCACCATCTCCGCCGGCGCCGCCATCGCCGCCTACTCCTTTCTGGGGTTCGACGCCGTCACCACCCTTACCGAGGAGACCATCAACCCGCGCAAGAACATGCCGCGCGCCATCATGCTCGTGGCGCTGATCGGCGGCGGCATCTTCGTGGCCGTCTCCTACGTGACCCAGCTGGTGCACCCCGGCGGCGTGTTCGAGGACTCAGCGTCCGCGGCCAGCTCCATTGCGCTGCAGATCGGCGGGCAGCTGTTCGGCGCCGTGTTCCTGGCCGGGCTGGTGGTGGCGCAGTTCGCCTCCGGCCTCGCCGCGCAGGCCAGCGCGTCCCGCCTGCTGTACGCGATGGGCCGCGATTCGGTGCTGCCCAAGGCGGTCTTCGGCCGGCTCAGCGAGAAGTTCCACACCCCGGTGGTGAATCTGGTGGTCACCGGCATCGTGGGCCTGATCGCGGTCTTCCTGGACGTGGCCACGTCGACGTCGTTCATCAACTTCGGTGCCTTCACCGCCTTCACGCTGGTGAACGCCGCGGTGGTGTTCCACTATGTGCGCCAGCGCCGGGCCGGGCACCAGCTGAACCCCGTGTCCTACGTGGTGGTCCCGGTGATCGGAGCCATCATCTGCGCCTACCTGCTCTCCCGGCTGGACAGCAACGCCATTACGCTGGGTGTGTCCTGGCTGGTGCTGGGCGTGGTGGTCCTGGCCCTGATTACGCGGGGCTTCAAGGCGGCGCCGCCGGAGATGACCGCCACCGAGAAGGCGACGGTCGAGGCGGCCGCCTGAGTTCTGGCGGTTTGGTGTGTGGCCGCTGTTTTGAGGGAGGGAATGGTTGTGAGGATAGCGCTGGGGCAGCTGGAGTCGGGCGCCGACATTCAGGCGAACCTGGTAGCGATCGACCGGTTCGCCGCCAAGGCAGCGCGCGACGGCGCCGCGCTGATCGCCTTCCCGGAGTACGCCACCTACGAGAAGAAGAAAGTGGACGCGACGTTCCCCGCGGTGGCCGAGCCGCTGGACGGTCCCGTCTGCACGGAGCTTGCTGCCGTTGCCCGCCGCCACCGCATCGGGCTGGTGGCAGGCGTGGTGGAAACCTCGGAGGAGCCGGGCAGGGCGTACAACACGCTGGTGGCGTTCGGGCCCGACGGCGGCCGGCTGGCTTCCTACCGGAAGATTCACCTTTTCGACGCGCAGGGCTTCGGGGAGTCCGAGTTCATCAAGCCGGGCCCGTCCACGGATCCGGTGGTGTTCGAGCACGGGGGAGTGCGGTTCGGGCTGATGACCTGCTACGACCTCCGGTTCCCTGAGCTGGCGAGGTCGCTGTCCGACGCCGGCGCGCAGGTTCTGCTGGTCTGCTCGTCCTGGGTGCCGGGCGAGCACAAGACGGAGCAGTGGCTGGCGCTGAACGCGGCCCGGGCGATCGAGAACAGCGTGTACGTCGCGGGGGTGAGCCAGACACCGCCGGTGTCCGTGGGGCGGAGCGTGCTGGTGGACCCGATGGGTGTTGTTGAAGCGGACCTCGGGCTGGAGGCTGGGGTGCGGACGGTGGAGGTCTCGCTGGAGACCGTGGACCGGGTGCGGGAGTCGTTTCCCATGTTCCGGCAGCGGCGGTTGTAGGCGGAACCTCCAAGAGCCGAGAAGGCCGCCACGAAATCCCAGACAAATTCAGTGCCGGTTTGGTAATGCCGCTGCCGCACGACATCCAAGAACGTGATGTAGCCTGGCCGCAACAGTAGGAAGTGAAGGAATGAGGGCAGGGTGGCAGGGAAACCGACTGATTGGTCTCAAACGGAAGTGGCACTGACCGTACGGAGCTACCTTGACATGTTGCAGCTGGAAGTGTCGGAGCAATCCTACGTAAAGAGCCATTTCAGAAAAGCGCTTTTGCCTCGGCTCTCGAATCGCACTGAGTCGGCTATTGAGTTCAAATACCAGAACATCTCAGCTGTGCTGATGAAGCTAGGCCTACGGCCAATCCGCGGTTACCAGCCTGCCCAGAACTATCAGCAGACTCTAGTCCCTGAAGTTCAGCACCAACTGGCGTCAAGGCCATCTATCATCGAGCTTGTCCTGGCCGAAGCCTTGCGGGTGCCCGGGACCAGCCCCATCGGTGCCCTTGATTTCGATGGTGCCAGCGTTCCTTCGATCATTGTCCCGCAATCATCTAGTGGTGCCAGTGTTCACACTGCTCGTCCCGACTACGCAGCAATTGAGGCAAGAAATCGCGCGCTCGGTCTTGCAGGAGAGCTCGCCGTAGTCGATCTCGAATACCGGAGACTCGTCAAAGCAGGGAAAGCCAATTTAGCTCGTCGGATTGACCACGTAAGCGAGTCGCGAGGTGACGGGGACGGTTACGACATACTTTCGTTTGAGGAAAACGGCAGAGAAAAGTTGATCGAAGTGAAGACTACAAGATCTCGTGCGGAGACGCCTTTCTTTGTCACCAGCAATGAACTTAGAGTGTCGAGGGAGCACCCGGACATCTACTGCCTGGTGCGTGTATACAACTTTGGAAATGACTCCGCTTGGTTCCCTCTGAGAGGTGATCTCGACGCGAGCTGCCACCTAGAGCCAAACGGCTTCACGGCGCTTCCGCGTCCAGCCTGATGACGTCCTGGCGACTTTTGGCCGCTGAGAGTGCGTCGAAGATCAAGATCAGCTCAAGAATGGGTCAGCGTTTGGCCAGAATTCCGTGTCCGCAGGGCTGCCCGGTAAAGAAGGAATTACCATCGACAGCAACACCTTGGCTAAGCAGATGGCTAGGTAACTTGTAGCGGCTCCATGCGTTGGAATTCCGCGCCTGTTTAAGTTGCCGTGGTCGATTCGGTGCGAGGAAGCACCAACAAGGTTGGGGGAATAAATGGCAATTACAACTGCCGACTGGGTTGCCGACGAAGTTCTTGCTCGAGAAATTAACCAGCAGTTCCAAAGTGCGATAGCAGCCTACGATGCGAAGCCGACGCTGATCGCTGAGCATGCTAACCACGAGGAGTCCATACGTACGGGGGGCTATGCGAACCGGACACTTCTCGAGCTTGTTCAGAACGCGGCCGATGCGATGGCTGGGTCGGAAGATGGCGAACTCAGCGGTCTCGGAAAAGTCGAAATTGTGCTCGATTCTTCTTCGAGCACACTGTACTGCGCCAACTCCGGACGTCCTTTTTCCAAGTCTGGATTGATCGCCATCACGCATGCACACCTCAGCGGAAAGCGAGGCGATGAGATTGGCCGCTTCGGGCTCGGGTTCAAGTCGGTCCTCAGCGTCAGTGACTCGCCACAGGTTTTTAGCCGCTCGATTTCATTCGAATTCAATTCGCCGCAGGCACGCGAAGCCCTCGCCGGAATCGCGCCAGGGCAGCGGTTTCCGATCCTACGCACGGCAACTATCCTCGATGCTGATGAAGAAATTCAGGCAGACCCGATCCTAGCCGAGCTGGGAGTATGGGCGTCGACGGTCGTAAAGCTGCCACATGCGTCAAATCTGGACCACCTTCGCGAGGAAATTGAGAACTTCAGCTCAGAGTTTCTTCTTTTTGTTAAAGCTGTCCGTGAAGTGAAGCTTCGAGTGGTGGGTCCTGATCCCTTTGAGACAAGCCACGTCTCTCGCGAGCTGGGCCAGGGAGTCCTGAGAATTGAAGGCCCCTCGGGCGAAGGCAGCGAATGGGTGGTCGGGAGCCGGATGCACGCTCCTTCAGCCGCAGCGAGAAAACTTGTCGGAGAAGCTGTATCGCGCGCGGAAGTGAAAGTAACAGTCGCGCTACCAGCTCAGCAGAACGCGCTGAGGATTGGACAATTCTGGTCCTACTTCCAGTTGCAGGACACAACATCGGCATCGGGGCTCTTTAATGCTCCTTGGAGCGTAAATGATGACCGGACCACTTTGCTCAAGAACGAGTACAACCGGGAAATGATTGGAACGCTTGCTGAGATATTCGTAGGTCTGCTGCCTCAGCTCAGGACGGAAACGGACCCGGCGGTACATCTGGATTACATGCCCGCGCGTGGCCGTGGCCAGGAAAGCCACGGCTTTGGCGACGAGAACTTGTCGGCGCATGTGCTGCGATTGGCGGGAGCGCGTGATCTGATTCCAGATGCCAATGCCCAGCTTTGCAATGGTGCTTCGCTCCGTCCGCTGGATCTAACAGTCCGCTTCGAGGAACCGGTACATCAAGGCTGGATCATGTCGCCGAACACGGGAAGCGACGTCCCCCACTGGCGCTGTTACTCAACACCGACCCGCGCTACTCGTTTGCGAGATCTTCTTCTATCCGCGACCAGCCCGAGTCTGGAACCGAGCGCACGTGACACTAAGCTGGCGCTGGAGCACATGCCGAAGCGCGGCCTTTTGACGTGGCTGCGTGAGTGGGCCGAGGGCAATGACTCAAGATCGGCAGCCAATGCATTCCGGACGGTAATTAAGAATCCTGGTCTTGATGACATCGCGAAAGCAAACGTAATTCCTACGTCAGAAGGCATGCGAGCACTGGCCGATAAAGACGTTGTGTTCCTCCACCGGGAAGCAGACCTTGAAATCGAAGGAGCCGTCTTCGTCGATGCCGCATTCCTGGCCGAGGAAGGCGTCGAAATGCTTCTCCGCGGCCGCGGGTTTCGCGACCTCGACCCTGAAGCGATTCTCAACGCACGATTGGCGACGCTTCCAGTGGAGCCTAGCGACGATGACCTAGTAAGGCTATGGGACGGCGCTTTGTCTGTCGCGGTTCCTGCCGCCGCGAAGCAGATGGCTTCGTCACGAGCTTCAGTCAAGGTACCGACGCGTGACGGTGGTTGGGCTTGGCCTCAACAAGTGCTCGATCTCGATATTGCGCTACCGGGGGAAGTCGCATCTCGGCTCCTTGATCGGCGTCGGTGCGTTCCTGATGTTGCCCACCGGCTGGGAGTAGTACAGCAGCCAGTGAAGGATTTTGCATTGGAGGACGAGCTTGCGTACCAGGCATACGTTGAAGCGACTCTCAGCGAGCTTAATGGGCGACAGGGGCCGGGCGAGCGACCGATCAAGACTATCGATTTGAGTCCTAGCGAAGGTCCGGGGCCGTTCTCGGTACTCTTCCTGCTCCGCGATGCGGGTGCTTCCGATCAGGCTCGTGCGAACTGGACGACCGCCCTTCTTTCGTTTGGCGAAGACGACTGGATAGTCGAGGACTCCGATACCGGACGGACATTTGCCGTGCGCTCACCCGTCCGGTGGGCTATCGAGCAAGCGGGGCTCTTCAACACCACCCGTGGTTATCGTCCGCTACGAGATGTCGTCGCACCTTCGTTAGTGCGCTTTTCCGGCCTGCTGCCGCTCTACAAGGGGCCACATCAGGCCCTGACTTCGCTCGACCTTCCGGATGAACTCACCGACGTTCCTCCACACATAATGCAGGAGATGCTTGAGGGCCAGCTCTTTCCCCGAGTAGACGATGACATCCTTGTGGAGTTCATATTGACCGCGAGTAGGGTCGGGCTAGATGGTGCTAAGCCGAAAACGCTTCCAGCCCGAGTAAGGCAAACGATAGAAGCGCACGCGCCGTCTTCGGTTTACCTTGCTACGAGAGATGAGCAGGAGAATTTCCTTCGAGCTCGCCATCGCCCGTACTTGCGCGTCCGATCTTCGCAGGTTGAGGAGCTGGTCGCGGTTGTCGGCTGTCGCAGGTTTGAAGACAGTTTCTCATTTTCTATGGTTGTCGAGGGACAGCAGGATCCCCAGAAGATCCTTGACGTTTACACAGGGCTTCGAAGCGAGTTCGGCGTGCAGTTGTATGCCGCTAAAGTTTCCCGTGCTTTATTAATTGCCAAACGCGTTACGACTGAGGACGGCGTCGAAGATCAGCCATTGAACTGGCACCGCGATGGATTTGAACTCGTGGTCGCCGGAGACTCAGACGCGCGGCAGATTCTGAGCTTCGTGAATGAAGCCTTCGATCTGCGCCTCGATAACGCCGGGCTATCGGCGGTGCTCAAGGCAGGGCTCGACCATAGGCTGGAGCTCCTGCGTCAGCAGGCGCGTACGATCGAGTCCGACGCTGAACGGCTCGACCTGTACATTGGCCCGGACGATCTGCAGGACGCGCTGCCAACCGGCCTTTGGACGGCTTTGGAGGCACAAGGACTCGTCGATGAGGACACTTCCGTCGCTGACCTGTTCCTCACGGTTTACGGCTCGGACTCCCTGAGGATCCTTGCCGAGCGCTTCCGCGAGGAGGGGTTCTCAGACGTCCCGTCAGCGTGGGCCGGAACGCCGGCGGCGATTTCGTGGGTGCGCAAGATGGGCTTCGGACCTGAATTTGCTGGCCAGCGTAACCGGCCGCGTCCTGAAGAGTTCGTCGTCGCCGGTGCTGTCCGACTCAACAAGTTCCACAGCTACCAAAAGAGGATCAGCGAGGATTTGCGGAGAGTTCTAACCCAGCCGTCTGCCGATGGACCGGCACAAAAGGGTATGGTCGAGTTGCCCACCGGAGCAGGCAAGACTCGTGTGGCAACAGAGACAGCGCTCAAGTTGTTTGTTGATGAGGTGCTGTCCGGAACGATCCTGTGGATAGCCCAGTCCGCAGAGCTGTGCGAGCAAGCAGTGCAGACATTTCAAACGGTCTGGCGGTACCTGGGCGATGAGCGCCCTCTAACTATCGGTCGGCTTTGGGACACCAACACGGTCCACGAGCCTGACACCGAGCTCTCTGTCGTCGTCGCTACCGACGCCAAGATTGAAGCGATCATGGATCGACCCGACTATGAGTGGCTCAGCCGGCCGACTGCCGTCTTTATCGACGAGGCACATCGCACGGGTGGCTCGACGCGCTACACGGCCATATTACGCTGGCTCGGTGTCGACGGGCGCAGCTGGGAACGGCCTCTAGTGGGCCTATCGGCAACGCCGTTCAAGGGCCGCGCAGGTGACCACAGCGGTACCAAAGAGCTGGCCGCTAGGTTCGGCACCAATCGTCTCACCGCTTTCGAATCCGACGCATATAAGGAGCTTGTCAAACTTGGAGTGCTCGCAAGAGTAAGGCACGAGGTGCTCCCATCCGGCGTCGAGGTTGATCTCAACGCCGCTGAACGCAATACGCTCAATTCGAGCCGCCTCATCGATCGGAACGTTTACGAGAAACTCGGTCGCAATGAGCATCGGATGCGGATCCTGGTGGAACACATCCTTGAACAGGATCCGGAGTGGCCAATCCTCGTATTTACGCCGAGTGTGTTGTCCGCGCAGGTGCTGGCCGCGTCATTGAGGTATCGCGGTGTAAACGCGGCATCAGTCAGCGGCCAAACCGGACGCCAGGAACGCCGAAACGTTATCAAAGAATTCCAGGACGGCGGAATCAAAGTACTCGCTAACTGTGACCTGCTGGTGCAGGGGTTCGATGCACCTGGCGTACGCGCCCTATACATAGCTCGACCCACCTTTAGCCCCGGCGCTTACATCCAAATGGCGGGCCGAGGGCTGCGGGGCAAGGAGAACGGCGGCAAGGAGGAGTGTCTGATCGTCGACGTAGCCGACAACTGGGGCGCGATGAATGATTTCCTTGGCTACCACGACTACGAAGAGCTCTGGAAGGAGCAGCAGGGATGATACTGGTTCCGACGCTGGCCGACATCGAGAAGAAGTCCGTCAGTGCGGGCGAGCGGTCCCTTGCTCGCCTACTTCATGGAATTGACACGGACCCGAATGCAGTCGCTTTTTACTCCGTTGACCTGCGCTCGCACTCCTACAAGCAGCAGGCCGAGGCAGACTTTGTCGTTCTATGGCGCGGATGCGTGGTTGTGATCGAGGTCAAGGGGGGAGGCGTGCGCAAGCACGACGGAGTTTGGTACTCGATCGACCGGCACGGGGACTGGCATAGGCTCTCGACCTCACCAATGGAGCAGGCCCGGTCGGCGGGGTTCGCGCTTCGAAACATCCTGAAGGAGCAGGTGTGGGATGGTTCGCCCACGAGGCCGTCGTGGTAACCCCGGACATCGATACGCCGCCGGATGCAGTCGGATGGCTACCCACGCATTGGCTCGCACGTGACGACATGACATCTGCAAAGCTAGGTGCCGCTCTCAATGTAGTTGCGGCCGGCGCCCGCGAGGCTCCAGCCGGGCAAAAAATCGCTCGAATGGACGACCTTCGGGCTCGTCTATTCGGCGAGTTCACGCGAATGCCAGTCATTGACGCACAGCGCGGGGCGATTATCGAGGAGCAGAACCGAGCAACGGCTGGGCAGTCAAGAGTTCTTGGAGCGCTCGCGAGGAACCAACGTATGGTCGTCTACGGTGGCGCGGGGACGGGGAAGTCCTTGGTCCTGATCGAGGCAGCCAAACAAGAAGCAGATCAAGGACGTTCCGTGCTCGTCACATTCCGCTCGCCTGCCTTGGCACAGTATTTCGCACCGCACCTCGCCGACCGGCCAGTTGATGTGGTCCCCTTCGAGAATCTCGCAACCGCGGGCAGGTATGACGTGGTACTGATTGACGAAGCACAGGACATGATGTCCGCCGAAGCCATGGATTTGGTTGACGGCGTGATTGTTGGAGGGCGAGCCAACGGGCGTTGGAGGATGTTTCTCGACCAGAACAACCAGGCACACGTCGATGGCGTCTACGATGGCGACGTTGCTGCGCTCGTTGCTGACGAGGCCGTGGCCGTCGACCTAGACCTCAACGTGCGGAACACGAGTGCTATCGTGCACGTCGTTCAGGAATACCTAGGCGCTGATGTTGGCGATCCGGGAATCGTGCACGGTGAAAAAGTCCAGTGGCATACGACAGATAGTCAGGTCGCAATCTCGGATGGCTTGGCTGTCGCTGCGCAGCTCCTCCAAGATGGGGCTCACCGGAGCGAGATCTGGCTCATTGACCCTCGTTCTGACAAGAAGCCATCAACGTCCGATGGAATCACCATAACCACCCCTAGGTTCGCGAAAGGACTCGAAGCCGAACACGTCATCGTATGTGGTCTACCCGAATCGCTCGATGACTTCGGCGTAGCTGGCTTCTATGTCGCCGTCACGCGGGCACGGGTCTCACTACACATCGTGGTTTCCAAGGACGACAAACGGCGCCTTCAGCAACTTGTACGACAGCGGATGGTGACAAGGTGACTCTCACCCACGCACAAAGCCTTGTGCTGCGGCACCTGCGCTCTGCTTACCTCGGTCCAGACGGAGGCGACGACGAGGTCCTCGAGAACCTACCCAATAGGCAATACGCCGTGGGCATGCTCTTCCCACATGACAGTGCCGCTCCAACTGCCGACCTGGGCGCCGCTCCTGACTATGACGAGGTTGACGTCGACGGAGCGGTCTCTTCGTCCGGGGAAGTCGAGGAGACGGGTGCCAGCGTTCCAATCGCAGAGGATTGGCGGCCGTCCTCCGTTGCAATTTCTTTTATCACTAATGACTCGGCGGTTAAATGTGACCTCACAGGCGCAACATACACTGCCTTGGATGAGGACGGCCCGCCCCGCTGGCGGCGTGTGCCATTTCATTTCGAGGGTCTCGAGCTTTCTCGCGAACAGCAGCACTATGAAGACGTGGCAGGCGACGTGCCAATCCAAATTGGATCCCGGTGGAGAGGATTTGGTGATGCCTTCCTTGTGACCGTCCACGTACGTGTCCTGAGCCAGTCGACTGGTGACGACCGCCTTGACGCGGTCAATATGCTTTACCAGGTCTCGCTTGCAGTCGCCCCGCGGGGACAAGGGTCGATCCTCGAATACGACACCACGAGAGCATTGGATCTCGATGATGAGGCGGCCGAGCTTAGGCTCCGGTACCGGGATCGAAAGGTTTACGCCGTGGGGCATGGTATGGCGGCCGACTGGGAATTGAGTGAGGGATTCTGCCGTCGGGTGTGGCTCGAACCCGTGCCCTCTTTTGTGGTGCCAGCTATTGAGACAACCGGCTTCGACGATTCGACAGCTGAGGCGCAGGCGCTGCGTCTCGATCATCTTTCGCGACTCGACGGGTCGCCGGAGGAGGTTCTCGCATCGCTGGATGCCTTCGTTGATGCTTTCGGGTTTTGGGTTGCTTCGGAAGAAAATCGCGTGAGTGAGTTCGGCGTCGACGCTTTGGTTGCCAGGCGGATTGTTGACCGCTCAGTGGTTGCCCATGGCCGGATGAGTGAGACAGTCGCGCTCTTGCGCCGGGACGACCGAGCCGATCTCCGGTCGGCGTTTGCCCTGGCAATGGTGGCCATGAGGCTGCAAATGCGGCAGGCTCAGCGCAATCGAGGTGCTGAACTGACGGAGCCACGTTGGCGCCCGTTCCAGCTCGGGTTCCTGCTGGTCGCTCTTGCCTCGACCGTGGATGAGACCCACGACGAACGCGAGCTCGTGGACTTGATTTGGTTCCCCACTGGTGGCGGCAAGACAGAGGCCTACCTTGGGCTAGCGGCTATCGAAATCTTCCGCCGGCGAACCGCAGAAGGACCGGCAGGTGGTGGAACGGCAGTACTGACCCGTTACACGCTTCGACTGCTGACCTCCCAGCAATTTCAGCGCGCTGCCTCGCTCATCTGTGCAATGGAGCTCCTGCGAAGGCCGGGCATGCTTAGTGACCCCAGGGTCAAAGGAATGGCAACCTTCACGATCGGCCTCTGGGTGGGCAATGAGGTTACCCCGGGATCCCGACGTGATGCCAAGGCGGCCCTTGAACGGCTATACAAGGCAGCACGTCCGGAAGAGGCGAACCAGTTCCAGGTTGAAAGCTGTCCGTGGTGCGCTAGTGACCTCCTGCCGAAGGCGCGGTCCGCAAAGTTGCACGAGTATGGAGTTAGGCTTGTCGGCCGTGACGTCGTCATACACTGCACTGACAGCTCGTGCGAGTTCAGTGATGCGCTTCCGGTGGAGGTTGTTGATGAGGTTCTGTATGAGAATCCACCCACGATCCTGCTCGCTACCGTCGATAAGTTTGCGCGCCTGCAGTTTCGCGCCGAGGCAGGGCGGTTGCTCGGCCTAAATACCCCGTTTCGCCAGCCGTCTTTGATCATTCAGGACGAGCTGCACCTGCTGTCGGGCCCTCTGGGAACCACAGTGGCAGTCTTTGACGCGGTAATAAAAATGCTGCTTTCCGCTGGCGGGGCGACGCCGAAGATCGTAGCGTCGACTGCCACGATCAGGTCGTCGGATGACCAGGTTAAGGGCTTGTACGGGCGAGGGGTTGCTTTGTATCCCCCGTCGGGACTCGACGACGACCGGACGTTTTTCTCCCGGCCTGTAAGCAGTGGCGAGGGACGCCTGTACCTTGGGCTGATGCCGCAGGCGTTATCGCAGATGTCAGCGACAGTTTCGGCTGCTTCGCCGTTGGTCGAGATCCCAGCCGTCCTCGACAAATTAGGGAGCTCAGATGTCAGCCGTGACGCTTACTGGACTGCCGTCATGTACCACAACAGCTTGCGCGAGCTTGGACGAACCGGAACCCTCGTTGTCGATGACGTCAATGCACGCCTTGAACCCAGGGCGGAGCGGCTCGGCCACGACCTCCGAACAGTCAGAGCAGGAAGGGTCCTCGAGCTCACCAGCCGCCGTGGACCAGAAGAGCTGCCGAACGATCTGCGTGAGCTAAGGCGGAGCATAGATCGTACAGACCAAGCCATCGACATCGTACTTTCGTCCAACATGCTTTCCGTGGGGATTGACATCCCCCGCCTAGCCTTAATGCTTATGGTCGGCCAGCCCAGAACGACGTCTGAGTACATTCAGGCCACCAGCAGGGTCGGGCGCGGCAGCGTCCAAGGCGTCGTCACAACGTTATTCCGCTCCAACCGTGCGCGGGACCGCTCGCACTTCGAGACTTTCCGCGGGTACCACGAAGTGCTTTACCGCAACGTCGAACCGACGAGCGTCACTCCCTGGTCGCTGGCGTCACGTGAGCGCTCGCTGGCTGGTGGGCTGGCGGCGCTTATACGGCATCTAGTACCGGCGCTAGCCGGCAACGACGCTGCTGGTCAACTCGATCTGGAGAATGCCGTGCTGAGAGGGACAATCGACACGCTAGTCGATAGATTCGTAGGACTCGTTGAGCGCGCTGACAAGGTCGAAGCGGACGACACGCGCGAGAGGGTTAAGACGCTGCTCAACGAGTGGGACAGACGTGCGAGAAATGCCCGGGAGTCGGATTCGCTGCTGCTGTACGACAGGAAGAATCAGACGGACAATGCACTTTTCAAACGTTTCGGTCAACCGGGGGAGGGATGGATGGTGGCCGATTCCATGCGATCTGTCGAACCTAACGTGGCCGTAGATGTACGTGAGCCTTTTGAGGAGGTATCTAGTGGAACGGATCAAGCATGACCTGCGGCTGTCGGAGACCGTCTCGCCTTTCGGGGTTGGTGCAATCGTAGACGTGCGTGGTGAGTCTCTCATCGCGCCCGACACATCCTGGTGGGATAAACGTTTCGCTCCTGAGATCCACTGCGAACGTCTCGTAGAACGGCTGGGACCGAGCGTTCTGCGTGAGGCCCCGACTCACTCAGGCCGGGCCGGCAAAGACACGATCGGTCTCCTGTACTGGCGGTTTCCATCTTGGAGGTTCTGCGAGCGATGCTCGCGGCTGTCCCAGCAGACCGGGAAAAACAAGGGCAAATGGGCAAACAAGTGTTCCTGCGACGGTTCACTCGTTCCCATGCGTTATGTCGCGGTTTGCGAGAAGGGAAGTCACCTACAGGACATCCCTTGGTTTATGTGGACACACCGCGGCCAGGACGCCGGAGTCACAGAGGCTGTACGCTTTTGTCGCGCTTACAAGGAGCTCCGGTTCGTGCGGTCTGCGAAGCACGGCGAAGGTCTCAAGTCGCTGCGCGTGGAGTGCGGAGGCTGCAAGCGTTCCAGGCCTCTGTCTGACCTTGTGACCAAGGACGCGCTCGGGCGGGACGGTATCCGTTGCAGAGGGGGCCAACCCTGGCAGGACCCCTTGCCCGGTAGTGCATGCGATCACAAGCTTTTTGCGGTGCAGCGCGGGGCAACCGGAAACTACATCGCCGAAAGAATTTCAGCGCTCGACATCCCCGAAGAACGTCCGGCCTCGGCGGCAGCTGATGATGCCATCCGAAATCACATGTTTTTTGAAAAGGTCGTCGCCGACAACGGCGGACCGCAGTCCGAAATGATCGCGGGATGGATTTCTGACGAACTCGGCGTCACAGTTGAACAAGTTTTGGCTATCGCGTCTGGTGACAGCGGACCGGCGGATGATGTCTTACTGGATCTGAAGGACGGTGAGTGGGCAGCCTTCTTAAAGAAGCTGGGGAAGCAAGGACGAGACCGAAGTGAAGGCGACTTTGTAGTCGATAGCTGGTCCGCCAAGAATCATCAGAGCGTTCCCTCGACGCTGGCGTTCCGGTTGACCGCCGTCGGACAGGTCAGAAGGGTGCGCGAAGTTCGGGCGCTGAAGGGATTCCGCCGCTACTCCGCCGATGCGGAGATGATAAGTGCAGATCTCTCCATCGATGGCAAGAGAAGGCCTGTGTTTCCGGCAATCGAGATGTATGGGGAGGGAATATTCCTTCAGTTCGACGAGGAGTTTCTAAGTGAGTGGGAAACAAGGTCAGAGGTACAGGCTCGAGCTGGAATTCTCGTTAGCAGGAGGAACGAAACTCCATGGGCGCACCGACTGGATGCACCCGAGCCTCGCTATGTCGCACTCCACACGATCGCGCACCTACTGATTCGCCGTCTCGCCTATGCAAGCGGTTATTCTTCCGCATCTCTTCAGGAACGGATCTACGCGCACTCGGATCGTCCTGACCGTACCGCCGGCATTCTGATCTATACAGCAGCCGGTGATGCCCAAGGCACTCTCGGGGGACTCGTGAGACTCGGCGACCCTGACAAGCTGGTGCCGCTACTTCTTGCAGCCCTGGACGATGCTGACGTCTGCTCGAATGATCCTGTTTGCATTGAAAGCGATCGGCAGGGCACGTCCAGTCTGAACCTGTCCGCCTGCCATGGGTGTTCGCTAGTCAGCGAGACATCCTGTGAAACTGCAAACAGGCTTCTCGACCGACAACTCGTTTTGGGCGGAAGTCATGTTCGAGGCCTGCTTGATGGGGTGCTCACGGAAATTAGAGCGAAGGTTATGATCTGAATGGTGGAGCTGGGGAAACACTTGGAGAGCCCTCTCGAAGTCATATTGAGTGATGCTTTGACAAAGATCCGGCTTGTCAACGAGGTGGTTGCTGATATCAGTCCAGCAACAATAAATGTCGAACGCTGGCAAGATGCGAATGCGAAAATAGGTGCCCTTCTGGCGGAATACGACCATGAAGCGAACCGTATAAATTTTGCTCTTGGAATCGGAGGGGCGCAAGAGCGAATCCTGACCTATCTAAAGCGACGTGTGGGACAAAGAGTCCGAATGGAAGAGCTCCGAGGGGTTGCGGGGATCTATGAATGGGCACGACGAGTTCGCGAACTTAGGGTTGAGCACGGATGGCCTATTGTTACGGACACCCAACGTGCGGACCTAAAGAGAGGCGAGTACGTTCTTGAATCCGGGGAGCCGGATGAAACGATTGCCTCAGACTGGCGACTTGCAAAAGACATGCGGAACCTCAAAGGTGACGATGGAAAGGCGCTGAGTGGAAAAGCGCGTGGTCTTGAATACTTAAAGGCACTGAGTCCGCGATCCGCCGATAAGGACCAGCTCCAATATGTAATGAAGATTAAGTCCTATGCTCGGCGCCTTCGGGAACTCGATGAGGAAGGGTGGCAAATTAGATCAAATGTCGATGAGTCCCAGCTTGCTCCCGGGACATATCGGCTTGCATCTTTGGATTTGCGACCTCCTCGCGCTAGAAAGGCCATCAAGCTTCGGTACCAGGTACTGGAAAGGGACGATCGGAAATGCAGAGATGACGGTCGATCGCCTGACAGGGATAACGTCACCCTTCAAATACACCACTTGAAATTTGTATCTCACGGCGGTGATAATTCCATGCATAATCTGATCACCCTATGTTCAGATTGTCATGCTGGTCGGCATGCAATCGCCCCGGGACAGGCTCGGGACGAGCTGCTTGAGCCTGGTTGGGCGGACGACGTAACCGTCACGTCGGGCGGTTCCCTATAAGCAATAAGCGTGGGTGAGTTTACGGCGCCTAAAGGAACAGCTCCCCCCTATTCAGTCTCGAGTGGTAAGCGGCTTGTTTCTGTCACTTGAACGCCCGACTACGATGTCCGCTACTACGACTGGTCCACCCTCGCCTGACATCTTTCTCCTGTGCGGAGCGCTTGTGTAGGGCGGCGGCGCCCAGTAGCCCGGTGGGAAGCTAGTGACTTATTGGCTTCATCACTGTGAGTGGTTAGACCCTGCGCCGACGCTCTGCCAGCTCTGGTCCTTAACCCGGCGAAGCCTGGCCTGTCCTGCCGAGGCGGCTCCAGCTGCACACCGGCCGCTTGCCAAGGGACACGCTGCACCTGAAATGTCAGGGGCATCCGTAAGGATAGGATTATGGACGGGAAGGGCATCATGTATATACGAACCATTGACCTATTCGCAGGCGCCGGAGGGCTTTCTCTTGGCTTCGAGCAGGCAAACCTCGGCTTCATGCCAACATATGCTGTCGAGATTGACAAAGCAGCGGCAAGCACCTATGGACGACATTTTGGATGCTCAGTTGAAACTGGATCCGTAACCGAAGTCGAAATGTTCCCTGAAGCTGACGTCATCATCGGTGGTCCACCATGCCAAGGGTTCTCGCCTCTTGGTCGTGATCGGGACGACGCGTCTCGAGCGGAGCTCAACGAGCTGTGGCAGCAGTACCTTCGGGCCGTCCGGCAAGTGGAGCCCGCGGCATTCGTTATAGAGAATGTTCCTGAGTTTCAGAAGTCTGCACAATTCCACGCACTTCTTGACGAGATGAAAACGGACCCTGTACTAAAAAAGTACGCCTTTGCATACGGCCCGTTGAACGCAGCCGAATATGGCGCCCCTCAGCGCCGAATCCGCGGTATTTTCATGGCTGTTCGCGGTGCTCGGGAGGTGCAGTGGCCCCCTCCGGCGACTCATGGACCCAATTCCACCAGCGGTACACCCTTCGTAACCGTTCGTGACGCGATCGGTGACTTGCCTCCGTATCCAACTGCTTCAGAGCCGGAAGTAATCGAAGGACTGGCCGGAGAGCGGCAGGAGCTTCACCTGAAGCGCAACCCCAGGCAGACCAGTCTGGAGCGCTATATGGCTATTCCGGAGGGTGGAAACAGGTTTGATCTTGCACGTAACCGGCCGGATTTGCTCCCGCGTTGTTGGGCCGAGAAACCAACCGGTACGACAGACGTCATGGGACGGCTCTGGTGGGAACGCCCATCACCGACCATCCGGACCGAGTTCTTCAAGCCCGAGAAGGGACGCTACCTACACCCGGAAGCGCACCGTCCCATAACGCACCGTGAGGCTGCCCGGCTTCAAGGTTTTCCTGACGACTTCATTTTTGAAGGTTCAAAGATTGAAATAGCTCGTCAAATAGGGAATGCCGTTCCTACTGCGCTGGCACAGGCAATCGCTCGTCACTTGCACGAAGCCTTAGTGATAGAACATGCTTTCCCGATTGCCTCCTAGCAGGTCGATAGGGCCGCCTCACAGCCGCGCAGAACTGCATTGTTGTTGGCGTCCGGACACGCGAACTCTAGCGCCAGCGCGGGTTTCGCGATGTCCCTCGCAGAAATCGAGTGATATAAAATCAGTTTTACCATTCGTGGCTGATGGCAACCAGCCTTTGCTGAAAACCGCTCAGGGGATCGGCAGACGGGAACGGAGCCGGCGATAGCAGGGACGTATCATAGCTTTGCTGGATGATGACTGGCTAGAACCTTGGAAGTAGAGACCAATTAACTAAGGATAGGCGTGACAACTAAGTCCATACTGCAGCAATATTATGTCCATGATTTCATCAATTGGAATCAGGAGAAGGTGTTGAAACTTAACCCCGATTTTCAGCGCCGCAGTGTGTGGACGCCTCAGGCAAAGGTTTTCCTAATTGACACCATTCTCCGGGAGATGCCAATCCCGAAGATCTACATTCGGACTACCATTGATTCGCGGACCAAGAAGTCGTTGCGAGAAGTTGTAGACGGTCAGCAGCGACTGCGCGCTATCCTAGACTTTGCTAATGATAAGTTTCAGCTCACTTCGCGGGCAGGTGATTATGCGGGCAAGCGGTACTCTGAGTTGCCGGAGGAAGCCAAGGACCTTTTCTTGACTTATCCATTGGCTGTTGATCAGCTTGTTAATGCATCGGATACTGATGTACTCGAGGTTTTTGCCCGTCTCAATTCTTACAACGTATCACTTAACCCCGCTGAAAAGAGGCATGCCCGCTATCAGGGAGAGTTTAAGTGGGAGGTTCATCAAGCCTCTCTTGAATGGAAAGTGCTTTGGGAGGACTGGGGTCTGGTCTCGGCCAGAGATCGTCTTCGAATGGGCGACGATACCCTCATGGCAGAGATGTATCAGATTTTACTCGTAGGCGTTAGTGACGGTGGGGCGGAGAAAATAGATCGGCTTTATTCTGACTACGATGAGTCCTTTCCTGAAAAGGATCGAATTCGTAAGCAATTGAATAACACTTTAGAATATGTCTCGGCGAATTTTGCGGATCTCATCTCATCTTCCGAACTTCGCCGAGGCACGCAGTTTCTTATGCTATTCGCTGCTTTCGCGTCGCAGCTGGTGGGCATACCGCAGGGACAGTATGATCGGAAGATCCCAAGTGTCGGTCTGGATGATCTGGATTCTGTCCGCTCAAGATTGACCGAGGTCGCAGCGTCTTTGGAAGATGACGGTCATTCAGGGAAGTACGCAGGGCTAGTGGCTGCCTCTAAGGGGTCAACACAGCGGATCGCTACGCGACGTGTGCGTTTTGCGGCATACCTTGATGTCGTTACGGGGTCCGCTGGCTTAGCTGGATGAGACTGCAGACCGTAGCCAATCAATTTATAACTAAGGCTTATCACCGAGAACGTAGTTTTGTTGATGTGCGTGCGACCGTGCCGCATAAATCATACGAAGTTATTCGACTATATGCTGAATGGGAGCACTTTTGTCATAAGTTGTTTGTTGCGAGCGTTGTTAGACGTCCCCAATATTCAGACGGCGGTTTTGCAATTCCTCTCTCGAGCTACACGGGCGGGTACGAGCTTGCTGAGGACCTTAAAGCCCGCACAAACGGAAGGCCCATTTATTGGGGCACTTCGAGCGTGTTCGCGCGCTGGTGTAACGTGATTGGGCCAGCGAACAAAAATGTGCTCATCGACGCCATGACTTCGAGTACTTCTCGCGCGGAAAGCCTTAGGGACGTGAGGAACTTTCTTGCCCATCGCAACGACTCTACGCGCACAAGAGTCACTGGTACATATTCTTTTGTTGACACGCACGATTTGATCGGTTGGCTTTCCGCTCCGGCTTTGGGAGGTCGCTCAAACCTAGGTTTGTGGGTCGAATCGCTAGTCGACGTTGCCTCTGCTAGCACGAAACGACCATGAGTATTAAGGGTGGTCTTCTGACGAAGTCGGCTCGCGTTTAGCGTGGCCAGATAGGAATCATTCGGCGAGTGGATATCCGCGCCCTAACGGCCCTGGTGACCTACACTGTTTTATCCTCGCTGCTGATGGGCGTGCTGTCCTTCCAGCTCAACGCCAGCATGGGCACCCCGCGCTGGGGGAGGTCGTCGCCGACTTCGGCAAGAGCGTCGCCGCCGCCCCGTTCAGTCCATGTTCTTCCTTGTCGGCGCCATCGCCGGGCCAGTGTTCGGCCGGTGGAGCGACTTCATCGGCCGGTCCGCCGCGCTGCTGCTAGTCCTGGGCATCATGGGTGCTGGCACCATCCTCTGCTTCACCGCGCCGACGCTTGAACTGCTGGTCACCGGCCGCCGTTGGTTGAGCCCGTCGAAACCGACAAATTGCCAGTTTCGCCGTGACCACGCAAGGGCCAGGATTGAGGTGCAGAGCGTTGCGATCGGAGCGGAGGCTGCCATGATCCAGGCCATGCTCATTCAGCACGAATGGCATCTCGAACATGCCGATGACGAGCTCTGTATCTGCGTTGTCGTGTCGCAAGGATGACGATCAACGCGGCTAAGGGAGAAGGGGTGACTTCAGCGCCTGGGTCGAGCCGTCCTGTGGGTGAGGATGCAACCAGTTGGTCTTCAAAAGTTCTTCACGTTCGTTACGACTGAGTCTGCCCGTCGAGGACATAAAAAATGCCGGGGCTTCGGATGCCGTTTCAATGGACTGGGCAATTGTCTGTGCGGAGGGCTTCGGCCTTATCCCAAGGCCTGGGGCGCTTCATGCGAACTAGTATCATCAAAACGTGTCTAATCTAACTGCTGTCGTTTCGTCCTACATGCTTTTCCACAGCAAGGTCCTAGACGGCCAAGACTTAGTGCCTGCGCTAAAGCGCGCAGCGATACTATGTGACAAAATCTTCATTGATCTTCAGGGCTTGGGGGAGCCCGGAGGTCAGCTTGAGAATATGTTCATCAACTCGTCCTTCGGGGGGAAAGCTGAGCACCACGACCTGACAGACGACAAGCAGTTTAAGAAGTTGATCCTTCGACGGCATGATTTGAGTAAGGCAGAACGCAATGAGATTCCGAGCGGGTTCGACTATGGCAAGGACCCTGTATACGCTCAGGCCTTGGACTTCGTCCGAAACCTTGATGACGACTTCTTTCTGCCCATCGCAAAGCCGTGGCGTGGAGTGGACCATAAGGCTCGGGGCTCGGTGGCACTCCAACTTGCGGAGGACATTCTGATGCCGGCCCAACTGCGCTCTGTCTTTCCGGAATCAGTAGGACTCCTATCCCCGCTTCATAAAAAAATGCTGAGTTCAATCAAACTACCGTTTCTCGACGACGATGATCCGTTGGTTCAACTGGCGGTCATCAATGCGGTCGACTATGGTGCCCTGACTTGGCGCGAAATACTAGATCTTCGAAGGAGCCCATTCCTTACTGAGTTTCGCCTGAAGTTGGCCCTTATAGAAAAGACCGGCGATGCAAATATGCAGCAGGAGTTGTGGGGCGACCTTTGGGGTTTTGCAGCAGAGAACAAGCCGTCCCCAGGAAAGACTGCGGTTTCCGGCCTGCTTGCGAACCTTCCAATCGGCCCTGTTAACCCGTTCTCCATCGGCTTTGCCTTAGCAGACACCGCCAAGGCCGACTCCCTGAGGCGAAAGTTTGGTTGGTTGTACTTTGTAATGGAGGCGAATCCTGACCTCATTCCGAGCCCAGAAGACGAGGGCGTAGACCTTTCGGAGGGCTAAGCGCTCTTTGTGCCGTAGGCGCTTCCGCTATGGGCTGCATCTCCATCGAGCGGGAAGATTTCGGCCGGCCGGACAGGACAAATAGAAATTTGAGGCGTACGCCGCTGCCCTAGCTGCAACAAAAGATGGCAGGGCTTTTACATACCGGCCTCCGCAGACTGCTGACATCCCTGGGCTATCGGTTATCAGAGCCCTGTTCACTGCAGTAAAGATGAGCTCGCCCTGCAGAATCCGGCGCGACGAGGCCTGACGTTGTCGTTGGCGCTGCAGATCAAACAGATTCCGCAGTGAAACTCCTCCTGTACCGCTTGAATGCAGCTTCAGCGGTAGGGCGCCGACAATGGCAGAAGCCGCACGGCACTACGTGGAAGAGTGAACCTTTAGTCAGGACCGGAACTGCTGCATCACCGAGAGGCGGCCGGCCCGCGCTGAGACAAGGCACGTGGCGAGGTAAAAGGGCCGGCTCGCGTGCCGGACGTGCTGCGTCAGCAAAGGGACCGGGTCCGACGGGCGGAGGTCCAGCAGCTTCGCGCGGTTGGGGCCCACCTGGCTGAGACTGATCTGTCACTCGCCGGGACCCGCGAGCCGGCCCAGCCGGTTGTTGAGTGTGGTAAGCAGGGTAGTGCCGCCGTCGTCCTGGATCCCTGGATCTCAGGCGCGCGGCGGCACGGTTGCCGAAACTGACCGGCTGGGCGGTAGCGTTCTCCTGAAGGGGCGATGGCCTCACCGTCCCGGATCAGCACCGATTCCCAGAGCCAGCATTCGGTGCGGGGGTCCACGCCAATGCCGGGCCGACGAATTAAGGATGCCGCCTGCCGGATGGCCTGCGTGCGCTTGACCTCGCCGCCGCGTTCATTGTCAGCCTCTTCGTCGCCGCCCCCAAGGGCGAGACGGTCTAACCCCTCTATCCGTTTCGAAGGAACCTATTGTGACTGCCCCCGGTTTACCTGGACTGCGACACCGGTATCGACGACGCCCTCGCCCTGGCCTACCTGTGGGTGCCGCGGTTGGTGCCCGGAATACTTTGGATCTGCTGTCGTTGGCCGGGGCTGCTTCTGTGCCCGTGGCCGTTGGTGCGCACGATCCGCTGGCTGGGTCCTTTGGCGGCGGGTCGCCCTGGGTGCCTGGGGAGAACGGTGTGGGGGAGGTTGTGCTGGCGCCTGCTGCTGCCTCTGTTGTTGCGGAGTCCGCGGCGGAGATGCTGGTGCTGCTGGCACGTACTTAGCCCGGTACGTTGCGGGTGGTGGCAATCGGGCCGCTGACGAATCTTGCCGAGGCGTTGCGGCTGGCGCCTGCGCTGCCGTCGTTAGTGGAGCCGGTGACTGTGATGGGCGGGGGCCGCGCTCGCGCCGGGGAACATCACGCCCGTGGCCGAGGCCAACATCTGGCACGACCCCGAGGCCGCCGCCCTGGTGCTGGCCGCCGACTGGGACGTCACCCTGGTGGCGCTGGATGTGACCATGGCGTCTGTGCTGGAGGAGTCGCACCGGCAGGTGCTGCTGGCTTCTGCCGCGCCGGTGCCGCAGGCGCTGGGGGAGATGCTGGGCTACTACTTCCGGCTCTACGAGGGCATCTACGACCGGACCTGCTCCGCCATGCACGATCCGCTGGCGGCGGCGCTCGCTGTTGGCGCCGTGAAGCCTTTTCGGGCACCCGTGGTGCGTGCCGCCGTCGACACCTCCGACGGGCCCGGCCGCGGGCAGACCGTGTGCGACATGCGCGGGCTGTACGCATGGTATCCTCCGGTATCCGGGGCACGGTGCCGCGTGGTCCTCACGCTCGAGGAGGACTTCGCTCCGCACCTGGTGGAGACGCTGCTGACCCCAGCGGCCGAGCCTGTCCTCGCCGGCTGAACCTACCGCACCCCCAGCCACCCATCACCTTGAATTTTTGGGCAGATACGACGACTTAGAAACGATTCAAACCCGGTTATCTGCCCAAAGACTCGGAGCAAAGCTCGTCGAAACTAAGCATGCCGAAACCAATAGGCTGCCAGTTCCGCCGGGACCGTCCCAGGGCCATGATTGGAATACAGAGCGCTGCGATTTGAATCGGAGGCTGCCATGATCCAGGCCCTGCTGTGCAAGCTGAACATTCGGCACGAGTGGCATCTCGAACATGCCGGTGACGGAGCCGTGTATCGGCGCTGCCGCCGGTGTCGCAAGGACGACGATCAGCGCGGTGAAGGCAGTAGGGGCGACTTCAGCGCCTGGGTCGGCCCGACAGGCGGGTGAGGTTACCCATGGTTCTGTGGGGACCCTTTTAGTTGCGCGCCCCTATTGCGTCTTGGGACTGCCCTCGTGCAGGGTGTCGTCGAGTTCGTGCCATCGCTCCCAGGCCGCTTGGCGCGTGACCCCGAGAGAGGTCGCGATTTCTGCCCACGTCAGGCCAGCCCTGCGTGCGTACTTCACGGTTACGAGTTCAGTGTTGTCGCACGTCTGGCGGACCTGCTGTATGGCTTTCAGAGTTGCGACTATTTCGGCCTGCCAACCCTCCTGGCTCGACCGGGACGAGCCAATGAATCGAGGTCCCTTCATAGCCCTATGCACGGTCGGCCCGCCGCTATATCTCGCCATAGCGTCAGCATGCGCCTGGCATGGCTCCCTGTCAAGGAATCCTGACAGGGAGCCACTCCCAAACAGAACCATTGAGGCGCGGCTGTCTTAGCCCAGAATCTCATGTGGTCCTGGCTGGACTCGGGACATAGCCGCCCCAGCTATCCGGCTCTCAACGCTTTACAAAGGTCCGTAACCTGAGGCTCCAACCAGGAATGTTGGGCACGGCTCGTTATAGAAGTCCACTTGGAATGTCACGCTCTGGCCAGATGCAAGGTCCGCATCGGGCGAGGCGTAGCCTATTTGGCTGCCCATCAGCGAGCCTTCCGCGTCGAAGCATGTGACGTGCACTCCGTATGGTCCGTTTAGGGTGTTTTTGGACGTGTTGGTTGCCTTCCCCGTGACCGACGTCCCCACCGCGTTGGCTTGGTCGACCTTTAGATCCTGAAAGTACGGATCACCTTTCAGCGGCTTTGACGCAACCGTGAATTCGAGCTTGGCCGTGACCGGCAGTTCTGCGTCAAAGAAGACGTAACCGAGAGCAACAGCTCCGGCTGGCACCACTGCAGGGGAGAATCCCTGGCTACGGCCAGAGGCCAGGATCTTGCCACTTTCATCCATGGCCGCCCCGGTGACCTCGACACTCGTGATGGACTCATTGGTGCCATTACGCAGGGCCACGGGCAGGGTCACGAGTCCGGCGGCGTTTACCTTTATGGGGGCGGAGGCGACAACATCGACCTTGCCTGCTTCCCCTGCCGGAAAGTCGGGATTCGCATTACCGGCGAGCCAACCGGCCGCAATAGCGTCCGCCGTTGTTCCCATCTTCACTTCGGCCGCAGCCGACGTCGTTGCCGGTGCTCCCGGTTCCGTGCTGCTGCCCGACGCGCTACCGCCGCCGGTTTGAGTGGCCGATGCGCCACATCCGTTTAGCGCCAATGCCAGCAGCACTGCGCCTACGGCAACTATTCGCTTATTCAATTTGTCCCCCTGGAGTGCTCGCTACCGCAGTCTTCATCGACGGCGGACAAGATGTTCTGTACGGGTAATTAGTACACGAGGTGGAGACAAAGAGCGGCATCTGACTGTTCCATGACGAACCGCCACCAGCTGAGGCGGGCTCGCTAGGACTTCGAGGGCAATGAGACGTTGCTGCGCATAGGACTTCCCAGGCACGTGCTCGCTTGCAGGTGCTTCCCGGAGCGTCCGGCGGAGAGCCAGCACCGCGCCTGGCCGATCTGGCCCCTATCATCGAACCTATGCGTAAACATCTAGTCGCCCTTGGGGTGGCGGCAACTATCCTTGTCGGCTGCTCGGCTCCTTCAATTCAGCCTGCTGCAACGACGGCAGCGCCAGCGGCCCCTGAAGCATCAGCTACACCGACGCCGACGCCGACGCCGACTCCCGCTCACACCGCTGACGCAACCGCTGTCGCTATGGAACTCAAGGCCAAAGTCTCCAGCATCACAGGGATCACCACTGTCACCGAGGAACTCGACAGTAACAAGCTGCTTGGTAGGCCCAATCAGTACACCTCTGCGGCGTGGATCGCAGATGCTGGTGCAACCCCTGGAGAGACCGGCATCGACAGCGGCGCGGTGGTGGAGGTATTCGCTAACGAGGCCGATGCAGCAGCCCGCTCCGAGTACATTCAGGGGATTTTGCAGAAGGCAGGGCCCGCCTTCGGCACCGAGTGGCATCACCAAAAGGGCAAGGTCCTCTTGCGCGTGAGCGGGGTACTGAGTCCAAGCGTCAACGACCAGTACAAAGCTGCTCTCGGTTCCTAACGACATTCAGTCCAATTTAGGGGAAGCCTTGCACGGCGATCCGTGCAAGGCTTCCTTAGCTCGCGCTTTACCAGCACTTGATATAGACCTGCAGCTCAACGCTGGCGCGCCTAACTGCTGGCTCCGTCGCTTACGTCTTGACTGATGGTTCAACCTGTCGAGACCGTCGACTTGGCTAAGACTATGCAACGGCGGGAGGACAACACCAGGTGTAGTCTTCCCGCCGTTGCATTGCTCCCAGGTTAGTTCTGCGATCCGATGACCGAATGTGCGATCAGCATGTCGAGCCGGCGAACGTCCACCTTCTTGCCGACCTTGATTTTGATATGACCAGCCCGTGTCCACAGTTCCAATTCGGCGTCGAGATCGAACTTGCCGGCGTTCTCGGAAGACCACATGTTGATAGTGGAGTACGGCAACGAGTACACCTCCACCTTCTTGCCGGTGATGCCTTGGGCATCGCGGACAATCATGCGCTTGGTGGTGAAGATGGCGCTGTCCCGGAACGTCCTGTAAGCCGCAACCGGCTGCTCACCGGGGAGCATCAGCTCCACCACATCCTGTGGGATAGGACATTCCTCGACGAACGTCCACGTAGTTACTGCTGCTGCCTCCATAAGGAGCCCCCTCTTCCTTGGTTCACGAACCCGCCCAGTCTCCCAAACTCCGAGTCATTGGCGTCAAGGCGCGCTGAGGCGTGGTGTCATGACTGGGACTGCTGCATTACCGAGAGGTGCCCCGCGCCGGCCGCACGCTCAGCTACAGAGCGCAGAGGAAGCGCGGAACGCCGGATACCGGGGATAATCACGTCCCACCAGCTGTCCCAGCGCTTTCACACCCTCCGCGTCCGCGAACCCCATATCCGTGGACAACCCCGCCCAGTCTCCCAAACTCAGAATCATTGGCGTTAAGGCGCGCTGAGCTGTGGTGTCATGACTGGGACTGCTGCATCACCGAGAGGTGCCCCGGGCCGGCCGCACGCTCAGCTACAGAGCGCAGAGGAAGCGCGGAACGCCGAATACCGGGGATCATCACGTCCCACCAGCTGTCCCAGCGCTTTCACACCCTCAGCATCTGCAGCCCCCATGTCCGTGGACAGCCACCGCATGAGCAACCCGGCATCCCCACTGGCCCGCACAGCCGAGCCCACAACCAAATCCAGCTGGTGCCGTAGCAGCTGTATAGCCAGAACGCTGGACCGGCTGAGCAGGGGAGCGGTGTACGCCTCCAGCGCCTCGGCAACACAGCCCTCGCGCAGCAACCGCAGCACCCGCCCCGAATCCGAACAACCAGCAAGCCCGGCAGCCAACCGGTACGGATTCGACTCCACCGTATCTCCCAGCTTCGAACGCACCCGGAACATCTCGGTGCGGATGGCCTGCGGCGTGCCCGCGTCACCATGGAGCTCATAGGCAAGCTCCTCGGCGCTCCATCCCTGCGAACGGGAATCCAGCAGCGCCAGGATCTCCGCCCGCCGCAGCGTCAACGGCACCCGGCTCCCGTCGGCAAACACTGCGGCAGGCCTGTCGCCGAGCAGCTCCAGCGACGACACCGCAACACCAGGCCGGCGGACACCCTGCCCGGACGCACGCACGGAAGACGAGGCACCCAGGGAGGCGCCGCCGTCGGACGTTCCCAGCAGCGACTCCGCCACCCGGACCGCGCACCGCACCATCCGCAGCGTGTCCGCACTGATGGTGTCCAGCGGCCCGGAGACATCCAGAACGCCGAGCAGCGCACCCGTCAAAGGGTCCCTGATGGGCGCCGCCGTGCAGGCCCAGTCGTGGTGGGTGCGGACCAGATGCTCGGCGGAGAACAGCTGCACCGGCCCGCCGGTGACCAGCGCCTCACTGATGGCGTTGGTGCCGATGCCTGCCTCGGACCAGTCGGCCCCCTCGGAGAACTCCAGCCGGTCCGCACGGCGCAACGCCTCCCGGCTGCCCACCCGCCATAGGATCTCGCCGGTGGCGTCGGTGAGCACCAGCAAGTGCCGGCCGGAACAGGAATCGTCCGCCAGCAGGTCCTGCAGCGCCGGCATCACCCGCTGCAGCCGGTGCTCCCGCCGCAGCTGCAGCACCTCGGAGGGATCGTGCAGGTGCCGCGGGCTGTGCTGGTCCGGGCTGATGCCCAGCGCCATCGACCGCCGCCACGACTCCGCCAGCGGCACGGGGATCTCCGGGCGCGGGACACCGGCAATGACCAGCTCGTGCGCGCGGCGCAAGGCACGCGCGTACTTCGCCGGGTCCGAAAACCTCAGGCCGTAGTCCACAGTCTCCTCCTCACCGCCGGCGTCCTTGCCGGCAGTGCCCGTGTAACGCGCTTGTTACCCCCGCCGCGTTCCAATAGTGATGCAGCTCACGCCCGCCCCAGCATACCGCAGGGACCCCGGCGGACGGGGGCCGCCCGGACCACCTGAGGGACCGCAACACAAAGGAGTGGAGATGACCGAAACACCCACCGCCGCCGCGCAGGCCTGGCTGGCCAGCCTGGACGGCGCGCTGCAGCGCCGCGACGTGGACGCCGCGCTGGACCTCTTCGAGGACGAGAGCTACTGGCGCGACTTCGTGGCATTCACCTGGAACCTGAAGACCCTGGAAGGCAAGGCGGACATCCGCCGGATGCTCCAGGCCACGCTGGGCCACGTGCAGCCGGCCAACTGGGCGCTCGCCGAGGACGCCACCGGCAGCACCGGCGCCGGCGGGACCGTGGAAGCCTGGATCACGTTCGAGACCGGCGCCGCCCGCGGCTACGGCCACCTCCGGCTCCGGAACGGCAAATGCTGGACGCTGCTCACCACCATGCAGGAGCTGAAGGGCTTCGAGGAGAAGAAGGGCCCCCGCCGCGAGCAGGGCGTGGCGCACGAAATTGTCCGCGGCCGCCGCTCCTGGAAGGAACTCAAGGAGGAGCAGGAGGCCCGGCTCGGCTACGAGGAGCAGCCCTACTGCGTAATCATCGGCGGCGGGCAGGGCGGGATCGGCCTCGCGGCGCGGCTGCGGCGGCTGAGTGTGCCCACGATCGTGATCGAGAAGAACCAGAACCCGGGCGACTCCTGGCGGAACCGCTACAAGTCCCTGCACCTGCACGACCCCGTCTGGTACGACCACCTGCCCTACCTGAAGTTCCCGGACGACTGGCCCGTCTTCGCCGCCAAGGACAAGATCGGCGACTGGCTGGAGCACTACACCCGCATCATGGAGCTGAACTACTGGTCCGGCACCGAGTGCGTGGGCGCGGAGTACGACGACGGCACGCAGGAATGGGCAGTTAAGGTCCTTCGCAACGGATCGCCTGTGACCCTTCGGCCCAAGCAACTCGTCTTCGCCCTGGGCGTCTCCGGCTACCCGAACATCCCCGCATTCGACGGCGCGCAGTCCTTCCTAGGCGAGCAGCGGCACTCCTCGCAGCATCCCGGCGGCGGGGACTGGACCGGGAAGAAGGCCGTGGTGATCGGCTCCAACAACTCCGCGCACGATATCTGCGCCGACCTGTGGGAGCACGGCGCCGACGTCACCATGGTGCAGCGCTCCTCCACCCACATCGCCCGCAGCGAGTCGCTGATGGACCTGGCGCTGGGGGACCTGTACTCGGAGCGGGCGTTGGCTGCCGGCGTGACCACGGAAAAGGCCGACCTGCTCTTTGCCTCGCTGCCCATGCGCATCCTGCCTGAGGCGCAGGTGCCCGTGTACCAGGAGATGGCCAAGCGGGACGCGGAGTTTTACTCCCAGCTGGAGGCCGCCGGGTTCGAATTGGACTTCGGCGTGGACGGGTCTGGGCTGTTCCTGAAGTACCTGCGGCGCGGCTCCGGCTACTACATCGACGTCGGCGCCTCCCAGCTGATCATCGACGGCCGGGTGAAGCTGAAGAACGGGCAGGTCGCCAAGATCACCGGCAACGCCGTGGTGATGGACGACGGCACCGAGCTGGAGGTGGACCTGATCGTCTACGCCACCGGGTACGGGTCCATGAACGGGTGGCTGGCGGACCTGGTCTCGCCCGAGATCGCGGACCGCGTGGGCAAATGCTGGGGCTACGGCTCAAACACGCCGAAAGACCCTGGCCCCTGGGAGGGGGAGCTGCGCAACATGTGGAAACCAACCAACGTTCCCGATCTCTGGATCCACGGCGGCAACCTGCACCAGAGCCGGCACTACTCCTCCTACCTGGCGCTGCAGCTCAAGGCCCGGATGGAGGGGCTGGAGACACCGGTGTACGAACTGCAGCCCAGCCACCACACCCGCTGACCGGTGGTTGAGCTTGAAACCCCGGTGGTTGAGCCTGTCGAAACCCACGAAAGGACCATCATGAAGGCAGCACGTTTCCATGGCCGCGAGGACGTCCGGATCGAGGACATCCCCGAACCGGAACTCCGAGCAGGGGCGGTGAAGATCGACGTCGCGTGGTGTGGCATCTGCGGCAGCGACCTGCACGAGTACCTGGAAGGCCCCATCTTCGTCCCCGCCCCGGGGCACCCGCACCCGCTCTCCCACGAGGAAGCGCCGGTGACCATGGGGCACGAATTCTCCGGGACCATCTCGGAAGTCGGCGAAGGGGTGGAGGGGCTCGCTGTGGGGGACAACGTAGTCGTCGAACCGTACTTTGTGGACGGGACCTGCGACATGTGCCAGGCGGGCAGCTACCACCTGTGCCGGCAGATGGGTTTCATCGGGCTCTCCGGTGGCGGCGGAGGTCTGGGCGAAACGATCGTGGTGGACCGGCGGTGGGTGCACCCCACCGGCGACATCCCGCTGGACGAAGCGGCCCTGATCGAGCCGCTGTCCGTCGCGCACCACGCGGTGGAGCGCAGCGGGGTGAAGGCGGGGGACACGGCGCTGGTGGGCGGGTCCGGTCCCATCGGGCTGCTGACCGCCGCGGTGCTGAAAGGCCTGGGCGTGACCACCATCGTCAGCGAGCTGAGCGAGGCCCGCAAGGAGAAGGCCACCTCCAGCGGGGTGGCTGACCATGTGCTGGACCCCAGCCGGGAGAACGTCCCGGCGCGGGTGCTGGAGCTGACGAACGGAACAGGGGCCGACGTCGCGTTCGAATGCGCCGGTGTGAACGCGGTGCTGGACACCATGCTCGACGCCGTCCGGCCCGGGGGAGTGGTGGTGAACGTGGCCATCTGGGGCGCGCCGGCCACCGTGGACATGCAGAAGCTGGTGCTGAAGGAGATCGACCTGCGCGGCACCATCGCCTATGTCCGGGACCACCCCGCCGTGATCAGGATGGTGCAGGAGGGCAAGGTGGACCTCAAGCCCTTCATCACGGGCCGGATCGCGCTGGAGGACCTGGTGGAGCAGGGCTTCGACACCCTCATCAACCACAAGGACACCGCGGTGAAGGTGCTGGTGCACCCGTAGGGGCGCGACGACGGCGGGCGGCAAGTCCCGCCGTCGTTCCTTCTATTCGGAATGCCTGTCCCCGGATAGGCCTGCTTTGAGCCACAAGGTGTCGTCCTCCACCCGGTCCAGGTCATCCGCTGCAAAGTAGGCGTGGCCCGTCAGCAGGCCGGGCCTGTCGACTTCCACATAACCGATCCGCAGCAGCCTCTCCGCGGTATGGTGGGGCAGCTTTGACGTGGCGGCAAAAGCGGCAATCCCGGTGTTGACGAGGCCCCCGGTTTCCGGGTCGGTCTGCCCTTCCGCAGTAATGGCCTCCGGATCACCCATTTTCAGGTCCTTGACCTTGCCGACGTTCTTCCCATCAGACGCCACGACGTGCATGCCTTCACGCACCTGTTCGATGACCTCCATGGCTTCTCCTTTAGCCGCAACCAATGGGGTTAACAGCCAGTGTAGGACTGCGGGGTCACCAGTAACAGGGGCGCGACGACGGCGGGCGGCGAGTGCCGTCGTCGACCTTTCCCTTCCTTCGGCAGGGAGCACCGTTGTAGGGTCGGGGCGTGATTGTCCCCGATATCTCCCAGGACGCCGAGGCGGTGGCGGACCACTACGACGCGCTCGATCCCGTGTACCGCCGGGTGTGGGGGGACCACGTCCATCACGGGCTGTGGGCGACCGGCCGCGAGACGCCGGGCGAGGCCGTCGAGGCGCTGGCGGACACGGTCGGCGACCGGCTGCGCCTGGTGCCCGGACAGGCGTGCGTGGACATCGGCTGCGGCTACGGCGCCACTGCCCGACGGCTCGCGGCGGCATGCAGGGTCCGTGTCACCGGCTTCACGCTGTCCGCCGAACAGGCCCGCTACGCCGCCGCGCATCCCGTACCGGACGTGGACATCCATGTCCGCGACTGGCTGGTCAACGGCCTGGCCGACGCCTCGGTCGATGCGGCCTGGGCGATCGAGTCCAGCGAGCACATGGTGGACAAGCCCAGGTTCTTCGCCGAGGCGCACCGCGTGCTCACGCCCGGCGGCCGCCTGGTTGTCTGTGCGTGGCTTGCCGAAACTGGTGCCCGCGGCTGGAAGGTCCGCTACCTGCTGGAGCCGATCTGCCGTGAAGGGCGGCTGCCGTCGATGGGCACGCGCGAGGAGTATGAGGCGATGGCAACCGCGGCGGGCTTCACGGTCACCGGCTATGAGGACGCCAGCCGTCGCGTCGCCCGAACTTGGTGGATCTGCGCCGGCCGGCTGCTGAAAGCCTTGCTCGTCGACGGCGGGACCCGCCGCGTTGCCCTTGGCGCACGCAACCGCGGCGCCGTCCTGAGCATTCCCCGCATGATCCTTGCCTACCGCACCGGCGCGATGCGCTACGGGATCTTCACGCTGCAGAAGGCCGCCGCCGATTAGCAGCACCCGGCGGGCGGATTAGCCGCCCGGGGTGACCGTATGGAGCCCCACTTGAGTTGCTGCCCTTACGAGTTCCTTGTCGAAGGCGACGAGGGTCTGCGTTTCAAGTCTGATCGCAGCGGCGAGGTGGATCGCATCTGCGCTGCGCAGTTTACCTGGGAGTGCGGCGGCGTAGAGGAGATCCGAACGCGTCAGGTCCACGAGGTTGATTGCGTTCAGCACAGCGTTGACCAGTTCCGGCGGCAGGCCCCGGCGGTTGGCGGCGCAGTGCAGTTCCGTGTGGAGAAGCATCGAGGCTACAAGCCGGTCACCCCTCTGTTCGGCCAACGAGAGGAACTCCGCGGTGGGACCGGACTCCGGTTCCTCGACCACCAGCTTCAAGGCGGCCGAGGTGTCCACATAAACGATCACCGGTCGCCGCGAAGGTCGTCGATCATCGCGGCCGTTTCGACATCAGAGGCGACGCGCCGGAGCAACCGGAAATCGACGGGGCTTTCGGATGCCTGCCGCACGCTGCCGGACCTCAGCAGGCGCTCGAAGGGTGAGGCTGCAGGCGGGATCAGGGTGGCGGCAACTTCACCATTGTTTGTCACGTCTATGGTTTCGCCGTTCTTGACCCGTTCCAGGATCTTGCTGCTTTGGTTCCGGAGCTCGCGGTGGGGGATTGTTGTCATGGCATACCTCCGTAGCAATCGTAGCATTCGCCCGGTACCTCGCTCCGCGTTTTGCGTGCGCGGACCAGAATTGGGATCTTTCCCCCTATCCAGCCGGGGTCCGGGCGCGGAAGATGGCCCTTATGAAAAAGCTTGTGCCGGCCGGCTTTGCCGCTGTTGTCATGGTTGTGGGTTCCCTGCTGGGTGCCGTCGTCCCGGCCCACGCCGCGCCCGACCCTTCGATCACGGCGGGGCAGATCCTCGTGAAGTTCCGCGACGGCGGTGCGGCCGCAGGCGTGCTGCGCCAGCACGGTCTGGGGGAGGGGCCCGGCGTCGGGACGACTGGCGCGCACCTCATCACGGTGCCGGCGGGGACGGAACTGCAGCTCATCGAGGCCCTCAGCCGGAACCCGGTGGTTGAGTACGCCGAGCCGGACTATGTGGTCACTCCGGCTGCGGAGGAACCCGCACCAAACTATTTCCCCAGCCAGTACGCCCTGTACAACGAAGGCCAGGAATTTTGGAACGCCAGAGGAGATACGAAGATAGACGCCGGCACTCTGGATGCCGATGTGGACGCCGTCGAGGCCTGGGCGATTACCAGGGGAATCGACATCATCAGGGTTGCTGTGCTCGATTCCGGTGTGGACTTGGACCACGAGGACATCTCGGAGAAAGTGGTGGCACGCGCCAACTTCAGTGGTGGCAACACCGGCGACGACAGGTACGGTCACGGCACGCATGTGGCAGGGATTGTTGCGGCAGTGGACAACAACCGTGGGGTTTCCGGGGTGTGTCCTGACTGCACCATCATGTCCGGCAAGGTGCTTAGCGACAACGGGATCGGAACCAGTTCCGGGCTCGCTAACGGCATCAACTGGGCGGTGAATAACGGCGCCAAGGTGATCAACATGAGCCTTGCAGTGCGGGCCTCGCGCACCCTCGAAGCCGCCGTCAATAATGCTTGGAACAAGGGCGTGGTGCTTGTTGCCGCAGCAGGCAACGGCAACAGCCAGACGAAGATGTACCCCGCTGCGTACGACAACGTCATCGCCGTCGGAGCTACTAACAATCACGACAACAAGGCTTACTTTTCAACCTACGGCGCCACTTGGGTGGATGTAGCGGCCCCCGGCGTCGCGGTCTTCTCGACCTTCCCGAACCACGAGTCCGCCTTGGCAGGGACAGGCAAGAAGCGGTCCCTGAATTACGACATCGGTGACGGCACATCGATGGCCGCGCCAATTGTCGCTGCCACCGTTGCCCTCACTTGGAGTGCCAACCCCAGCGCGGGCAATTCGCTGGTCCGCGCCAAGGTCGAGTCCAGTACCGACCCCGCTGGCACCAC
>Ga0307408_100000241_pt1 | contig 57327 bp, 36 predicted proteins | sample 322Cmetagenome_FD_202116 | JGI IMG/M metagenome (GOLD analysis project Ga0307408, IMG submission 202116) | Maize rhizosphere microbial communities from greenhouse at UC Davis, California, United States - 322HYB-C-3 | ecosystem: Host-associated > Plants > Roots > Rhizosphere > Soil | place... | reverse complement strand
CTTGATTTTTGCTTACTTTTTATCAAGAAAAAGTAAGACAGAAAATGGTAAGAGGCAGCTCATGAGTTATCAAAGGTGAAACTTCAATAAAAAGCCCCTACATAATTTTATGTCATGGTAAGGTCGAAGCGAGCATGCTTAAACCCAACAAGAGGAACAGTTCCAAGAGTTTTTAGCCACATAAATTAGGTTACTGCAAAGTAGCCTAAGGCTTCGAGGTCCTCAGCCAGACAAATTGCCTATAGCGATTATATAATGCGATGCCGAAATAAATCAGCATAACGAGGCTGGATAGAAAAAGACCTTTAAATCCCAAAACCCATTTTGACAGGTTTTACCTCCCCAAACTCCTAATTTACCCCTATATATTTGCCGCACTAGCGATTAATTTGTAAAATGCGGAATCTGCTTTTACGTTATATAAGTTAAAGCTCGACTCTGCTAAGTCACAAATTAATATTATTGCATAAAAAATCTGAATAGCGTCAAGCTTCAAGAAACGCACATGAAACCACTTTATAAATCAATGTTGCTGGCAACGGCACTCTTAACCAGTAATTTTATCACAGCGCAGGTAATAACGTCCGACAGTGTAGCCAGCCTCAAAAAATCTTTGGAGGATCATAAGCAGATATTTCAGGTTAATCATCCCGACTTTAAACTAAGCCCAAATACAGGAATCACCAGAAAACATTGGAAAGAAGCTGGGTTGTATTTGTTGAGCGGAGCCTTTAGCCACGTGCCCAATCTCGATGCTCCCATGAAATTTCCCAAGCAGCCCGGCAAAAGCTATCCCCGCGACGGAGAACCAAACGCCACAGAAAAAATGGAGGGACTGTGCCGCACAATGTTTATTGCAGGCCCTCTGCTCAAAGAAAATCCAAATCTGGTAATCAATAATATAAAAGTGGGCGATTACTATCGCAATCAACTGGCGCGATTGGTAAATCCCGAAAGTGATACCTACATAAAACCGAGAGCAAAAAACGGTGGCCCCAGTCAAATATTAGTTGAATTTGGAGGATTGTCAGTATCTCTTTTAGCTGCACCCGAAATTTTCTGGGACCCGCTTCCAAAAACGGTCAAAGACTCCCTTTCAAAAACAATGCTTAGTTACGGAGAAGGCCCAACCATAGATATGAACTGGCGGTTTTTCAATATCCTGATCATGAGCTTTTATAAAAGCCAGGGCTACCAGGTGAATGAAGCCTTGTTGACAAGCCTTATCGAGAAGTCGCTTGCCCAATACAGCGGTTACGGATGGTATAACGACAGCCCTTACTACGATTATTACAGCATGTGGGCTTTCCAGATGTACGGAGCCTTGTGGTCAGAGTTTTTTGGCAAGAAACATTACCCCATCTATGCCGCTAAGTTTGCCGCTAACTTTAAGGATCTCCAGTTAAACTACCCATATATGTTTTCCCGCAAAGGTGAGATGATTATGTGGGGCAGAAGTATCGCCTACCGCATGGGCGCAGCATCGCCATTCCCATTAATGGGTTTAGATACAGATCCAAGTATCAATTACGGCTGGATGCGGCGTATTGCTTCGGGCACCATGCTACAGTTTTTAGAGAATCCCGATTTTATAGAAGACAATGTGCCAACGCTGGGTTTCTATGGAGCATTTGAGCCAGCCGTACAAACCTATAGCTGCCGCGGAAGCGCATTTTGGCTGGGCAAGCTTTTCCTTGGCCTATACGTTCCTGAAAAAAGCCAGTTTTGGACAGCCACAGAAAATGAAGGTCCCTGGGTTAACGAACTGAAAAAGGGCGAAGTGTACAACAAATTTGCCCCGGGTTCTAACATTTTAATTACCAATTATCCGGGCATCGAATCCTCAGAAATTCGTGCATGGTGCCATAGCAAAACTGTAGGCGTTTACCAGGGGACAGAAAACTACACCCGGTTATCCTACAATACCGCTTTTCCATGGCAAGCCGATGGCAAAAACGGCGAAGTGTCCATGGACTACGTGTTCAAAAACAAAAAAGCCGAATGGGAAGCGCTAAGAATGTTCACCTTCAAAAAATATGAAAACGAAATTTACTACCGCGATGCTGTATTAGCTTCAGATGAACAGGTTAAATTGAACCTGGCAGAGTTACCTTTGCCCAATGGAATACTTCGTATCGACAAGAATATCAGCTCAGTGCCTGCAAACCTAAGGTTGGGGCACTATTCGCTGCCTGAAATTAACGGGCCAATAAAAAAGGAAATCCGTAAAGTAAAAGGCCACAAAGTCCATATCATTGATAATGGGGTTTATCAATTGGCTATGGTTAATTTGTCAGGCTTCGACGAAGTAGAAACACTAGAAACAACCGGTTTAAACCCTGTAAAAGATAAAAGTGCTGTAATCAACGTAGCCGATTCTTATTCTCCTAAAAGGCAAACGGTATATGCCACCCTGATGCTTTGGAAAAAATCCGGCGAGGCCTTTACGAATGAAGAACTGCTTCCTGTGAAGAAAGTGAAGCATCAGCCAAAGAAGAACAGTGTGGAAGTTCAGTTTACCGATGGCCAAAAGAAAATATTTCAATTTGAATCATTTAAGGGTTAATAAAAAGGCTGCCTCTGGTGAAATAGCTGGAGGCAGTTGTATTGGCATCTTTATCTCATATATCTTTCCAAATCTCATCTTATCTAAATTTTTACGCAAGCATTTCTAAAAAAGACTGACCTTTGGAGGGCATTATTTACCTTATTCAAACGTTTGTAAATAGCCACCAATGAAAGAATATCTTAAAATATTATTACTGATTTGCTGTTTCTCTGAAGCTATTGGCCAGAGTAAAATTGGGCTATCCGGAAAGCCTGATACCTCCTATACAACAGCATCAGCATATAAAAACACCCTTAAACAGTTTCCACACATTAAGATTGTAGGTGAGCAGCCTTCTAAAAAAGTAAAAGAAGCCCGAAATCTGGTATACTGTAGCATCGGCCAGAGGGATTTACATTTGGACGCTTTTATCCCTAAACGCAAAAAAGCGAAAACCCCGGCAGTTCTTATTATCCACGGTGGGGGCTGGCGAAGCGGAAACCGGACACAACATATCCCATTAGCACAAAAATTAGCCGCTGCAAGGTTCGCAAGTTTCACAGTCGAATACCGACTCTCTACAGAAGCGCTTTATCCAGCCGCGGTTTACGATGTGAAAGCTGCCTTAAGATGGCTGCGGGCAAATGCCGAAAAATTTAACATAGATACCGCGAAGATAGCCGTACTTGGTTTTTCTGCCGGCGGTGAGCTTGCTGCCTTTACAGGCGTTACAGCAAACAATCCCGCTTTCGAAGATAAAGTTTGTAATTCCGGCTATTCAACAAGCGTTCAGGCTGTAATTGATATTGATGGTACCTTATCCTTCGTACATCCCGAGTCAGGCGAGGGCAACGATAGCAAATCAATATCTGCCGCTACCTATTGGTTTGGCTATCCAAAAAAGGAAAACCCTGAGTTGTGGTCGCAGGCATCACCTTTGACCCATGTTCAAAATAACAAAGCTCCCTTTCTCTTTATCAATAGTTCCGTTGACAGAATGCACGCCGGCCGCGACGATTTTAACAAGGTTTTAAAAGAGAAGGACATTTATTATGAAGTGCATACGTTTGAAAACTCACCGCACTCTTTCTGCTTATTTGAGCCCTGGTTTGAACCAACAGTAAATTATACAGTAGCATTTTTGAACAAGATATTTAAATAGGAGCAAAGTTGTCAGTTAAGAATATCACAGAGCCAACAGATAGGCAAGTTTTTAAAGGTGAAATAGCAAGCTACTGGTTTGATGATGGTATTTTGGTGTCTTTATCTAACAACCGCCAGAGAACGGTGGCTAACATCACTTCAAATATTGCACTGATCAAAGAAATCACTAATAATACAAAGGTTCCTTTACTAGTGTACCTGAAGAATTCGCCAATTCCCGACAAAGAGACCAGGAAATTTTCCACCAAGCAGCTTCCTGATTTATATACAGCAATGGCGATGGTATCCAAACCCGGCCTGGCAAAGTTTATCATGAATATATTGTTTAAGCTAAAGCCGCCACCAATCCCAATGAAAAGTTTTACTGACGATAAAGAAGCCAAACAATGGTTAATGCAATACCGTTAAATACTTTCCACATAGGGAAACTTTTTTATAGAATAAGCTGTTTTTTCTATTCATAAATTATAAATGCCCGCTTTAACTAAAGTCCTGCTGATAGGTGCCACCGGTAAACTGGGGCAAAGTGTTTTAAAAGAAATTTTATTACAGCAGGAGAGGTATGAAGTTGGGCTACTGGTACGAAATCCGCAAAAGTTGCCAGTTGATACCAAAGCCAAAATATTTACCGCAGATGTCTTAAATAATAGCATCGACTCTGCAATTGCCTGGGCAGATGTTATTGTCAACTGCAGTGGAATTGTATCTTATGATAAGCGAGATAAAAGTAAAATTCGATCGGTTAATGTTGAGGGGGTTAAAAATATCGTAAAATTTTGTTTCAAATACGATAAGCCTCTTATCCATTCAAGTTCTGCGATAGCTTATGGCAGTTCTGAAAAGCCTTTTCTTTTTTTAGAAGATACGGTAATCAATAAGGATTTCAAAATTTATCGGGGAAGCTATGCCGAATCGAAGCATCTGGCCGACCAGATCATCATTGCTTCGGGCATTCATAGCATTATTCTGAGGCCTGGAACAATGGTATCCACCCTAAGTAAGCTATACAATTTTTATGCAAAGGGTTATATCGCAGATTTAAAAGGAGGTGCAAGTTTTGCCTTGATGGATGATGTTGCTAAAGCGTATATAGCCGCTATAGATTTAGTCCAAAGCCAAAAATCTGTGCACATATTTAACCTCGGAGGAAATAACCTTACATTCTCGGAAGTGTTCAGTTTTTTTAAGACAGGTACGAATAAAAAGCCTCATATGGTGAGCCGCCAAATTCTTAATGGCCTAAGTATAGTAAATGATTATTTACTGTATCCTTTGTTAAATAGGACAATCATTACCAGAGAGAATTACCTTACAGGAAACCGGTTTACTTATCTGGATTCATCAAAAGCAAAACAGCATCTCAACTATAAAATATCCTCGTTTGAACAATCTTTGCAAAATCTATTAGTTGAAGAAGGCGGCAACATTGCTTATGGCAGCGCCATTCATGCCTAAAACGTATTAAACAGAATATTTATCCATCATTTCCTGAGTGATTTTCATACCTCTGCCGGTTTTAATATCAATCAATACATAATCGAACCAGCCATCGCTGCAAATTTTACCAGTTTTAAGGCTCACAATTTCAAAAGAAACTCTGCTGCTTTTTTCATTCATGGTTAGTATTCCGGTGGTAACCTTAAAGCTCTCACCTAAAGTAAGGGGGCGTTTAAATTCAACATGCGCAGTTTTAACCACCCAGCCATATCCCAGCTCCATAAATTGCTCCATAGACATGCCGTAACAGGTTTCCATTTGATCATACCTAGCTGCAAGCACATAATCAAAATATTTACTGTTATGAACATGGTTAAACATATCTATATCATCCGGACGTACTTTTAATTCGGTAGTAAACCTGCTGTATGTTTTTTCCTGATTCATTTACTTATGTGCTTTAACGCTGCGAATATATATAAAACCTTATCTTAGAATATCAACTAATAAAAACAACTGCCTGTAGGTGTTGGGTTTTTAATATATAAAGCTTACCTTTGCAGCTCAATTAACAAAATTTTTAACAGCTTTAATATTATTCAAGTAATGTATTTAAGTACAGAGTACAAGGCAGAAATTTTTGCCAAACATGGTAAAGGCGCTACAGATACTGGTTCTGCAGAAGGTCAGGTAGCTTTATTTACAGCTCGTATTGCTCACTTAACCGGGCATTTGAAGAAAAACAAGAAAGATTTTTCAACTCAGTTAGCTCTTCAGAAATTAGTAGGTAAACGTCGTGCGTTGTTAGCTTATTTATATAAGAAAGACATCAACAGATACCGTGCTATCATCAAGGCTTTAGAGTTAAGAGATATTATCAAATAATTCTTCGCGAAAAAAAATTAAAAGCCATCTCTATTGGGGATGGCTTTTTTATTTTAATTTAGCCGCTAAATATCGTAAATTATATATATAGGTATGCTTCTTAAAAGAGGAAAAAGCGTACCACAATGAACAAAAAATGAGTTACAATGTAATCAAAAAATCTTTCGACCTGGGCGATGGCCGTATGGTTGAAATTGAAACCGGAAAGCTGGCAAAACAGGCTGACGGTTCTGTTGTAGTAAAATGTGGTGATACCATGTTACTTGCTACCGTAGTTTCTTCTAAAGAAGCTAAAGAAGGAGTTGATTTCCTTCCATTATCAGTAGATTATCAGGAAAAATATGCAGCAACGGGGCGTATCCCCGGAGGGTTCCTTCGTCGTGAGGCTCGTTTATCAGACTATGAAGTTTTAATTTCCCGTTTGGTTGACCGTGCTCTGCGTCCAATGTTTCCAGATGATTACCATGCTGATACACAAGTAATGGTTTCTTTAATTTCTGCAGATAAAAATATCATGCCGGATGCCATGGCAGGACTTGCTGCTTCCGCTGCTTTAGCTGTTTCTGATATTCCTTTTAATGGGCCAATTTCAGAAGTACGTGTGGCAAAGGTAGATGGCAAACTGATAATTAATCCACACCGTGACGAGCTGGAAAGAGCATCTTTAGAATTTATGGTTGCCGGTTCTGAGAATGATATCGTGATGGTAGAAGGTGAATCGCAGGAGATTTCTGAAGAAGAAATGGTTGAGGCGATTGAATTTGCACACCAGGCTATTAAGGTTCAGGTACAGGTTCAGAAGGAGTTAACCGAAGCAGTTGGTAAAACTGAAAAACGTCCTTACTCACATGAGCACAGCAATCCGGAGTTAAGAGAGCAGGTTTTTGCTGCTACTTACCAAAAAGTATACGACATTGCAAAGTCTGGTTCAGCTAAACATGAACGTTCTGATAAATTTAAAGAAATCCAGGACTTATTCATTGTTTCTTTAGGAGAGGAAGTAGATGATATTACTAAATCTCTTGCAAAGAAATACTTCCATGATGTTCAGTACGATGCGGTACGTAACCTTATTTTAGATGAAGGAATTCGTTTAGATGGCCGTGATGTACGTACTGTACGCCCAATTTGGAGTGAAGTTGGTTATCTTCCAGCTGCGCATGGATCTGCAGTATTTACTCGTGGTGAAACACAAGCATTAACAACTGTAACATTAGGTACTAAACTTGATGAGCAGATGATCGATGGCGCCTTCATCAATGGATACGAGAAGTTTATCTTGCATTATAATTTCCCTGGTTTCTCTACAGGTGAGGTTCGCCCTAACCGTGGTGCAGGCCGCCGCGAAATTGGCCATGGTAACCTTGCACAGCGTTCATTAAAAAAGGTTATGCCTTCTCTTGATGAAAATCCATATACAATACGTGTGGTTTCTGATATTTTGGAATCTAATGGTTCTTCGTCTATGGCTACCGTTTGTGCTGGCACACTAGCATTAATGGATGCGGGTGTTAAACTTAAAGCTCCGGTTTCTGGTATTGCAATGGGTTTAATTACAGATGAGAAAACAGGTAAATACGCAGTATTGTCTGATATTCTAGGAGATGAAGATCACTTAGGAGATATGGACTTTAAAGTAACTGGTACCGAAAATGGTATTGTTGCTTGTCAGATGGACCTTAAAATTAATGGTTTACGCTGGGAAGTTCTTAGTGCTGCATTAGAGCAGGCAAAAGAAGGCCGTCTTCATATCCTAAACGAAATGAAGAAAACCCTTGCTCAGCCAAATGTTGATCTTAAACCTCATGCTCCTCGTATCGAAGTTCTTAAAATTGACAAAGAATTTATCGGTGCAGTTATCGGGCCAGGTGGTAAAGTTATCCAGGAGATGCAACGCGAAACTGGTACTACTATCACTATCGAAGAAAAAGACAACCAAGGTATTGTGAGTATCTTTGCTCCGGATAAAAATGCTATCGATAAAGCGGTTGCTCGTATCAGAGGTATTGTTTCTAAGCCTGAAGTAGGAGAGATCTATGAAGGGAAAGTAAAATCAATTATGCCATTTGGTGCATTTGTTGAAATTCTTCCAGGTAAAGATGGCTTATTACACATTTCAGAAATCGACTGGAAACGCTATGAGTCCATGGACGGAATCTTCCAGATAGGTGATGAGGTACGTGTTAAATTGCTGGATGTGGATAAACAAGGTAAGCTTAAGTTATCTCGTAAAGCACTTTTACCAAGGCCTCCAAAGCCTGAAAATAAAGAAGAGAAGAAAACAGAAAGCCCAAAGGCGTCTGAATAAAAATGTAAAAGCCCCGAATAGGGGCTTTTTTATTGAATATCGGTTCCCCAAGAAGATAATTACCGGTGCTCTTTATCTTTCTTCTGTGTTTATTTTTTTTAGTTGAATGAATCTATTTTTACAGCATTTTATTTATGGCAAAACATTTAATTATAACGCTTGTTAATGATTATTCGAGGGGATAGCCATTGTAGGGCGCGAGAAAGCCTAAATAAAAGAATAAAAAAAAATCATTTGTTTTTTGAATTTTAAAATTTTTTGATAGTTTTACTACAGAAATAGTGAAATACATCGCTATTTGTTATTAATTTATTAACGAATAAAATTATACAATGCTACAGAAAACATACGTAAAAACTAAAGATCTTTGGAAGGTAAAGTTTATCTTAAAGTCAGACAACGCAGAAACAGTGGAATTACTAGGCCTAAATAGCGACTGGGAAAATTCAATCGCTTTAAGCAAAAAAAAGGATGGTACATTTTCAGCTGAAGTGACATTGCCTAAAAATACTGAGCACGAGTTTAAATACCGTGTTAACAAAACTGAGTGGCTGGAAGAGCCAGATGCCGATAAACAGAGTGTTAATGCTTTCGGTAGCGTTAACAGTGTTTTAGTGCTAAACTAAGTTATTAGAAAAAATTAATTCGCTTATGAGTTGCGTATGTGATTCTAAGCTTGTATTGTGAAAGAAACGCAAACCCTTGTTGTGATAATAAGGGTTTGTTTTTTAAAGCGCTGAATATATCCATAAATTCAGTCCATTATGTTAATGTCTCTTGCATTTACCCATCGAATATCGCCGCCAGGCAGAGCAGATTGAGGCTCTGGAGCGCGAAATAGAAGCTTTGTCGTCTACCCTTAATTGTTGCGAAAATGAGCTGCATGCTTTTGAGCATCAGATCAGGCTAGCCCTATCTTCACAAATTAACTACATCATAATTCTAACTGCCCGGTATAAGCAGCTTAAAGCTGAAAAGAAAGCTAAACGGCTGGAACAAAAAAAGAGGGGTAAGAACTACTCTGAACCAGTTGGTATTAAAAAGCTTAGTTCGGAAATTGATGAAGAAGAGGATGATTTTTTTACCGATAAACAGGAACTTAAGCGCTTATTTAAAGAAGCAGTGGTGCATGTACATCCCGACAAATTTGCTAATGCCGATGAACAAGAAGCCGCCAAGGCTAATGAATTGACTGCGCATTTAAACCACTTATATAAAAAAGGGGAGTTAATGAAAATGCGGGATTTCCATCGGCATATAGTTAGCGGCAATGCGATAGTGCAGGAACATAACATGATTCCTGATCCCCTTGCATTAATTGATTATCTGGAAAAACAACGAGATGCTTTGCTAGCTAAATTAAATGAGCTGAAGGCGAACGCCCTATATAAGGTGCTTATGAACAAAGAGGATGTGGGGCAGTTTATTGAGGATTTGCGTGTAGATTTTAATAGGCGTGTTCAGCAGCTGGAAAAACGCACCAGAAAATTTAAAGAATAATAATTTCAAGCCTGATAGGTAATTGCTCATACAGGAAAAGGATGATTAGGGATGCTGTCATTGGTTTCTATGCCGGATAGGAACGGCAGCTTTTTTGCGTGTGAGAGCCCAAATTTAGGGCAAAAAACTATAGTGGATAGCCGGACCGCCATTGTTAAATGCTGCAAAGATGACATCCAAAAAAAATATTAATCAGTTTTAATTTGATTTGGCAAATTCCATTATTGAATTGAGAAGTAGTGGTTACTGATGATTAAACACATAAACCTATAGATTACAAACAAGCCGTTCCTTTTTGCGGTTAATTGCTTTTATCTTTAGAGTAAATATTGAATATGGGAAGCTTTGCATTGATTACAGGAGCCAGTAAAGGAATAGGCAGGTCGATAGCTTTTTCGCTTGCTAAAAGGAATTATAATTTATTACTGGCAGCCAGGTCTGAACAAGCGCTAAAAGAATTGAAAGAGGAGCTGGGTAAGTACAATGTATGCGTGGAAGTTTTGGTAATTGACTTAGCGCTTCCAGGTGCTGCTTTGAAGATCAAAGAGTGGGTAGAAGAAAATTCCTTTGAGGTATCGGTGTTGGTTAACAATGCAGGTTATGGCTTATGGGGCAATTTTGACGAACTCGATTTGAGTAAGCAAATGGATATGATTCAGTTGAATATTACTACCCTGCTTGAACTAAGCCACTATATACTCCCTATTTTAAAAAGGCAAAAGAGAGCCTATATTCTTAATGTATCGAGTACGGCGGCCTATCAGGCTGTTCCAACAATGGCATTGTATTCGGCTTCTAAGTCTTTTGTATTGTCATTTACCAGGGCATTGCGTTTTGAGTTAAGGCATTCCCCGGTTTCGGTCACGTGCATTTGCCCGGGGCCTGTGGACACTGGTTTTGCCGAGCGGGCGGGCTTGGATGCTTTAAGTAAAATGGCGCAGACATTTAATATGAAGCCGGACGATGTAGCGGAGATCGCTGTTAAGGGCTTACTGAACGGGGAATCGGAAATCATTCCAGGCTTCACCAACTTTATTTCAGCATTTGCCACACGATTATTACCTAAAGCGGTAATTGAGCGGGCAGCTGCTGCAATTTACAAGCTTCAATAGCTGGCCGGACTTCTGTGCGGCCAGGTAGGAGAAATTAGATTCTGTAACGCAGGGCGATTGCCCGTCCAATTGCTTTAAGCAGTTCGGGGCTGTTTTCAACGTTGGGATTGCTTTCCTGCCAGATGTTTTTTTCGTTTAGCAATAGATGGATTTCTTTTCCTTCAAGAGTGATAGAAATTTCGCGTGTATCTTTAGTTATGCCTTTGGTAAGTACGTGAAACACAAAGTCATGGTCATTAAAAGTTATTCGTAGAGGTAGGCTCATAGTAACAAAAATATCTTCCTTAAACGCATTTAACATGAAATCATTGTTAAGTGTTGTAAACTTTATGAAAGGCAGAAGATCAAAGCTTTGCGACACTGAGGAGTCTCTACCGATCCCTGTGGGTACACCAATATTGAGTTTGGAAGCCTGTCTAGTGTGCAATGAAGCGTCTTTTTTATTTTTTTTCAAAAAAATGAAATTTCTTATGGTCCCTGTTTTCAGTTTCTCCGTTCTACTTATAAATGGGGTCAAAGAAGGCTACAGCCTTACCCATTTCATAGTTTAGAAATACAATTAGCGGGAAGAACTAAAAGAGTAGCTATATTAAATAAATAACATCGCCATAAAAAGATTGCACTACTTCCAAATGTATCGGTAAGGTGGAATTGCTTATGCATTGGGGTAGTGCATTAATTTAATTATTGGAGGGAGCCTTAAAAGTCAACAAAACTCACCGTGCTGAGTTGGCTTTTGAGGTTCCTTCTTTGCTTTATAAACAACCAATTAAACTGCTCGGTAGGGGAAATTACCGACAAACCTACATCCTGACATATCGCCGGCCGCATTATCAGCAATGATTGTTATGGAGGATTCAATTCCAAAAATCAAACGAGTGCTCAAATAAAAAGAACAAAAACAGAAATACTCCATTGTTCTATTGTATCAGGACGCTTAAGTAAACACATACAAATACGCCAGGGAGTGGGCGCCCGCTATCCTGAAGAATTGGAAAACAACTGAACCATAAAAATATAAGAGTAATGGAAACTTTAGAAAATCAAAACAGCATTTTCCCAAAAGGTGAAAAAGCTCCGGCGGATTATTTTACAGGAACAGCATGGGTGAAGATGTTGGTTCCGCAGGACGAAACAGAGAGTTTTTCGGTTGGCAATGTGGTATTTGAGCCGGGTTGCAGAAACAACTGGCATACTCATCCAGCAGGGCAGATTTTACTTGTTACCGATGGCAAAGGCTATTACCAGGAAAAAGGCGAACATGTAAGGTTGCTTGCAAAAGGCGACGTAGTGGTGGTCCCCTCACTTGTTGAGCACTGGCATGGTGCAGCTCATGATAGTAGTTTAACTCATATTGCTATTACTAATACTACAGAAGGGCCAGTTGAATGGCTTGCTCCGGTAACCGATGAAGAGTATAATGCTGTTCAGTCTGAAAGCCCCGTGCATCACTAAGGGTTACAAATTCTTTCAGTGACTTCCATCCATAATCGCTAAAAACGAAAAGGGCTTTGTCCCAAACAGGCAAAGCCCTTTTCTAAATTTTTTTACCAGATTATTTCTCTTCAATTATTTTTACGCCCCAAGGCTCTATTTTAAAGCTTTCGTTGCTTTTTATTGGAGAGTTTGAAAGCAGCTCTTTTCCATCCTTTTTCAGATAGGTAATTGACGCAGAATCCGCAGAATAGTTAAAATAATAATGAACCTGTTTGCCATTCTGGTTTACTCCCGATTTACTGATTAAAGGGAACACCAAGGGGCTATCCTTTATAATCTTCGCTTTACCAGCGGCATCATCCATGATTTTATCCACCAGATTTTGTGATGGCAAAAAGCCAATATAGGTGGCCAATCCCTTGCCATAATTATTTTCCGTTATGGCAGCATATTTTCCCCATGCCGGATGGTCATAGTAGGATAGTACTTTAGCCGTTGTTGGTGTGATAAGTTCCATCCACTGTCTTACCGTATTATCCTCTTTACTTACTTTAAAAACATTATCCCTCAGCCCCACATTTCTTGGGTTTGTAAACTGGCTGTAGGTAATTCCGCAAGCTTCGCCTATAATTCCCGGTTGTTGGGAGTGGCGTACTTTAACGTTTTCATCCGAAAATCCGCTACGCAAGGTGTAAATAATATGCCCTCCATTTTTTACATAGGCATTTAGTCTTTTTAGCAAACTATCCGGAGCCGCATATAATGGAGGAACAACTATCAACTTATATTTTTCAAGGTTTTTACTACTCGGGTCTATCAAGTCTGTGCCTACATTCATTTTGTAAAAGGCATCATAAAACGACCTTAATATGTCGTTATATCTCATTCCCTGGTTAAAATGCCCAAAGGCGGTGAGCGCTTCATTACTGAAAAGAATGGCTACATCGTTGGTTTTTTTAAGGTTAACCAGTTTAGGGCTTAAGCGCTCAAAATCTTTTCCAATAGTTTTAGCTTCTTCGTATGTTGGATTTGGTTCGAAATCATGGCTTAACAGTCCTTTCCAATAGGTTTCGGCAGAGTTATGTATAGAATGCCAGTGCCAGTACGAAACCATATTGGCGCCAGAGGCCAGGTGGCTGAACGCTTGTAAACGTAACTGACCCGGATAAGGCACCCATGATGGAAAGCCTTGCGCTTCGGTTTCTAAAACCAAATAGTTTTTTCCGCCTTTCATGCCCCGTGTAACATCTCCTCCGAAAGAGATCTCAGCACCGGTAAGCTGGTCCTGTGATGGGTGATAAATGTCAATCCCGGCAACATCCAGCGAAGCTGCGGCGGCAAAATGGTCTACCTCTGTTTGTATCCCAAAAGAATAACCTTTCCAATCCAGGTCAAAGTTCTGAGTGGTGAACTGCTCGGGGCGCTTATATTCATTTACTATAGCACTTTGCCAGGCCAGGTAATCAGTTACCAGCTTTCGTTGGAATTTGGCAAATTCCGAAGCCATGCTGGCATTTATAGTGCCATTTGTAGAAGGGAAATCTTCCCATGTATTGATCCTGTTGCTCCAATAGTCAAGGCCCCAGGCCTTATTAAGCGCGTCAAGGGTTTTAAATTTTTTCTTGCAATATTCTACAAACTGCTTTTGCACATTCGGCCCTGCTGTATTATAGGCTTTCGTTTCATTGTCAAGCTGATATCCAATTATGGCAGGGTGTGCTTTTACATGCCCCATAAGCTTACGTATAACTCGTTCTGCTGCTTTGAGGAAATGTTCGTTGGTGATATCCATATTTTGCCTTGGCCCATATTTCACCTGGCCATGAGGCGTAGTAACCAATACATCAGGATGTTTTAAAGCCAGCCAGGTAGGTATGGCATAGGTTGGAGTTCCAATGATTACCTGTATGCCTGCTTTATGCATAGCATTTAACACCCTATCGATATGGTGAAAGTCAAATACACCTTCTTGCGTTTCCAGGGTGCTCCAGGTTGATTCGGCAATCCTTACCACGTTAATTCCGGCGGCTTTCATCATGGCAATATCCTTGTCGAGCCGCTCCACAGGCATATATTCATCGTAATAAGCTACACCATACAAAAGTTTTTTTTGCTGATAGTTTTGTCCCTGTGATAGGAAGGGTAATGATAGAATTAGTGATAATGTAAAAAAGAATTGTCTCATTTAAATTGGTTAATGGTTTTGCAAAGTAAATGTGGGTTACTTTGTTGTGTGTTTATAAGTGTAAAAATAACACTTTTTTTAAAACCGTCAGCTAGAGCAGACGGCAATAAATATCTTAGTTAAGTGGTTGGTGGGACACCAATCACGGCAAACACCCGGTGTTGGTGTCCTCACCAACACCTAGAAATCCTTAACTAAATAACATTGAGCTAAAGCAGACGGCAATAAATTTCCTATAAGAACTATCTTACAGCTTTTCGTTACATTAGCTTTTTTATGAAATCCTATTTACCCGCGCTCCAAATAAAGAGATTGATATTCCTGTGTGCTTTGCTGACTGCATGTACCGACGAAAGAGCCCCAATGGATGCCTGGGAATCACAAGTTGCTAAATCTTTAAAGGCGGATTACGTAGAGTTTTTTCATCAAAGTACTTCATCCTCTACTGATGGAATTCCGGATGTATCAGAGAGCTTTATAGAATTGGATATTTATAATTCTGGAGCTATTAATGATATTAGTTTTGAACGGCTTTTTTCGGCGAAGCGTGATGAAATCAAAAAAATGATGCTAAATGTCCCTACATTAAAAGATTATCCACGCTTCAGGGAAGTGAAAATTAAGTTTATTGATATTCGCGGTGCCTGGATCTTTAAGTCACAGAAAGTGAACTTTTTTACTTATAGCGTGAATCCTGATTAGTTTTTTTGTTTTTACTAAACAAGCCTGAATGGATACTGCCGGATGTTGTACCGCAGGAACAGGCTTTAGGTGCTTTTTCGGGCTCCCTCGAAGCCCTGAGCTACATACCTTGAAAATTCTGTTTTTATTAAAAGGGCGATTCATGAATCGCCCCTACACATTGTCACTTCCCAAGCTAAATGTTTCTATTATTATGATTCAATGTGATGAATGGAACACATGTAGGGGCGATTCATGAATCGCCCGTTGGATATTAGCTAACCAATGGTATGGCGGTAGATTCAAACATGCCTTCATCACGCATAGGCCTTGGTTATCAACAGATGATTCTTAATTTTACATGTAGGGGATTTTGGCTCAACAGTTTTGCCGAGATGGTGAACATTAAGCACATAGCAGAAAAAAGATTAAGTTTCTATCAATAATGACATTAAGAATTCTAAGCTTATTATACATACTCATTTACCCTTTACTTGCAAATGCGCAAAAGCCTGTTGAAATTAATGATTCAGTAGACCAGCATATTTTTGTATTTAACGAAATCGAACAACTTGAGGATCCCACTGGAAAGCTAACTTTTCAGGATGTTTTAGAAAGTCGTTATAACGCAAAGTTTAAGCCCAGCGTAAAAAGCACTCCTCAAAACGCTCATCAAAATTCCGTTTATTGGTATAGAATAACAGTTAGTCCTTCAGCAGGGCTTAAAAAAAGATTTTTACTGGAGTTTTTTGATCAAACTATTGATGAAATTGATGCATTTATCCCAACTGAAAAAGGAAAATATAAACTAATAAAGTTAGGGGACCAGCAAAAATTTGAGAATCGTGGTATTAAGCATAAAAACTTTGAAATAGAACTAGATAATCTGCCCAACAGAGAAAGTACTTTTTATTTTAAAATCCGGTCGAGATCTATAGCAGATGTCATTATTGTTCTTAGGTCGGTAAACTGGTTCATACAATATGCTTTAAACGAATATCTTGGTTTCGGGATTTTTTATGGCATGATCCTGATATTCAGCTTCTATAATTTGATCATGTACGTGTATGTGCAACAGAAGCAATATTTATATTATGTAATCTATATCCTTTCAGTTGGTTTGTACGAAACCTGTATTGACGGTATCGCCTATCAGTATTTGTGGCCCAATAGTCCTGCCTGGAATCAGCATGCCCACGCCGTTGTAGTTTGTTGTATGAGTGTTTTTGCACTCCTTTTTACTCAAAAATTACTTCATGTAAAAACAAAAGCTCCTGTACTTAATAAGCTAATAAATCTGCTTATCGTATTACGGATAGTAACCTTTTTCTTTTTTTACTTCTTCAATCAGGAGCTTTTTGAGTACCGGTTTATTGAAGTAATTCCTTTAACGCTTGCCTTTTACACAGGTATTTATATATATAGGAAGGGATACAAACCGGCAAGGTTCTTTGTATTAGGTTATAGTTTTTTGTTTGTAGGCTTTGTGCTCAAGTTTTTGATTATGCTTGGGCTTGACTGGCTTAATTTTAGTGTATTAAGTTACTATAGTCTCAGCTTATGCTTTATTGTTGAGATGTCCTTTTTTTCATTTGCCGTTGGCGACCAGGTGCATCTTCTAAAAAAGAAGAAGGAAAAAGCACAACGGGCTACCATTCGCCAGATGCAGGCTAACGAAAAATTAAAGGATTCTATCAACAAAGAGCTGGAAATTAAGGTGCAGGAGCGCACCAAAGAAGTGTTTGAAAAATCAGCAATTATTGAGGAACAAAATATTCAGCTTCAGGAAACGAATAAACTGCTAAAATCTCAGGCAGAAGAAATTTCGAGGATGAATGCCCTTCTCGAAAAGGATAATCAGGTACTTAAAGTTGATATAGAAAAGGTTACCCGAGCCAGAATTATGTCAACAGATGTAGACTTCACCGAGTTCAGCAAGATCTATCCCGACAAAGAAAGCTGTTTCAAATTTTTGGCAGACTTAAAATGGAGTAAAGGGTACATCTGTAAGAAGTGCAGCAATACTCAACATACCCTTGGCCATTCCCCGTACAGCAGGCGATGCTCAAAATGTGATTATGAAGAATCGGTAATGATGAATACCATTTTTCAAAATACGCGGGTGCCGATCAATAAATCCTTTTATATGATCTTTCTTATTTACACCAGTAAAGGGAAAATCTCATCGCATAAACTGTCAGAAATTTTGGAAATACGCCAAAATACCTGCTGGACTTACAGCAGTAAAATAAAAAAACTGATGGAAGAACGTAAAAAAGAGCTTAGAAATGCGGGCGAAATGGGATGGAGCAAGCTTGTTCTTGAAGAAAATTAAATTTTTTTAAAAAAAATCTTTCGGTGTTATATCGTATCGCTAATAATAATGGCCAGTCTTTCCTGAATCAAATACCACTTGATAATCAATAGTAAACCTTAAAAGTACTTCTGGTTCTAAAGCGTATCAAAATAATTGTATACTGCTATGTTTCAGTGTGTTATGTATCTTGACCTATTGATTTTATGCTTTCTGTTGCTTTAACTTTACAAAACCAATTGGTACCAATTATGATCACAAACGGGTTTCCTGTTTGAATTTTTTACTAATCAAATCATTATGAAAGGGAAGATTAAAGTTTTTCTAAGTCTTGTATTAGCCTTATACAGTCACACGATTGTTATGGCACAAGAAATTAAAGTGACAGGAACGGTTAAAGAAAAAACCGGAGCTCCTCTGCCAGGAGTGTCTATTGTATTGGAAGGAACCAAGCGTGCTAGCTCCACTGATGCAAATGGGAGATTCTCAATAAATGCTACAAAAGGCTCTGTGTTAATTTTTAACATGGTAGGCTTTAAAGCTCAAAAAATAAACGTTAATGATAGCCCGATAAATATTACCCTGGTAGATGACGTAAAAGAACTTGCCGAAGTGGTGGTGGTTGGATATGGTAGTCAACGAAAAGGTAATATTACCGGGTCAGTTGCTGTAATATCAGATAAGGCACTAGAATCAAGGCCCAATACACAATTCGGAAATCTTATTCAAGGCAAAACAGCAGGCGTTCAGGTGCTTAGTTCATCAGGAAAGCCTTCTGAGGGTTTTAGCATCAGGATTAGGGGTACAAGTTCTATTAATACCTCGAGCGAGCCTTTGTATGTAGTAGATGGGGTTCCGGTTAGTGATACACGTAGTTTAAACCCTGCCGATTTTGAAAGTATTTCTGTTTTAAAAGATGCGTCTTCGGCAGCTATTTATGGTGCTCAGGGAGCAAACGGGGTGGTATTAATCACCACTAAAAAAGGTAAGGCAGGAAAAACAAAAGTGGATTTCAATTCATACTTCGGTAGTTCGAGTGTTTGGAAAAAGCTGGATGTGCTAAATTCAGCTCAATATCAGGCATTAATGACAGAGATTGGCCAGAATACGGATTGGAGTTTATATACAGCGAATACTAACTGGCAGGACAAAGTTTTCCAAAACGGACGTTCTCAGAACTATCAGCTTTCAATGTCTGGCGCTAACGACAAAACCACTTATTATGTTTCTGGCGGATGGATGCAACAGGTTGGGGCGGTTAGAAGTTCTGAAATGGACCGCGCTAACTTCAAGGTAAACCTTGAGCAAAAGGTAAATAACTGGGCTAAAGTAGGTACCAACTTAGCCTATACTCGCTATCATGATGTTAGTTTAAATGATAATCAGGCTGTAAATCAAGGAGGGGTAATTCTTGGAGTTCTTTCAACTCCTCCTATTATCGATGTGTACAATGCTGATGGAACCTTCACGCGAAACCCATTGCAAGATTGGGAGAATCCTATTGCCACTACAGATGGAGTAGACAGGGGATATAAAAATCAACGTTTACTGGGAAACATCTTCTCTGAAATTAATTTCATTCCGGAACTCAAATTAAGAACCAATGTTGGAATCGATTTCGGCAATGCCGCAACTAACAGCTTCCAGGACCCAGTTCGGACAGGATGGGGAAGAGCTAATGGAGGTATTGGAATATACAATACCAACTTATCAAACTATTGGATTGTCGAAAACACGTTATCTTATGCAAAAACAATACAAAAACATAATTTCAGTGCTTTGGGAGCAGTCGTTTTTCAAAAGAACAACTGGGAAAGCAGCGGTATCGAAAGAAGAAAGTTTACCGGATCTGCAGTTGTAACGCCTAATGGTGGCTCAGTAGTGCAAATAGCCAGTACAGACAAGTCCGCAAAGGCCAACCAATCCTTTTTAAGCCGCGTAACCTACGATTATGACGGTAAATATTTGCTGACAGCTAATTTCAGGGCAGATAACTCTTCAAATTTCGGCCCGGGACACAGGTGGGGTTATTTCCCTTCGTTTTCTACAGGATGGAGAGTATCCAGAGAAAAATTCTTCCAAGCAGATTTTGTTAATGATTTAAAGTTAAGGGCAGGCTGGGGAATCGTAGGAAATGATCAGATTCGAAACTATGCCTATTTAGCCCGGGTTGGTGTAACAGCAAGTTATCCTGTCGGACCGACCATTCTTCCAGGAACTTACCCTTCAAGTATCGGCAATTCTGACTTAAAATGGGAAGAAACTCAGCAAACTAATCTGGCAGTGGATCTAAGTATCTTACGGTCAAGGGTTAATTTTACTGCGGAAGTTTACAAAAAGAAAACTACCGACCTTTTATTAGAATTGCCTATCCCGTATTCTACAGGCTTTGGCTCTGGTATTCAGAACATCGGTTCGGTACAAAATAAAGGATTAGAATTTTTATTAAACACTAAAAACTTTGTAAATAAATTTCAATGGGAAACAGACTTCAACATGTCCTTTAACAGGAATAAAGTGTTAAATATTGTCGGGCAGGAAATTAGTGGTGGTGGTGTTTCGGGAAGGGGAGATGTTGCATTAAACAGGGAGGGCTATCCTTTAGGAATGTTCTATGGCTATGTAGCCGATATTGTTGACCCCGTTACCGGAAACCTTTTTTACCTTGATGCAAAAGGTAATAGCACCTTTAGCCCTAATCCTGATACAGACCGTGTATTTATAGGAAATCCTAACCCTGACTTTATTTACGGCCTTACAAATACCTTCTCCTTTAAAAACTTTGGCTTATCCGTCTTCTTGCAAGGTACTCAGGGAAACGATGTGTTTAATGCTACCCGTATAGAAACTGAAGCAATGGAAGGGCCTAAAAACCAATCTGCCGCTGTGCTTAGAAGATGGGCTAAATCTGGCGATATAACCGATATTCCACGCTCAGGTAATTCAAGCAATTCGAGAATTTCTACACGCTTTGTGGAAGACGGCTCCTTTTTAAGGGTAAAAACAGCAACCTTAAGTTACAATTTGCCTAAGTCAGTACTAAGTAAGGCGAAGATTTCCAATGCCAGGGTGTATCTAACCGGAGAAAACTTATTCACTATAACAGGTTATTCAGGTTTCGATCCGGAAGTAAATTTTGCAGGTAGTTCAAATACTGTTCAGGGGATTGACTATGGCACGTATCCTCAAACCCGCAACTTGATTTTTGGCTTAAGTGTTTCATTTTAACAAGCAATCCCATGAAAATTAAAAATATAACCCCATATTTTTTCGCAGCTTCGGTTCTGTTCGGCATGTCCTCATGCGAAAAGTTTACCGACTTAAAACCTGTTTCTGAAGCTACGGCAGCAAATGCCTATAATACCGCACAGGATGCAGAGGGAGCACTCATCGGCGCCTATGAGTCTTTCCGCTCCCAGGAATATTATATCTGGGATAATATTGTCATGAGCGATGTCATTTCGGATAATTATTATGCGGGCGGAGATGACGTTAATATTATCGCCATTGATAAATTAAACCTTTCGGCAGATAACCCGAGGTTTTTAAATGCCTGGAAATCCTTGTATAACGCCATATTGAAAGCAAATATGGTATTAGATAAAGTGCCAAATATTGAAGATCCGAAATTAAACCTGGGCAACCGAAAAGCTCAGATTTTAGGTGAAGCAGCATTTTTGCGGGCATATCACTACTATCAATTGGTAAGCTTATTTGGCGGAGTTCCTATTATAACATCGGCTGTAACGTCAACCGAAACCAGCGCAACTAATATTCCACGGTCAAGCGAAGAAGAAGTTTATGCCCAGATAATCAGAGACCTGGAATTTGCCCTTGATAATAGGTTGCCAGATAAATACGATGGGGAGCTGTATATAAGCAAAGCAAGGGCAACCAAAGGCGCGGCTTATGCACTGCTCGCAAAAGCGTATGCGCAAAAACCGGTAAAAGATTATACTAAGGTGTTACAATATTGTAATGCAGTAATCAACAGTCCTGCAGGCTACAAACTCCTTACAAACTATGATTTCCTTTTTGACGGCAATCATTACAATAATGAGGAATCCATTTTAGAGGCACAATTTACCGGTGCTACAGGTGGAAATGGAAATTACGGCTCATCTTTATTGTTACCTCCATCTATTACTATAGACACCTGGAGAAAGTTTGTAACGCCTTCGCATAGCCTCGTAAATGCATTTGATGCCGCCGGCGATAATGTTCGTAAAAATGCCTCGATCAAATTTGAATCTGCACCCTGGGTTGACGAATACTGGGACAATAAAATTAATTCCGTAATACCGTTTGCCTATAAATGGAGAAACAAATCCGGCTGGGATAATAGTACCAGCAAGCAATACATGTTAAGGCTGGCGGATATTATCCTTTTAAAAGCAGAGGCTATGAACGAGCTTAACCAGCCTGTAGACGATGTTAAAAATGTGCTTTTACAAGTAAGGCAAAGGGTAGGGTTAGGAAACGTTTCAGCCACTAACCAGGCAGGATTAAGAACCGCTATTTTAAATGAAAGAAGGTTAGAATTAGCTCAGGAGGGGCAACGTTGGAATGACTTGAAACGCTATGGCCTTGCCGTAGAAACTATGAATAATTTAAATGAGATAGATCTCAGAACTAATACAAAGACGAATTACAACGCCACAGCATCCAAACTATTGCTACCTATTCCTCAGCAAGAGTTAAACAGAAACAGCAAATTAGTTCAAAACCCTTAGTTCATAATTAAATACCATTAAGATGAAACGAATTATATCAAATATATTAAGCGTCTTCCTGATAGTGAGCTGTATGAGTTGCCAGAAGGATGAGGAAACACCTGCAGCAACAGCCGATTTCTCCTATAGTGCCAGTAATTTGTCTGTTGCATTTGCTAACCAATCCACAAATTCACGCTACTTCTCCTGGAATTTTGGAGATGATACAGAGGCATCAACAGCTATGTCACCAACTCATTCTTATGAAGAGGAGGGAACCTATAATGTAAGCTTAACAACCATTGGCAGAGATGGAACTACACAAACAAAAACTCAGGCAGTAACTGTTACAGCTCCTCTAAACCTCGTTAACGGTGGAAAAATGAATACTTCAGATGCTTCAGCCTGGACCAATATTACCTATTCTTCCGGCGTAACCTTTGCCATAGAAAACGGAAAAATGCTTGCTAAAGGCGGCGGATGGGGACATGCAGGAATTTACCAGAAGCTTAGTGTTGTGGCAGGTAAAACCTATGTTTTGGATATGACTATTTCTGGCGGCGGAGCTGAAGATACCTGGTTTGAAGTATATGTTGGCCAGTCTGCCCCCGGAACTTCAGATTATACCGACGGCGGCAAAAGGCTTGCATTCAGTACCTGGTGCTACGGAAATAACAAACCGTTTGAAGGCCTTTTCTCATTGCAGAATATCTCTTGCGATGCAAAAGGGAAGAATATTATCAGCTTTGCACAAAGTGGTGATGTTTACCTGGTTATTAGAGGCGGCGGTAGCAATTTAGGTTCAAGCGGAATATCAATTGATAATATTACACTTACGGAGAAACAGTAGTTTTTTGATATAGTGATGTGATAAGGGTATTAACTTAAGTGGTTGGTGAGGACACCAACCACGGCAAAAGAGAGATGAGGGTTGCGCTGTACACAGGCTAGCCCGCGTTGTCATCTCAAGTAAAGAGCTTTTTTACAAAAAGCAAAATATAGAGATGACATCTGGCGCATACCGGCTAGCCCGCTTTGTCATTCCGACGATAGGAGGAATCCTAAAACGCTTTGTTATGCGTATTGCCTAAGATCTCTCCTATCGTCGAGATGACAAAGCGGCTCTAGGCACGTCCTCATTATAATATTAAACATAGCCTTTTTAAAAAATGAACTTATGAGCAAGAGCGGAAGAATCCAGTGGATGCTATTTATATTACTAATACCAATTGCATTAGGTTGTAAATCAAAGGAAGAAAACACTCCCATAAAAACGCCGGAGGTAGTAAACAAAACCAAGTCGGATGTTGAACTGTGGTTAACAAATAAGGACAAAACAGCGCTATTTAAAAAGCAAAATCTGATCCTGTCATTCTCGAAAAGTTCAAATTCAAATCCAACGATAGAAATAGATACTACGCAATCCTATCAAAGTATTGATGGTTTTGGATTTTCCTTAACGGGAGGGAGTGCAACGCTTCTTAATGCCTTAGGGGCAACTTATCAGGATACTACTTTAAAAGAACTTTTTGGAACCAATGGAAATGGAATTGGCATCAGTTACTTAAGGATCAGTATTGGGGCTTCAGATCTCAGTGATGCGCCATTTACTTATGATGACGTGCCCGCAGGGCAAACAGATGCTAATCTTCAGAACTTCAGTATTAACAGGGAGAAAACTGATTTAATACCTATTCTGAAAAAGATTATAGCTATTAACCCTTCTATTAAAATAATGGGCTCTCCCTGGTCTGCTCCAATCTGGATGAAAACCAATACGAGCTTTATAGGGGGATCACTTAAACCTGAATACTACAATGCTTATGCTCAGTATTTCGTGAAATACATTAAGGCGATGAAGGCTGAAGGCATTACCATTGATGCAATTACAGTTCAAAATGAACCCCTGCATGATGGAAATAATCCAAGTATGTACATGGCAGCAGATCAGCAAGCTATCTTCATAAAAAATTACTTAGGGCCAGCTTTCCAGTCTGAAAATATAAGTACCAAAATAATTTGCTATGATCATAATGCTGACCGGCCGGATTATCCTTTAAGCATTTTAAATGATGCTGATGCAAGAAAGTTTGTAGACGGTTCAGCATTTCATTTATATGGCGGCGATATTAGCGCACTTTCCCAGGTGCATAATGCTTATCCGAATAAAAACATCTATTTCACCGAACAATGGGTAAGGGCTCCCGGAAGTTTTACAAGTGATCTGCAATGGCATGTCGAAAACCTGATCATTGGTGCAACCAAAAACTGGAGCCGCAATGTACTTGAATGGAATTTAGCTGCGGATCTTAATAATGGGCCTCACACAGTAGGTGGCTGCACAGAGTGCCTTCCTGCGGTTACCATTGCAGGTTCGAGCCTCTCAAGAAACGTTGCTTATTACATTATTGCCCATGCGTCGAAATTCGTCAGGCCAGGTTCAGTAAGGATCGCTTCAAGTTCAGCTTCGGGTCTCCCTAACATTGCATTTAAAACACCCGAAGGGAAGAAAGTGCTGATTGTTTTGAATAATGCAACTGAAACGAAAGCTTTTAACATTAAACACAATGATAAAATCGTGACCTGCTTCCTAAACAGTGGTTCGGTAGGGACGTTTGTCTGGTAATTGTTGGAGGGTAGGGGTGAGATAGATTTAGGTGATAATAGGTACGGGCGGCACACTCGCATCCAATGTCGTTAAGTTAAGCGGTTGGTGGAGACACCAACCGCGACGAACTCCGGTGCTGGTATCCTCACAGCACCTTTGAAATCCTTAACTTAATGACATTGCACTCGCACCAGTAACGGTAGTTTTTCTTGTAATGTCTTGAAATAGAGCTGTAAAAAGGCTAAAGCACTTTGTGCGGGTTAGCCTTTTCTCTCCCTCCGGGAAAACCGACTGAAAGGAGAGCTCATTGAGACAGTTGAAAAACAAATAAACTGATCAGTAGATGCCTGAGAGGGTAACGCGCTTTACAGGATTTTTCTTAGATAACCAATTCTTAAACAGATAGATAATCAATAACAAATAATTCTTAAAAACATACATCATGAAGAAAAGTATTTTAACAGTGCTCCTTTCTACATCAGCTATGCTTGTGTTTGCTCAAAACAAAGAAAAAAGTAAATATAAGCTTGATAATAAGGAGGTTGTAGTTTATGTTACAGCGGATAATTCAAATTTTCGCTTATCCCCATCAGGCTCTTTACAATTTAAGGAGCTAGCACAGCCACAGGAAGGGGACCTGACGATTTTTGTAAATCCGGAGAGTTCGTTTCAAACCATTAAGGGTATCGGTGGAGCTTTAACTGATGCAGCCGCCGAAACATTTTCTAAGCTACCTGCAAACACTCAAAAGGAATTTTTGAAGGCGTATTATGACAAGGAAAATGGCATTGGCTATTCTTTAGCCCGAACAAACATAAACAGTTGTGATTTTTCGAGTGATACCTACACTTACGTGGCAGATAATGATACTCAATTGAAAACATTTAACCTCAATCACGACAAGAAATTTAAGATTCCATTTATCAAAGAAGCTATACAAGCAACGGGTGGCAATTTACCTCTTTTGGTTAGTCCCTGGAGCCCGCCGGCATGGATGAAAGACAACAACAATATGTTAAAAGGCGGTAAGTTAAAGCCGGAATTTCATCAAAGTTGGGCTAATTATTTTGTGAAATTTATTAAAGGTTACGAAAGTTTGGGTATACCAGTTTGGGGATTAACCGTTCAAAATGAGCCGATGGCTACCCAGAAATGGGAATCCTGCATATACACGGCAGAAGAAGAACGTGATTTCATCAAAAATAACTTAGGCCCCACGTTACAGAAAAATGGATTAGCTGGAAAACGGTTAATTGCCTGGGACCATAATCGTGATTTGATGTACCAACGAGCCAACACGATATTATCTGATCCGACAGCGGCGAAATACGTGTGGGGTATTGGCTACCACTGGTATGAAACCTGGACCGGTGCAGGAATGAATTTCCAGAATCTGAAGTTAGTTGCAGAAGCTTTTCCAAATAAAAATCTGGTATTTACAGAGGGTTGTATTGAGAAGTTTGACTTGAATAGAATTAACGATTGGAAGCTGGGAGAATTTTATGGGAAATCACTAGTGAACGACTTTAATAGCGGTACTGTAGCCTGGCTTGATTGGAATATTCTTTTGGATGACAAGGGAGGCCCAAACCATGTTGGTAATTTTTGTTTTTCCCCCATCCATGCGGACCTGCAAACCGGCAAATTGCTTTATACCAATATATATCACTACATCGGCCATTTTTCCAAATTCGTAAGGCCAGGGGCAAAACGGATAGCTTGCTCTTCAAGCAGGGATTTCTTAAGCACCACGGCTTTTAAAAATACAGACGGAAGCCTTGCAATAATTGTATTAAACACTACAGATCAACAACTTCCATATTATGTATGGATTGATGGCAAAGCAGCACAAACAGCCAGTTTGCCGCACTCGATTACCACTATAGTTATGAAATAGACGATTAGGTGAAATGACAGGGCTCATCGCACTATCGATACTTATAAGGTATTGTTTGTTAATAAAAATGGTATTTCCTTATTATCATAAACTTTTAGAGGTTTACCTGCACAAAAAGCTAGGAAATGATTAGTTTGAAAAGCAATGATGTAAGAAACATTTGTATTTATGGCGTAGGGGGTGTCGGCGGATATTTTGGGTCCTTAATAGCAGAAAAATTTCATAATCAACATAATGTTTATTTTATTGCACGGGGTGATCATAAAGAGGCAATTTGCAGGGGCGGATTACTTTTAAAAAAAGCCGGAGGCAAAGAAGAAATACGATCATATCCAACAATATGCACTGATTCCGTCAACGATATTCCTGTTTGCGACATCATTATTCTGTGTGTGAAAGAATATGATTTAAATAATGCTGTGTCCCAAATATCCAGGATAGCCGATAGCGATACCTTAATTCTACCCTTGCTAAATGGCGTTGACATATATGAAAGAATACGGAAACAGTTGAATTATGGAAAGATATTTCCTTCCTGTGTTTACGTAGGCACTCATATCGAAAGTCCCGGTGTGATTTCTCAAAATGGTGGCAGCTGTAAAATTTCGATAGGAAGAGATCCTCGTTTCCCCGATTTCTACCCCGAGCTATTGCTAGAAATTCTTAATAGAGCTAGTATAAATTTCAGTTGGGAGCAAAAAGTTGAAATTGCAATTTGGACGAAATATATGTTTATCGCGTCATATGGCTTGGTTACTGCAGCTTATAATAAGACCTTAGGTGAAATCTTAGAAGATGAGAAGCTCAGTAAAATAACTAATTCAGTTATGAGAGAAATCAAAGCAATATCGGAGGTCAAAAATATCGGGTTAGCCCCTGATGCCATACAACGATCCTTTTTAAAAGCAATGGAGTTCCCCTTTGAAACTAAAACATCATTTCAACGAGATGTAGAATCAAAGGGAAAATTAAACGAGAGTGATTTATTCGCCGGAACTATCATTAGGCTTGGTGAAGAGTTTGCAATTCCTACACCTTTTACCAGGCTAGTATTTGAAGCTCTGAAGGCTGGCCTTGCCTAGCACATCTTGCTAAACTTTGGCGTTTCTCTCAGCCGGTTCTTTTTATCTCAGTAGGTTCTCTAGCATGGAACCTGTGCCACAATCCTGCAATAATCTCAGTTTTTCTATTGGTTAGCCAGCCTGCACTATAGGATAACAAAACTCAGTTTTTACGCTTTTTAAGTATGTTTTTGGATCAGGACGCAGCAGGTTGCTACGCATTTTTTGTATCAATATTTTTACAATCAGACAAACGTCAGAGAAAGCCGAAAATCTTAAGAGTAGGCTCAACCAACCAACTAACCAATTACAAACTAATGCAAACAAAAAGCTTTTTAAAAAAACTTTTAATCACACCCTGTGTGCTGGCCATGGTACTTCTTGGAGCCGGATGTTCAAAGAAAGACGGCTTATCAGGAACTGAAGAACTTAGCCTTTCGGGAGCGAAAAATGCTGTAAAAACTTCAGCCTTACACACCTATTACGTATCACCCTCAGGTTCAGATACTAATCCGGGCACGATTAGCCAACCATTTTTAACGATTCAGCGAGCTCAAACAGCTGCAGTGGCGGGCGATGACATTTATGTAAGAGGTGGAACTTATGTAATGCAGGAATCTCAAATTGCCCGCACAGAAACCCTTTATTCTATTGTTACCTACCTTAATAAAAGCGGAACTGCCGGTGCGCCTATACGCTATATGGCTTACCCAGGAGAGTCCCCGGTATTCGATTATTCTAACGTGAAGCCAGCAGCCCATCGTGTAACTGCTTTTCTGGTAGCAGGTTCTTACATTCATATTAAAGGCCTCGATGTAAAAGGAGTTCAGGTAACTATTACCGGCCATACGCAAAGCGAATGCTTTAGAAATGAAGGGAGCAACAACATTTATGAAGCGTTGAAAATGCATGATGGAATGGCCAATGGTTTTTATTTAACTAAAGGAGGAAACAACCTGATTTTAAATTGCGATGCATACCGCAACTGGGATACCGTATCGGAAGATGGATTAGGTGGCAATGTTGACGGTTTTGGTTGCCATCCTTACAAACAAGGTTCAGGTTGGACCGGAAATGTGTTCCGTGGCTGCCGCGCATGGTTTAACAGCGACGACGGTTTTGATTGTATCACCGCGTTTGAAGCCATTACCTTCGAAAACTGCTGGTCATTTTATAATGGATATTCACCTTCTTTCCAGCCATTAGCCAACGGGTTAGGATTTAAAATCGGAGGCTTTGGAGTTTCAACCACGCCTACGGTTCCGGCAACAATTCCGCGCCATATCGTTCGTTTCTGCCTTGCAGCGCACAACAGAACAGCGGGTTTTTACGCAAATCACCATTTGGGCGGAATCGACTGGATAAATAATACGGCTTACAATAATCCGATCAATTATAATATGCTAAATCGTGCCTCTGATTATCAGTCAGATGTAGCTGGTTATGGCCATACCCTATATAATAACCTGAGCTACATGCCAGGTTCGTCACATATGGTAAACATTAATTATTCTCAATGTACTGCGAGCAATAATTCGTTCCAGCTAAGCAATATTACCATCAGCGATGCTGATTTCACAGGCGTGAATGAAAGCCTGCTTACTTACAACCGCCATTCAGACTTTACCTTGTATTCAAATTTAGCCTTTCTTCGCCTGGTATCAGGAAGTGATCTGATAGATAAGGGTGTCAATCAAGGCTATACCTATACAGGCGCCAGCCCTGATCTGGGTTGTTTCGAATATGGAATTAGCAAAAGCCCTATCGCATCGGGGCCAGTTATACAATAAGGATTTGCATTTTAGTGATTTTAGTTAATGAGGGCGCCCAAGTGGCGCCCTTGTTGTTTGGATTCCGCCCAACATATCTTGAAATATTTTGAATTTGTGGTATTGGCAATTTGAAGACTGCTTTTTATTTGTGAATCCTAAATAACGCTTTCAGCGAACGCTTCAGACAGGGGACTGTGCGAAACATCGAGTTATAGTAGCCGTCCGTCCCATTCAAAATCTTCGGTTGATAAAAGAGATACTTTAACAGAAAAATCGGGATGCTTTGTATTAATCAAATAATTACTTTCCCAATGAACCAAGGCCGAAGGTACTTTTAATATTAAACTGCTGTTACTCTGGTACCAGTTTGAGCCTAGTTCTTGTAGTTCAGGATAACTGTTTATAGATTTCCAATCAGCAGATAAAGCTTCTAATTTGACTTCTGTAATATCCTTCTCTTTAAGATCTAGTTTTATAAATAACAATTTATATTCATGCCTTACATTGATTGCACTTCGGTGTGCAACTAATTCCAGGGTTGACAGCGCAATTGAGCCTCCGGTGTAAACTACAAATTCTTCATCTTTATTCCATCGGTTGGCGATACCAGATGCGTTTAAATTTTTAGAATATTTATCCCTTCTGATATTGTATACAATCATGGCTATGCATTTTCACCATATTCAATAGCTGTTAGCCTATTGTCTATAAATTTTATTCCGGAAATCGTATCTAAGAATTCAGCAGGAGCTTTATTGTCTAGTAAATAATTTTTTACAGCAAGCCAATTTTCGAAGTTTTCTGTGTTAGCAAACACATCTATTCCATGTTTATATAGTGAAAGAATTGAAATAATATGTTCTTTAATATTGCCTTTGAGAACTATATCATCCTTTTTTTTATAATTTCTAAAAGTTCTTGGAGTAATATTAAGCCAATTAGATAAAATAGTATCATTGAGACCAATAATTTTGTCTAAAAGCTCAATGAAATCCTTATCTAATCCGGTTTTTATTGTATAAAAATAAATTTTAGAAAAATCATTTAAAGAAGGAATTTCTTGAATGATTCTTTCCTGGTTTTTATCTAGCGCCGCCGGTACCATAATCAAATGTTTATTGAATAAATTTAAGGAATAAATTCTGTGGTTTAAAGGAATTTTTTCCTAACGAGTTTGTCTTACTGATGAAAAGAAGATGCTCAAAATCTTTTTTTTAGTAATACCTTAAGATTCCTGTTTCTTTTTGAATTCGTGGCGATGCCTTTCGCTTAACACTAGCACAATCTTTTATACAGTTCTATCAGTCGAAATTATGGTATTGCCAAAGTTTCTTTAGTTCACGTGAACTTCTTGTTAACTCTTTCTTTACCGGTTTTTCTCCTCGGAGTAGAAGAACAGGTAACCAAGAGGAGAAGACGGGATTAATGAGAGGAGAAGAAAACCCATTTTCTGCCTCGTCCCTGGAATAATTTCCCAGGAAAGAATCAACATTTGACGTTTTTTACAACCAAATAGGCTAAAAATTGTAGTATATAGTAACTATTAATTCGATTAAAATCGATCCCTCCCTATAATGTATTCTTACGTTTAATAGGACGCACCAATAGACCAACCCCTTCCTATCCAAAGCTGGCAACCTGAATTGCATTGCACTTAAATTTTAATTAAAGGCGATATGATGAGATGTGTACATACTTCTTTTCGGAAGTATTATCAAGGATGATACTTCCTATCAGTTTAGGTCAGGAAAAAGCTAATCAAATTCTATATTATGAAATTACTATTAAACCAGGTATACTGCCTATACCTGCTGCTAATATGTTTATGCCTGGGAAGCATAAATAATGTAGCATACGCACAGGATCAAAGGGTTACTGTTAAGGGAAAAGTAACCGATGACAAGGGAGAACCTCTTCCAGGAGCAAGCATTAAAGTAGTTGGAACGGCACAAGCAACTTCAACCGACGTAAACGGTATGTACACCATAACCGTTGAAGACAAATCGACCTTAAGCGTTTCATTCATCGGTTTTGATACTAAAACCGTCCAGGTAAACGGAAGTACTAATAGTTTAAACGTTATTTTAAGCAATGCAGGACAACAGCTAAGTGAAGTGGTAGTGGTTGGCTATGGTACGCAAAAAAGATCGGATGTTACCGGCGCTGTTACCTCGGTGCCCAAAGAACGCTTTTCGCAAATACCTGTTACCAATGTCATGCAAGCTATACAGGGTGCCGTAGCTGGGGTGACAGTAACTCAGGGGTCGTCTGTTCCGGGAGCTCAACCTTCTGCATTAGTTAGGGGGCAAAATTCCATTACCGCTGCCAGTGCCCCGTATGTTGTTGTCGACGGAATTCCATTAAGTAAAACTGGAGGGTCTCTAAACGATATCAATCCTAATGATATCGCTTCTATGGAGATATTAAAAGATGCTGCAGCCGTTGCTATCTACGGTACAAACGGAGCGAATGGGGTGATTTTAATTACAACAAAACGTGGAAATGTAGGCAAGCCCCTAATCCGTTATAATGGTTACGTCGGCTTTGAAAATATGGCACATATTCTCGAACCCAGAAGCGGTCCAGAATACGTTCAAAAATATGCGGATTGGCTAAGGCAAACCGGACAAACACAAATTAACCCTGTTCCAAATGCTGCAGAGTTGCCCAATTACAATGCAGGGATAACTACCGATTGGATTGAGGCCGCAACCCAACAAGGAGTACTGCAAGATCATAACTTAAGTGTATCAGGTGGTTCCGAGGATACTAAGTACTTTATTTCCGCCGGCTATCTTGATCAAAAAGGCGTTGTAAGAGGTTATGAATACAAAAGGGCAAGTTTTCGTTCCAATCTGGATGTTAATGTAACCAGGTTCTTAACAATGGGTACTTCGCTTTTCTTCACCCATAATAATTATGACGGAGGAAGGGCTAATCTTTTATTTGCCTCAGCAATGAGCCCTTATGCACCGATTTATAATGCCGACGGCAGTTACGCCATTTTTCCAATGGCTCCTGAACAGCTATTTACTAATCCATTACTAGGTTTGGTAACAAATCGGGTTCAGAGGAGCGCCAATTTAAATGGTAACGCATTTGCTGAAGTTAAGGTCTGGAAGGGAATAAAATACCGCTTAAATGCTGGCTATACTTATTTTCCGGAGAGGAGTGCTAGTTACACTGGCAGGCAGGCAAATGACCTGGTTGGTACCGCAACTACCCAATATTCAGAAACGAATAGCTACACTTTAGAAAATATTTTGAGTTATAATAAGGATTGGCAAAAGCACCATGTCGACGTAACCTTACTTTACAGCGAACAACAAAGGAAGTATTCAAGATCAAATGCAGGCGCTGTAAATTTTGTAAATGATGAGCTAGGCTTTGATAACTTATCTGCAGGAGCGACTCAGAATAGTAATTCATATGCAGACCGTTATGCGTTAAGGTCACAAATGGGCCGTGTTAATTATTCATATAATAGCCGTTACCTATTTACCTTGACTGCGCGTAGAGATGGATCTTCTGTATTCGGAAGCAATACCGACAAGTACGGCGTCTTTCCTTCAGTCGCTTTAGGATGGAACATCAGCAGGGAAGACTTTATGCAAAAGTTTGATTTCATCGATAATCTTAAACTTCGCTTTTCTTATGGTAAATCCGGAAACGAAGCTATCGCCGTATATCAAACAATTACGTCAAATGCCTCTGTAAGGTATCCATTTAACGGAGTTGCAGCAACCGGTACTTTTCCTAACCAGTTAGGCAATACCGATTTGCATTGGGAATCAACAATAGGAACCAATGTTGGACTGGATTTTTCTGTATTAAAAAGCCGTATTTCCGGTTCCATTGATGTATATCATAATAAAACAAAAGATCTTTTACTTTTTAGAAGTCTGCCCATCGTTACAGGTTATACCAGGGTACTTGAAAATATTGGAAGAACAACTAATAATGGTATAGACCTAAGTATCAGTTCGAAAAATATCAATACTGGAGATTTTAGGTGGGAGAGTACCCTTAACTTTTCATCAAACAGAAATGAGATTGTGGACTTATATGGCAATAAGCAAAGCGACCTGGGTAACCGCTGGTTTATTGGAAAGCCAATTAATGTTATTTACGATTTTCGATTACAAGGCGTTTGGCAAACAGGTGAGGACCCATCAGGGCAAGATCCAGGGGCAAGGCCTGGCGACTTGAAATTTGCAGATTTAAACAATGATGGCCGGATCACTCCAGACGGCGATAAAGAGATTATAGGCCAAACTGGCCCAAAATGGACAGGCGGCCTAACCAATACCTTCCATTATAAAAACTTTCATTTAAACATATTCATTCAAACCGCGCAGGGAATGACCCGCAATAATAACGATTTGAACTATGCTGATGAGACTGGTAGGCGTAATACTCCGGCAGAAGTGGGTTATTGGACCGCCGAAAATAGAAGTAACACTCGCCCTTCATTGGCTTTCAATAATACCCGTGGCTATGGTTACGCTTCGGATGCGAGCTATACGCGCATTAAAGACGTGACTTTGAGTTACGTTTTCCAACCTTCCGTTCTTAAAAAGTTAAGGTTAGAAGGACTTACAGTTTATGCCAGCGGCAGAAACCTGGGCACTTTTACCGATTGGATAGGTTGGGACCCTGAAGGCAACTATGCGCCGAGAGGTTCGGGCGATTGGACTAACAATTACCCCGTAAACCGATCAATTGTGTTTGGAGCGAATATTTCGCTTAAATAGAAGGCCATTAATGAACATTAAGATGAAAACGAGGACAATATTATATATCAGCATTCTATCATCAATGTTATTGTGCTGCAAAAAGGACTATCTTGAAGAAAAGCCTTTCTCCACCTATACGCCCATAACCCTGAAGGACTCATTAGGTTTTGAAGCCTCTTTGGTTGGGCTGTACAATCACGTAAGTACAATTTTTACCTGGTCTGACCAACAAGGCTGGTTAAGTGTATGGCAGGTGGGTACCGACGTGGCAAACGCTACGAATAACCAACAGGGAATTGAGATTCCCTATTATAACTACAACCTGTTAACATCCGAAGACGGCGCAGCTGCACGAATGTGGAACCGGTGCTATGTTTTAATCAATTATACCAATACCATAATTAATGGAGTTGAAAGTCCGGATGCAACCGGCTTAAGCCAGGCTGGAAAAAACAGGGTGGCAGCAGAAGCCAGGTTTTTCAGGGCCTATGCATATAACACGCTGGCAACTCTATACGGGGGCGTACCACTAATAACCCAGGCCCTTACCGGCCCTAAAACAGATTTTGTACGGGCTCCTTTGGCAGAAGTTGAGAACCTGGTTGCTGAGGATTTAATATTTGCGAGAGATAATCTGCCAGACATTACCGTAGCAAAACCAGGCCGTGCCCACAAATATATGGCGATGCAGTTATTGGCCGAAGCCTACCTCCGTACCAATAAGCCCGCAGATGCAGAAATCCAGGCACAGGCGATTATCAGCAGTGGAAGATTTAGCTTAATAAAGGCCCGCTATGGGGTAAAGGCAAATCTGCCTGGCGACTACTACTTTGATATGTTTACTTATGGCAATCAGCGCCGCACTCAGGGTAATACCGAAGCTATCTGGGTTCTTGAACAGGAATACCCCAGAATTGTTCCTGGCGGTAATACCGAAAACGCACAACACCGCCGTGTGTGGGGGGCAGCCTATCATAATGTGCCCGGATTGGTCCTTTCTGATTCTACCGGAGGCCGTGCACTTGCCCGTTTGCGTTTAAGTAATTGGGTAATATACAGGTTGTTTGCAAGCGATGATATTCGCAATTCCAAGTACAATCTTCGCCGCAGGTATTATTATAACGACCCTACCAGGCCGGCTACCTTCGGACAGCCAGTTCCCTACACCGGCCCAGATACTTTAACTAATCTAACGCCCCACATCACCAAATGGTACCAGTTTGACCCTAATGATACCTTCGGCTTTGCCATGATTAAGGACTTTATACTGATGAGGTTAGGCGAAACTTATCTGCTTTTGGCTGAGGCTCAGTTTAAACAAGGCAAACTACAGGATGCCGCCAACTCCATTAATGAGCTAAGAAAGAGGGCTTTCGCAAATTACCCTGCTAGTGGGCAGGTTCAGGCTTCAAATATCAGGTTAGATTTTATTCTGGACGAGAGGGCGCGAGAGCTGGTTGGGGAGGAAAACCGGCGTATGACACTTATGCGTACCAAAACTCTTGTAGATCGGGCTTTAAGGCTTAACTCAGGGGATGCCCAAAAGCCAACTGTAGGCTTAACCACTAAGCATCTTTTATTGCCCATTCCTTTAATTGAAATCCAGTTAAATAAGGATGCCAAGTTAGATCAAAATCCGGATTATTGAGTCACCCTAACCTCTACCTTCATGGTATAAATGAGTGATATGATGCTGACTGAATTCAGTAGAACGATGCTGGTGCCTATTGAAATATTTGGATATGAATTCCTGGAATCATGCCAAGCCCCCGATACCTGTGTTGATCTTTGTTTCAACACAGGTATTAATAACTTGCCCGAATAGAATTTACGATTTGGCTGTCAAAATCAGTCAATAGTAACAAATAGCCATTCTGGACGTCCATTCTGGTCATTTACCCCCCTCTTAATACCAGTTTAACCACTATGATCCTTGCTGGCTTTTTTTATAATTGTACCTGTAATTTATAAGATGTAGCTCCTTGACTCAAGAAAGCTCGTTATGGAGTTTACCCAATTATACACTAATACACTTTTAGATTAATTACACTTAGATGTTGAAGCAAAAGCTATTTCGAACAGTATTTATCGGAGCGTTCTTATTCACTGCCATTGTACTCTGTTCATTTAAAAATCCAGAACGAAAGCCGCCTTTTGAAATTGGCAAAGAGAGCTTTCTGTTAAATGGAAAGCCATTTCAGATTAGATGCGGCGAACTTCATTTTGCACGTGTCCCCAAGCCCTATTGGCGGCACCGAATAAAGATGATGAAGTCGCTTGGGATGAATACCGTATGCGCTTACCTGTTCTGGAATTTCCATGAGCGTACGCCCGGCGTTTTTAAATGGGATGGCGAAGCCGATATTGCCGAATTCTGTAAAATAGCTCAGGAAGAAGGTTTGTGGGTTATCCTGCGCCCTGGCCCTTATACCTGCGCTGAATGGGAAATGGGTGGCTTACCCTGGTGGCTGCTTAAAAACGACAATATTAAACTTCGCACTAAAGACCCTTTATATATAGATGCTTCCCGTAAATATCTAAAAGAGGTAGGAAAGGTTCTGGCTCCTCTGCAGGTAACCAATGGCGGCCCAATCCTAATGGTTCAGGTTGAAAATGAATATGGTTTTTATGCCGATGATGCCGAGTATATGGGCTTAATGAGGCAAGCTATTGTTGATGCCGGATTTAACGTGCCGCTTTTTGCATGTAACCCTCCATACCACTTGAAAAAAGGGTTTCGCGAGGACCTTTTCCAGGTAGTTAATTTCGGGTCTAATCCTCAGGCATCATTCAAATCATTAAAAGAAGTACAGCCCGAAGGGCCATTGATGTGCGGAGAGTTTTATTCGGGTTGGTTTGATACCTGGGGAACACCTCATAACTACGGCAAAATAGGCCAGTATTTAAAAGATATGGAATATATGCTGCAAACAGGAGCTTCCTTTAGCATTTATATGGCGCATGGCGGAACTTCATTTGGTTTCTGGGCAGGTGCCGACCGCCCTTTTAAACCCGATGTATCCAGCTACGATTACGGTGCACCAGTTAGCGAGTCGGGGCAGGTAACAGAAAAATTTACGGCAACCCGCAATTTGATTTCCAAATATTTAATGCCCGGAGAACCAGCTCTGCCAGAGCCTCCGCCAGCAAACCCCTCAACCACTTTTGCGGCCGTTCAGTTAACAAAGTTTGCTCCTTTGTTTAGCAATCTGCCAACTCCTGTTTCCACTAAGGACCCAAAAACTATGGAGTATTACAATCAGGCGAAGGGAAGTATTTTATACAGGACAACCTTACCTGCCGGTCCTGAATGCACATTTAAGGTGGATGCGGTGCACGATTTTGCCTGGGTGTTTGTAAACGGCAAAAAACTCACTGTAATGGACCGCCGCAAACGTAACTTTCAGATAACTATTCCAGCCAGAGCCAAAGAGAGTACCATCGATATTTTAGTACATGCCATGGGGCGGATTAATTTCGGCCCTGAGATGCACGATAGAAAAGGCCTTATCGGCCCGATTCAATTCCTTAACAGCAATGCAGGGGTAATTGAAACCAAAGGATGGAAGGTTTTCAATTTGTCGTATGACGATGCAATGCTTAATAAATTGAAGTTCGAGAAGGCTCCATCCAAATCTTCGGCTCCAGGCGTCTGGCAGGGTGAATTTACCGTCGAGAAAGTTGGCGATGTTTATTTGGATGTGCGTAAATGGGGTAAAGGTGTTGTTTGGGTTAACGGTTATTGCTTAGGCCGCTACTGGAATATTGGGCCTACTCAAACCATGTATATTCCTGGCCCATGGTTAAAAAAGGGAGCCAACAGGGTGTTGGTATTGGACATTGTGGGTCCTGAAACTCCTGTTTTACAGGGATTAGCTGAGCCGATACTGAATGAACTTAACCCTGGTAAAGACTTCACTTTGTCAAAACGCCCTGATGTTAAATTCGCTATAAGTACTTTAAAGCCAAATCAGCAGAGCCAGTTTGCTGCTGGGAATGCAATGCAAACGGTAACTCTTTCCGCTCCCGGTAAAGGACGCTATTTCTGTATTGCCGCCCTTTCTTCTTTCGATAATAAATCGAGTGCTTTAATAGCGGAGCTTGACTTGCTTGATAAAAATGGTAATGCCATAAGCCACCAAAACTGGACAATTGCTTATGTAAGCAGTGAGGAACTGGCAAAGGAGAATGGAAGTGCAGAAAATGCTATAGACGGCCAAACATTTAATTACTGGAGTTCTGACTATAGCTTAAAAAAAGCTGCGTATCCTCATTATCTGGTGATAGACCTGGGCAAAGAGGAAGAAGTAAGTGCCTTTAGATATGTTCCTACAGCAGACAGTAATGGCGCGGGAAGGATAAAGGATTACCAGGTATTTATTGGTAATGATATAGTTAAGAAGGCATATTAGTGAAAGGATTTTTTGTTAAGTTGAATGGTTACGAGGGGGCTTTTAGTCCCCTTTGTTGTTCATCTGAGAAAAATCAAGCTGTATATTCTTGTTTGTCTATTTTTTGCGAAAAGATTAATCTGTCCCCACTCTTTTGTTTTTTTATCCCCGTTGGATCACAAAAGAGAATCCGATTTTAGCAAAATTGATAGCTTTCAATTAGCTAACACACACACACACACACACATGAATATATTTACTTTGCCGGCAAAAACGCACAACTCTTAGTTTTTAAGCGTTCCGAACTTTAGCAATTAACCTTAATTTCGAGGCATGCCAACCGTATTAAGCCCCCTGCTGCCAGGTGAGCTTAATACGGTTGGTTATAAACCAATAATAGATAGTAGACTACCCAAATAATGATAAACCAGCTTAAACTATTAATTCTTCTTCTAATCTTTTTACCCTGTTCACTCTTTGGAGCCAATGTCCAGATTATAAATTTAAAAGTTGAGTACACCGACACCAATTTGGGAATCGACATTAAACGCCCGCGTTTTAGTTGGCAAATGCAGGCCTCTGGCAGTAATAAGGGACACAAACAAACAGCTTACCAAATAGTGGTAAGAGATGAAGCGGGAAATATAGTCTGGAATTCCAATAGAATCAAAAGTGGACTTTCCCTGAACGTGGAATATGATGGTAAGCCGCTGTCGGCAACTACCCGTTACAATTGGGAGCTTACCATTTGGGACCAGGACAACGAGCAGCATACCGCAAAGTCCTGGTTTGAAACAGGGCTGATGAACTCCGATCCCAATCTTTCAGCATGGAATGGCGCAAAATGGATAGGCGGAAGCAATGAAGATATGGTATTCTATTCCCACTATCTTCCAATGTTTAAAATCAACTACGCTATACAGTTAGACGAAAAATCCAAATCCACCCGTGCAGGTTTTATCTACGGAGCGAATGATAACCGCTTAATGGATAAGCATAAAAACCTGTATCATCTGGAAAATAAGAAAGACGAATCATATGTGTTGACTGAAATTGATATCAGGCCTTTACTGACAAGCGAAAATGCCAAACTCAATATATATCGGGTAGGGTATCATCCAAATGATAAAAAAGAAACGCCTCTTAAAAGTTTTTCTGTTCCATCTGCCCTTATCAATCAAAATAATAAATACGAGAAGCATATCATCAGCCTTAGTTCAGATTTGGGCTATACACGCGTTTATATAGACGGGGCTGGAAAAGAAAATTTCATTGGCGAAGTAAATGTTAATCCATTGGGTAGAGGGGGCGATTTTATCGCCTATCCAGTTATTGCCGATATCGGCTTTTATACTCCCAAAGGCGAATCCGCAGCTTTTTCCAATCTGGCAATCAGGAATTACCGAAGCCCATCGAATATACTTTTCAAACAGGCTGCGCACAGCCTAAATGGCGGCGGTTTTGTAGTAAACAATCCCAGCAGGAATTCTATGCCGATATTGCGAACAGCCTTTTCATCTTCGCAAGCTAAAATTGCCAAAGCCCGTTTATACGTTACATCACGTGGAATTTACGAAGTATATCTAAACGGCAATCGTATAGGCGACGATTATTTTAATCCCGGACTAACTCAATACAATAAAACACACCTTTATCAGACATTTGATGTGACAGAGTATATACGCCCCGGAAAAAATGCCCTTGGGGCAATATTGGCAGAGGGATGGTGGAGTGGCGGGGCAACCTATATGGGAGAATTCTGGAACTTCTTTGGCGATCGCCAATCGCTGTTAGCTAAGTTGGTAATTACGTATGCTGATGGAAAAGAAGATATTATTGTAAGCGATCCAAAAACATGGTCGTATTTTAACAATGGCCCCATTGTTTATGGCAGTTTTTTTCAGGGAGAAGTGTACGATGCGTCGAAAGAGCCACTAATTGAAGGCTGGAGTACCGCTTCCTATGATGCCTCGAAATGGAAGCAGGCATCAGAAGTTGCTTTGGATGGGCATATCAGCCACGATGAAAACAATAAATGGAACAACATGCCGATGGTGGACGATTATTCGCAAGCCATGCTTGTTGGGCAGTTCGGGCAAACGGTAAAGAAGATAAAAGAGCTTTCAGCCCAATCTGTAGAAGAAGTCCGCCCGGGAGTATTTGTGTACGACATGGGACAAAACATGGTGGGAGTTCCAAAGATCAGTTTATCCGGAATGGAGCCAGGCAAGAAAATCTATTTGCGTTATGCGGAGGTTAAATACCCCAACCTGCCTGAATACAAAGGGAATGTAGGCATGATCATGCTTGAAAACGTTCGTGCCGCAATGGCTCAAGACATTTACATCACCAAAGGAGGAAATGAAACGATTTCTCCCCGTTTCACCTTTCATGGCTATCGCTTTATAGAAATTACCGGCATTGAAAAAGCTTTACCGATAGAAGCAGTGAAAGGGGCAGTTATTAGTTCTATTCATAAACTGGCTTCTCAGTATGAAACCTCAAACCCTAAAGTGAACAAGCTGTGGGAAAATATCACCTGGTCAACTTATGCCAATTTTCTATCCATACCAACCGATTGCCCTCAACGGAATGAACGTTTAGGCTGGAGTGGCGATATCTCGGTATTTGCCCGTACTGCTACCTACCTTGCAGATGTTCCGCAGTTTCTGCGAAGGCACATGTTAGCCATGCGGAATGTTCAACGCCCAGACGGCCGCTTTACTGATGTTGCTCCTTTAGGCGGTGGTTTTGGAGGAGTTTTATGGGGAAGTGCTGCTCTTGCTGTGGCTTGGGAAAGCTATCAACAATACGATGATAAAGAGCTGCTAGCTGAGCATTACGATGCAATGAAACTTTATATAAAATACATCCGTGAAAAAAATATTGACCCTAAAACAAATATTATGACTCAGGAAAACCCGACATTTTGGGGCAACCTGGGAGATTGGTTAGGGCCTGAACAGGAGAGGAATGATAACTCGCTTTTGTGGGAAGCTTATTTTGTATATGATTTAGAGCTGATGAAAAAGGTAGCTTCTGTTTTAGGAAAAACTGAAGATGCAAAGGAATTTAATGAACTCTATTTGCAAAGGAAAAAGTTCTTTAACGACACGTATATCGACAAACAGAGTGGAAAAATGATTCATTCTGGCTTTAAGCAACATAAAGTTAATGCGAAACTCAAGCCGGGTGATTTGGTTGATACACAGATCTCTTACGTACTTCCCCTTGTATTTGACATCTATCAAAAAGAAATCAAAGAGAAGGCTGTAGAAAACTTCATCGCAACAGTGGTAAGGGAAAATAAAGCAGATAACGGAACGATATGTCCGCCATATTCATTAATGACGGGTTTTATCGGTACTGCATGGATTAATAAAGCACTGTCTGATATTGGGCATTCTGATGTCGCCTATCGCTTATTGCAACAAACTACTTACCCGTCGTGGTTATATTCTGTTGATCAGGGAGCCACAACTATCTGGGAACGACTGAACTCTTATACTCATACTAACGGTTTTGGAGGTAATAACCGCATGAATTCCTTTAACCATTATTCTTTTGGAGCGGTGGGCTCATGGATGTACAATTACTCTTTAGGAATAGAACGTGATGAAAATTCTCCGGGATTTAAGCATTTTATTTTAAAGCCGGAGCCAGATCCGACAGGAAAAATGACTTATGCAAAAGGGTATTATGACTCCATGTACGGCCGAATTGAGAGCAGCTGGGAACAAAAAGGCGGAGCCTGCAATTATCATGTTGTAGTGCCCGCAAATACTACGGCTACCCTGAAGCTAAATGCGGCTTCTGTTAAGGATGTAACGAAGGCTGGAAAGCCCTTCAAGTCTGTAGAAGGTGTAAAATATCTTGGCAAAAAAGAGCAGAAGGAAGTGTTTGAATTGGAGAGTGGCGAGTATCATATATCTGTGAAAGACTTTAAATAGATTGTAAGAATGCCTATAAATAAAATGATTAAAGAGATACAAGAAACTGCGAAGAAAACCGTCTTGATATTGTTTATCGCGCTTAACCTGACTCCTGCTTTTTCACAAAATAGAAAGCAAGAGGTAGTTAGAGAAAACATCCCTTTAGATTCCATTCGCTTGAGCGACCCTTTTATTCTGGCTGACAAAAACACCTCAATGTATTATATGACGGGCACCGGGGGACGGTTATGGAAAAGCAAGAACCTGAAAAAATGGACAGGGCCTTTCAATGTTGTTAAAATTGATTCTTCATCATGGATGGGTAAGAAGCCCATGATTTGGGCGGCAGAACTTCACTACTATAAAGGCAAGTATTACTATTTCGCCACTTTTACCAATAAGTATGTGAAGATTGATACCGTAAAAGGTAATGTTATAGAACGCCGTGCCTGCCATGTATTGGTTAGTGATAAGCCCGATGGCCCGTATGTTCCCATGAAAGATTCGATATACTTGCCTGCTAATAAACCAACTTTAGATGGCACCCTTTGGATTGATAAAGACGGAAAACCCTATATGGTTTATTGCTATGAATGGCTGCAAAACTGGGATGGAACTATCGAGAAGATAGAATTGAAACCAGATTTAAGTGGCTCGATAGGGGAAGGGAAGCTGATGTTCCGAGCGAGCGAATCTCCGTGGAGCCGTGAAAAATTGGATGGACAAACTGTTCCAAACCGGGTGACCGACGGCCCGTATCTATTTCGTACTGGAACCGGCAGGTTAGGTATGATCTGGACCAGCTGGATATACGATGTTTATACCCAGGGAGTTGCTTACTCCCAAAGTGGCACCTTAGATGGCCCCTGGTTACAAGAGAACGATCCGATAACTCCCCCAAATTACGGCCACGGAATGTTATTTACTACCTTTGAGGGCAAACCGTTAATGTCGCTGCATAGTCACAAAGACATTAAGGGCAATTACCTCCGCATTCCTCATTTGTTCGAGGTAGATTTTTCGGGGGATAAGCTTATTGTTGGCAAACCTTATAAACCTTAATCATAACACAAATACCTGCAAATTATGACTCATACAAGTGGCTTCAACATCGTTCGTACAAACAAGAAATCGGTACTAATTCTGTTTTTCTTTTTGCTGGCTTTCAGTTTATCTGCCCAGGTGCGAACCAGCAATAAAAACTCAAAGCGCAATGCCCCAACAGAAAAAGACATGGGCGCTTACCTGTTTGTGTTTTTCAGAGATTCTACCCATAGCCTGTATATGGCTACTAGCCGTGATGGATATACCTTTACCGCAGTAAATAAAGGCGAACACATTATAGCCGGAGATACCATAGCCGACCAAAAAGGGATACGCGACCCTCATATCTACCGCGGCCCCGATGGTGCATTTTATCTGGCAATGACAGACCTGCATCTCTTTGGGCAGCAAAAAGGTTACTGGCCTACCAAATGGGAACGCGATGAAAACCAGTTCGGGTGGGGCAACAACCGTGGCTTTGTGCTAATGAAGTCTTTCGATCTGATAAATTGGACACGTACTAAGGTTCGCATTTCCGAAGCATTTCCCGAATTGAACGTTGGCTGTGCCTGGGCGCCGCAAACCATTTATGACCCTGTGGCTAAGAAAATGATGATTTACTTCACTATGCGCCTGGGGAATGGAAAAACAAAGCTTTACTATGCCTACACTGACGACAATTTCACCCGTTTAACTTCTCTTCCGAAGCTTCTTTTCGAATATCCTGATCCTAAAATTCAGATTTTGGATGCAGATATAAGCCGCTTGAAAGATGGGCGTTATGCCATGATGTATGTTGCCCAGGAACATCCCGGAGGTATTAAAATGGCACTTTCTGACAGCATCCACTCTGGTTACGTTTACAGCCCCAAGATGGTAGATACAGAACCAGGAGCCTGCGAAGCACCTAATGTATGGAAACGTATCGGTGAAGATAAATGGGTGTTGATGTACGACGTTTTCAGCGTGAAACCTCACAATTTTGGCTTTTGTGAAACAACAGATTTTGCCAACTTCAAAGATCTTGGGCATTTCAATAAAGGTGCCATGAAAACCACAAACTTTACATCGCCTAAACACGGGGCAATAATACAGATCACGGCAAAGGAAGCCGATAAATTGGAAAGGTATTGGAGAAGTAAATAGGAGGGCTTGACTGGAAGAGGTTTATTTTGAATACGTCATTTCGTGTAAAGAGCTTATGTTATTGATCTGGATTTCTATTGCCGTTGACTTCAGTCAACGGATTTTTGAGACATAGAAGGGGGCTTTATCCACATTAATGAATGCGGCTAAAGCCTTCTTTATACATTCCTTATCCGTCAGCTGAAGCACAATGTCATTTAGTTAAGCATTAAACAGCTCTTTTAATTTAAATTCGCAAGTGGGCGGTGATCCTGGCAATCCGGTCTCCCAATATCGCCTTGGCTTTTTTATTGTCGCTGAGAAGAGCCGGCCTACCTAGCCCCGCCGGCGAACAATCCCTCCCCTCTATAATATTAATTTCTCCCTGATTGGTGTTGATTAAAAGTATTTCCTTTTACGATAATTTCAATAAATTGTGGTTATCTTCAGAAACACTTTTACCAAAATATTCCTAAACAAATTATATGAAAACTAACACCTTAAAAATGGCATGCCTTGCCTTGTTCCTTACAAGTGCTGCAGCCACAGCCCAAACCTTGCCCAATTCGGCCATTCCATTTGACCCTGCGGTTAAAATTGGGAAACTGGAAAATGGCTTAACCTATTACATCAGGAAAAATGCCATCCCTGAGAAAAAAGTGGAACTTCGCCTGGTAGTAAATGCAGGTTCGGTACTCGAAAGCCCCGACCAGCAAGGCTTAGCCCATTTTATGGAACACATGGGCTTTAATGGTTCTAAAAATTTCCCCAAAAATGAACTGGTGAGTTACCTGCAAAGTGTGGGAGTAAAATTTGGCGCTGATTTAAATGCCTATACCAGCTTTAACGAAACGGTTTACATCTTGCCCATTTCATCAGATAACCCTGAAATTCTTGACAAGGGATTTACAGTACTGGAAGACTGGGCGTTCAATAACTCGCTGGATAAAAACGAAATAGACAAGGAGCGGGGAGTGGTTCTCGAAGAGTCTCGTTTAAGCAAAGGTTCCTGGGAGAGGTTTAGCCGCCAGTATTTCCCAAAATTATTTAACGGTTCCATTTATGCCGAACGGTTGCCTATCGGGAAAGATTCTATTCTTAAAAATTTCAAGCCTGAAACCCTTGAACGTTTTTATAGAGATTGGTACAGGCCGGGTTTAATGGCGGTAATTGTCGTGGGAGATATTAATCCAACCGAAGCAGAGCGATTGATCAAAGCGCATTTTTCCGCTGCAAAAAATCCGGCAAATGCCCCTGTACGGCCAGATGTAATAAATATTCCGGCGCGTGCCAAACCTGAAGCTTTGGTTTTAACAGATGCTGAGGCTACGCAAACTTCCTTGCAGATATACAACTTTGTGCGGCCACGAAAGAACGTCTCCACCTGGGCAGACTACCGCCGAACCCTTGCCGATGAGCTTATGTCTCATTTAATTAATGAGCGTTTAAGAGAGCTCACTCAAAAAGAAAATTCTCCATTCTTGTACGCTTACACCGGATTAAGCCAGTTTTTAAAGGGATACGAAAGCTTCAATTCCTATGCCGTTTTAGGTGATAAACCGGTTTCAGCAGCAATAGATGCGTTAATAGCCGAAACCGAGAGGGCAAGGAAATTTGGTTTTTTAGCCACAGAGCTAAATCGGGCAAAAGCTGATATGCTTAACCGGACGCAAGAAGAATTTAACGAACGCGATAAGTCGAATTCATCATCTTTCGTGTATCAGTACATTTCGCATTTCCTGGCTTCTAATCCAGCCCCTGGCATAGAAAGCCGATATAAATACCTTAAAGAAATATTGCCTACAATAAGCCTTGCTGAAATTAACAGTATGGCAAAGACGATGCCTACCAGCACCAATGCATTTTCATTGATTACAGCGCCTTCTACCATGAAGGATAAGCTTCCGGATAGCGAGGGCTTGTTAAATATGCTTATTGCTGCATCTAAAAAGCCAGTTGCCGAATACAAAGAGAAAGTGATAGCTTCAAAGCTGTTGGACAAAGCACCTGCAAAAGGCTCCATTATAAAAGAAAGCCATAACGAGAAATTAGGCACAACCAATCTCACCTTAAGCAATGGTATCACAGTAACATTAAAACCCACAAATTTTAAAAACGACCAGATTTTAATGGATGCATGGCGTTGGGGAGGTGTACATAAATTTCAGGTTGCAGATAAAGCGAACGCTGAAAACACAACCCGTATAGTGCAGGCTATGGGGGTGAAAGATATGTCGCCTACTGATTTGGGCAAATTTTTAACCGGGAAAACGCTTACTGTATGGCCTTACCTAAATGATAATGAGGAGGGAATAGAAGGAAGCAGCAGCATTAAAGATTTCGAGGAGTTTTTGCAATTAACTTATCTGTACTTTACACAGCCACGCAAGGATGTAAGCCTCTTTAATTCATATATCGATAAACAGAAAAATAGCGTAAAGTTCATTATGCAAAATCCTGGGGCGTTTTTTAACGATTCGATAAATAAAGTGCGTTACAACAATCACCCCTGGACACAATTGATACCGAATACGGCATACTATGATAAAATAAACATTGATAGAAGCTTTGCAATTTATAAGCAGATCTTTTCAAACGCTTACGGAATGCACTTCACCTTCACCGGAAATATTGATGAGAAGGCAGTAAAACCTTTGTTCGAAAAATACCTGGCATCATTGCCTTCAAAACCAATTGAAAATACCTTTACAGATGTGGGGTTGAGGCCAATTAAAGGTATTGTTGAAAAAGAAGTAAGGCGCGGAAAAGATTCCAAAAGCACCATTCATTTAAGCTTTAGCGGCGAAACCGTTTATACACCGAAGGAATCTATGGCACTAAGGGCACTTACTGAATCTTTAAATATAGAAGTGATTGAAAAACTACGTGAAGAAATGGGGGGAATATATGGCGGAGGTTTTCATGGATATATCTTTAGAAGGCCTTACGTTGGCTACAGTATCAGCAGCCATATTCCATGCGGCCCCGAAAACGTAGAAAAACTTACCAATGCGTTAATGCAGCTATTGAAATCGGCAAAGGAAAAAGGAGTGGAGCAGAAAACACTGGATAAGGTTAAAGAAGGATGGCGTAAACAGCACCTTGCCGACATGAAGAATAACGATTCCTGGCACCGCCATTTAAGCCACAGCTGGATCGAAAAGGAAGATCCCGAACTGATTTTAAATTATGAAAATGAGGTAAATGCTTTAACTGTTGAGGATGTTAAAAACGCCGCTGTTAAATATCTTGACATGAACAACTATGTAAAGATGGTTTTGAATCCAGAGACAGAGCAGAAAGCAAACTAATGGATTGTCCTTTCCAATAATCAACTTTTGCGAGGAAAAACATTCGGACGACATCTGGTGATATGCCGGCTAATCAGCTTTGTCATTTCGACGGTAGGAGAAATCTTAAAGCGCTTATTATGCGTATTGCCTAAGATCTCTCCTTGCGTCGAGATGACAAAGTTCCATATTTAAGCATCTAAAAATAAACAAATTGTGAATGGTGCCATTATAACGGTAGGAGAAATCTTAAAGTGCTTCCCGGGCATAACAAGCTTTATCGTCTCTCTTGTAACGTTGAAATGACAATATGTAATGATATTGTTTCCATCACACCTAATAAAAGTAATTAATTAGAACAAACACAAAATGATAGAGCAAGATAAAACCAAATTAGTAGAAGTTTTTTCCGGGGATTTTATCCAGGCAAAGGCAATTCAGGAAATTTTAGAGGCTAATAATATAGACGCCAGTTTACAAAACGAGTATATGGCGCAAATTGCTCCATGGCAGGTTTCGCCTGGAGGTTTTAAACCGGTAAAAGTAATTGTAAAAGATTCAGACTTAGAGTTAGCACTTAAACTTATTGAAGAGTTTGAGGGCGAAGAACGCGAGAACTGAGAAGGAAACGTTGCGAAAATGAGTAATAGGTATCAATAGCGAATAAAAGTCCATTATCTCTGTATGTAGTTACAGGGTTGCGTGGTTGAGATATCCCGAATTGACAGCTACACATTTAGTAAGATCATGAAACATAGATTCTTTCGTGTCGTATCAAAGGCGTCATCACTTATCTATGAGGCTTTCATTTACTAAAAAAAACCTGCTGGGATTTTGTCTTGCAATTGTGCTGGTAGCATCATTGGCATTTATTTCTTACAATGCTATTTATAAACTCGTAGCAGCAGATAAATGGGTAGTGCATACCCAGTCTATAATTCAAAAGGCGCTTACTATTTCAAGTAAACTCACCTTGACCGATGATAAACAACGGTCTTATTTGATTAGAAATAAAAAGGAAGAGTTGCATGACTACTACGCGCTTGTAGAAGGTATATTACTTGATATAAACGGCCTTAGGGATTGGGTTGGAGATAATTCTTCTCAACGCTCTAAAATAGATTCCCTTCATAAATATACTATCGATTATTTTTCCCAGTTTGACCAGGTTAATGCAATAGAAAGAACAGGATCGCTGAATCAACACAAGCTGTTTATTCTTAATAGCAGCTCCAGAGATGCCTGCCTTAGTCAGATTCAAAAGATCATTCGTGAAGAACAAAGGCTTTTAAGCATTCGGGAGTTGGCTAGCAAAGAGCGTGCATTAAATGCAGAAGTGCTTATCGTTTCCAACGCAATTCTTGGTATTCTATGCATCATCACTCTTGCTTACTTTGTGCAAAGTACGTTTAAAGCCAGAAGCCTGGCAAGAGAAAAACTCAAGCTGAGTGAGAGCTTATTTCATAACTCGTTTAATCATGCAAGCGTAGGTAAGGCGTTGGTTTCTCCGCAGGGAGAATGGCTAAAGGTAAATCCAGCTCTTTGTAATATTCTTGGCTATAGTAAAGACGAACTCCTGAGACTTACTTTTCAAGACATCACGCATCCTGAAGACCATCAGCTAGATGTTCATTTATTGAAGGGTATTCTTGGTGGAGAGATAGACACTTTTGTGGTTGAGAAAAGATATATCCATAAGCAAGGGCATTATATATGGATTCAACTGAATGTTACTTTGGTTAGAGAAAATGGGGTTCCAAAATTCTTCATATCAGAGATTATTGATATAAGTCCTGCAAAATCTTTAATTGCAGATTTAAAGGCTAAAAATGAGGCGATTAAACATAAAGAGGAGCAGCTTACTTCCTTTATTGAACATTCTCCTGCCGCAATTTGCATGCTGGACACCCAAATGAACTTTATTGCTGCAAGCAAGTCATGGAGGGAATCTTATTTAACACCAAGACAAATTTTTATAGGAAAAAATCTTTATGAATTATTTCCTCACCTGGATAATAAGTGGAAGGTGTTGCACCAAAAGGCATTAGCGGGCGAGGTTATTTCTTCTTCAGAAGAACTGTATATCACTCCAGAGCGTAAGGAGGAATGGGTTAATATCGAGTTTCGCCCCTGGTATCAACATACAGATGTAATTGGCGGAATCATTCTTTTTGCTGAAAATATAACAGCACAAAAACAAGCAAAAGAAGAACTGATCAGGGCGAAAGAGGAAGCAGAGCAGGCAGCTATTGCTAAAACCAACTTTCTGTCTACCATGAGCCATGAGATACGCACGCCGATGAATGCTGTTATTGGCTTTACCCATTTGCTTCTTCAAAACGCAAGGGAAGATCAGATGGAATATCTTAAAATGCTTAAGTTTTCGGGAGAAAACCTGCTGGTGCTTATTAATGATATCCTCGACTACAATAAAATTGAAGCTGGCAAAATACAGTTTGAAAGCATTGACTTTAATCTTCGTGAGCTGATACAAAATATCAAAGGTGGACTACTGGAGAAAGCAAAGGACAAAGGAATCGACTTAAAAGTATTGATAGATGATGAACTTCCTGAAATGGTTAAAGGTGATTCTGTACGCCTAACGCAAGTGCTGGTTAATTTGCTGAGCAATGCAGTCAAATTTACAGAGCGGGGGAGGGTAACTATTTCAGCTTCCATTAGTGATACCACATCTACGCACACCATAGTTAATTTTGCGGTACGAGACACTGGCATTGGCATAGCCAAGGATAAACAAGAATTTATATTTGAATCCTTTACGCAGGCAAGTGCAGATACCACCAGGAAATATGGAGGAACAGGGCTTGGTTTGGCAATTTCCAAACGTTTGCTGGAACTGCAAAACTCCACGATTTTTCTCGAGAGTGATTTGGGAAGAGGTTCATGCTTTCATTTTGAGCTTGCGTTCAAAAAAAGTAAGATCCAAAAATCAGGCGACGGCCTAAAGTTCAGTCCTGAGAAGAGGAGCTTAAAGGGAGTACATGTCCTTTTAGCTGAAGACAACCGTATAAATGTTGTTTTGGCCAAGCAGTTTTTAAAGCAATGGGAAATTGAATGCGATGTGGCTGAAAATGGTAAAATAGCTTTGGAAATGGTTCAGCTTAAGCCATATCACCTTGTTTTGATGGATCTTCAAATGCCTGAAATGGATGGATATACAGCTACCATCGAAATCAGGAAATTAGAAGGAGAGAGGTATCAGAAACTGCCAATTATAGCATTAACAGCTTCTGCAATGAATGAAATCAGGGAAAGTGTGCTTAGCATAGGGATGAATGATTCGGTAACCAAGCCGTTTAATCCGGATGAACTCTATTCCAAGATCGACCATTACAAAAGCTGCTTGAGCGTAGTTTGATAAAGAAGCACTGTATACACATACTCAATCGGCTTTACAATTTAATGGTATGCAAAGAATCAAAAGCCCGCATATAGGCTGATTTACTCTCCTGCGGGCAATTGTTAAAGTTTGCCAGGTAGGAGGCACTTTACAGGCACCTCTCAGTATTCGATATTGTAAAAAGAAATTAATAAATTTATATATCAACCCCTGAAAAACAAGAAAGTCCTCAATTGAAATCCCCGAGCAATTGTGACAGATGAGTAAAACGATCTTTGTATTTTTTCAACTTGATAAACAGATTTATTAAAACTTACAATCATGAAAAGGCGAATCCTGGTAATAGATGACGATCCTGCTGTTCTTTCAATGGTGGAAGAAGTGCTGGCTTATGAACACTTTGAGGTTATGGCATTAGATAATACCCACAATGCCATTGAAGCCATTCAACAATTTGGGCCAGACGCTGTGTTATTAGATTACCTGATTGGCCATATAAATGGCGGAGACCTTTGCCACTTGCTAAAATCAAGTCCTAAAGTGAATCATATCCCTGTGATAATCGTTTCGGCGTATTCAAATATTTTCGACTCGTTGGGAACCTTTCAGAGTGATGCTTTTATTGCAAAGCCGTTTGACATGGAGGACTTGCTTAAAACTATTGATGATTGTATTACTCAAAGTGATCAATTACCCCCTGTAATGTGAGAATTTTTGCATGACTCTACCTTTAAAATCCTTAAAGTTTAAAACTTCTGAAGGCTGATTGAAAATAACTCATTATCAAGGTCCCTATTTCCACTGGTACCATTTATTTCTATTTGATTAACAGAGCGACCCGATTTTATCGAAACGCTTTTTTGCAGTGTTTTCAAACAGAGGAAGTCACAGGGCAGGCGCTGCCTAGAATACTCATCCACAAATAGTTCTGAATCCCTATTTATCGGTTTGAATCCCTATTTTGAGGCCTTGGCTCAAATGATTAGCAACCTGTTAAAACATTTACGTCTAATCAAAGTTGACTGATATACGATGAGCATATATGACTTTGTAAAATTAAACATTGACCAACGAGCTGAAGAAGCCTGGAAAGGAACCTATCTCTGCGAACGGGTATATGCCGATTACCTAATTCAACTTTACAATGTAAGTAACTTCTATGTGGAAGTATTTTACAAAGCCGAGTTGAATAAAATTGTTAAAATCCAATACTTTAAATCTACCCGCTTGCTCGATCCTTATTTAAAAAAGCATAATGGCCTGGACTAATGATTAGTTCAAAATCCTTATTAAGAAAATAAGCGCCTGCTTAAAAAGCATTGCCAGAGTTCATAGCAATGTGGAAACGCCCAATTATTCAGGAACTGAAGGCGATCAATCAGAAAAAGAAGATTTCTCTAATGCTTTTCCTCCTCCATTTCATTCCATCTATTCAGCTTTCGTTAGACGATCTAAGTCCAAATTAGCACGCGAGTCAACAAACATTTAGTAAAAGACGTCCGTTTACCGTCCTCTGACCGTACCATGTCCGTGTTATCATCCACAGATGAGTAGCCGAAACGCCGGTCCCGTGCGATTTTTGAGGGTTCTAACAGAAGAGGTTGGTATCGATAAGAGTTGGTCAGACATTGCAAATAACTGGCAAGGAAAGTTTCCAACCGATGATAAAAAGATGATGACGACTTGTTGTTAAACAATGAGTTAGGTAAAAATAAAAACGGGACAAAACTTGAAATTTCAAGTTTGTCCCATCAAGTGACCCCGCTAAGGCTCGAATGTCGAACTCTTTTGTAGAGGATTGCGAAAAGATAGCGTTGGTATTAAATGAAAGTAGCACAGATGTTACTGCACTTATTGTTATAAAAGAACTTTAAATTTAAAAGTGGCATAATGGAATATTCACCAATATGGCCGCTCCTTGAACTTTCTATTTCTATCTTTCTACCAAAAATTTATGGTTCTTCCCTGAATCTTCTATAATTAGGAAATAGATGCCGTTCACTAAATTTGGATTCAATCTAAGCTCGGCTGTGCCATTGCTGAACTGAACCTTGTCCCTTAGTACTAAAATACCGGAACTATTAAAAATGCGAATATTCTGATAGCCGGATCGAGTATTGTCTTTAATACTGAGGTAAGAGCTTGTTATAGGATTTGGATAGACCGAAAAAATCTGTACCAGATTTGATGTTCTGATAGTTAGGGAACCTATTTCAGAAATTGTTCCATCTTTCTCTATCTCAGACAGTTTGTAATAATTTACACCAGGTAACGGGTTCGAATCTATGAAAGAATATTTATCCAGGATATTATCGTGTTTTAGTTGTCCAAGGACTTTAAAATCCTTTCCATTGCTGCTGCTTTCCAGTTTGAAAAATGAATGATCTGTATCGGATGAAGTTTTCCAGCTTAATTTTACTATGCCCTTATCGGTCTCAACTGCACGGAAATCTGAAACTTTAATGGGTAGTGTACTAGTAGCTATATTTTTAACAAATAGACCTGCCGAGTAATAGGCAACAGCTATCTGATCACTCCCTATAGCCAGGGAAGGATACATGGACGTTCCGGAAGAAATGGCATTAGAACCAAGTGTTTGCCAGGTTGTACCGTTAAATTTCTTCAAAGTGATACGTCCGGTATTTCCTTCCAAATAAAGCAGATGAAGCGTGTGGTTATAAAAAGCCATGTTCGCATAATTACTTATAATGCTGCTGGTGAAAATATTAGAGCTGAGGTCTGTCCAATTAGTCCCATTAAATTTTTTTAGCATATACTTATACGTATTGTAGTCCTTGTAAACCACATAGGGGATATTATTATCAAATACGAGTGACATATCATTTGCCAGCCCTGTAGAAGCAGCAGTACCCATCTGGAGCCAATTTACTCCATCAAACTTCAGTATAATCAGTTGCTTTCCGTTGTCGTTATCGCAGTAAGCTACATAAGGTGTCCCGTTATCGATGGTGATTGCCGGAACTCCGGATACATTGTGTGAGAACCCTGCTGTGCCAACCAAATCCCAACTGGATCCGTTTAGCTTTTTAACTGTTAACTTATCACTTTTATCCCTGTCTCCAAATACAATGTAGGCGTTGGAGCCATCAAATGCGAATTTGGGATTGTATGGAGAGAAAAAGGAAGTGTAATACGTGCCAGATCCTACCAGCTCCCAGGTTGTACCGTTAAATTTTTGAACACTTGCAGTTTGACCAGTTCTATAAGATACATAGAGCGTGTTTTGATAGGAGCTTAGAGTTATGTCGTCAATTACAGAAGCCGAAAAACCGCTTGAGCCAACTACTTCCCATGAACTCCCGTTGTATTTTTTTACTGTTGCTTTATTTCCAGCAGTTTCGTCAACAATGGCGACATAGGGAGTATTGTTTATGATGGCTATTTTAGGTTTATTGAAAGATCCTAAACCTTTTCCGGCTCCCAGGTTCGTCCATGCAGTACCATCATATTTGGAGACCTCTATAATGCCTAAATTAGACAAAACGTAGGGAACTCCGCCATCTATAACTATTTTCATTCCATAGCTTGATGTGCCGGAGGCTCCCGTAGCGCCCACTGTTTCCCAGCTATTATTTATAAATCGTTTAACGGCGGGAACGTTATTTGCCACATCCTGAAAACTTATATATGGAACAGAGCCATCAAAGGCAATCGATGTATAATTGGCAGCTCCTGATGATGCTGCGGAACCTACAGTTTCCCAGACTGTACCATTGAATTTTTGTACAGTAGCTTTTCCGGAGTTGAAATTGTCGCAGTATACCACATAAGGTGTTCCATTGTTAATTGCAATGGAAGGAAAATAAGCGGCGCCCGGAGAAAAAGCGGCATTTCCCACATTTTGCCAAGTAGTTCCATCAAATTTCTTTACGGTTATTTTACTGCCGTCTGCCTCATCCCGATAAGAAACATAAACACCTGTTCCATCAGTGGTAATGCTTATATTTAGGGCAGATCCGCTACTAAAGCCGGCTTGTCCCACTATTTCCCATTGACTTCCATTAAATTTCTGCACCGTTATTTTGTTGGAGTTGCCAGCGTCCTGGTAGGCTATATAGGGTGTATTATTAAGCGTAATAATAGAGGTGTATGCTACAGAAGAAGCAGAAAGCCCGCTGTTTCCAACCGTTTCCCACTGAAGCCCGTTGAATTTTTTTACGGTTGCTTTTGAGCTGTATTCAACATCGCGGTAAGCTAAATAAAGGCTAGTATTACTAAATGCCAAACTGGAGTAATAGGCTTGTCCTTCTGATGCCGCTGCTGATCCAAGAGTTTCCCAGGTAGTGCCATTAAACTTTCTTACAAAAATTTTACTAGTTGAATAATCCTGGTAAGCCACATAAGGTATCCCGGAATTTACTGCTAATGAAGTATAGTATTCAGTAGAAAAGTTGGTGGATCCCACATTAATGCGGTTGGAATCATCGGGACCTAAAGATTGCCAGGTTTGAGCTTGAACCAGGATTGTAAAAAAAAGGATTGTAAATAAGAGTAAAGATTTTTTCATTTAGGTGCGAAATTAAAGAATAAAACTATAATACAGTGGTTCCAAAGATTGCTTCACAAAGACAAAATTGAACTTTAGCAAATGACTTGTCCCATCCTTTGATTAATTAATTTTAATGCAAGGGAGATGAGCTAATACCTTCCCAATTTTGAAATGAATACCTCTAGGCTGTGGGAACTAAAAAAAGTTGTTACTCAAAGCTTGAAGGAGTTCTTTTCTGTTAAATTAAAGAGGTATCGAAAAGCGCCTGAGCGCAACGTGTGCTGAAGGATCCTGAGGTAAAGAGTTCGACAATTCAATATAGGTAACCCAATGAGATTCGAAACCAAACCTCCTTACTTGTATGAGAACGTAGCTATAAAAACAAAAAACCGCCTCCATAATCAATAGAAGCGGTTTTTTGAAAATCAAGTGACCCCGCTGAGGCTCGAACTCAGGACCCACAGATTAAGAGTCTGTTGCTCTACCAACTGAGCTACGGAGTCATGTAAAGGTGTTATTTATTGTGCCTAACGCCAGCTAAAATACGTTTTTTTATTAAAACAAAAAGTTTCTATTATACAAATATGATGCTGCTCTTTTTGTATAAATATAACTTTAAAAAATCGCTCCGGAGAGTTAAAACACAGATGTGCCGAATCAGCTCTTCTTGTAGCCGAATATGAGATGTACTGTGGTTTTAGCACAAAATGTACTCTCTGAAAGGCAATTCGCACATTAAGTTCCCAACATGTGGAAATAGTCTACAAATTTTTTAATCATTATTTTTTGAATTTCAAAGAAAAAAAAGAACTTTTTTGAGGGTGGCGCGATTTTAAGAATTTTGCTTCGAAGTAATGGCCGAAAAATTACAAAACTACCTGTAGATATGTGTAATGGATTGATGGAAAACCGAGAATAAAATTCTCATTACCAATGGTTTCAAAAATAGTTTTTTAAAATTTCAGAAAAAATAATGAAATAAATTTATTTCCAGGAGCTGTTGTAATCCAATTTTATTTAATTAAAACGCTTGTTCAGATGACCTATAGTAGTGTTTTTTTACTTTAAGACAAAATTGGGTAAAGTTTGTCGCTTATGTATCGTTTTGATTAAAAGTCTCTTGTATAAAAATAATTAACATTTCCTAGTGTGAAGCAGTGAACCCTTTGGATGAGACGGCTCGTTACAAGGGGTATATTTTTTTAAAAACACAGTATGAAAAGAGTTAATTTAAGAAGTAAATTGTCAATGAGTCTTTTAGTTTGTTCAGTTCTTTTATTTAGCCAATGCCAGAAGGAGGCGCAGGACGAAGCTGCA
>Ga0307408_100000240_pt1 | contig 57352 bp, 42 predicted proteins | sample 322Cmetagenome_FD_202116 | JGI IMG/M metagenome (GOLD analysis project Ga0307408, IMG submission 202116) | Maize rhizosphere microbial communities from greenhouse at UC Davis, California, United States - 322HYB-C-3 | ecosystem: Host-associated > Plants > Roots > Rhizosphere > Soil | place... | reverse complement strand
TCCAATGCGGGGAAAGAGAACCTGCAAGCCGTACATTTAACGATTGGGTAATGCCGTAATAACTAAATAGCCACATAACCACACACATGACCAACCCACCCAAACAACCTGCCCCAAATACCGTTAATGTATTTCTCATAAAAGCTCACTCGTACAATGACTGATGTATAACGACAGCGAAGGTCCAAACCCGACATAACACCTAACAGGAATAGCCCCCTCTATTTAGTGGACGACAGTGTAGCACCGCAAATTAACACTTGGTTACACGAAGTCTGCAGTTTGAGCTGTTACAATAGCGGCTCAGTTTTTAGTCAGCCCTTCTTATTTATTACCGGCGATTGCATTATGTTTCGTTTTTTTGAAAGCCTGATAAAGCCCTTCCCTCCGCAAGAACCCACTAGCCCACCCAAAACGCTCTATGCATTTTGCCGGCACTATAGCCGGGGCGCGGAATTTTATTTGATTGCCATGGCCGTATTTACCGGCCTCATTGCGATTTTAGAAGTCTCGCTGTTCGGCTTTCTTGGCAATTTAGTGGATTCGCTTAATCAGCACACACCGGCTGTTTTTTGGGCGGAATCCCGGCAGGAATTAATCTGGATGGCGGTTATCCTGTTAATTGGTTTACCCGTTTCAGTATTAATGCACTCATTAATCATGCACCAAACTTTGCTGGGCAATTTTCCCATGCGCATTCGCTGGCAGGCACACCGCTACCTGCTGGGACAGAGCTATCAGTTTTATCAAAATGAATTTGCGGGCCGTGTTGCAACCAAAGTGATGCAAACGGCGCTGGCAGTACGCGAAACTATTATGAAGCTACTGGATGTACTGCTTTATGTAATGGTGTACTTCAGCAGCATTCTGGTATTAGCCTTTTCGCTGGATTGGCGCCTAGCGCTCCCCTTAATTGTTTGGTTTTTTGCGTACTGTGGCCTGCTCTATTACTTTTTGCCACGCCTCTCTCAAATTTCTACTGCGCAAGCACATGCACGCTCGGATATGACAGGCCGCCTGGTGGATACCTATACCAATATTTCTACGGTGAAATTATTCTCCCACTCCAATCGCGAGGCCGATTACGCCAAAAAAGGCATGGAATATTTTTTAACAACAGTTCACCCACAAATGCGCCTTGCCACCCTACTCGGCACCAGCGTATGGGTTATTAGTGTGATCCTTATTTTCTCCATTGCTGCCACCTCGCTTTGGCTATGGTCAAACGCAGCGATTACAACCGGAGCCATTGCTGCGGCCATTGGTTTGGTATTGCGTTTAAACGGTATGGCGCAATGGATTATGTGGGAAGTGTCTGCACTATTTGAAAACATTGGCACCGCGCGCGATGGCTTAAACACCTTGTCCATTCCCCGCGAAGTGCAGGACAAACCCAATGCCAAGCCGTTACTTATCCAACACAGTGCAATTGACTTTAAATCGGTAAACTTTAACTACGGCAAATACGAAGGTTTGCTGAATAACTTTAACCTGCACATTAATGCCGGTGAAAAAATTGGCCTGGTTGGTCGCTCCGGCGCGGGCAAATCCACTCTGGTGAATTTATTGCTGCGGTTTTACGATGTGGACAGCGGCAGCATATTAATCGACCAACAAAATATCGCCGAAGTGAAACAAGAAAGTTTACGCGCACAAATTGGTATGGTGACGCAGGACACCTCGCTCCTGCACCGCTCTATTCGAGACAACCTGCTCTACGGTAAACCAGACGCTACCGAAGCGGAAATGGTTCAAGCAGCACAGCAAGCGGAAGCGCATGATTTTATTATGGGTCTCAGCGATAACGAAGGCCGCACCGGCTATGACGCCCATGTGGGCGAGCGCGGTGTAAAACTTTCGGGCGGCCAGCGCCAGCGCATTGCTATAGCGCGGGTGCTCATTAAAAACGCACCCATTTTGATTATGGATGAAGCGACATCAGCACTCGACTCCGAGGTGGAAGCCGCCATCCAAACCAATTTAACCACGCTAATGCAAGGCAAGACTGTAATCGCAATCGCGCACCGTTTATCCACCATCGCGGCGCTGGATCGTTTAATCGTGTTGGATAAAGGCCAAATTATTGAACAGGGAACCCACAATGAATTGATTGCATTAGGCGGTGTGTATGCGCATTTGTGGGCACATCAGTCAGGCGGATTCCTGGGAGAGTTCTAGCACGTTTTTGAAATCATTTTCATTGTGATAAATGTGGCGGGTTGCTGCGCGAACCCGCCCTACTTACACACACAGCTACTTCTTGGCGAAATGTAAATCCCATATCACCAACAAAATTCCAATCAAAAAACCCACGTGGGCTAATACCGCACCCACCGCAAATAACCAACCCAAAAATACCGGGCCACCATCATCAGGGCCAAACAAACTGTACAGCATGATCGGCGCTGCACTTGCCAGCACCAACATCAAACTTAACGCAATTATTTTTATACCGCGCGGCGATTTACTGTGCAGCACCATGCGGATGGGATTCCACATAGCCCTTACCACATCAAATCGTCAGGAATGACGTAGTCTTTATAGGGATCATCTTCATCCACTTTATTGTCTTGCTTGGTATTGGCAACCACCACAAATTTATCATCGCGCTGTGCTATTTTGTCAGCAACGATACGCGGCACCAGCTCGTAACCTTCACCCAATTTCACTACCGCTAATAAACCCCGCGCAATTTGCTCCAGCACCAAAGGCGATACCCGCATTTTCTTGATGAGTTTACCATCGGTAAAGTTGTACTCCACATCGCCATTACCCGCACCTTTAGATTGGCGATGATTTTCGATCAGCTGTTTAATTTGCGCAGCAATGGCTTTTTGTTGCAACTCCAAATCGCGCTGGCGATTTAATTCGCGGTCGCGCTCGATTTTTTCCAACCGCGCCTGCTCGGCCGATTGTTTTACTTCATCTACCACTTCTTCGCTTGAGCGGCGCGCCACATTGGTTTCTTTGCGTTTTTCTTTGTTAGCCTGTTTGGCTTTTTTGGCATCAATCAAACCGGCTTTTAATAGTTGGTCTTGCAAGGAGGCCATAATAAATTCTGCTCAAAAAGTTAAGTTGTTGAATTAAGTTGTTGGATAGGCATTTGCCGGGTAATGCGCCCTCACCCACGCAGCACGTTTGGCAATCGCACGGCGTTTTTCATCGCTCTGCGCGTCCAGGTGTTTTACCTGTAACGCGAGGCGCGGATGCTTGACGAATTTTTCGCGATGTTTGGCGAGAAACTCCCAGTACAGCGTGGTAAAGGGGCAAGCATTTTCCGTTTCAGCCGCATCGGGCTGGTAAACACAGCCATCGCAGTAATTGCTCATTTTGGCAATGTAGCGACCAGTGGCAATGTAAGGCTTGGACGCCATTATGCCACCATCGGCGTACTGGCTCATCCCCAATACATTAGGCAATTCCACCCATTCCACCGCATCCACATACATAGCGAGATACCAGGCATGAATTTGCTGCGGTTGCACCTGCCACAGCTGGGCAAATAAACCAGTCACCATTAACCGCTGGATGTGGTGCCCATAGCCGTGATCCAGCACTTGTTTGATGCTCTGCGCCAGGCAGTTCATGTCCACCGCACCGGTCCAGTAAAAATCCGGTAGGTTGTGCTGGGCGTCCAGCGCATTCATGGTTTGCCACTGCGGCATCAGGCTCCAATAAAGTCCGCGCACGTACTCGCGCCAGCCGAGAATCTGACGAATAAAACCCTCCACGGCATTTAAAGGCACAGCTCCTTTTTGATAGGCGCGCTCGGCGGCGGTGATCACCTCCAGAGGCGAGAGCAGTTTGAGATTAAGTGCCGCCGATAAGCGCGAGTGGTAGAGCCAGGGTTCGTTAGTCCACATGGCATCCTGATATTCACCAAACAGCGGCAGATTTTTGTCGATAAAAAAGTCCAACAATTGCAGCGCCTGGTTGCGATTCACCGGCCAGCCAAAACTGATTAAATTACCAGGATTATTGGGGAAGAATCGCTCAATTGTCGCGATGGCACTCTGGGTCACGGCATCAGCCGGAAATACTAATGCGGCATCCAGCAAGCCAGGGCCTTGCGCCGAAAAGGACCCGCGATTGTCTTTATCGTAATTCCACTCGCCGCCTTCGGGCTGATCACCGCGCATTAAAATGCCGGTGCGTTTGCGCAATTGGCGATACCAATATTCCATACGCCACTGTTTTTTACCTTTTTGCCAAGCGGTAAATTCGCCGGGTTGGGCGATGAAATGATTATCCGCCAGCAGCTCCAACGGCAGATGGTGTTCGGCGCAAAAGCGCCGGAAGGCTTGCAGCACCCGATAATCCCCCGGCAACACCAAGCGCAGTTGTGCAGGCTGATACTGCGCCAGCGTTGCTGCAAGCGCAGCGGAAAAATCGCGTAGGCAAAGCTCATCCAGCGAAAGGTAATGCAGCGGTAATTTTTCATCACGCAGGCTTTGTGCAAAGTGCCGCATGGCCGCCAGAAACATCACACTGCGCTGTTTATTGGAGGGAACATGGGTACTTTCGCCCTGCACCTCTGCCATCCACAACAAATCATGTCCGGAATCAAAATCATCAAACAACGCGCTATCGCGATTGAGTTGGTCGCCCAAAATCACACACAGGCGGCGAATATTTGCAGGGGGTTTATCGCTTGTGGGCGCAGTTTTTGTAGCAGGCTTAGTCATTGATTGGTTTTGTCCTTGGTTTTTCGCGCGGAACTAGCGCAAGCTTTGGAACAATATTTAACCTCTTGCCACACCCGCTCCCATTTCTTGCGCCAGCTAAAAGGGCGCTGGCAGTGAACGCAGATTTTCTCGGGTAAATGTTGTTTTTTCATAATGTCATCTAAACGTGCCGGGGCGTTTTGCTAATACGAAAGCGCCGCCTGCTGGTATCATTCGCGCCTTATTTATCCTCGTGTAAACCTGACTATGCCAACCAACACCATCAAACGCTGGGACATATTTTGCCATGTGATCGACAATTTTGGTGATATTGGCGTGTGCTGGCGCTTGGCGCGCCAGTTAGTGGCTGAGCATCAACAGCAGGTACGTTTATGGGTGGATGATATTGCATCGCTAAAGCGCATCTGGCCAGAGACCAATATGCAAGAACATCAGCAGCTGGAAGGTGTAGAAGTGCGCATCTGGCATGCGGCGTTTGATGCATCAACTCAGCCCGCCGACGTAGTAATTGAAGCCTTTGCCTGTGATATTCCAGACACTTACCTACAAACAATGGCGAAACTCAAGGCCAGCGGCAAAGTGCCGGTTTGGATCAATCTGGAATACCTGAGCGCTGAGCCTTGGGTAGCAGAATGCCATGGCATGGCCTCCGTTCACCCAGCCACAGGCTTGCGCAAAACCTTTTTCTTTCCTGGCTTCAGTGCGCCTACTGGCGGTTTGTTGCGGGAGCAAAACCTGCTTAGCCAGCGCGATGCATTTTTTCGGTCGCAGTGGCTTAATCAGATGAACATAGACCCAGCCCCCAACAGTCTGCTGATCTCCCTGTTTGCTTACGAGAATCCTGCCATTGGTGGTTTACTAGCCGCGTGGAAGCAGTCATCACAACCAATCCACTGCTTGGTACCGGAAGGGAAAATTCTCAGCAGTATTAATCAACACTTGGGTAAAACCCTGGTCTGTGGCGATATTTATCAATCCGGCAGCCTGACAGTGCAAGTCATCCCTTTTCTCACCCAGACCGAATACGACAAGTTGCTCTGGGCCTGCGACATTAACTTTGCCAGGGGTGAGGATTCTTTCATCCGCGCCCAGTGGGCCGGAAAACCGGCTGTATGGCATATTTATGTGCAAGATGACGATGCACATCTGGTCAAATTACAGGCATTTTTAGCCGTCTATGTACCCAAAGATCAGGCGCTCAGGTCGGCCATAACCCAATTCTGGCTCGATTGGAATGAAGCCGGACATACCGATAGCAGCTGGATCACTTTGATAAACCTGCTGCCCGCATGGCAGGAGCACTGCAAAACCTGGACTCAGGCACTGAGCGAAACACCGGATTTAGCACAACAACTATGTAACCATTGCTTGGCAATGCCGGGCTAAAAAAGCACTACAGAAAAACACCAAAGAACTGTATAGTAGCGCGCCGATTTCAAACCCGGGACCTCTGGGGGCTTAAGGCCCGCGCGCTCTGCGAACCAAGGCTTCCCTCCTATTCGTTAACCATTGCAAACTGGGATTTACCATGAAAAATGCTCAAGAATGCCGCGCAGGCAACGTTCTGATGATCGACGGCTCACCCTGGGTTGTTCAAAAAGCGGAATACAACAAATCCGGCCGTAACTCTGCCGTAGTTAAAATGAAATTGAAAAACCTGCTGAGCGGCATCAACACCGAAACAGTTTACCGTGCAGACGACAAATTCGACGACATTCAACTGGATCGTAAAGAGGTAACCTACTCCTACTACGCCGACCCAATGTACGTATTTATGGACCCAGAGTTCAATCAATACGAAGTAACTGCTGAAGAATTGGGCGACCTGTTGCCCTGGATGGAAGACGGCATGGAAGATGTATGTGATGCGGTGTTCTACGACGGTAAAGTAATCTCCGTAACTCCACCTAACGCCATCACTCGCGAAGTGGCTTACACCGAACCTGCAGTACGTGGCGACACCTCAGGTAAAGTGATGAAGACCGCCAAACTCAACAACGGCACCGAACTGCAAGTGGCGGCGTTTGTTGAAATCGGTCAAAAGATTATCATCGACACCCGTACTGGCGAATACAAGTCTCGCGCTTAATCGCAGAGCTGTATCGCAGTTAAAAAATGGCGCCCTTGTGGCGCCATTTTTATTGGTGTGTGGTATTGAACTATTTTTGTTGTTGAATATCTATCCATTTGTGTTTTTACTGACATCAGGATTTTAGTGTTAACAACAATAGGAAATATCATGCACACAATATCTTCACTCAAACTTTTACTTTCCCTTTCCCTCGCCTCACTAATTTGGTCTGCCCATGCCGATAGCTTGCACGACCTGCAACAAGCACTAAAAAAGTTTGAACAAAATTCACCGTTCAGTGCTCAAGTGACTGCCAGCGTGAAAAACCAAAACAAAGAAGGCGACGATCACAATATCAAAGAAGGCCTTGCCCAATTTGCGGTAGAACAAAACCCAGCGGGGTTACATATCCGCTATTCACCGGACCTGCTCAGCAATATCGACCGGGAAACTGAAGCCAAAAAACAAAACCCACAAGCATCAACCCCCACAACCGAAGCGATGAATCGTTTCAACTATTCGGAAATCAGCATACTACTCAACCCCGTACGCGATATCGGAGACGATTTAAGCAAAGCACAATTAGTGAAGGAAGAACACGTCATCTACAACGGAAAATCCGCGCGTTTACTTCACCTACAAATTCCGCTTGAAAACCTGAGCGAAGAAGATCGCAAAAATCTCAAAAAATACCGTACCGACCTGCAGTTCTGGATTGACGAAAATGGCACCCCGCTCGCAAGCCGCTCAACCGGAAAAGGCTCTGGTCGTTTTGCGCTAGTCATCGGATTTGAGTTTCATTTTGATGTTGAAAAAACCTATATCACCCAAGGCAACCGATTATTGGTTGCAAAGCTTTCATCGACATCCGGCAGCAGTGGTGCCGGTATGGATACTAACGAAGCGATCACGGCAAGTTTGAAATTGCTGAATTAACCCAAGTGCACGTGGAATTATTTTTAGATGATAGTGGTCAATTTTTTATTTTCGCAGCGCCCAAAAGAGTCGAGGCAACAACAACGCCAATAAAATCACCCCAAATAATACCGCCTCAAAATAACTGGAACGCACCTGCATAAACACATGCACCCAGGCAAGAATTGCAATTGAGTAAATACTTTTATGCAGCCGTATCCAGTTATTCCCCAAGCGTCGCATCATTGATTTAGTTGAAGTAATTCCCAACACAACCAACAAAATAACAGCAGGGATAGTAACCAGAATATAAGGCCGCTCGACCAATTCTTTTCCGAAGCGAGAAAAGTCCAACCCTAAAATAAAAACCAGAAAAGCAAGTACATGCAAAACGGCATAAAAAAGTGTAAATAGGCCCAACATACGCCGATGGGTTTGCAACCAGCGGAGGTGAAAATTTTTGAAATTGATAAAACGCCGCAGCGGGGTTACGGCAAGGGTGATAAACAAAAAATAGATTGTCCACTCACCCGTAAACAACACAATGGTTTTAGCTGGATCTGCACCCAGCTGATTTGTCAGTGTTTTATAAACAATAAATACCAGTGGAATCAATGAGAGGAAAAAAATCAGAACTCGTCGCCACAATACAGGCATAACAATCACTCTCAATAAAATTTACGCAAATCCATATCTTTATACAGATGCGCCACCTGCTCCGCGTAACCATTAAACAATTGCGTAGGAATAATGTTCGGGCGCAATAAACCGCTCGGCAGGCGGCGCTCTTCCGCTTGACTCCAGCGTGGATGGCTCACTGCCGGGTTTACGTTAGCGTAAAAACCGTACTCATCGGGAGCGAGCATACTCCAGGTGGTTTTAGGCTGCTTTTCGGTGAACTCGATTTTCACAATGGATTTGATGTATTTGAAACCATATTTCCACGGCACCACCAAACGCAGCGGCGCACCGTTTTGATTAGGCAGCACCTTGCCATACAAACCCACCGCCAAGGTGGTTAAGGGGTGCATGGCTTCATCCATGCGTAAACCTTCGCGGTATGGCCAATCGATGGTGCTAAAACGGCTTTTTTGCCCGGGCATTTCTGAGGGACGCTCAAGCGTGGTGAACGCCACATATTTTGCTTTACTGGTTGGCTCAGCGCGCTTAATTAAATCGGCCAGTGAAAAACCCACCCAGGGCACCACCATTGACCATGCCTCGACACAGCGCAAGCGATAAACCCGCTCTTCCAGTGCAATACCTTTTAATAAATCGTCCAGTGCAAAGGTGCCGGGCTTGCCAACCTCACCCGCTATTTCAACTGTCCAGGGATTTGTTGTTAACACATGGGCTTTTGCGGCGGGATCCGTTTTTTCGTAGCCGTATTCATAAAAATTGTTGTAACCAGTAATGTGCTCGTAAGGCGTAAGCGCATCAGGGATAACTTCCTTATTCGAACTTGCCTCAGCGATTTGTTGTTTTAGCCAATCAGGCCCTTTTACTTCTGCCTCAGTCACCTGACCAGGTGCCGCTAAAATACCCGGCGCGGCGGCCATACCAACACCCAGCGCAGCAACACTCATCGCACCGCGCATAAAATCGCGGCGCGCGTTATAGATTGCTTCAGGGGTAATTTCGGAAGATGGGATATCGCTTGGTCGCTTGATAATCATATTGACCTCGGTAATGCGGAAGGATTTGCTCTATAGACTCACGGCAGACACATTTGTTACTTGAGCAGCGCAAAAACATAATTTCTGCCCTTGTGGTCGCACACAAAATAGCGATCACCCAAGGTGTCACAGTCCGTGATGCTCAACGCCGGAGGCACACTAACTGACTCGCTGACGGCCATCGCTGCCTTATCTTTCTTAAGAAAGCCAAACATAGTTTCAAAACGTTGCGCGAAATCCAATCCCTTGGTTTGTAAATCTTGATAAAGATAGGCGAACTTTCGATAAGTCATGGTCACTGCACACAGGCCAATTTCACACATTTTGTCGATGTATTTTTCGTAGCTCGCCGCTAGCGCCACTGAACTACCTTTCACGTTCGGCAACGCCATAGTGTTATAGGCGTCTAGCACACCAGCCGCAAGACGGTGATTGGCTTTATTCCCCAATAGTTCGTAGTTGGCGTCATCACAGCGAATGTGACGCCCTTGTAATACACACGCTGACGAATTCATAGGGTTTGATTCAACCAAATTATTACGTGCAGAAACAACACGTGGTTCATTGGTAGAAGAACGAACAGAAGTAGGTGCGACGGTTGGAGCTTGATTAGCAGGCAATAGCGCTGGGGATAATTTTTTTACCGGTGCGGGTAATTTGATTGCATTGCGTTCTGCCGGGCGTTTTAACAGCGAAAACTGAACCTGTTCGTTATTCTTTTTAAATTGATGAAACGGCGGTAAATTTTTAAGTTGTGCTTTGGCTTGCAACTGACAATAGACTTGCTCGTAATAGGTCTCGGCCGAGGCAAAACAAAAGGTGTCCGCCTTGGCGCCACTAGTCAGTAACCATAAAAAAATGATACTGAAACAATAATGACGCATGGGCATTCACCTTTTTATCTATTAATGCGTAATCAACCAACATTGGTGGATTTTAGGGTTGCGTTTAAAATCCTCATCAATCGTTTGTGCGCTGATATCCTTAATGGTGAAACCGCTGAGTGCATCGGCATCCAATTTAAAACTGCGCAGATTGTTAGAGAAAATCAGCGTACCGCCCTCTGCGAGTGAACGCATGGCATTGTTGATCATACCCACATGATCGCGCTGCACATCCAACACATCCTCCATCCGTTTTGAGTTGGAAAAACTGGGCGGGTCGAGCAGAATCAAATCAAATTGCTGATCGTTATCTTCCAGCCACTGCAAACAATCTGCCTGCTCCAAACGGTTGCGCGACTCACTTAAACCATTTAACGCATAATTCTTACGCGCCCAGTTCAAGTAAGTGTTAGACATATCCACACTCACGGTATAACGCGCGCCCGCCATGGCGGCGTGTACACTTGCGGTTGCGGTGTAGCAAAACAGGTTCAGGAAACGTTTGTCTTTAGCCATATTCGCAATCATCAAACGCACGGGGCGGTGATCGAGGAACAAACCGGTATCCAAATACTGCCACATATTGATGTGCAGTTTGGCCTGCCCTTCCTGCACACTAAACACATCACCTGTCGGGCGCTCACTGATTTTTTCGTACTGACTGGTGCCTTTATTGCGGCGGCGTTGTTTGTAGCTGATATTTGCGGCGGGAATATCCAGCACAAATGGTACGGCCATTTCAATTTCAGCAAAACGCTGTGCGGCGCGGTCTTCATCGACCGATTTGGGCGCCGCGTATTCCTGTACATGGGCGTAAAGTTGCGGAGCATGATAGGACTGGGTTTGACCGCGATAAATATCAATGGCAGCCGAATATTCCGGCATATCTGCATCATATAAACGGTAGCAACTGATATCGTTTTTCTTCGCCCACTTTTCCAATTGTTTGAGGTTTTTTTGCAGGCGATTCACCAGCATCTGCGCGCCATTAGACAAGGCAGCAGCTTGCTCTTTTTTGTTTTCAATTTTGACGCGCTGTTCTGCTTCTTTGCGCTCTGTATCATCTTTACTAAAACGCGCATCCTGTTCAACACGGCTTTGCACAAACGCCTCGCTGCTGATGCTAAACATCAACAGTTCGCTGGGGATGGTGCCATTAAAGAATTTGTATTTTTTATCGGCGCGCAAACCCATTTGTTTGCCCAGTTCCGGGTTACCGGTAAACACACCCGCACGCCAACCTTGGAATTCATTGCGCAACCGCTCGCCCAAGTGAGCATACAATAATTTTAGCGATTCAATTTCACCCAAGCGCTCACCGTAAGGCGGGTTGCTAAGCACCAAACCAAATTCCATTGTTTTATTGTGCGTCGGTTTAACAAAATCGGCCAATTCTTTGCGGCTCACACGCAACCAGTGATCCAACTCGGCGCTGACAATATTTTCTTCTGCCGCGCGAATCACTTTTATATCGGCGTCATAGCCGCGAATTTCCGGTAAATTTTCACGTGCGAGGCCGATTTTTTTGCGCTCGAACGCTTCATCGCGCAAAGTTAGCCAGATGTCATTGCGATGATTCAGCCAACGTTCAAAACCAAAACTGCCGCGCAGCAATCCGGGCGCTATATCCGCTGCGATTAACGCCGCTTCAATCAAAATTGTTCCAGAGCCACACATAGGGTCCAGCAGCGCACCACCTTGCGCGGCAATCTCTGGCCAACCGGCGCGAATCAAAATACCCGCTGCCAGATTTTCCTTCATAGGCGCACTGCCCTGTTTAATGCGGTAACCGCGGCGATGCAGACTGTCGCCCGACAAATCGATACTGACGATTACTTTGCTCTTGGATAGGCGCACATTTACCCGCAAATCCGGGTCGCGTTTGGCGACGGAGGGGCGCTCGCCGCTGAAATCGCGCAGACAATCGACAATCGCATCTTTTACTTTTACCGCGCCAAACTGGGTATTACGGATCGCATCGTTAGTGCCAATAAAATCCACTAACAGGCTACCACTCGGGCTTAAGTGCTCCTCCCAGCGCAACTCACGTACACCGTCATAGAGTTCTTCCTGACTATTGGCCTCGAAACTTGCAAGCGGTAGTAACACCTTATTGGCCAAACGCGACCAGAAGCAGACCCGGTACGCCAGCTCTATATCGCCAGAAAAATAGATGCCCGCAACCGTCTCGCGCAGGTCTTCTGCGCCAAGGGTTTGCAGCTCGGTATAGAGCAAGCCTTCCAGCCCTTTGGGGCAGGTAGCGAAATATTGATATGTCATTAATGTTTCCAATATGAACTTTTCTGAACCACACCTGACTAAACAAAGGTGTTTGTCATTAAGTTGTCAAATACATTTGCTAGGCCGATATGCCATATAGAACGGCCTATGTATAAAAATTTAATCGTTCACGACGCAGGTTAAATCTGGTGTACTCACCCAACCTGTTAACGCTAAGGAGAATCCAAGAACCAGTCAGACCGGCAAGTGAAAGACCGCAACACCGCTTTCGTCGATAACTAAAACCTATCGATAATCCACAACTTAGAGGTGCTATAACTGATGAAACGTCAAAAACGTGACCAAACAGAACGCGCATTTGTAAAAGGGTATCAAGCAGGTATTGATGGGCGTTCAAAAAGTCTTTGCCCCCATGAAACAGGCCAAGCTCGCCAACAATGGCTAAATGGCTGGCGCGAGTCGCGCATTGATCAATGGGATGGCTACAGCCGTTTGGCACAGGTTCAAAAGGTTAACAACATTCAACCCATGGCCATGAGTGGCTAATGTTTAACTCGCCTTATTGGCATCGAACACAGTCCTACAAATTTTTTACCCAATCATGTTAAATGAATAAGCCCGCTATTGCGGGCTTTGTTCTATTCAGGGCATTAATTGTCGATTTATAACACAGCAGTTTGACCAGCCCTACCAACTTACAGACCTTTTTGATAACTGGCGATTCCTTGCGCGGCGCGTGCAATCAGCGCAGGGCCTTCGTAAATAAAGCCACTGTAAATTTGTACCAGGCTGGCTCCAGCGCGGATTTTATCGGCGGCACTCGCACCATCCAAAATCCCGCCTACGCCAATAATTGGCAACTTCCCGCCCAGGCAAGCATTGAGGGTTTTGATCACATAAGTGCTCTTATCGCGCACAGGCAAACCACTCAGACCACCGGCTTCATTGCCATTTTCATACTCTTCCACACCCACACGGGTGATGGTGGTATTAGTAGCGATAACGCCATCCATACCTTCTTGCAACAGAATACCAGCAACTTGGTGGATTTCGCCTTCATCCATATCCGGTGCGATTTTTACCGCGATAGGTACATAGCGACCGGTTGCCTTGTGCAAGGCGGTCTGTTCCGTTTTGAGTGGCGCTAACAATTGCGACAGCGAGTCGCCAAATTGCAAGTTGCGCAGACCGGGAGTATTGGGTGAAGAAATATTCACAGTGATGTAATCAGCATAATCATAGACTTTACGCAGGCAGGTCAAATAATCATCTACCGCATTTTCAACGGGCGTTACCGCATTTTTACCGATGTTAATGCCGAGGATCCCGTTATAACGGCGTTTTTTAACCTGCGCGACCAAGTGGTCAACACCCTTATTGTTAAACCCCATGCGATTAATAATCGCTTGGGCTTCAGGAATGCGAAACAAACGCGGTTGCGGATTGCCGGGCTGCGGGCGCGGAGTAATAGTGCCAATCTCCACAAAACCAAAACCTAAGGCGCCAAGCGCATTAAAGTAATCACCATTTTTATCCAAGCCTGCGGCAAGCCCAACCGGGTTGTCAAAGCTTAGCCCCATAACCTGCACCGGGTTGCTAGGCACCTTGCTGGTAAACAGACTCAAGAGACGCAAGCGCTCAGCGGCACCGAGCATATCCAGGCTGAGTTCATGGGAGGTTTCGGCGTCGAAGCGGAATAATACATCGCGAATATGCTGATACATGGCAGGCTCTTGGCAGATCAATAAAGGGAGTCAAAACAGGGCGCAAGGATACTGGATTACAGCCCCCAAATCACCCCAAACCTTGAGTTTATCCACCCAGGCGCTGGATGGATTGAAAGCGATTATCCTCATCAAAATTAATTTGAAATGTGCCGCGCACCCCATTGTGCAACACAAACGGCCGCAAAATACCCGCCGGAAAACGAATACTGCGGCCATCTATACTCTGGGCAAAAACGGTTTTGGCGCTGCCTTCATACAAGCGCTGAAATTCTTCGGCTGAAATAGCCAAGCTGACTACAATACTTTTCAAGAAAACCCCACAACAAAAAAACAAATACGACAAAACGAAAAGCCATTCTAATCAGATTTTAAATTGCAGGGTATTTTCCAATAGACGATCCGCCCCCTGACGCAGATTCAAACTGTAACCGAGGGTTTTCTGCACCTGATCCAATATATTTTCCGACGAATCACCCAATTCACGGGTACTGCGCGACATTTGTTCTGCCACTGCCGCTTGTTGTTCGGCGGCGGTAGCGATTTGGGTATTTAAATCGCGCAACATTTCCACACTGTGCACTATTTGTTGCAGCGACTCACCGGCACTGGCGGCACTTTGCACCGAACTCTGGGCGCCGTCAAAACTCTGCAAAATAATATCCACCGCTTTACCCGCACGCTGCTGTAATTTCTCAATCACAGCGCGGATTTCCGCCGTTGAATCCTGGGTACGTTTTGCCAGCGAACGCACCTCATCGGCCACCACTGCAAACCCTCTGCCCTGCTCACCTGCGCGCGCCGCTTCTATCGCCGCATTTAGTGCAAGCAAATTCGTCTGCTCGGCAATACTGCGAATTACCTCCAGCACCGCACTGATGTCCGCCACATCGCGTTGCAATTCAGTGATGATTGTTTTGGCTTCACCCACATCACTTCCCAAACGGTTGATGACCGCTATAGCCTCATTCACGCGTGCGCGCCCTTCAATTGCCGTATCGCGTGCAATATCGGTAGCGGAGCTGGCCTCCACGCAGGTGCGGGCCACTTCGCGCACAGTAGCCGCCATTTCAGTGGCCGCCGACGCAGACTGTTGGGTCTGGTTGTTCTGCTGATCCAACTCGCCTTTAGTGACATCTGTTACGGCTTGCAGCTCAACTGATAGTTTATTGACTTGATCTGCCGAGCCCTGAATATTGTTGATCAAGCGCGATACCTGATTCACCATCGCCGCCAGATTATCAGCAACTTCACCGATGACATCCTTGCTGCTCACCTGCAAGGTCTCGGAAAAATTACCGTTTTTGAGCGATTGTGTCAGGCTATTTACGGAGTGCACGCTGGCATTGAGTGCAGCGAGAATTCCCATCGCAACATAACACCCCAGAATCACGCTCCCCAAGGCTACTGCTAACAGCAGTAGCCGCGTATCGGCAGCTTGCGCACGTGCAGTTGTTGCACTGCGCATCAACTGCTCGCTGGCAAGCACGTCCACTGCGGCCAGCGCATCAATCACTGTTGTTGCCTGCGCAAAAAACACGCTATTAGTGACAACGGGCGATGCAGGTGCGAGCGCATCTTGTAGCAGCATAGAATCAAAAAGAGCAGCGGATTTATTGAATTTATCGACTGATGTTGAAAAATAATTGGCGAGGGTTTGATCCTGATTTAACAACTGGATTTGCTGCTCAAAACTGGTCAATGCGCGCTTTACGCCAAAATGCAAACCGACCAATGTTGCGCGTTCCTCAGATGTAATTACCTGATCGGTCAAGGCACCGGCACCACGCCCCCGCAACTGCCCGAGCAATTCCTGGAGTTCAGGAATTTGAAACAGGGTTAATTGCGAGAGGTAATAATTGTCGCGCGTGGATTGCAGTTCAATATCAAAATAATCCACCAGTAGTTTAATATCAGCCTGCACGCGCGCGACTAACTGCGTGTGCCCGATAAAACTTTTTGCAGCATCTTTCTCGATAGCCGCCAATTTTAGTGCGCGCCAGGATTGCTCTATTTCTGATAATGCAGAATTAAATGCGGTAGTTTCATCAATACGCTTGATTACCAGTGCAAAGTCCTGATCTAGCTTTTGCTCAAGCTGCTGCAGAGCCGGTGCTTTATCGCTTGCGCCTGCCAGATACTGCGCCATGAGGCCGCGATGTTGCGCCAACCCAAGAGCGATAGGTTTTACCGCGAGTATCAATTCCACACCGGTTTGGGTGCGCTCCGCCGCCGCAACCGTACGATTATTTTGCAACCATTGCTGGCTTAACAACCACACAAATGGCAACAGAAAAATAAGTACAATGGTGAGCAATTTACTGGAGAAAGACATTTTATTTGCCAGCTGAACGGCTGGCGCAAAGAGACTGGACATAGCTATTCCCTGATAACAGTTAACAATAAAATAAACAGCGGGCATACCGCACCGCCGAGTTAATCACGCACAATTGTCCAGCGTCTCGCAGTGCTGGGTAGCTTGTGCCAAGTCCAACAGGTCGCGCAGCGCGACTGCAATCATCGCAAAATCGGTTCCATTGGCGGCCTGTAATTCATTGACCATGGATTTCCAACGCGCAATTAATAATTGATGCTGCGCACTCCAGCGCTCAATAAGCTGCTCCAAATCCATCGTATCTTCCATCAACCTTACTAACGCCACACTCAGATTGCGCAACTGTGATTCCAGATCGCCCAGGTAGGTTTCGCGTGCCATGGCCTGCCAAAAATTATCCACCGGCAAATTGGAAATCTGTGCAGAAAACCAAGGCAAACTTAAATAATTTCCCAATGCAAAATACACTTTAGCCAAACTTTCCACGGGCTGATTGGCAATGCGCGCGGCCTCTATCACACTTAAACCGGAATAGAGATCCGCTGGGTGCGCCACACGTTTAATAAGCGTTTCCGGTAAACCCAGCGCACGCAAATGGTCTGTAGCGGCCAACCATTCCTGCAATGTCTCACCATTAAGTAAATGCACTAAATTTTCATTGATATGCATCATACCCGGGGTAAATAGCTGCACTTCGGTTGCAGGGTTTAAATAACTGCGGCGATTGCGCAAAAACCAGCGTGTCGCGCGGCGAATTTTGCGCATCATGCCGTTAATCATTTGCAACTGCAGTGCAGATGAAATACTGATTGAAGTTCGCTCAAGCGCGATTAAAAACTCGGGCATAGCGTAAATATCACGAGCGATTACATAGGCTTTAGCAATATCGTCTACACTCGCACCTGTAGATTCCATCAAGCGCTGCGCAAAACTAATGCCCATGGTATTTACCATATCATTGGCAATTTGCGTGGCGACTATTTCATGGCGCAAACGGTGATTGCGCAACGCCATGGGAAATAACTGCGAGATTTTTTGTGGGAACGCCGTTTCAATAAATGCCGCCATGTAATCATCGTCGGCAATTGCGGCTTGCGCGAGATCCTCCTTTAATACGGCCTTGGCGTAAGAAATGAGGATCGCCAACTCGGGGCGGGTTAAGCCTTTACCTTGTGTTTGTCGTTCCAATAAATTCTCATCACTCGGCAAAAACTCCAATTTGCGATTTAACCGCCCCTGCTGTTGCAAAGCATTCATCATCCGGCGATATTCCGCGCTGCGCGCCAGCGCATCCGACTGCGCCACACTTATTGCTTGCGCTTGACGGCGATTGTTATAGAGCACTAGCTGGGCTACGTTATCGGTCATATCTACCAATAATTGGTTGCGCTGTTTTTGGGTGAGATCACCATTAACGACAATTTCATTTAATAAAATTTTGATATTGACCTCGTGGTCCGAACAATCCACACCACCGGCATTATCAATAAAATCCGTATTGCAGGCGCCACCCTGCAAACAGTATTCGATACGACCGCGCTGAGTCATACCCAAATTACCGCCTTCACCAAATACTTTGCAGCGCAATTGTTCGCCATTAACGCGCAAACTGTCATTGGCCTTATCACCCACCTCGGCATGGGTTTCAGCCGCTGCTTTGACATAAGTGCCTATGCCGCCATTCCAAATTAAATCTACCGGCGCCTGCAATAATTGATGAATAAATTCTGTGGGTGTGAGGTTGGTCGCATCGATTGCAAAACGCGCGCGTATTTGCGGGGTGAGCACAATCACTTTTGCGCTACGCTCAAATACGCCACCGCCTTCGCTGATTAAATGTTTAGCGTAATCACTCCAGCTACTTTTAGGCAGTGCAAACAACCGTTGACGCTCGGCAAAACTGGCGGCAGGGTCGGGTTCGGGGTCGATAAAAATATGCTGATGGTTAAACGCGGCCACCAACTTCAAGGCTGATGAAAGCAACATCCCATTGCCAAATACATCACCCGCCATATCACCAATACCTAACACCGTAATGGGTTGGCTTTGCACATCAATTTCTTTTTCCAAAAAGTGGCGCTGCACGGAAATCCACGCACCGCGTGCGGTAATACCCATACCTTTGTGGTCATAACCCTGACTGCCACCTGAGGCAAAGGCATCCCCCAACCAATGGTTATATTCCTGAGAAATTGCATTGGCGATATCAGAAAAACTGGCGGTACCTTTGTCCGCCGCTACCACCAGGTAAGGATCATTATCGTCGTAACGCACTACATTATTGGGCGTTACCACACTGCCATCAATTAAATTATCGGTAAGGTCTAATAAGCCGCGAATAAACCATTGGTAACACGTTATCGCTTCTTGTTGTTGCTGTTCGCGCGTGGCATTGGCAGGCATTTTTTTGCACACAAATCCGCCCTTGGCACCGCTCGGAACAATCACCGCATTTTTAACCTGCTGGGCTTTTACCAAGCCCAACACTTCGGTGCGATAATCCTGCAGGCGATCTGACCAGCGCAAACCACCACGCGCTACTTTACTTGTGCGCAAATGCACACCTTCCATGCGGGTTGCGTACACAAAAATTTCAAACAATGGTCGCGGCTCGGGAACTTCTGCCAAACCTCGCGGCGAAAATTTAATGGAGAGATAAGGTTTATAAGCACCGAGTTCATCGCACTGATAAAAATTGGTGCGCAAACTATTATCGATTAGCGCCATAAAACGACGAATGATGCGATCGTCGTTCAGGTTTTGTACCTGATCCAAATCGCCAACAATGCGCGAGCGAACTGCGTCGATTTGTGCGGCTGTAGATTCACCCTGCACAAGCGGATCAAATTTGTGGTGAAACAATTCAACCAGCTGGCGCGTTAGATCGGCTTGATTCACCAGCGCCGTCGCCATGTAATTAATACTGAAAGGAAATAAGGTTTGATGCATATAATTGGCATAGGCGCGCAGCATCACCACTGAGCGCCAGTGCAAACCTACACTACCCACCAAGGTATTAAACGCATCGTTATCGGCATCGCCCTGCCAAATAGCAATAAAAGCATCGGCAAGTACGGTTTTTAGCGCTGAAAATTCCAGAGTAGATTCTGCTTGATGCGCGAGTTTGAAATCATGCACCCACACCACCTGACCAGAGGTGCTACGAATATCATGAGCACTTTCACTGATAACCCTGAAACCCAAATTCTCCAACACCGGAATAACATCGGACAGTGCCAATGTGGTTGTGGGGTGAAAAATTTTGAACTGTAAACTTGCGCCCTGCTCCTGACCACGCAGCTGGTAAATACTGAGCGCGATAGGTACAACATTTGTGCTGCTGCGCGGTATCTGCTCCAGCAAGGATTGAATTGTGTGAATATCCTGCACAGCGGTGCGCGCATCATATTGCTCCTGATACGCCGACGAAAAAGCATCGCGAAACTCGCGCAACAGTTGGGCACTGGCCTCTTCGCCATGAGCTTCCTGCAGTGCGCCCAGTAAAAAATCTTCCCAAGAGCGGGTGATATTCACAATGCCGGCTTGCAGTGCCGCGACATCCACCTGTAGCGGCACATTTTTATCCAATTTAAATACCAGATAAACCCGAGCCAAAATGGATTCAGAAAAATAGGTGGTAAATTCGCATTCGTGAGAGCCTATGGCCTTGCCAATAAGCTCCTGAATGGCCAAACGAATTTTGGTAGAAAAATAGTCGCGCGGCACATAGATAATAAAGTTAATAAATTTGCCAAAGGGATCGCGTCGCATAAATAAGCGCACCATGGAGCGCTCATTAATTCGCGCGACACCCATCAAGGTTTCGTACAGCTCGGCACTGCTGCTCAAAAATATTTCGTTGCGCGGAAAGGTATCCAATAGCTGACGAAAATTTTTGCCATCGTGACTGGATTCCAATAACCCGCTGCGCGCAAACACCTGGGCAACCTTGGTGCTAATCAGTGGGATATTCGCCGGGTTCATCAAATACACTGCTGAAGTGTAGAGCCCGAGAAAACGCGCCTCGCCAATCACTTCACCCTGGGCATTAAAGCGTTTGATGATTACATAATCCGAATAGGCATAACGATGCACGCGTGCGCGTAACGAGGATTTGGAAAACACAATGGGCTGCGGCACCAAATGAAAGCGCGCCATACCTTCGTTGAATAAATCCATCGCCAGGGTTGATGGTGGTGTATCGCGCAGGGCAAAAATCCCCAGTCGCTGGGCGGGACTTTCGCGCAGTGTTTTTTTGCCCTCCAGCTCACAAAATTCGTACTCGGAATAGCCGAGAAACGTGAACTTATCCTCCGTGAGCCAGCGCAAGAAGGCTTTGGTTTCCTGTACATGGGCAACGCAGGCGGCATCCTGCATAAAGTTCAAATTCTGTTCTGCGGCCAATGCGGCGGCGCGCATGGGTTGGTAATCCCTGACCACCTGTTCCACCTCAGCTAATACACTGCGCAAACCGCTGGTGATGGCCGCCAGTTCTTGTGCGTCACTGTGCGCACTGATCTCCATCACGATTAATGCTTCGTGATTTTCCGTGGTTGCTGCACCATTGCGCGCCTGTACGCTGACTAACTGCTGGCCGTCGCGCTCTACTTTCAACACGGTGCTTTTGATGGTGTAAATGGGAATGCCACGCCGGTTTACCTCAATGCGCAGCGAATCCACCAAAAATGGCATGTCGCGCTGTAAAACGACCAACACCGTATGGGAACTGACCCAGCCATCCTCGGCCAGGCTTGGGTTAAACAGCCGTATTTTGGGCTGGCGGCGATCGTACAGCGCCATAAACTGCCACCACTGGTACACGCTGCCAAACACATCGCTCAGTCGCTTGCCGAGCAATTCATCAAGCGGATAGTGGTTGAAAAACATGCTGGCAAAATCGCCAAATACTGGCTGTTCTGCGGCAGGTAGCTGCTCGTTGGCATAGCGCGTAAATTCATCCAAAAATTCGGCTGGCTTATGCTGACTCACCAAAGTACTGTTCATGGCATATGCTCCTGTTTGTGCCGCGACTGAATTCTTTAAGCCTAGTCGAAAATTCACTGTAAACACTTGAAATTACAGGGAACCGACACCAGTAAGAGCAGTCTATTTAGCACTTTTGTGGCGCTGTCGCGCGTGCTTGTAACGCCCTCAGCAATGACTAACCCTTAATCGCCCTCTTGATTACAACACAAGGTCTTCAACTCCAATGCAGGCATATCAACAATTACAGTCTCTGAACACCTGGCTTAACGATCAAATTATCGGACAGGAACATTTGACCCAGCGCCTATTAATTGCGCTACTTGCCGATGGCCACTTGTTAGTTGAAGGCGCGCCCGGCCTTGCCAAAACCAAGGCGATTAAAACCCTGGCCCAAGCTATTGAAGGCAACTTTCATCGCATTCAGTTCACTCCGGATTTATTGCCGTCCGATGTTACCGGTACCGATATCTACCGCCCGGAGCAGCATCGCTTTGAGTTCCAGCCCGGCCCGATTTTTCACAATTTAGTACTCGCCGATGAAATCAACCGCGCGCCCGCCAAGGTGCAATCGGCACTGTTGGAAGCTATGGCTGAGCGGCAAGTGAGTGTGGGCAGCAAAACCTACCCACTGCCCGGTTTGTTTATGGTGATGGCGACACAAAACCCCATCGAGCAAGAAGGCACCTATCCGCTACCCGAAGCGCAACTCGACCGCTTTTTATTACATGTGGTAGTGGATTACCCCAGCATTGATGCCGAGCGCCGCATTTTAAAATTGGCCCGCAATGAAGCCGCCGCGGTAAACAGTGAACAACCGGCGCAAATTTCCCAAGCAACTATTGAAGCCGCACGCAAAGAAATTCTGGCGATTCACATGGCCGAAAGTGTTGAGGACTACATCGTCCATTTGATCAACGCCACCCGCCGCCCCGCACAATACTCGGCGGAATTGGCCGGGCTGATCGAATACGGTGCCAGCCCACGTGCCACTATCGCGCTGGACCGCTGCGCCCGTGCACACGCCTGGCTGGAAGGCCGCGACTTTGTCAGCCCCGACGATGTGCAAGCCGTGGCCCACGATGTACTGCGCCATCGCCTGATTTTAAGTTTTGAAGCCGAAGCAACCGGTACCACGCCCGATCAGGCTATCAACCAACTACTTGCTGCCGTACCTTTGAGCTAATTGTTATGCGCAACCAACAGCAAGTTAAAAATGAGCAGCAGGAATTGAATCCGCGCGGTGCTTACACCGAATTAGCATCGTTATTGCGCTGCCGTTTTTCCGCACAGGATCTAAAACTCTTCGCCCACAGGCCGGCACGCAGTTTATTGTCGGGCGGTGAACGCACCCGATTTCGCGGGCGCGGTATGGATTTTGAAGAAGTGCGCCTGTATCAACCGGGCGATGATATTCGCTCCATTGATTGGCGAGTCACCGCGCGCACCCAAGTCGCCCACACCAAAATTTTTCGCGAAGAGCGCGAGCGCCCAGTATTTATGCTGGTGGATCAACGCTCGCCACTTTTTTTTGGCAGCACGCGCTGTTTTAAATCCGTACTCGCGGCGCACATTGCCGCCCTGCTCGGTTGGGCGGCGCTGGCAAACGGTGATCGTTTAGGCGCGTTGGTATTTGGCGATTACGATCAGCGCGATGTACGCCCGCGCCGCAGCAAACATGCGGTGCTGGAATTATTGCATCAGCTGCAGGACTACAATCACCGCCTTGTATCGCCGCTCATGCCCGAACCTGGCACGCTAGCTAATGGCCAACCGCAACAAGCAAACCGCCTGCAAGACATGTTGGCCGATGCACGACGTATCGCCAAACCCGGTTGTGCACTGTTTATCATCAGCGATTTTCACGATATGGATGAGAGCGCGGAGCAACAACTGTTCGAGCTGGCTCGCCATACCGATGTCACCCTGATTCATATTTACGATCAACTCGAACGACAATTGATCAGCAACTCAGCGCTCACCATTAGCAATGGCCGTGAACGGTTGCAATTAGCCGCAAACGAAAAAGCATTTCAGCAAGCCTATAAAAATCAATTTGACCGACACCTGAACTTGCTCACAACCATCTGCAAACGCATGCGTATTCCACTGCTAAGTTTTGCTACGCAAGATGATGTTCAGGATGGCTTGCGCAAAGCATTCGGACGTAAAAAATAAATTCACTGAAAAAGAACAATAGTTACTTATGCAACCGCCACCTATGCAAGCAACACCTTCACCACTGGATCAATTAGCCGACATTCATTTGCCCGACAGCCTAAGCTGGTGGCCACTCGCACCTGGCTGGTGGGTTTTAATCGCATTATTCATCATTGCTATTATTGGTTTTTTTATCTGGCGCACGCGCAAACAACAAAACTATTACCGCCTTGTTGCCCAGCAAGAACTCGCCGCCATTTATACGCAGTATCAGCAATCACAAGATACCGCTGCTTATTTGCACTCGCTCAGCGTATTGTTGCGCCGCACCGCAATCACCGCTTACCCACAGAGTTTTAACGCCAGCATTAAAGGTGCAGAGTGGTTGAGTTGGTTGGATGCGGTTTGCCCGGCGCTCAACCAAAAATTTTCCAGCGAACTCGGGCAGAGTTTATTAACCAGTGCGTACCAGAAAAATCCGCAGGTGGATGCCACCGGCTTGTACCAGCTCAGTGAGCAGTGGATAAAACTGCATTGCAATCATCGTCAAAAACTTCCCAGCCTACAAAAAGCCACCACACAAAAAGCTAGCGCAACAGCGGAGGCCAACCATGTTTGAAATGCATTGGCCTTGGTTACTTCTGTTGGCTCCCCTGCCCTTGGTGATGGCATTTATTCCCGCTAAAAAACGCATTGAAGCGGCGCTGCGGGTACCCTTTTATCAACACGCCAGCGAACTCGAACAACACAGTAAACTCGGTATTAATAAACGCCCGGCAAAATTATTGGCGCTGTGGCTGATTTGGATTTGTTGTTTATTCGCGGCGACCAATCCCCAGTGGGTTGGCGAGCCAACCAGCATGCCCTCGAGCGGGCGCGATTTATTAATGGCGGTGGATATTTCCGGCAGTATGGAACAGACCGACATGGCCATTGCCGGTCGTCGCGTAACGCGCTTGATGGCGGTGAAAAAAGTAATTGGTGATTTTGTGGTGCGCCGCAATAGCGACCGCATGGGGTTAATTTTGTTTGGCGCCCAAGCTTATTTACAAGCGCCGCTAACTTATGATCGCAAAACCGTTAATCAATTATTGCAAGAGGCACAAATTGGTTTTGCCGGGCGCGAAACTGCGATTGGCGATGCAATTGGTCTCGCGGTAAAACGCCTGCGCGATCGCCCGGATGCCAGCCGTGTACTGGTGCTCTTAACCGATGGCGCCAATACTGCCGGACAACTTTCACCCGACAAAGCCACCGAACTGGCGCAGCAAGCAAAAATTAAAATTTACACCATCGCGTTTGGCGCTGAATCAATGGAGGTGCCAGGCATTTTCGGTTCGCGTACAGTTAATCCATCGCGGGACTTGGATGAGCCAACCATGGTTAACATCGCCGAAAAAACCGGCGGCAAATATTTCCGCGCTCGCAATTTAGAGGAGTTAGACAATATTCATCGCGAGCTGGACCGCCTTGAACCCATTGAAATGGAAACGGAAACATTTCGCCCGGTACAAACCCTATTTTACTGGCCACTGGCTATCGCTTTTCTGCTGAGCCTCTTGCTCGCCTGCCTGCATATTTGGCAAGGACGTGCAGCGCGTGTGGAGCATGCATAATGACTATTGAATCACTCCTTGCACAGTTTCATTTTTTGCGTCCTTGGTGGTTAAGCGCACTGCTGCCCGTGGTAATTATCGCCCTATTGCTCTGGTATCAAAAACACAACGCCAAACAATGGCAGCAAATGGTTGCACCTGAACTTTTACATTATTTATTGGATGGTCAAACCACGCGCATTAAACCCTGGCACTTATTGGCATTATTGTTTGCGTGGGTTGTGAGCTGCATTGCACTCGCGGGCCCCAGCTGGGAAAAGCGCCCAGTGGCAGTGGAACAAAATCAGCAAGCATTGGTAATTATGTTAGATCTCTCCCCATCCATGATGAGCGAAGATTTAAAACCCTCGCGTTTGGTGCGCGCCCGTTTAAAAATTGCCGACATGTTACGCCAGCGAGAAGATGGCCAAACCGCGTTGTTAGTCTATGCCGGTGATGTGCATGTAGTGACACCACTCACCGACGATACCGAAACCATTAACAATATTATTCCCGCACTGCACCCCAACATCATGCCAGCGCAAGGCAGCAATACCGAAGCGGCTGTCAACCGCGCACTGCAATTATTAAAAGACTCATCAATTACGCAAGGCGATTTATTGTTAATCACCGACGGCGTGGATGAGGATGCGCAATACACAGTGCGCGATATTATGAATCGCGAACCGCAATATCGTTTGTCGATTCTCGGTGTAGGTGGCGATACTCCCACACCTATTCCCAGCAGCAAAGGTGGTTTTGTGCGCGACAACGCACGCAACATAGTCACCACCAAACTTAACAGCGACGAATTGCAACAATTGGCGAGTGATAGTCGCGGCCGCTATCGCACACTTGCTAACACCAGTCGTGATATTGATTACCTGCTCGATTTCCCCGCGCCGGCACAAGCAGAAACCCAGCGCGTAGAACGCGAATTTGACAGCTGGTATGACCGTGGCCACTGGCTGGTATTACTGCTGCTGCCCATAGTGCTCTACAGTTTCCGCCGCGGCGTGCTGTTGAGTTTATTGTTAGTGCCACTAATTGGCTTAACACCCAACACCAGTTATGCCATGAGCTGGGACGATTTATGGAAAAATAAAAACCAACAAGCCCGTGAACAATTACAACAAGAACAAGCCGCCGCCGCGGCACAAACCTTTACCGACCCGGAATGGAAAGCCAGCGCCCAATATAAAGCAGGCGATTACGCGGCAGCCGCCAAAACCTTTGCCGACTTTAATACTGACCGCGGGCATTACAACCGTGGCAATGCACTGGCAAAAGCAAATCAATTAGCCGAAGCATTAAAGGCTTATGACCAAGCACTGAAATTAAATCCCGATTTGGAAGATGCCAAAAAAAATCGTCAGCTAGTGGAAGAAGCACTGAAGCAACAACAAGAACAACAAGAACAACAAGAACAAAATAAAGAGCAAAACGACGAGCAAAACAACGAGCAAAAGAAGGACCAGCAACAGCAGGAAAATAGCGATCAGCAGCAGGGTCAACAAAATGATCAGCAGCAAAACGATCAACAACAGGATCAGTCGCAAGAAAATCAAGCGGACAATGAACAGCAAAATCAACAAAATCAGCAGAACGAACAACAATCTTCAGCTGATCAGGACGAGCAACAAGAAAACGCTGAGCCTGAACAATCAGATGAAGAAAAATCTGACGAGCAAAAGGCCGCCGAGGCTGCTCAGCGCGAGCAAGAGGAACAGCAAGCTGCTGAAGGCCAGCAACAAATAGCTGAACCTACTGAAGATGATTTAACCGATGAAGAGCGCCAGGCCATGGAGCAATGGTTGCGCCGTGTTCCGGATGATCCGGGTGGTTTGTTACGCAACAAATTCAATTATGAACATTACAAACGCAATCAGGAAATTATGAATGGTGATTGGACACCGCCTGAAAACGGGGCTGAAAATCGCTGGTAATTTTTAACGTATCACTTGCCAGCCAGTAACCAAAATACAAAATGCGTATTGCTCTCCATAGCGACGGAACAGAATGATGAAAGAATCCAGCTTTAGCATGAAAAAATGTGCACGCCAATTAGTGGGCTTTATATTGATGATCACCGGACTCAATGTTTACGCAGGCAACCTCACCGCCAGCGTCGACCGCGATACACTCGGGCTGGAAGAAACCTTCACGCTGGTATTGCGCTACGACGAACAAATCAATGCCACGCCGGACTATGAGTTGCTGCAAAAAGATTTTGATATTCTCAATACCCAAAGCGGTACCCAGATGAGCATTATCAACGGCAATATGGAAGCCTCCACCGAATGGAAAATTGCACTCGCCCCCAAACGCATCGGCACCCTACTTATTCCTTCGTTCACCATTGATGGTGCCATTAGCGATGCAATCCCCATCACTGTGGAAGGAAAAAGCCGTACACCCAAAAATAACGACAGCCAGGTCAATGTAGAAATTGAAACCAGTAAAGACAACGCCTATGTGCAGGAGCAAATTATTGTCACCTTGCGCCTCTACACTACGGTGGGTTTGAGCGGAATCGATTTACAACCGCTGCAAGTAAAGGATGCACTGGTAATGCAACTGGATGAAAAACAATATCAAACCAAAATAAATGGCCGCCCTGGCGCCGTAGTAGAAACACGCTACGCTATTTTTCCGCAACAAAGCGGTGAACTGATTATTCCCGGGGTGCTTTATCAAGTATCGCTTGATTCAGGGCAGCGCGATTTGTGGGATAGATTCTATGGCAACAGTCAAAGTAATATCCTGCGTTTGCGCACCGAAGAACAACGCCTGACGATAAACCCCGCACCAGCCGCGTATAGCCAAAACTGGTTGCCGGCAACCAAGGTGGAATTAGTTGAACACTGGAGTGCCAGCATTGATTCACTCAAAGTGGGCGAACCAATTACGCGTACTATTACAATCAAAGCGGATGGTTTAACAGCCGGACAAATCGCACCGCTACAATTACCGAATGTGGATGGACTCACTTTTTACAGTGATCAGGCACAAACGGACGACCAAAAAAATGCTCAGGGAATGATAGGCTCGCGTATAGAAACCATTGCGATAGTTCCCACCAAAGCCGGCCGCTTTACGCTCCCGGAAACCACTGTGTCATGGTGGGACACCAACAAACAAACGCAACAAACTGCAATACTTCCAGCAGTAACACTCAATGTAGGCAGCGGCGCTATGTCACCCAACAATATGGCACCGCCTGTCGATACACAGGCTGAAGATGAACAAACAAGCAGCATTCCGCTTAATACCGACCTGAGCAGTATTGCTGCCGAGAATCCAGTATTCACAACAAAAACACCGGCTTGGCTTTACGCGTCTAATTTAATCACCTTGTTGGCTGCGTTATTTTTTGCGTGGCGTTTTTGGACCGCGAAGCGGGAATTAACACAGCGGCAGGATAACAAGCAGCACCTACTGACGCGTGAACATGAATCGGAAGCCGCCGCTTGGGCAGACGTTAAACGCGCCCTGGGTGATAAAAACCTGGCGTTGTTGCGTAAAGCCATTATTAGTTGGAGCCAGATTTATTGGAACGATAAAACCTTAACCAGTTTGCACGGTGTCGCCCTACGCGCCAAAACACAGCCGCTCACCGACGTATTACAACAATTAGACAGCGCTATTTTTAGTAACACAGCCAGCACACTGGACAGTGAAAACCTGTTGCAGTTATTGGCCAACCTCCGCCGCCGCAAATACAAAAAAACGGCTACCGGTGAAACCCTGCAGCCGTTGTATAAACATTAAAAAATGAAAGTGACGCTCCGGCGCTCACTTTCAATATCTATCCGCGATCATATTCAAGCCGCTCAATTTGGCGATCAAATTGGTTAAGCACATGCTCAATACAACGGGTCGCCAATTTAAAATAATCTGCGGCCTGAATACTGGGGCGATCCACCACTAGCTGGGTTTCAATGCAATGTAATAAATGGTGTATTTCGCTTCGCGATTGTTCCGGCCAGGTTGCATCAACACTGGATGCGATTTTATTGCGCAGGTGATTCAACTGAATACGCAACACACTTGAGCACTGCCCTTTCGCTGCCACGCCTGTTCCCAACGCACGCGCCTGCCCGATGTATTCGGCAATGGATAACAGGTAGCGCCAATCGGTATCCATCGCATCACCGGTAACTTTAGTCAGGTGGTGCACGTCCGCAACGTCATCAATCAGATAGAGCAAGTTGGCGATAAGAATATTGTGCTGCTTAAAATTTTTATCCGCATCGCCCTGCATATAAAGCACACTCAGCCGCGACCAATGATCGACCAGACTGGACCATTTAACATTACTGCGCATCCATTCGCCGGACGAATCTACGTCAGACATAGTGCGTTTTATATTCTGCTCAAGGGATTCAATATCCTGCTTGGCCGCGGCATTACCATTGATAAACCCTGTGGTTAAACCCCGGTGTTGCTGAATGTAAGTAAGCAAACCACGCAACAGTTTTATGTAGGCAATACCCTGCACAAATAATTTACTAGCTTGATTACGCCTGTGCTGTAGGGAGACCATTAAAAATAATAAGAAACCTGCAGGAACCGCCAGTAGCACAATGGTGAGCAAGAGAGGAGTTTCCATTATTTTTACTCCGCTTGGTGGGTCAATTTATGTAAGTGGTCTGCAATCTCTGCCGCTTGACCGGCGCGAAAACTATTTTGATTGGCTAGATCGGCAACAGCCTCTATATGTTTTGAAATTTCGCGCGCGGCAATACTCTGTTGACCGGCAGCAACTGCAATCTCATCAATTAAACTGAATACAACATCCGTGGTGGTAAGAATAGATTTTAATGAAGCATCGGCACTGGCAACTTCTTGCAACGAGTTATCGGTTTTTTCCACCACACTTTTCATACTGCCCAATACCTGCTGCATACTCTCTTGTACGCGGGCAATATTGGTTGCAATTTCTACCGCAGAACCATGACTACGAACTGCCAGTGCACGAACTTCATCAGCAACTACCGCAAAACCGCGCCCATGCTCACCTGCACGCGCCGCTTCAATCGCCGCATTCAATGCCAATAAATTGGTTTGCCCGGCAATATCACCAATGATTTTGGACATTGAGGTAACGTTTTGCATAAGCGCATCCAACTGACTCACACGCACTTCGGTTTCGCGCGCGAGGCTCGCTACGTCATTCACTTCACGGCTTGCACCCGCGAGAGACTGCCCTCCCTGCTTACTTAAATCGCAGGCGCTAGTTGCCGCATCACGCGCGGCAGAAATTCGGCTACTAATGTCATCAATACTGTGGCTGATCTCAGTAATTGCCGCCGCACTGGAGGTAGTGGCATTGGATTGATAGGCCGCACTTTTGGAAACTTCTTTTGCGTTGGTGGCGAGCTCCAATGAGGAGTGGCCCATTTCTTTTACTGCATCTTTATATTCTGCATTGCGTCGTTGGCGCGCTTTAAAAACCTCGATAAACGTATCGTGCAAACCGTGTAATGGGCCAGTCACTAATTGATTCCAGTCAACAGTTTGTTCGCGATCGACAGCGGACAAATACTGTTTTATTCCCGCAATATCTTTATTGACCCCACCCACAACACCCAGGATCAAAACCACGATGAGTAGCAGCGGCACAATCAACCAAAGGCTCACACTATTTAGCGCGATTGCTCCCGCTACCAACAGCAGATTGCCGAATATCGCCACCAATAAAACCCAGGATTTAACTGAGGCAACCGCCTGCCCCAAGAAACGCACCATCACTTACCTCCACACCACAAAACCAACAACTCGTTAACCGAACCACAACCTATCGCCCAAAAGTAGTGCAAAGAACTTTTTAAAAAAATTGAAATTACCGCCTGCACTCGCCCTCTAACGGGGCAACAAAACCACTTGCGCACCAAAAACTATACATTCGAAAGCTAGGTGCCAGAACCAAAGCCCTATTTCAAAATCATAAGATGCTTGCTTCAACATTCATGCCATATCTGAGGTACAAGAAGATCAGGCAAAAAAATGGCCGCTCAGTGAGCGGCCATTTTTAGTTCAATAATTGAAAGGAGTTACTAGTGTTGTTTAGCGCACGCCGCTATACCAAGCTTTTGCTTACCACCTCAAATACATCCTTGGAGAGATTGGGCTCCGCCAAGATTCGCTCTAACTCTGCTTTCATCAGTGCCTGGCGAGCCGGGTTATATTTTTTCCACTTGGTTAAGGGGGTTAACAAGCGCGCTGCAATTTGTGGGTTTTGTTTATTCAGGTGGATAATTTGATCTGCCAAAAATTGATAACCCGCACCCTCGCCTGCATGAAAGTTAATCGCATTGGCATTACAGAAACTGGCAATTAACGCGCGAATTTTGTTCGGGTTTTTTCCATCAAACCCCGCGTGTGTTTGCAGGGCTTTGACTTTGGCAAGTGTGTTGGGTAATACGCAATTGGCCTGCACACTCAACCACTGGTTAACCACTAAAGACTCGTGCTGCCAGCGCTGATAAAAATCGGCCAGCGCCTGTTCCGCCAACTGCTGCCCAAGCGGGGCCTCACTGTTGACCAATTGTGTCAAAGCTGCCATCACATCGGTCATATTGTTGCTGGTGCGATACTGCTGTTCACAGGCGTGAATCAGGTTTTCATCATTGAGCAACATTAAATAAGCCAGCGCGACATTTTTTAAACTCCGCGCCGCAATCGCATCGGCTGTTGCACTGTAGCTTTGCTGATGATCGTAGGCTTGATAAATACGTTCAAAATCTGCGCGCAATTCCCGCGCCAGTGCTTTGCGCACGGCGGCGCGACTGAAATGAATCGCCTCAACATCAACTACATCAGCCAACTCGCTTAAATACGCTTCCGTTGGCAAGCTGAGCATATAAGCGACCATTGCCTGATCAAGACTTTCATCCTGTAATACGCTGCGATAAGCCGCGACCAAATCTGCATCTACCACCCAACCCGATAAATCACCGCCCTGCTGGTAGTGCTGCATAGCAGTATAAATGGCTTGCAAGCCCAACTGCTGACTCGCTTCCCAGCGATTAAAACCATCGCTGTCGCGGCTCATGAGTAATACCAAATCGGCACGGCTGTATTGGTAATGCATTTTGACCGGGGCGGAAAAACCACGCAGTAAACTGGGCACCGGTTTTTCCTGAACACGCTGAAATACAAACGTTTGTTCTGTATCCGTCAGCTCGATAACTTTGTGTGTATTATCGTCCGTTTCAAAATCTGGCTCCGCATCTTTTACATAAAGCGGTAAATCCCCCGCACTACCCAACAAGCCCATCGCAATCGGAATATGGAACGGTAGCTTGTGTGCGCACTCGGGCGTGGCCGGGCAAGATTGGGTGATGGTCAATGAGTATTCTTGCGCATCTTTGTCGTAATGATCGCGAATTTCCAAACGCGGTGTGCCCGCTTGTGAGTACCAGCGTTTGAATTGGGTTAAGTCGCGACCAGAAGCATCGGCGAGCGCCGCAACAAAATCTTCCGTAGTGACTGCCTGTCCATCGTGACGTTCAAAATATAAATCTGTGCCTTTGCGGAAATTTTCTTTGCCGAGCAATGTAGCGAGCATACGAATAATTTCTGCGCCTTTTTCGTACACAGTCATGGTATAAAAATTAGAAATTTCGATATAGGACTCAGGGCGAATCGGATGCGCCATGGGGCCTGCATCTTCCGCAAATTGCAAGGTGCGCAATAGGCTAACGTCTTCGACACGTTTCACAGTGCGCGAACCCATATCGGCGGAAAATTCCGAATCGCGATACACGGTAAAACCTTCTTTTAAACTCAATTGAAACCAGTCGCGACAGGTGACGCGGTTACCGCTCCAATTGTGGAAATATTCGTGGGCCACTACACCCTCTACGCGCTGAAAGCCGCCATCGGTCGTGGTTTCCGGTTTGGCGAGCACACAGGAGGTGTTGAAAATATTCAGACCTTTATTTTCCATCGCGCCCATATTGAAATCGTCCACCGCGACAATCATAAAAATATTCAGATCATATTCGCGGCCGTAAACTTCTTCATCCCAACGCATGGAATTTTTAAGCGAGGTCATGGCGTGGTCGCACTTGTCCAGGTCTTTGGGTTCTACAAATATTTTCAGTGCGACATCGCGCCCCGAACAAGTGGTGAAACTATCCTCGATATGCGCTAAATCACCTGCCACGAGTGCAAATAAATAAGCCGGTTTTTTAAAGGGATCATGCCAGGTGGCATAGTGGCGATTATTTTCCAGTTCGCCCTGATCGATTAAATTACCGTTGGATAACAGCACCGGAAATTTTTTATCCGCCACTACCGTAGTGGTGAATTCGCTCATTACATCGGGGCGATCGAGGTAATAGGTGATTTTGCGAAAACCCTCCGCTTCGCACTGGGTGCAATACATAGTGCGCGAGCGATACAAACCCTCCAGTGAGGTATTGGCCTCCGGTTTTATTTTGGTGATGGTTAATAATTTGAATTCAGCAGGTGTATTAAAAAGAGTGAGGCTCTCATCGCCAAATTCATAATCGCCCTCACCCAAGACTTTTCCATCCAGCGCGATAGAAACTAACTCCACATCAGCGCCATGCAACTTGAGTTGGGTTGCAGGGGCAATTGCTGCAGGGTTGCGATACAAATCCAACATAGCACTGACAATCGTTTCACCTTCATAAATTTCAAAACGCAGATCCGTCGTTCTGATTAAATAATCAGGCACCTGATAATCCTTGAGATAAATCGTTTTAGGTTGTTGGTTTTGAGCGGGAAGCGATTGTTCAACAGCAGTCATAATAAATTCCTGAGTCGCAGAAAGATGAAGGAGTTATTCAACCCACTTGATGGGTTTGTCGGTGTGGGCATGATCGTGATCATGGTCGTCATCACCACAAAAGGTATGCGGCTCTGGCGGAATGTAACCCGTGTGCTGCTCCGGCGGTAGATTTTTGTGTTCGTAGGCAATCACTGCCTGCATACACAATTGGCGCTGCTCGGCAGAGAGGCGATTACCGTCTGCCCATTTACCCAGCTCTACCGCGCGTTTTAAATTTTGATAAATTTCCGGCGTAAGGCTGGACAGTAATTGTTGTAAATCCATAACAAGACTCGTACAAAAAATTAACGAAGAAAATAACGGCCCGTGAAGAGCGCATACACGGCGCCAGCAACCAAACCTCCAAGGTGCGCCGCATTAGCGACAGATCCGGCAATAAAATAATCAACCACACCGGTCATGCATAACACCAGCCACACCAACATAAAACCAATCAGCGCAGGCGATACAGCAACCAACGGATGAGGGTTTAAACGCTGGCGCACGGCAATAAATCCTACCAGTGCGTAGACCACACCGGACATGCCGCCAAAATTGGAGGCACCGCTCCAAAGGTATTGTGTAAGGTTGGAGGCGATACCGGTCACTACCACAAATAGTAAGAAGCCCCACTTACCTTGGAGAATTTCCAAGCGACGCCCTAAATCCCACATCCACAAACTGTTAAACAAAAAATGAAAAATACCGAAATGTAAAAAGATCGGTGTTAACAATCGCCACAGTTCCCCACCTGACAGTGACTCGCCGATAGGAATGTACTGCGTATCAGTAAAATCCTGAAAACTAAAATAATGCAAAAATAAATTACCGGTTTCCGTTGTCACCAGTAATCCACCTACCGCACTTAATAAAATTAACGCGAGCACTATGGGAGTGTGAAGCGCCTGCACCAGCAGCGAAGGCTGAGCAGTATCGGGTTGAGCATAGGGGGAAGTAGCAACCAAAGGTTCAGCGGTTGCTGAGGGTAATTGCGCTCGCCCATCCTCCAGCTGTTGTAAAAAATCTTGCAGCGCCGGAATCACCGCCGCATCGGTTACGGCCAAACATTGCTGGGCATTTTCCTCGGTAATGCGATGATCAAGGCCACGCTCGTGCAAATAACGGCTGAGGGCGGATAAGTCGTGATCTAAAGAGAAATATTTTACGGCGATCCAGTTCAAAAGCGTCTTCCAGTTATCAGGGGGCGGTCAACCATCAAGGATCTACATAGACCCAAACAAATTTATCCTGCTGCAATTGTGCCTCACCGTCCATGCGGTATGCCACCAAACGGCCGAATTTAACCGCACTGTAATCCAGGCACGCGAGGTTGGGTGCTATTGGGCGTGGGCTTCCAGTTAGCCAGTAGTGCCCCACAAACAGTGGTGGCTGCTGTGCATCGTAGTACACCATTTGCGAGCGATGCTCGGGTGCAATCTCCATGGTGGCGATATGCTCGGGCAGTGGATCGGGCTGAAATAATAATTGCCCATAGGTTTTTGCGTCGGGCACCCAAAACTTGGTACGAAACGCGCGACGAACATAACCATCGGCCGAGACCATTTCCTCTCCCTCCGGCAATGGCAAATCTACCCCACCGGTGAGCCGTAGACGGGTGAGGTGCTCCAGGCTGCCCTTACGGCTAGAGCGCTCCACAAATCCCCAATCAATGCGTCCATCACCAAAATCCTTACGGTGTTGGTCAATCAGGGCTTGATCCCAGCAGGCATGGACAGTGCGAAATACTTGATGGGTCAGTGGGTGCTCAATTTCCAAAAACAGCGGCAAACTGGCGAACCAATCCATGAACGAGCGCCATTCATGGGGGTAGCGGGAAAATTGCTGTAGGGTTTCGGCGATCTGCCGGGCGGCGGCAGGGGTATGTGCGCGCAAATAGTCGTTTGCGCCCGGCGCGACGGGAGTGCAGTAGGTCATTGCATTAAATTCGTGGTTGCCGAGAATCATCAGTGCACTACCCTGCTCGACCATGTTGCGAACCAAGTGCAAAGCCTCGCGAATACGCGGCCCACGGTCGACTACATCACCGAGGAAAATAGCTTGGCGCGAGGGATGGCGATAAACACCACGCACTTTTTTGTAGCCCATCAATTCCAGCAGGCGCGCTAATGTTTGTGCGCAGCCGTGAATATCGCCAATTAAATCATAACCACAGGCCTCGCCGAGGCTGGCAGTTGTTGATATTGGCGATAACGAACTCACTCCCATACCACTCTTGCAACCATACTACTCTCGCAACAAATGCCCACCCCAGCCTAACTTGGAGCGGCAACGCTGATAGAAGTTGTAATCCAGGGGATGTAGCAACTCGAGTAACTGACTTTTTTTGCGGATACAAATTTCATCGCCCGTCTGTACTTCTACGTGCGAGCTGCCATCACAGGTCACCATCGGCTCGGCGCGATTATGTTCACCCACGCGAATGCTGATTTCACTGTTACCAGCAACAACAATCGGACGGCTGCTTAGGGTGTGGGGGTTCATGGGAACAACAACAATCGCATCCAGGGTGGGGTGCAAAATGGGGCCGCCGCCGCTGAGCGAATAGGCGGTGGAGCCGGTAGGCGTAGCGACTATTACCCCATCTGAGCGCTGGCTGGTGACAAATACACCATCCACATAAATTTCAAATTGCAGCATATGAATAAACTTGCCGGGATGCAGCACTACATCATTCAGCGCATCGGCGGTATCAATTAGTTGACCTGCACGCTTTACTTCCATGTCCAGCAGAAAACGTTTTTCCGAGGTAAATTTGCCGGAGAGCACTTCATCTACTTTATTTTCGATATCTTCCGGGGTGATGTCAGTCAAAAATCCCAGACGGCCGCGATTAACCCCAAGCAATGGGACTTGATACTGCGCCAGCGCCCGGGCACCGCGTAGCAAACTGCCATCACCACCAACCACAATGACCAGATCACACACCTGCCCAAGGGTTTCCATATCCATTATCTGCTGGGCACCAGCGACCATTCCGGCGTCGGTGATTAACGCTGCCGTTTCTGCCTCCAATACAAAGGCTTTGTTGCGCTGCTGCAAAAATCGAATAAGCCGCTTGATGGAATAAACCGCGCGCTCGTTGTTAAGGTGGCCGATAAGGCCGATAGTCGAAAAATGAGTCATAAGTATCACTGGGAGCGCTGATGAAAATGGCAAAAAGCCGACATGTCTGTGGGCTATTATAGCCCTCATCACCGCCAAGACTTAACTTTATGCTAATTGCCCCGCTTGCAGACACCGATCCATTCCACCTACTCCGCCATCAAGCCGTGCGCGATTTGGCCTGGTGTTGCCTGAGCCCACCTTTATTGCAGGAATTATCAGGCAGTAACGCGCACATTTTACCCTTGGTGGACACGAATATCTGGCCTTGGTTACAAGCATTAGATAAACAACCGGCAGCGCTAATGAATGCATTGGCGCAAGTAAAAAGTACACGCCTCGGCATTTATTACGAAACCCTGTGGCGCTTTTATTTTACCCATTCACCGCAGTGGCAATTACTTGCGCATAACTTCCCCATTAACCGCGGCAAAGCGACTCTCGGCGCCTTTGATTTTTTATGCCGGCACGGCGACGACTATTGGCATATTGAAACGGCGGTAAAATTTTATTTATGCGATACCCTCGATCCTCAACAAGCACAAGATTGGCACCATTGGATTGGCCCCAACAGCCATGATCGTTTTGATTTGAAATTGGCGCGCTTGCGCGATCATCAATTACCGCTACATCAAACAGCCGAAGGAAAAACTGCGCTGCAACAGCATTTCCCCCAAGCGGATCACTGGCGCAGCGGACTTTGCCTGCAGGGGTATTTATTTTCACCCGCACCCGCCACCCTATCCATCAATCAATTAACCAGCGCAGAATATATCCATAGCCTGCCGCGAGCGCTGCACAGCCATGCCTCTCAAGCCTTAGGATTCTGGTGGTATTTGCGCGATTTTTTAACACTGATCGCTGACACAAAACTCACTAACGCCAAGTTCAATTGGATAGTTTTAGAACGCGAACAATGGTTCTCACCGGTACAGTTACCGGATGTAAACCTGACGATCGAAGTGGAATTGCTGAGCCAGCAATTGATGCACCAACTGCACCAAACAAAACGGCCGCTCATGGTAGCGGCCGTTATAGAGTCATGCTTGGAGAATGATGAAAAAAATATTATTTGGCGAGAGCAGTTACGCGGTTTTGTGGTGCCAGACGACTGGCCGCAAAACCACAGCAACCCTTAAAAGATTATTTTCCTGCAACCGCCAATCCATCGCGCAACAAATAATTTTGAGTATCAGTCAAATGGATTAGTTGCGCCTGCGGTGTAAAAAGCTGGGCACAATTATCCAGCGCCAAGGTTTTGTAACCCTGCTGCGCCAACAAATGCGCAGCAGCACGACTACGACGCCCGGTATCGCAATAAAAGAGATACGTGTTTTCTTTATTTAGCAGACGGGATTTAATCGCCAAAATATTTAGCGGCACATTAACTGCCTGCGGCAAATGACCTTCGCTGTATTCTTCCTCACTACGCACATCAACTGCTACCGCGCCCTTGGCAATAGTATTTTGCAACTCATTAAAGGCGAGCGTTGCCACCACGGGTTCTTTCAATAGGCGATAAAAATCCTGTTTGCCCAAGCGCATTAACACGCCGTCAGTGCGCATAATCACGCTGGCATTACGCGCTGCTTCATTTACCAGTGCATCCTCGCCAAAACAACGCCCCACACCGATGGTAGCCAGATGTTCGCGCTTATTATCCTGATGGCGCGTAACATCGGCTTCGCCTTCTTTGATGAAATAACACTGGTCGCCAATTTCACCTTGGCGAATAATAACGTCACCCGCGTAAACGACTTGCGGTATCAAGCGCGAAAAAATCTGCTCTACATTTAAAGGAGGAACCTTAAAAAATAAATTGGAGCGCAACACTGTCATCATCCAATCAACATCTTCATCCAGATCACGCTCGCGGGAAATATTGAGCTGTAAGTAATCCGCCACTTCACTCCAAGTGAGCAACTTATCCAATTGCTCACTGTTGATGCGCACGAGACTGCAGTCCGTTTCGGCAATTGCTGTCACCTGACGTGGTTGCTGATGAGCAATAGGAAACAGGGAGGAACGACCTTTGACACGGGTGCGCGAGCCATCACCGGCCACCAGACTTACATCGCCATGAAGTAAATAAACATGTTGCCCATCGTAATTACCCGCCACAAAAAGTGACTGCCCGGCACAGACCGTTTCCTGCGATGCGTTGCTGAGTAGTGCGAGCAGATGGCTCTCACTCATATCTTTAAGTGGCACCAGTGTGTGCGTCAAATTCAGGTCAAATTCAACTGGCGGCATTGGTATGGATTTTTGAGCCTGCATAGCAACATCCTTCATGGTGAAAGCTGATTCTCAAGGGCAATTAAAACCGCGGCGCCCTTGCAAACCACCGGTGTGAATCGCAATAAGGCGTGAGCCGCGCGGCCAATAACCTTGTTGCGCCAGGGAACTAATCCCCCAAAGCATTTTTATTGTATAAACCGGATCAAGGGGAATGCCCGTGCTACGCTCAAACCCCCGCCAAAACTCGAATAAACTCGCACTTGGTTTTTTGGCATAACCGCCGCCGTGAAAACCGGAAATTAATCGCCAGTTATCGGCAAAGTATGATTCCGCAGAAACCAACTCACGATAACAAGTGGCGATATTAGCCCCTAAGTCACCGGCACCTTTCAACACTGAAAAGCCAATTACCGGTTTCTGTCGATCCACACCAGCAGCCAAACCCGCCAAACTAGTGCCCGTACCAACGGGAATGCATACCGCAGCATAATCACCCTGTGTTTGCTGCTCAAGCGCATGGCCCAACAACTGCACTCCACGTGCACCGGCAAGATTAGCTCCGCCTTCAGGAATAAGATATGACGGCCCATAACACGCCTGCATATCGGTCAGCCAATCCGCTTCAGTTTTTCGGTCGTACTCCGCGCGACTAACAAAAACCAGTTTCATCCCCCAGGCCTCGGCATCCATCAAGGTTGCGCTCAAGTGCGCAGGTCGCTCGCCGCGAATAACACCAATAGCGTTAATGCGATAACGATGCGCCGCAGCGGCCAATGCATGTAGATGGTTGGAATAAGCACCACCAAAACTGAGCACTTGGGAGAAGCCTTGGCTACGCGCCATCTGCAAATTAAAAAACAACTTATAAAATTTGTTGCCCGACAATTGTGAATCCAACAAATCATCGCGTCTGACCCACAACTCAATGCCCTGTTTGGCGAGCATTGCCGTTGTTGCCCGCTGTAAAGGCACTGCTAGAGCAGCATCTGCCAACTGCTGCGCGGTTTCTATCACCACCACAAATTCCTATCGCCGACTATCTGCCAACATCCCAAGAGCCACCGCCTGATGCTGCGCACAGCGATCACTCTCACCGGGGTGGAATTCTAACGGAGTTTCGATAACGGGGATGCTCCTACCGCAGGTCTTGCCACGCGCATCTACCGCGTTACAACATGGCAGTTGATGATGCGCCAACCACGCGAGATACACCGGTTCATTTACACCCACTTTTGCCGCCGCGTAGGCATTGGGGTTTTCCAGATAGACACCAATATCATCGAGCGGAATCGCAACCTCCCCCAAACCGGGCAAAAATGTCACCAGATTAACGCCAGCTTTCACTAGCCGGCTAAGCAATTGATCGCCACTGTTTTTGAGCAATTGTTGGTTTTCATGCTTAAGTTGGACAAGCTCTTCTTTGAGTGTGCTTTCGTTTTGGTGACGATAAAACAACTCAACCTCGCGCATGTCCAACATTTCACGCAGCTCGGCGGTAGCAGCGTGGATTTTGGCATCCAGCTCTAACGAAAAATTTTCCTGCAACAACTGGATTTGGCTGGATTCACCTTGCTGCGCGGCCTTGAGCTTATGCGCAAAATACTCGCGCATCCCTTCCACCTTGGTCGCCTGGATATCAAGTGTTTCCTTGAGGGTTTGATTGCGCTCCGCCAGCTCTTTGTTCTCTTGGGCCAATTGCTGCAACTTTTCCTGATAAGCCAAAACACGCTTTTGGTGTTCTTGCTGTAAGCCGTGCAGTTTTGCCTGTTTTTGATTCATCAGGGTTGCAATATGCAAGGTCTGCTCATTAGTTAGCAGCTCGATTTGCTTGGCCAACTCGGCCGTATAGTAATCATGTAAACGCTGCTCCAAGGCTGCCTGCTCACGCGCAAGCACCTCTTCGCTCAACACCTGATTGGGCACAATTGCATCACGCGAGGATCGAGCAGCTGGCTTTTCGGCTTTAACCACAAACCCCAAGCGATTGGCTTTCACCGCATCACGAATAGCAATAAAACTATTATTGCCAACCTGCATGGAGGGATCCCAAAGGTTCTTTTGATGCCAAGCAACCGGGCATTGGCTGTAACACACCAGGCGCACCGCACCCGCGCCCATATCGGGGCCTGTCCCGGCCGAGCCCAACAATTGCTGTAAAGGGACATTCCAGCGTCGATCAACCATGCCTTGCTCATCAAAACTGATAAGGAAAAACACCAGCCCCGTTACAGCCAAGCCGCTGCCCACTTGTATATAGGCTGCCTTGACGGAAGCGCCGGCAAAATCAGGAATGGGGATAAAACCATCGAGAATCGCCTCAAATTCCGTATAAAGCAGCTCACGAGCGACGCGCTCATGATCAAACAGAAAAACGGCTTCAAAATTTGCTGTGGAGGGGTGCGACATAGGCGGGAATCTCAAGCCTGGCTTAGGACAGCTTGAGTATAGGAAATCAGGCGCCAAAAAAAAGTGAACACCCCCCTCTCCGACTGATTTTCAGGCGGATTTGCGGCCTACTCGACGAATTTGAATAGAATAAATTAAGCCGAAAAAACAACTAGTTATAGGTGCCAGGCTTAAAAAATAGAAAAGTGATTAAAATCGTGAAAACAGGCGGGGAAAATCAGAGGAAGTTAACCAGAGCCTTGCAGCAAAACGCTGCAGCAGCTCTTATTTAGATGTCTGAGTAATCTTCGTAAAAGTCATCATCAGCATCGTCGTACTGGATATCCAGTAAATCTTCAACATAGTCTTGCATGGGAGTATCTCCTTGGGTTTGTTTGTTATGTACGCTATTCAATGGACAAGCAGATCAATCGCTTGTTCCTGAGACTAGGCCGCACTAGAAGCAAACTACCAACGAGATGTGACAATTATATGTACAGATAAAAAGAAAAAGCCCGCAACCTGTGCGGGCTTTTTGTATAGTGGCGGACCGGACGGGGCTCGAACCCGCGACCTCCGGCGTGACAGGCCGGCATTCTAACCGACTGAACTACCGGTCCGCATGCTTCTCAAACTGAGTATTTTGCATTGATGCTCTTGTTCATGAGAGCGCAAAATGTGGTGGGCGGTACAAGACTCGAACTTGTGACCCATGCCTTGTAAGGGCATTGCTCTACCAACTGAGCTAACCGCCCCTCGTTGAGAGGTGCACATTCTATCGAATTTGAACTTCGTGTCAAACATTTTTCAGCGAAAAATATAAAGTTTTTTTAATTTGTACAAAACAGAGGCAAAGGCGAGTAAAAAGCCAACAGACTGATTCAAACTCACCCTGTAAAAATCGCCAACCTGGAATTGCATTCGATATATTTACCGGCAGCGAGTAGATTATCAGCCCGATCAAGAGCAACAACATCAACCAATGAATATACCCAATCCATTCAGCAGCCTCTCGGCAACCGATTCCATTACCGGAATGGGTATATTGGTCATTTTTCTGATAATCCTGCAAACCTTACTGATTATAGGTTTACAGCGCAGCCGCATGAGCAATAAACGCGCACGCAATGCGCTCAAAGAATCACAGAAGGCGCTCGAACAACGTATTCGCGAACGCACTGATAGCCTGTATTTAACCAACAACCTACTTATCGATGAGGTAGCGCGGCACGAGCAAACAGGACGCCAACTGCGCGAGACAAAGCTATATTTACAAAGCATGATTAACTCAATGCCATCGATTATTATCGGTGTCACCGCCGATGCGGAAGTAACTCATTGGAACGCCGCTGCCGAAAATACCTTTGAAATTTTTTCTCACGATGCGCTGGGGAAAAAAATTACTGCGTTACTACCTCGCTTCCCCATCACACTGCAAACCATTCAGACTACGATTCGCGAAGGCGAGCCTCTATCCAGCCAACATGTGCAACAGCATGACGATGAAAAAAATCGCTATTTTGAAATAACTATTTATCCGTTGATCTCACGTACCCAGCAAGGGGCAGTGATTCGGATAGATGATGTTACATTTAAAGTAACCATTGAAAACTTGATGATTCAAAATGAGAAAATGTATTCGCTCGGCGAAGTAGCAGCAGGCATAGCCCACGAAATTAATAACCCGCTCAGCGTTATTCTGCAAAATGCCCAAAATATTCAGCGCCGTACCGACCCGCAGCTGGCCATGAATCAAACACGCGCACAACAATTAAATGTTGACCTGAAAAGCCTATACAATTATTTGTCAGCCAGTGAAATTCCACAAATGATGGATTCAATCCGCGAAGCGGGCGAGCGCTCAGCCAGTATTGTGCGCAACATGCTGGAGTTCTCCCACAACTCCAAACGCATTATTGACCTGATTGATATAAAACATTTGCTTGAACAGACCATTGTACTTAACCGCAGCACTCAACATGCAAATGAAAATAATCAGATCGCTATAAACACTCAGTATGTAGAACCTCTCCCCCCCGTAAAAGCATCTGCACCGGAACTACAGCAGGTTTTATTGAATTTATTGCGCAACGCCACTCAAGCGCTTAATCAGTATAAAACTCAAAATCCGCAGATCCTTATTAAGGTCTATGTGGAAAATAATAATCTTGTGATAGAGGTTCAGGACAACGGCCCCGGCATGACAGATACTGTGCGCGAGCATGTTTTTGAGCCATTTTTTACCACCAAAGAAGTCGGCTCTGGCACAGGTCTGGGTTTGTCAGTTTCCTATTTTATTATCACTGAGCGCCATCAAGGTTCTATTGATGTTAAAACCTCCCCCGGCAAAGGCAGTAATTTTATTATTAAATTACCACTTACCAGCGCTCAATAAACAATAGGCAACCCTAGCAAGCTTAATAACAATTAAACTGAATCATCGAGGGGAAAAATGATCAAACCATTACACTTAACCATGATTAGCCTGAGTGCCCTGATTTTTAGCGGTTGCGCTACACCACCGCCGCCAACTATTGATGCCGATACACTTGCCTCCGCTGCCGAAAAAATTCTCTCCGAAAACATTTACTACAATGAGCTGTTCACTAGCTGCGCGGCACTGGGTGGCGAAATTGAAGTCGATGCAATAAATGTGCAGCAAAACTGGTTAAATGCTAACGCGCCATTGGTGGTAGCAGCCGATAGTTACTACAGTCAACAGCAAGCGGAAAACAGCTTTGAATACGCGGGGCTAACCCTTGCACCCACGGCCATTCGTCTGGTGCTTGATGCCAGACAAAAAGCAAAAGATGAACTTTCACTGAGCAAACGCAGCCCGGCAAACCAGCAAAAAACCTGTGCCTTCAAGCTGGCACAAATGGCACCCGCCACACTGCCGTTGAGTAACGACCCAGCGATTGCCCGTGCCCAAACAGAACTGCTAAAACACCAACCACTGGATGAAACACCGCTCAGCGCCCCGCGTTTAGCAGGTGGTATCAACGCCATTCCCGGCGGAAAAAGTTTTTTTACGATCAACAAGAGCCATCAATCCAACTGCCCTGATGCTTACACCTTAGTGATCGCCAATGACTGGCCCAAGGAAGCTTACGCTAACTTCTGTGGTGCCAAGGCAGTGGAAGTGCTGATTTGCGACTGGGGCAAATGCGACATAAAAAAGTTATAATGGCCGAAAACAAGCTCCGGCAACCCGGAGCTTGAGTCATTTTTGATGAGCCATTTATGATTCCTACCGATTTCTCCCCCGCAAGCTACCAAGATCAACTCCGCGAAAAAGTTCGTCGAATTACAGCCGATTTTTCGGCTTTTTCATTGCCCGACATTCAGGTTTTTTCATCACCGGAAAAACATTATCGGATGCGTGCCGAATTTCGTGTCTGGCATGAAAAAGAGCGTACCGATTACGTGATGTTTACGCAGGACGAATTCAAGCGTCCCTATCCAATCCATGAGTTTCCGGTTGGATCGGCGCTGATGAATAACCTGATGCCGCGTTTACTCGCTGAAATTAATAGCGATGAATTACTTCGCCACAAACTGTATCAAGTTGAATTTCTGACTACCCGAAGCGGTGAAGCACTCGTCACTCTGATTTATCACAAAGCCTTGGGGGATGACTGGATAGCGCGCGTACGTACGCTGAAAACCGCATTGAAAATTGATATTGTTGGCCGCAGCCGCAAGCAGCGTTTATTGGTAGAACGCGATCACGTTATTGAACGGTTAACGGTTGCCGGGCGCGAATACCAGTATCAACAAGTTGAGGCCAGCTTTACCCAACCCAACGCCAAGGTGTGTGAATCCATGCTCGGTTGGGCGGTAGAACACAGCAAGGAAATTGGCGGGGATTTATTAGAACTCTATTGCGGGAATGGTAATTTCACCCTGCCCTTATCACAGAACTTTGACAAAGTATTAGCCACTGAAGTATCAAAAACCTCAGTGGAATCGGCGCTGTTTAATATCGCTGCAAATAAGATCAACAATATTCAAATTGCGCGCATGTCGAGCGAGGAATTCTCCCAGGCGATGGATGGTGTGCGCGAGTTTAATCGTCTGCGCCATATCAATTTAGCGGATTACAACTTCACTAGCATTTTTGTGGACCCGCCTCGCGCAGGGCTTGACCCACATACCACCAGTATTACCCAGCGCTTTGACAATATTATTTATATCTCCTGCAACCCCGATACATTGCGTGAAAATTTAAAAATCATTACTCAGACTCACACGATTAAAGCCTTTGCGATTTTTGATCAATTTCCCTACACACATCATGTCGAATGCGGCGTAGTGTTGCAGAAAAAGTAATGGGAAATAATTAGTGCTTTGGAAGCTTCATTCGCTGACAAGTTCACGCGTCATATAAATCGCAGGACCAGAGTAGGATGCAAGATTGTACTGCTGGGTTTCATCCAGTTGCGCGCACTCATTGAAACCTAGTTTCTGCCAAAAGGATTTGGAGTTTTGCACCGATACTAACGCTGCTGCACGCAATTCCCGTTGACGCGCCTCCTTCAAAGCGTGATTCACCAACATTGGCCCCACACCACAGCCCGCCGCCGACTTACTGATTGCAAGATCATGTAGATAGAGCGCTGTAGAGTCGGGCTTGTGCGCAAACTCGCTACCCCAAGGTGATACCTCACCCAGCGCAGATTGATAGCCGACCAGATAACCACACACCTCCCCCGCACGCTCTACTACCCAGGATGTATCCGGCGTTTGTGCAAAACGTGCGTGAATTACCTCGTCAGTTTCCAGAATTTCATCGATATAGGCTTCTGCTTGAATACGGATAACATCAGCAAGGTCGCACAACTGCATGGCACGACAAATAAACTCTACAGTCATTCTTAAATAGCCTTAAAAATCGCGCCCCAGAATACGCTTGGCTGCATCCATCACAAAATCATTAAACGTAGCTTCGTGATTCAAACGCTCCAGATCAAACTTGCGCTGCTCGGCATTGGACAAGTTTTGCCATGCCTGCAAATAAGGAATATGGCTGGTTTTTTCGCGCAGTTGATAAAACGCCGAGAATTCGGTTTTCACCTCCCCATTCACATCCAATGTATCCAGTAACCCGGCGATCCGAATACTCGCCTCAGTCAGGGTCAACTCTTGATTGTGCAGCGCTTGTGCCAATATTTGGATGCTTTTATTAATCCATTCGCGCTGCTCACGCTGCGCTTGTTGATTGGCAAGTTCCTGTGCTTTTAATTTTTGCTCACGCTCTTTTTGTTTGCGATATACCTGAAATACCAAACGCCCGGCAATGACCGCCAACACAATAATAATTAGCGCGCCTAACAAGATTAATATCGATAACAACGTCATAAGTAATCTCTACAGAAATTCCGGGAAATAAATTATTTAGGGCATGCCTGATTTAAATCAGGCACTATCATCTTCCAACCCACCGGCATCCAACAAGTATTCTTCGCTATCACTGCCAGCCTCTTCCAACAAATGACTGGCGATGGATTTTTTAGTTTTAGCACCTAAACGACGAATATCATCCACACGTTTCACCAAATTGCCACGCCCGGTTTGCAAACGGTCACGAGCTTTACTGTAGGCTTCTTGCGTTTTATTGAGTGAATTACCAATAGCATCCAGCGATTCCAGCAACAATACAAACTGGTCGTGCAATGCGCCCGCTTCTTTCGCGATGCGCTCAGCATTTTTGTTTTGCTTTTCGTAGCGCCAGATATTCTCTACAGTGCGCAAGGTTGCCAAGAGTGTTGTTGGGCTTACCAAAATGATATGGCGATCATACGCTTCGCGGTACAAGCCAGGCTCATGCTGCAAGGCAAACATAAAGGCCGCTTCAATCGGGATAAAAATAAACACAAAGTCGAGCGCTTTAATACCATCAAGCTTTTCGTAGTCTTTAATACTGAGACTTTTAATATGACTGCGCAGCGAATTTACGTGTGCATTTAGATACTGCTTGCGCTCAACGTCATCGTCTGCACTGCAGAATTTTTCATAATCAACCAGCGAGCATTTTGCATCGATCACAATATCTTTGTTTTCGGGCAAGTGAATAATCACGTCCGGCATCAACCGGGAGCCATCGCTACCGGTGAAATTAACTTGGGTGTCATATTCGCGGCCTTTCTGCAAACCGGATTCCTCCAGTAAACGTTCCAGCACTACTTCACCCCAATTACCTTGGGTTTTACTATTTCCTTTTAGTGCTTGCGCGAGATTAACGGCATCTTCGCCAATTTTTTGCGCCTGTTTTTGCAACTCAAGCACTTGGCCGGAAAGGCGATTGCGATCGGCATTTTCTTTTTCGTACACGTCTTCCACTTTTTTACGGAATTCCGTGAGTTGCAATTTCAGCGGGTCAAGCGTGTTATCGAGTAGCGTTTTGCTATTTGCACTAAACTGCTGTTGCTTATTTTCAAAAATTTTATTGGCGAGGTTTTCAAACTCTTTGGCTAACTCTACTTTGGCATTCTGTAGCAGCGCGAGTTGTTCAGCGAAATTTTTTCGCTCTTGCTCCAAACGGGTTTTCAGTTCGGTAGTTTCTTTAGCGAACAGCACAAGCTGTTCATCTTTACGCAGGGATTGCTGCTGTAGCTCATCAAAGTGGCGGGTTTTCTCACGCAGAGCCGCGGCGTCTTGCTGCGCAACGCCCAAAGACTGCTGTAACTCAACAGCGTGTTGTTGAACCGATTGAAGCTGTATTTTGATTTCAACCAGCTGGAGTTTGAGCTGATTACTGTCCTGTTGCAGCGCCGCTTCACGCAGGTCATGACTGTGCTGCAATTGCTGTTGGGCAGCTTCAAACTCATGGGTTTTGGTAAGCACAGCTTGGTCGAGGCGGCGCCCGACAATCCAATACACCATCAGGGCGCCAATAACCAAACCCGACAGGGCGGCAATAAGAGTTAGTACCGTTGGATTCACTAAAAAACTCCAGAATGTAAAACGCGGCTAGGTTTTATCGGCCGCGACCGTTAAAATCGCCGCCATTTTAGCAACATATCGCCGCTTTCAGGCTATTGATTTGACTCACCTATGAACACCACCACCTCGTCTTTTCAGGCTCCGCGTATTCTGGTATTCGATTCCGGTGTCGGCGGTTTGAGTGTCGCCCGCGAGATCCAGCAGCGTCTACCACAGAACCCGTTGGTTTACGCCTCGGACAATGCGTTTTTCCCCTATGGTACCAAGGGCGAGGCGGAGCTAATTACGCGTGTGGATCAGGTGATTGGCGAGCTATTGCTGCGCTACCCAGCCGATATCCTCGTCATCGCCTGCAATACCGCCAGCACACTCACCCTGCCCCATTTGCGCAGCAAATTGAGCTTGCCCATAGTCGGGGTAGTGCCTGCGATCAAACCTGCCGTGCTCATGAGTAAAACCGGGGTAATCGGCCTGCTCGCCACACCTGCCACAGTCGCTCGCCCCTATACCCACGAATTAATCCGCGAATACGCAACGGGTTGCCAGGTAATTTCATTGGGCAGCAGCGAGCTGGTGCAAATCGCCGAGCAAAAATTACGCGGCGAAACAATCGATGTGAATGCGATTAGCAAAATTGCCCAGGAATTAATGCGCGATGATCAAGCAGAAAAAATGGATGTGCTGGTTTTAGCCTGCACACATTTTCCGCTGTTGAGGGATGAATTGGCGCAACACTTGCCGGCACACTTAAAACTGATCGACTCGGGGGCAGCCATAGCACGGCGGGTAGAGTTTTTGCTCGCTGATGCTGCAGAGCCAACGGCAGGTTATGTACCGGAACATCGTGCCGTATTTACCAAACACACTGCAGCTGCAGAGCAACTTGCACCAGCATTAACCCGTTTTGGCATTCACCAGCAGGCTTATCTCAATATTTAAAATCCTCCTAAAAAAAAACCGGGCAGAAAATGCCCGGGTTTTATCTTTACTGCTTAACCATTAATAATTAAACCTGCAAACTCAGACCACCAGACGTAATTCATGTCCATCGGGCTGCAAGTTACGCAAAATATCCATGCTGGTAATAACACCCTGCGCAATTTTATTGTCCGCCACTACCACGCGATGGATATTATTTTTCACCATCACCGCCGCTACTTCCGCCACACTGGCATCTGGTTTTACAGTAATAATTTCGCGTTGCATGATTTGATGCACTGTGCAGTTATATTCTGCCCTGTTACTCCAATCCCGCAGACTGACTTCATCCAAATCAATTTCACAACTTTCGCGATAATAATTTCGCAGTGCTTCGCGGCGATTGGTTTCATCCATGCTACTGAATTTAAAAATATCCGAAACCGTCACCACACCAACTAACTCGTGATCCGATGCAATAACGGGCGCGCCGGAAATACCGTGTTTAATAAAAAACTCAGCAAGGCGATGGATAGTCCAACCCTCGTAGGCACTTAACAAGGTTTTACTCATAATCGCTTGGGCGGTATGGCTATTTTTATGGCTTATCGACATAACTGATTCCTCGCAGAAAAGTAAATGGCGCATTAAGTATTAACCCTGGTGAAAAATTCGACACCATAAAAATCGCCCATTGATTAGACTTTTTCTGCATTAAAAACCACCTTTAGGTTCTTGCCAGAAAATTCTTTCACCCAATAAAAAAGCCGCTGGATGAATAATCCAGCGGCTTTTAGCAATCACATAAAAATTATTACAAATCAGTGATTGGCTTATATTTTGGCACTAACATCTTCATAACGCCCCAGGCCAGCAAATAGGCTACCGCGCAAACGGCAAACATAATCGCGTAACCCGTGTAAATATTGCCTTGTGCTCCGTAGTAGTCAAACAACCAACCACCGGTTTTAGACAAAAATACACCACCCAAACCGCCCGCCATACCACCGATACCGACTACTGAGCCTACGGCTTTTTTCGGGAACATATCCGACACTGTGGTGAAGATATTCGCAGACCACGCCTGATGCGCTGAGGCACCAATACCAATCAGAATTACCGGCACCCAAAAACCGTAATGACCGAGAGGTTGTGCGAGTAACACTACCAGCGGGAAGAGCGCAATCACAAACATAGCGCGCATACGACCATCGTAAGCGTTGTAACCTTTGTTCATGAAATAAGTGGGGAACCAACCCCCACCGATACTGCCAATCATAGTCAAGCTATAAAGCACGGTTAAAGGCAACATTAATTGCGTGCCGGTCAGGCCGTATTGCTCACCCAAATATTTCGGCAACCAAAACAAGAAGAACCACCAGACACCATCGGTCATAAACTTGCCAAAAGCAAAGGCCCAGGTTTGGCGATAGCTAAGGAGTTTGAACCATGAGGTTTTCAATTCCTCTTCGACTGCAACCACCGGCGCTTCGCCCGGATTGGTATTGATGTAATCCAACTCAGCCTGACCCAAGCGTTTTTGCTTGGTGGGGATTTCGTAATAAATCTGCCAGAGCACCATCCATACAAAACCTATGGCACCAATCACGATAAACGCGGTTTGCCAGCCCCAGTTAACTGCAATCCAGGGCACAGTCAACGGCGCAAGAATCGCACCTACGTTGGCACCCGAGTTAAAAATACCGGTGGCAAAGGAGCGTTCTTTTTTAGGGAAATATTCAGCGGTGGCTTTGATGGCGGCCGGAAAGTTACCCGCCTCACCTATCGCCAATACAGCGCGGGAAATCATAAAACCAATAATCGATACCGGAATTGCCGCTATACCCGCAATCGCCAGCACATTATTTGTGAAATGACCAATGGGTACCGCGTAGGCATGCATGATGGCGCCAATAGACCAGACAACAATCGCGACTATATAGCCCAACTTGGTACCAAGTTTGTCGATCACACGACCGGCAAACAGCATGGAGATGGCGTACACAAATTGGAATACCGCCGTGATATTGGCGTAGTCGCTGTTAGTCCAGCCAAACTCTTTGGAGAGCGCCGGTGCTAATAAGCTGAGAACTTGACGGTCAAGATAATTAACAGTGGTTGCAAAGAACAGGAGGGCACAAATGGTCCATCTGTAGTTGCCAATAAGTTGCTGGTTCATAAGGTCACTTGCTTATCGTTATGGAGTACAAAGGGAATCATAGCTGCTGTTTCTGATATCGCTAAAAAAGCGATGTCAGCAAAATAGCGAGCCGATGAAACTCTCACCGGATATTGTATTGACCTTAATTTGCCTGATTGCTTGTCGCAAGCTGCCTGTTTGGCATTTTGAGTGCCGTCCCTATGGGCGGTGTCGACAATGAGCGGGGCTATTGCGACGGCGAACATCCAATTGTTCTTTTATTATGATGCGGAAAAGTAACATGATTCCCCAGGGCAAACAAGCCAAAGGAATAGTTAACTCCTTGTGCGACAAGGGCTTATAACCAAACTTTACACCCGCCAACAAACCACACAAGAAAGAGTCACGGTGCCATAATGCCGCTTACTTTTTCTTGCTACCGTTTACATGGCTCAGGCAAACATCATTATGGTTGATACCTATTTCGACATTACACCCTACCTGAGCGCCATTGCGCGCGATCAATTAATCATCACTGCCAACAATCGCCTGCGCAACCATATGCTGCGCGCCTACGGGCAATGGCAGGCAAGTAATAGCACCCAGGTCTGGCCCACGCCACGCATCTATTCGCTCAGCCAGTGGCTTGCATCCCAATGGGAGCTGTTGCAACGGCGCGCTTATAGTCCAGCGGCGCAGCGCATAATTAGCAACCTGCAACGTCAAACCCTGTGGGAGAAAATTATCGGCGAATCCTCCCTCGCCCAGGCATTGCTGCAAGCCGAACCGCTGGCACAAGCGGCAGACAGTGCATTACGCAACTTGGAACTATGGCAATTAAATGAAGAGGATGTACGCAGCGCCGAGCCTATCCTCAATCCCCAAAGCAATAGCTATTGCTGGCTGACTTGGCTGGGTGATTTTCGTGCACGCCTGAGCAAACTCGGTTTTATTACTCAGGAAATGGCGAATCAGATTTTGATCGACGCCTTTAAACAGGGTGAATTACAGCAAGAAGCGATGATTTACCTTACCGGTTTTGATGATATTCCCCCGCAACATCAGGATCTCATCAACAGCGCCTGCCATGAATTAACCAGCATCAAACCGCTCAATAATGCCAGTCAGTTGCAGCGCACCGAGCTTAATACCACGGAGCAAGAAATGCGCGCGGCAGCGCTGTGGAGCAAACAACAGCTGGAGCAAAACCCGGCGGCGATGATTGGCATTATCGTGCCTAATCTCGGCCAGTGTCGGGATCAGGTGGAGCGAATATTTGTAGAAGTATTTGAACCACTTGCCGCCCTGCCCAATCAACCGCGCTACACGTTGCCGTTTAACTTTTCCGCTGGCACACCACTCGCGACTACACCGATTATTGCGGCCACGCTGGACTTACTCGAATTACAAAAATCCTCCTGGGAATTGGAGAGCATTTGCAATCTGCTGCTCTCGCCCTTTTTTGGCGATGCCGAACAAGAATTAGTCTTGCGTGCGCACTTGATCCAAACCCTGCGCAAACTTGGAAAGTTCACTATTAGTTTGAGCGATTTACGTTACCACTGCCAAAAACTCACCAGCAAATTGGCAATACTTGAAAGCGATTCCAATCTGATTACCCGCTTGGTGCAACTAGAAAATTATCGTCGCCAGAGTTTTGGTTTTCACAGCGCCGAATACTGGTGTGATTTTTTCCAGCAGCATTTGCAATTACTCGGCTGGCCCGGAGCACGCCGGTTAGACAGCCAGGAATATCAACAGCTCACCCTGTGGAATCAAGTGCTGGATAATTTTTTGCAGCTGGACGGCACCGGTATTAATTTCAGTTACAGCAATGCCATTCAACAACTGCGCAGCATCGCCGGTAAAACACCGTTTCAGGCGCAAACACCCAACTCACCGATTCAAATTCTCGGCGCACTCGAAGGTGCCGGTTTGCAATTCAGCCACTGCTGGGTGATGGATTTACACCATCGCCAATGGCCGCCCGTGCCAGCACCCAACCCACTGCTGCCCAGCAATTTACAGCGCACTAAAAAAATGCCTCACGCCAGCGCCGAACGGGAATTGGAATTTGCGCGCGCACTCACCGCCCATTACCAACAGTGTGCAGCGCAGGTGATTTTTAGCTCGGCCCACAGTGACGACGACAGTGAACTCAGCCCCAGCGCCTTAATTCGCCATTTACCACTCACACCACCCGCGCAACTGATTCACAGCCACACAACTGCCAGCGCGGAAAATTATTCACTGCTGGCACAAAGTAAAGCCTGGGAATTGGTGGATTGCACAAATGCACCTGCGCTGGATATTACGCAAGAACCGGTGCGCGGCGGTGCAAACTTATTTAAAGAACAAGCCGCCTGCCCGTTTAATGCCTTTGCACGTTTACGTTTGGGGGCAGCACGAATTGAAGAACCCGTTGCCGGTTTCTCGGCGATTGAACGCGGCAACTTATTACACGAAGCGCTAGCCACTATTTGGCGCGAATTAAACAGCCACGCTGCACTCATCGCGTTGGATGAAACCTCACTCTCCACGTTAATTAACAGTGCTGCGCAACAAGCGGTTGACGCGCTCAAACAAAAGCGCGGCACCTCCGTTGGAACCTATTACGCACAACTGGAACAAGAACGCTTGAGTGCGCTGTTAGCAGATTGGTTAGCGCAAGAAAAAATACGCCCAGCGTTTACCGTGATCGCAATTGAAGAGGAAGTACAGATTACCTTTGCTGGTTTACCGCTGAAATTGCGTATCGACCGTATTGATAAATTAACCACTGGCGAACTGATATTAATCGACTACAAAACCGGTCAACCCAAAGCCGCCAGTTGGCAAGGCGAACGATTGGATGAACCGCAGTTGCCACTCTATGCCGTGACTGCTAGCAGCGAAATTGCCGCCATCGCCTTTGCCCAAATCAATGCCAAAGCCATGCAGTGGATTGGCACCGGCGAATTGCATGTCACACACGATGGCATCTTTCCCGGCAAACAAAGTTGGGATGAACAATTGCACGAATGGAAAAACAATTTACAACAACTCGCACAGGATTTTATTCAGGGTGATGCCCGCGTCGATATGAAAAACCCAACCACCGCCCAATATGCCGAAGACTTATTACCGCTCAACCGTTTGCTGGAAGCTGATGCACTCGCCGCGTATATGCAACGTCAGCAAGGAGCGGTGTAATGTCCATCATCATTAACCAACCTGTCGACCAACAAGTTCGTATTGATGCACTCGACCCACAAACCTCCTTTGCAGTTTCAGCGCCCGCCGGTTCCGGTAAAACCGGCTTGCTTACCCAACGCGTATTAACGCTGCTCGCCACCTGCGATGAACCCGAAGAAGTATTGGCGATTACCTTTACGCGCAAAGCGGCCGGTGAAATGCAAGACCGCATTATGCAGGCGCTCTGGCAAGCCGCCGACTCACCCGAACCCAGCGACCCCCATATATTGCGCACCTGGAAAATTGCGCAACAAGTATTGCAGCGCGATAAAGAATTACAGTGGAATTTACTACATAGCCCGCAGCGCTTACGCGTGCAAACTATCGACAGCCTGTGTCGCTCCATCACCAAACAATTGCCCCTCGCCAGCGGCATAGGCGCACAGCCAGACACACTGGAAGATGCAGAACAAGCTTACCAATTAGCAGTGCGCGAATTATTTAAATTACTGGAAGACGACACGCCGTTACGCGCGAACTTAACTCGCCTGCTGCGCCATTTGGATAACAACCTACCCGCCGTAGAAAAATTATTAACCGGGTTGTTGGGCAAACGCGAACAATGGTTGGGCGTATTGCTGCAGGCGCGCCATGAAGAAGCGCGCATTTATTTGCAAACCGTATTGCAAGATGTGATTCGCGAACAATTGGAGCAGGTTTATAACGCGCTGATTATTCACGCCAGCGAACTCTGCGCGATTGCCGACCGCGCCGCAACCAACTTGCAAGAGGAAGCCGAGCGCAAAAATCGCATTCACGAATTATTGGGTATCACCCACTTACCCGAAGCAGAGCCAGATGCCGTTAATGAGTGGCTGGCTATTTGCGATTTACTGCTCACCAACGGCGGCACATTTCGCGCGCGTTTAACCAAAGCTGAAGGCTTTCCTGCGGGCAAAGAAAATGCCGAATTAAAAAACCAATTCAGCGCATTAATCGCCGCACTCACCGACACAGCGCCTGACGCTGAGCAATTATTACAAGAAGTACGCAACCTGCCACCGCCACACTATGCCGATCACCAATGGCAGTTGCTCGACAGCCTCACCAGCATTTTGCCAATTTTGGTTGCCCAATTAACGCTGGTATTTAAGCAGCAGAGCGCAACGGATTACACCGCTATCAGCCAGGCCGCATTAGTCGCACTGGGTGATGAAGAATCGCCCACGGATCTCGCGCTGCAATTGGACTATCGCATTCGCCATATTTTGGTGGATGAATTTCAGGATACTGCCAGCCCGCAGCTTGAGTTATTGAAAAAACTCACCAGTGGCTGGCAAGCCGGTGATGGCCGTACGTTATTTATTGTGGGCGATGGCATGCAGTCCTGTTACGGTTTCCGCAACGCCAATGTGGGTTTATTTTTGGATGCACGCCAACAAGGCATAGGTTCGGTAGATTTAACGGCGCTGGATCTACAGGTGAATTTCCGCTCGCAAGCCGGTGTAGTGAATTGGGTTAACACTATTTTTCAAAACGCCTTTCCCGCGCAGGACGACATCAGCCGCGGCGCAGTCAGTTATTCACCGTCCGTTGCGTTTAAATCCGAACTGGAAGGTGATGCGGTGCAGTTCTACGCGTGCACTTATTCATCTGAAACTAAAAATACTTACAGCAGAAGCAGCGATGAAAGTGAGAACGATGACGGCGACGAGCCATCATCACGCGTGCACGCGCAGCAGCAGGAAGCCGTTAAAGTTGTCGAGTTGGTGCAACAAGCGCGCTACGACAACCCCGAAGGTAGCATTGCGATTTTAGTGCGCACACGCAACCATCTCGCGCGCATTTTACCCGCCCTCACCGCCGCCGGTTTGCACTACCAAGCCACGGAAATTGATCGCCTCGCCAGCCGCATGGCGATTGTGGATTTACTCTCGCTCACCCGCGCGCTATTAAACCCCGCCGACCGCACCGCATGGCTAGCCATTCTGCGCGCGCCTTGGTGCGGCTTAAATAATCACGACCTGCACGCGCTTACCACCGCTAAATTAGCGGACCTTAATCCGCGCCTGAATGACAATGCGTTTGCAGTAGTCTGGCCGCAGCTGGTGAATTTTGAAAAAATAGTTTCACTCAGCGCTGCTGGCAAAACGATTCTTGCACGCGTAGTGCCGGTATTACAGCAGGCATTAACCGAAAAATATCGTAAATCGTTGCGTCAATGGATTGAAGGCGTGTGGTTTGCTCTGGGCGGCCCCGCCACACTGCTGGATGAAAACGACCGTGATAATATCAACAGCTTTTTTACCTTGCTGGACAAACACCAACAAGGCGGCAGCATTCGCGATTGGCAAGTA
>Ga0307408_100000239_pt1 | contig 57570 bp, 47 predicted proteins | sample 322Cmetagenome_FD_202116 | JGI IMG/M metagenome (GOLD analysis project Ga0307408, IMG submission 202116) | Maize rhizosphere microbial communities from greenhouse at UC Davis, California, United States - 322HYB-C-3 | ecosystem: Host-associated > Plants > Roots > Rhizosphere > Soil | place... | reverse complement strand
ATCCCGAACAGGACCGTGAAACGACTCTGCGCCGATGATAGTGCTGCAACCAGTGTGAAAGTAGGTTATCGTCAGGCTCTTATTAGAAAAGCCCGCTAGGCATGTGCCAGCGGGCTTTTTGCTTTTTCAAACCCGGTAAACCTGGGTCTGACCCGCAGGGTCAGACCCCGTCTGCGCGCCGGCTGGTGGTGTTGGGTGTGCGCTGTTGAACTTCGCCGAACGTCAAAGGCCTTGAACCCAACCCCGAACAGCTGAACAGATAGGGTCTGACCCTGCGGGTCAGACCCAGGTTTACCGGTGTTGCGTGAAAGCATCAACGTTTTCATTTATATTATGTTGCGAAATATAAAGTTTATATAATTTATATTTTCCACCTAGCAAGTAACATAATATGGCGTTGAAGTTTCGGTACGTAGCACTCCTGGCTTGTCTGCACTTCCCCGTGCAATTTGCACATGCGCAGGCATTTTCCCGCACCCCAAACGAAGAGTACGCAAAAGGCAATTACGCGCGTGCCTTCCGTGGTTTCTTCGAGCAGGCCGCGCGCAGCAACGATCCCAATGTGCAGTTCAACCTCGGCATGATGTATGAGCGCGGGCAGGGGACTGACCAGAATGACGCAGAGGCGGTGAAGTGGTACTCGCGCGCGGTCGACCAGGGCCACGTTCCTTCGATGCGCCAGCTCGCCGGCCTGATGGCCGCAGGCCGTGGTACCAGGCAGGATGGTGCCGGCGCTTTGGGCCTGCTGCGCAAGGCGATCGAGCAGAACGACGTGGGCGCGATTGAGCAGGTAGCCGGCATGTACCTCGAAGGCAAGGGCGTTGCGGCCGACCAGGCGCAGGCAAAGCAGTGGTACCAGAAGGCTGCCGCTGCAGGCAGCAAGAATGCGCAGGAAGCACTGACGTTGATCGCCGCAATGGAGCGTCAGGCCGCCGGCCCGCTGGCGCCGATCCGCAAACGTGCGGTAGCAGGTGATGCCAACGCCCAGTACGACCTGGCCGTGGCCTACCACACCGGTAACACCGTGGCCAAGGATCCAGCGCAGGCGCTGGAGTGGTACCTGAAAGCCGCCGAGCAAGGGCATGCAATGGCGCAGTTCTACGCAGGCCTGCTGTACTCCAGCGGCGATGGCGTGGCGCAGGACCTGGTCCAGGCACGCGCATGGTTCACCAAAGCTGCGGCGCAGGACAACAAGGACGCTGCAGCCAACCTCGCCGTGATGCTCGACCTGGGTAAGGGCGGTCCTGTCGATTTGCCCCAGGCTGCAGTTGTGTACCAGCAGGCGGCAAAGCTGGGTAGCGCGCAGGCGCAGGTAAGGCTGGCCGGCATGTACTGGATGGGCCAGGGCGTCAAGAAGGACTACAGCCAGGCCGCAGTCTACTATCGCCAGGCTGCAGAACAGGGCGAAGTCACCGCGATCCGCAAGCTGGTCTACCTGCTTGAAAACGGCGTTGGTACCGCCCGCAATCTCGATGAGTCGAAAAAGTGGGCCGCCAAGCTGGAGCAACTGGGTGGCAGTAACTAATTAAGCGATGAAAAAGGCCCGCCAGGCTTGTCCCGGCGGGCCTTTTTGTTTAAGGGCTTACATTCATGCGCTGCGTGTGTGTCCAATTATGGTCGTAGGCGCTGACTGCAGATGCGAAGGTGCGGTAAGTCTGGCCTTCGCCTGGCCAAGGGTTCATGATGTAGATGTAGTTGGTCCCGTTATAGGTTTCGTAGCCGCGTCCCACCATGATATGGCCGCCGCCATTGGTCCAGCCGTAGCGGATCACGAAGGGGCGGTTGCCATTGATCTCATTAACCACCGAGTTCCACGACAGGTAGTTGTTGATCGCGGTATTGGGCACGCCCCAGTTGTACAGGATGTTCTGTACGCTGCCGGAAGTGCCGTACATGTTGTTCGGGCGATTGGCGTAGCTGTTCCAGTTGAAGGTGCTGTTGCCGCAGGCGTAGTTGATTCCGTAGGCCCAGTTCACGATCTGGCATTGACTGGGCGTGCGGTTGTAGAAATTCAGGACGGCCTTGCTGGAGGCGGACCAGCACCACTGGCTGTGCTCCTGGATGGTCAGCGGGACGTTCAGCGTGCGCCATTGTGCAAAGGCGGAGGGCAGGGCAAGCACCAGCGCAGCGCCGGCCACGATTTTTGCGATTTTCATGTTCGGCTCCTCTTAGCGGAATGCTTCGATGTTGGCTTTGACGGCGGCGCGCAATGGTTCCAGCAGTTCGGTGCCATCGACCAGCTGGTTGCCGTTTTTCTGAAGCAGCAATGATTCGCGAGCCGAGTGCAGCGGAGCGAATTTGGCGCGGTCCACTTCCAGCAGGTCAGAGCGCGCCTGGTAGATGCGGATGAAGCGCAGGTTGGAGCGCGCGCTGTTGCCGTGGACAGCCATGGCGGTATCCACGTCTTTCGCCAGCACGGAAGCGCCATAAGCAACGGTTTCATAGCGGCCGTTCACCTGCTGGACTGTCGCCAGGCCGATTGGCTTTCCACGAAGGGAAATAACGAAGCGCCACTCGCCGGTTGGCTTGGCCAGCGATGCAAGGTCGCCGCGCAACAGCAACTCTTTCGGATCCACGGTGTAGACCTCGAAGCCGTGGCCGACAGTGGCTTGCTTCAAGTCGCTTACATCCGTGATATCAAGCGGGAAATCCACCGGCGCGCTGCCGGGGCGAATCGCCTGCTGGTGCTCGGCGAATTGTGCGAGTCCGCGTTTGGCGGCCTGCAATGCCGCGCCATTGTCTGCTTTTGCCAGGAATGGGGCGGCCATCATCGCTGCGCAGGCAATGCGCAGCCAGAGTCGATGCATAAGCATGTGACTACTCCTCTGAAGGTTGATCAGATAATTTTTGAGGTGCGAGGTGATTGCCCCCTCTGTGCTGGACCTGAGAGTTTCACAGGCGTTGGCGGCCTGCTTGCTCCTTCGGTGCGACGGCGTTGCTTTGCCGGCGGCTCTTCAGAGTTGTGAAAACACGCGACCGGTCCTTTGGCCTGAGAGATTCCGGGGGCGGCTTGCTCCTTCGGCGTTGTCCATGGGTGGGACAAACTCTCCCGATCGCGCGACCGGTGTGCACCGGCTGCGAAAACAGGATAGCCCAGGGATTTATACGATTTCAATTGTTTTCCGATGCACGTTGCGTTTTCGCCAAGAAGGCCTTTCCTGTTATTCTATTGACACTCGCCTGGGAAATTGGTAACGTTTCCAAAAATAAGCAGTGCACTACAGGAGACGGGATGTTTAAGCAGTTATTTGCTTGTGCCATGGCGCTCGGCGCCGCATCCGCGCAGGCTGCAGGACCGAGCGCAGAAGTGATCCACTGGTGGACTTCGGGCGGCGAATCCGCTGCCGTCAAACAGCTCGCAAATGCCTATCGCGCCGCCGGGGGTACCTGGATCGATACGGCAATTGCGGGCGGTGAGCAGGCCCGCGCGGTCACCCTCAATCGCATGGTTGGCGGCAAGGCGCCTGCTGCCGCGCAGTTCAATATCTCCAAGCAGTTCCTCGACATCGTGGACCAGGACATGCTGGTGCAACTGGATGATGTCGCACGCCAGGAGCACTGGGAAAGCACGTTGCCGGAGCCGATCGTAAACGCGATCCGCATCGATGGCCATTACTACGCAATGCCGATGAACATCCACATGCAGACGTGGATCTGGTATTCCAAGGCAGCCTTCAAAAAGGCGGGCATCGCAAAAGAACCTGCGACCGTCGACGAACTGTTTGCGGCGCTGGACAAACTGAAGGCTGCGGGGCTGGTGCCGCTGGCGCATGGCGGCCAGGCCTGGCAGGAGCACATCCTGTTCGCGTCGCTGCTGGCCAATATCGGAGGGCGCCAGCTTTACCTGCAGGTGATGCGCGACCGCGACCAGCGTGCCATCAACTCCGAAGCAGTGCGCAAAGTGCTGCTGGCATACAAGCGCCTGCAAACCTATGTCGATCCTGCATCGCCTGGCCGCAACTGGAATGACGCGACCGCGATGCTGGTCAGCGGCAAGGCCGGCGTGCAGGTGATGGGCGACTGGGCCAAGGGAGAATTCAACAATGCGAAAATGCTACCTGGCGTCGATTACGGCTGCATCCCTGGCCTTGGTGTGAACGCACCATACCTGATCCAGGGCGACGCATTCGTTTTTCCTCGCTCCGAGCGCGCAGAAGTGCAGCAGGCGCAAAAGCTGATGACGAAAGTGCTGCTGGCGCCTGCAACGCAGGTGAGCTTCAACAAGCTGAAAGGTTCGGTGCCGCCGCGTGCCGATGCCGATACCAGCCAGCTCGATGCCTGTGCCCGCACCGGGGCCGCCATCATGCGTGACCGCAATCGCCAGGTTGGCGCGCCGGAGATTTACCTGACGCCTGACCAGAACGGCGCCGTGCAAGATGCGCTGACCGCTTACTGGAACACGTCGATGCCGGTTGAAAAAGCGCAGAAGGCGCTCGCTGCGGCGCTGAGGAACTGAACGGTGCGCCGAGCCATGTCCTATGCGGCGCTGCTGCCGATGCTGCTGACGGTTTGCGTCGGCTATCTCGGCTCGTTCGCCTGGACGTTCTACGTATCGCTCACCAGTTCGCGCAGCATTGCGACCAATAAGCTGGTTGGAATGGCGCAGTATGAGCGCCTGTTCGACAACGAGCGCTGGCTGCTGTCGCTGCATAACCTCGCGTTGTTCGGCGTGTTGTTCGTGCTGGCCTGCATGGTGATCGGCTTCCTGTTGGCTGCCGCGATTGACCGGCAGGTGGCCGGCGAGGGCGCGCTGCGAACAATTTTCCTTTATCCCTATGCGATGTCGTTTGTCGCGACGGGATTGGTGTGGCAGTGGATACTGACGCCGGGCGGCATTCCCGGCCTGCAAATCGACTGGCTCGTGGACCAGGACATGGTGCTTTATACGGTGGTGCTGGCTTCGGTCTGGCAGGCCTCGGGTTTCGTGATGGCGCTGATGCTGGCAGGCCTGCGCGGCGTCGACCCGGAAATCTGGAAGGCCGCGCGGCTGGATGGCATCCCGGCATGGCGTGTCTATGTGTCGATCGTGCTGCCGATGCTGGCGCCGACGCTGGCGACGGTTTTCATCCTGTTGGCGACCATGGTTGTGAAGCTTTACGACGCGGTCGTATCGATGACGCAGGGCGGTCCCGGCACGGCCAGCGAAGTGCCGGCGAAGTTCATCATGGACCACCTGTTCCTGCGCGCGAATATCGGCCTGGCTTCAGCCGGCGCCGTTGTGTTGCTGTTGACGGTGCTGGCCTTGCTGGCACCATGGGCTTATGCCCGCAGCCGGAAGTTAGCAGCATGAAGGCGGCACGCATCGGGCTGTACGTCTTTTTGGCCAGTGCCGCGCTGTTCTTCCTGCTGCCGCTGTACGTGATGCTCGCAACCTCGCTGAAAACGATGGATGAAATCCGGCTGGGGAATATTTTTGCACTGCCGCTGGCGCCTACGCTGGACGCCTGGCGTGCGGCCTGGAGCGAGGCCTGCACCGGGGCGGCCTGCGAGGGAGTGCAGGGCGGATTCTGGAACTCGGTGCGGATCGCGCTGCCTGGCACCGTGCTGCCGATTGCGCTGGGTGCGCTGAATGGCTATGCCTTGTCCTTCTGGCGGCCACGCGGCGCCAACCTTTTATTCGGCATCCTGCTGCTGGGGGCTTTCGTGCCGGTGCAGGTGATGATCTATCCACTGGTGCGCATGATGGCCGGCCTGGGTGTATTCGGCTCGCTGCCGGCTATCGTGCTCGTGCACCTGGTGTTTGGCATGCCGGTATTGACGCTGTTGTTCCGCAATTACTACGCGGCGCTGCCGCAGGAGCTATTCCACGCTGCGCGTATCGACGGCGGCGGATTCTGGCGGATCTTCTGGCATGTGATACTGCCGTTGTCGGTGCCGATGCTCGTTGTGGCGGCGATCATGCAGCTCACCGGTGTTTGGAACGACTATATCCTCGGCCTGGTGTTTGCGGGGCGCGATAACCTGCCGATGACGGTGCAGTTGAATAATGTGATCAATACCACGACCGGTACCCGTCTTTACAATGTCAACATGGCGGCCACGATCCTGACGGCGCTGGTGCCTTTGGCGATCTACTTCCTGTCGGGCCGCTGGTTTGTGCGCGGCATCGCCGCCGGTGCAGTGAAAGGTTGAACGGATGTCGAATGTAAGTCTGAAAAAGCTGGACATTACCCTCGGGGGCAACGCCATCATCCGCGGCCTGGACCTGGAGGTGGAGGAGGGCGAGTTCCTGGTCCTGCTCGGGCCTTCCGGTTGCGGCAAGTCGACCCTCTTGCACAGTATTGCGGGGCTGACGGAAACCAGCGGAGGCACCATCGAGATCGGCGGCAAGGATATGTCGCGTACCGATCCCAGCGAGCGCGGGATCGGCATGGTGTTCCAGTCCTATGCCTTGTATCCGACCATGACGGTCGAAAAGAATATGTCCTTCGGGCTGCGCATTGCAGGCGTAGCGAAGGCGGAAATCAAGCGCCGCGTGGATCGCGTGGCGGCGATGCTGCACCTGGGAGAGCTGCTTGGCCGCAAGCCTGCCGCGCTTTCAGGCGGTCAGCGGCAACGCGTGGCGATTGGCCGCGCGCTGGTGCGCGAAGCGGGCGTCTACCTGTTCGATGAGCCACTTTCCAACCTCGATGCCAAGCTGCGCACCGATCTGCGGCGCGAGCTTAAGCTGCTGCACCAGCAACTGGGCGCGACAATGATCTATGTCACGCACGACCAGGTGGAGGCGATGACGCTGGCCAGCCGCATTGTCGTGATGCGTTCGGGCCAGGTCCAGCAGGTCGGTACGCCAGGCGAGGTCTATGAGCGGCCGGCAAACCTGTTCGTCGCAGGCTTTCTCGGTGCGCCGGCAATGAACTTTATTGAAGGCGAGGTCGATGCCGCCGGCGTATTTGCAGGCGGCTGCATGCGGCTGGCAATAGGCGGGGCTGGCACGGCAGGCGTTGCGCGCAAGGCAGTATTGGGCGTGCGACCGGAGCATATTTCGCTGGCGCCGGGTGGTTCGCTGCAGGGCAGGGTTACGCTGGTGGAGCCGATGGGCGCCCACCGCGTCGTTTGGCTCGATTGCGGCGGCAAGCAGCTTTCGTGCATTTTGCAGGGCAGCCGTGCGATTGCGCCGGATGACATGGTCGCACTCGAGATTGATGCACAACGCGCTTCGCTGTTCGACCCGGACAGCGGCAAGCGCTTTGATTTGGCGGGCGCTTCAAGTATGCTCGCGATGACGTTATAAGAAGATAAGGATTCCAGTGGCCACTATCAAAGACGTAGCCCGCCTGGCGGGCGTAGGGCTGGGCACAGCTTCCCGCGTAGTCAGCGGCAAAGGCTCGGTGTCGCCAGCCACGCTTGAAAAGGTGAAGAAGGCAATTGACGAACTGGGATTCCGGCCCTCGCATGCGGCGCGCACGCTGCTGACCGGGACCAGCCAGATGATCGGGGTGTATATCCCGGTCCTGAGCGGCACGTTCTACACGCCTATCCTGCAGATCATCGATACCGAGTTGCGGGCTGCAGGCCTGCACATGGTGGTAGCCTTCGGCGTCGGCCTGGGCGATGAACGCAAGCAGGCCAAGGACGGCATCCAGTTCCTGATGGAGCGCGGCTGCGATGGCCTGGTCGTGATGACCAGCGCCTTGCTGGATGAGGATATCGAAGCGCTGGGCACGCAGCAGGGCAGGATCGTGGTGTTGAACCACAGCCTGGCCAGCATCCAGGACCAATGCTTTACGGTGGACCATAAGCTGGGCGGCCGCCTCGCTGCGCGCGCACTGCTGGACCACAAGCACCGGGACATCGCCGTGGTGGCAGGTCCGTCGCGTCTCGCCGACAACGTGGCGCGTATCGAGGGCTTCATGGAGGAGTTGCTGGACGGGGGCATTGACACCAGCCGCATGTGGGTTGCCGAGAGCGACTTCTCGCCTGCCGGTGGTTGGGCCGCAGCCAAGGAACTGGTGGATTCGGGCCACCGCTGCACGGCTCTGTTCTGCGCCAACGATGAAATGGCGGTGGGGGCGCTGTCGTACTTCCAGGAGGCGGGCATTCGTGTGCCGAATGACCTGTCGGTGATTGCTTATGACGACACGCCAAGTGCCGAGTTTTCGGCCCCACGCCTGACTACCGTCCACATGCCATGGCGCGAGATGACGATGAATGGCCTGAGCGCGTTGCTGAACCGTTGTTACGACTTGCGGCGCACGGTGACGCGCAGCTTCCCGGTGACGGTAACGTTGCGGGCATCCCTGGCCAAGGCTGCAAGCGTAAAGCGCAAGGCCGCTGCATGAACTGAACCAGCAAAAGGGGCGCTCGCGCCCTTTTTTTCGACGAAATATGGAAACCTTTCCAATTCTTGTACACTACTGAATATGACTACTCCAGACCAGATTGAACCAGGCGCTCCTGCGCGCAGCGACTTTGCCCGCGACTTCCTGTGGGGCTGTGCTACGTCGTCTTACCAGATCGAAGGGGCTGGCAGGGAAGATGGGCGGGCCGAATCGATCTGGGACCGCTTTGCCGCTACGCCCGGCAAGGTGCGCGATGGCTCAAGCGGCCTGGTAGCGTGCGACCATTACCACCGCTGGCCGCAAGACCTGGATATCGCCCGCGACATGGGGCTGAACGCTTACCGCTTTTCGATCGCCTGGCCGCGCGTCGTGTCCGAATTCGGCGCGGCACCCAACCAGAAGGGCCTGGACTTCTACTCGCGCCTGGCGGACGGCATGCTGGAGCGTGGCATCCAGCCCTGGGCCACTTTGTACCACTGGGATCTGCCGCAATACCTGCAAGACCGCGGCGGCTGGGCGGAGCGCGACACGGTGCAGCGCTACCTCGAATTCGTGGACGCCGTCACCCGGCGCCTGGGCGATCGCGTGCAGCACTGGATTACGCACAACGAGCCCTGGTGCACCGCCATCCTCGGCAATTTCGAAGGCCTGCATGCACCGGGGCTGACCGATTTCGGCACTGCGCTGCAGGTGTGCCACCACGTGCTGCTCTCGCATGGCAAGGCCGTGCCGCTGATTCGCGGGAATGTGCCTGGCGCACGCGTTGGCATTTCCCTCAGCCTGCATCCGTTGCGCGCCGCCAGCGCTGGCGAGGCGGATCGCGCTGCATGCGAGCGCCACGATGGCCTGCGTTACCGCTGGTTCCTCGATCCTTTGCATGGCCGCGGCTACCCGGCGGCGACGCTGGAGCAGGTTGGCGCAGCGGCACCGGTGGTGCGCGCGGGCGATATGGAGGCGATTGCAGCGGCGACCGACTTCATGGGCGTGAACTACTATTTCCCCGAGACGGTTGCAGACGCGCCCGGCCATGAGCCGCTGGATGCACGCGTGCTGCCGCCTCCAGCTGGAGCGGAGGTCACCGCAATGGGTTGGGAAGTCGCACCTGAAGGCATGAGCGAACTGCTTGGCCGCATTCATGCTGACTACGCGCCAAAGGAGTTGTACATCACCGAGAACGGCTCCTGCTATGACGATGAACTGCTGGCCGATGGCAGCGTGGCGGACGTTGGGCGCCTGCGCTACCTGGCGCGCCACCTGGGCGCGTTGAAGGATGCCATTGCTGCGGGCGTGCCGGTGAAGGGCTATTTCGCCTGGAGCCTGGTCGACAATTTCGAGTGGGCGGAAGGCTACCTGCGCCGCTTCGGCCTGGTCCACATCGACTACACAACACAAGAACGAAGGCTGAAGGAGAGCGGCAAGTGGTATCGCGCGTTCCTGCGACAGCCATAAAAGGAGACAGGATGAAACAGGCTTCACTTCTGGCCGCGGCGATTGCCATGCCACTTCCCGCAGCGGCAGCGCCGCTGGCCGATTGGCCCCGCGTAAGCAGCGCGATCAAGACCGACGCGGCACTTGAGAAGCGTGTCGCCGACATCGTCGGCAAGATGACACTGGAGCAGAAAATCGGGCAGATGACCCAGCCCGAGATCAAGACTACGACGCCGGACGACGTGCGGCGCTACTACCTCGGCTCGGTGCTGAATGGCGGCGGCAGCTGGCCGAATGGGAACAAGCGCGCCAATGCGGCGGAGTGGCTGGCGCTGGCGCAGAAATACCACGACGCGTCGATGGCGACCGATATGGCGGTCAAGGTTCCCGTAGTGTGGGGCATCGATGCCATCCACGGCAACAGCAATGTGTTCGGCGCCACCTTGTACCCGCACAATATCGGCCTCGGCGCGGCGCACAATCGCAAGCTCGCCTACGAGATCGGCGCGGCGACCGGCAAGGCGGTGCGCGCGACGGGCATCGCCTGGGTCTTCGGTCCGACAATCGCCGTGGTGCGCGACGACCGCTGGGGACGGACATACGAGAGCTTCTCGGAGGATGGAAAGCTGGTGGCGCAATATGCCGGCGAATACGTCAAAGGCCTGCAGGGGCGCTTCAAGTCTGATGCCAATGTGCTGGCCAGCGCCAAGCACTTTGTTGGCGATGGCGGCACGGACCAGGGCAAGGACCGTGGCAACAACACGGCTTCGCTGGAGGACATGATCAACATTCACGGCGCTGGTTATGTGCCGGCGCTGGCGGAGGGCGCGCAGACGGTCATGTCCTCGTTCAACAGCTGGAATGGCGTGAAAATGCACGGCAGCCGCGAAATGCTGACCAATGTACTGAAGACCAAAATGGGCTTCGACGGTTTCGTTGTCAGCGATTGGAACGGCATCGCCGAAGTTCCGGGCTGCCGCAACGATAGCTGCCCACAGGCGATCAATGCCGGTATAGACATGGTCATGGTGCCTGATGACTGGAAGGCCTTCATCGCCAACACCATCGCACAGGTGCAGGCGGGGGAAATCCCGATGTCCCGCATCGACGATGCTGTGACCCGCATCCTGCGCGTCAAGCTGCGCGCGGGCCTGTTCGGCAAGAGCCCTTCGCAGAACGCTTATGCCGGCAAGGATTCGGCACTGCAGGACCGTGGGCTGGCACGCCGCGCAGTGCGTGAATCGCTGGTGCTGCTTAAGAACGAAGGGCCGGCGCTGCCGCTGGCGCGCGGTAAGAAGATCCTGGTGGTTGGCAAGAGCGCTGACGATATCTCCAACCAGACCGGCGGCTGGTCGCTGACCTGGCAGGGTACGGACAATACCAATGCTGACTTCCCAAATGCGGATAGCATCCTCACCGGTGTTCGCGCCGCGGCGGGAGAGGGCAACGTAGAATTCAGCATTGACGCGAAAGACGTCGACCTGTCGCGCTTCGATGCCGTGATCGCAGTCGTCGGCGAAAGGCCTTACGCGGAAGGCGATGGCGATATCGGCCCTTCGGGCACGCTGCGCCATAGCAGCCGGTATCCGGAAGACCTGGCGGTACTGGAGGCGGTGGCGGGCAAGGGCAAGCCAGTGATAACCGTGTTCGTTGCGGGCCGCCCGTTGTTCGTCAACGACTTGCTCAACTTGTCCGACACATTCATTGCCGCCTGGCTGCCGGGCACCGAAGGCAAGGGTGTCTCCGACCTGCTGGTGGCTGGCCCGCGCAACTATGATTTCACCGGGAAGCTGTCCTTCTCGTGGCCCAAGACGGCTTGCCAGACGCCTTTGAACTTTGGCGATGCTGGCTATACTCCGCTGTTCCCATTGAACTACGGCTTGCACAAGGGGCAGCGTTCGAAGCTGGGCAAGCTGGATACCTCCTATGCACCGGGCGGCTGTGGATCGAGTAAGACTGTGCCTGTGTACGGGCAGGCCGACCGCTCCAGCTTCCCGCTGGTGATACGCAGCGGTGGCGAACAACTGGCCTTGGGCGCGGACCTGAATGCGACATTCCGCCTGCCAGGGATCACCGTGCAGACAGCGCAGGTGAATACGCAGCAGGATGCCAAGCTGGTGACCTGGTCGGCCGTTACGCCTGCCGCTGCCGGCGCAACGCTCCTTGCACGCGGCGCCAAACCGATCGTGCTGCCTGCGTCCGCCATAAAGGACGGCGTACTTCAATTTGACGCCATCGTAGTTTCTGCACCGCAGGGTAAAGTCACGCTGGTGATGCAGGAGACCGCAGTGGATGCGACCCGACTGTTCACACGGCTCGCTGGAAAGGGCAAGCAAAGTGTCAAGCTGCCCCTGGCTTGCTTCACAGCGCGCGGACTTCAGCTGGAACGCATGGATTCGCCGTTCTCCGTCAGTGCCAGCGCGCCGTTTGCAGTCGCTATCGCCAATATCGAAATCGCCGGTGATGCAGCAGCTGCACCCGATGCGGTCCGTTGCGAAGAACTGACCAAGGAGAACTAAATGGCAAGCATGGCTCCCAACCCAGCAACCGCCGTACAGCAGCAGGCAGCCGGCAGCAACATCAGTGCCCTGGTGATCGTCACCGTCCTGTTCTTCATGTGGGGCTTGATCACTTCCTTGAACGACGTCCTGATCCCGCACCTGAAGTCGATTTATACGCTGACTTATGTGCAGGCAATGCTGGTGCAATTCTGCTTCTTTGGTGCGTACTTCATCATATCGTTGCCTGCTGGTGCCCTGATCCGCCGCATCGGCTACCAGAAAGGCGCGGTCGCCGGCTTGCTGGTTGCTGCGGGCGGTTGTGCGCTGTTCTATCCCGCGTCGTTTGGCGGTTACGGCTTGTTCCTGTTTGCCTTCTTCGTACTGGCCTCAGGAATCACCATCCTGCAAGTGGCGGCCAATCCCTACGTGACCGTGCTGGGACCGGCGCGCACCGCTTCGAGCCGGCTGACGCTGACCCAGGCCTTCAACTCGCTCGGCACTACCGTCGGCCCGGCCGTGGGAGGATTGCTGATTTTGTCGGCCGCAGCAGCCAATGCCGCCACGGTGCGCGGCCCCTACCTCGGCCTGGCCGGGGCGCTCGCGTTGCTGGCCGTACTGTTCTACGCATCCAGGCTGCCGCAGATAAGGGAGAGCGAAGATGTCGCGCTGCCGGGCGAGGGACACGGTTCCGCATGGGCGCATCGCCACCTGGTACTGGGCGCTATCGGGATCTTCCTGTATGTGGGCGCGGAAGTCAGTATCGGCAGCTTCCTGATCAACTTCCTCGGCGAAGCGCATATTGCCGGCCTGTCGCATGCCGACGCTGCGCACTATGTCAGCATTTACTGGGGCGGCGCCATGGTGGGCAGGTTTGCCGGCTTCGCCGTGATGCGCGTTGCCAGCCCGGGAAAAACGCTGGCGTTCAATTCGCTGCTGGCGATTGCGCTGGTACTGGCAGGGGCATTTGGCGAGGGCCGCGCGGCGATGTGGGCGATCCTGGCGGTTGGCCTGTGCAACTCGATCATGTTCCCGACCATTTTCAGCATGGCGCTGAATGGACTGGGCAAGTACACAGGGCAGGGCTCAGGCATCCTGTGCATGGCCATCGTTGGCGGCGCACTGGTGCCGTTCGCACAGGGCGCACTGGCCGACGCGATCGGCGTGCAGGCGTCCTTCGTGCTGCCGGCCGCCTGCTACGCCTTCATTCTTTACTTCGGAGCCAAGTACTCTTCCATGTACGCGGCGCAGTAGTTCTCCACGTACTGCTGGTGCGGCGGCAGCTGCGCCACGGTACGCGCTACGTTGTTGCGGATGCTGTCGAGGAAGCAGGACAGCTCCGCATCGCCCATCAAGTCTGCGGATGGATGGTGCTGCAGCGGCATGATGCCCTGGCCCAGCATCACCTGCACCCACGAATTCTCGGCAAACAGTTCGTTGGACAGGCGGAACACGCGGCCCGTATCGCGGAACAGGTCGATGCGCTGCTGCAGCGACGCCGGCACCTCCATTTCAGCGCTATGGCGCCAGAACGGTGCATCGCGCCGGTTCGTGGCCTTGTAGTGCAGGATAATGAAGTCGCGGATATGTTCGATTTCGGCCCAGGCTTGCTTGTTGTATTCGTCGATCTCGGATTGGAAGATGCCGGCGGACGGGAACATCTGCATCAGGCGGATGATGCCGCGCTGTATCAGGTGAATGCTGGTTGACTCAATCGGCTCCAGGAAACCGCTGGCGAGGCCAATTGCAATGCAGTTCCTGCTCCATATCTTGCGGCGCTGGCCGGGCTTGAAGCGGATCACGCGTGGATGCACGAGCTGCTGGCCGGTGATGTTCGACATCAGCCTGGCGCGTGCAGTATCGTCATCGACGAACTTGCTGGAGAAGACAATGCCATTGCCGACGCGATGCTGCAGCGGGATGCGCCATTGCCAACCCCATTCGTGGGCGATCGCCCGGGTATAAGGAACGGCCGGGCCGGTGGAGGAAGTCTGTACTGCGATCGCGCTGTCGTTGTGCAGCCATTGCGACCAGTCTTCAAAGCCTTCACCCAGGGTTTCGCCAATCAGCAGCGCGCGGAAGCCGGTGCAGTCAATGAACAGGTCACCCTCGAGCATGGCGCCGGAATCGAGTTGGAGCGCTGTGATATCACCGCTGGCGGCATCGGTATGGACCTTGGCGATCTTGCCCTCAATGCGCTGGGCACCGTAGCTTTCCGAATACTTGCGCAGGAAGCGCGCGTAGGCGCTGGCGTCGAGGTGATAGGCATAGTTGATGCCCTCGCGCGGCAGGTGGCCAAAGCGGTTTAACTGCGCGGCTTTCAGCTCCAGGCAGTAGTCGCCGTAGTCGCTGGCCAGCTTGCGTTCCCGCCCTTTGTGCCAGAAATGATTGAAGCCGGCTGTCCAATGATCGGTTCCGGTCATGCCGAAGGAGTGGATATAGTCTTCGTTGACGTTGCGCCAGTTTTCGAAGCTGATGCCGAGCTTGAAGGTCGCCTTGGTGGCTGCCATGAATTCCTGTTCATTGATTTCCAACAGCCGGTGGAAGTTCAGCAAGCTGGGGATGGTGGCCTCGCCAACGCCAACGGTGCCGATTTCGTCCGACTCCACCAGCTTGATGTCGAGGACTTTGCCAAGGCTGCGGGAAATCGCTGCTGCCACCATCCAGCCGGCGGTGCCGCCGCCTGCAATGACAACGCGCCGCACGGGGCGGCGCCGGGACTGTTCATCTCTCACTTCGGTCTCCATTTATCGGTTGATTTTCTTCAGAAGCTGGGCGCGCAGCATGCGTGCTGCGTTGTCGTCGATGGGCCCGAGCATGCGCCGCGCGCCCTCCGGAATGTGGGCTGCCGTTTGTTCATCGGCCTCGAACACGTAATGGCGGAATACCTCCTGCCATGCATGGCGCTGTTCGGGCGGCAGGTCGCGGATCGAGAGCAGCGACAGCATCAGCGCATTGGCGGGCGTGTCCATGTAGGCGGGGGACTGGCGCCACCAGTAATTGACCAGCACATTGAAGGACTCCATTGCTTCGACATGGTGCCACCACATGCTGGGGATGAAGATGGCGTCGCCCGGCTGCAGTTCAGCGAATTGCGCGTGGCGCATTGCTTCGCTGAAGCGGGGGAAGCGTTCGAGATCCGGCTGGTGCAGGTCGACCAGGCTGATTGGCTGGCCTGCGGGCGTGAAGTCCAGTGGGCCAACGTACAGGTTTTCCAATTGCTCCGGCGGGAATAGCGTAAACCTGCGGCGTCCGGCGGTCACGCAGGCAAGGTTGTCGGGAAGGTCGTAGTGGGCCGGAACGCGGGTCCGGTTGCCGATCCAGATGCTTGCGAGCGCATCGCGCGAACCCAGGCTGAGCGGATTTTCTTCGACGAAACCGGGAAGGGCGGTATCTATCGTGGTGGAGCCGACATAGATGGTGGGCGGATGCATATTGTCGCGATGATCCTCCAGTTCCTGCAGGATCTGCTCGAGGCGCGCGTGTACTGAGGCGAAATTGAAGCCGCTCAGGTCATCGTTGTAGAAGATGCGCCCGCCGATGGCTGGGGGCGCGAGCATGGCGATCACGCTGGCATCGCGGCAGAAGCGGCGCAGGTAGGCGCTGGCACCGCTGCGGCTGGCCTGCACCGCTGGCCAGCGCGCCACCAGGCCGCGTAGCACGAGCGGTTCGGTAGACGCCAGCAGGCCGTCATCGAGATCGGATGGCGTAACACCATGCAATTCGCGGATCGGTTCAGCACTGGCCAGCATGGACGCGGTTCTTGCGTTCGATCAGTGCACGGAAGTTGGACATGGAGGCGATCACCATGTAGACAGCTTGCAGGTAACCGGCGCGGTTCAGGCCTTCCAGCACACTGCCCGCCAGCATGGCAAGGCGCTCTTCGTTGATCGTGTAGAAGCCGGCCAGGCGGCATTGCGAGCCGTCATCCAGTTCGATGTCGAGGACGAAGGATTCCAGCAACTGGTGCTCCAGCAGCGCGGCCAGGAAGCCGCGTGCCTGCAGCAGCCCCTGGTGGATGGCCAGCAGGGTGGAATTGATGCCCTCCAGGTACTCGGACGTTCCGCCATGCGGCAGGAAGACACGCTCGCCGCTGGATGTGCTGAGACGGGGATTTTCGAGGTCCACATGTACTGTCAGTTCGTCGCCGTTCACGCCGATCAGGAAGGGCTGGCGCTGTATCGCCAGGGGAACGTAGGCTGCTTCCCAGCCGTGCAAGCCGAGAAACAGGTTTTCGCCTTCCTGGAAACCGAACAGCGCATGCGCCTCAAAGCCGCCGTCGCCCGTCTTGCGGAATACGATAGGGTAGCAGGCCTGCACGTCGCGGAATTCGGAGGGGAAGGTGAGGGCGGACATGACGTTGTCGCCGAAATGGGCGCCGCGCCCGGTCTGCACGTGCAAGTCCTTGTGGTCGATGTTATTGAGCAGGACAGGGTTGGCCATAGTGATCCTTGTGCGGGCTGCAGGCCGGGTGATGGGGCCACCCGGCCGAACGCAGTTTGTCGTCAGAACTTGTAGCGGGCACCCAGCATGTAGCGTGGCCCGGACTGGGTTACGAACAGCGCCATCGTTTCGGCGCGGCCATGGATACGCTGGATTTCGTTGGTCAGGTTAATCGCCTCGAACTGTACGCTCAGCTTTTCATTGAAGGCGTAGCCGATGCTCAAGTCGAGCTGGCCGTAAGCCTCGGTGTAGTTCGGGTTAGGACCGGCACCATCGAAGGTCGAGGACAGGAACTTGTCGCGCCAGTTGTAGGCCGCGCGGATCGACCAGTTCTTGTCTTCGTAAATGCCCACCAGGTTGGCCGAGTTGCTCAGGCCGACCAGCGCGAACTGCTCGCCGATCTTGAAGTTGTCGTACTTCAGGCCCGAATCCACCCAGGTATAGTTGGCCGAAAGCCCGAACCCCGAATTGCCGAACATGTGCTGCACGTTGATCTCGGCGCCTTTCAGCTTTTCGTTCTTCTGGTTGGCGAACGAGTTGATCTCGAACGACATGACCGGATCGTTCGGCTGGCCGACGATGGTGCCGGTAGCATTGCCGCTTGCATCGTCCGGGCCACGCGTTACGCCGGGTGCGGTCGGGTGGTTGCGGAAGATGTAGTTGCGAATGCAGACACGGTCAGTGCCGCAACTGCCCTGTTGGACAGCCTCATTCCACAGCGCGCCGCCAACGGGTGTGTGGAGGTTGAACGGGGTAGCCGTGATTTTCGACTGGCCGGCATAGTTGCTCAGGTCTTTGTGGAACAGGCCGACGGAAGCGAAGCTTTGCTGTCCGTAATACCATTCCCACGACAAGTCCAGGTTCTTCGATTTCACCGGCTTCAGTTGCGGGTTGCCCTGGCTGCCGGTGCCGCCGAAATCGCGCGCCAGGCGGTCCAGCGTGGTGCCGCCCTGGATCTGGTCGTAACGCGGGCGGCCGATGGTTTCACCGTAGCTGGCGCGCAGCTTCATGTCGGGACGGATATCGGCGTCCCAGTCCACGCTAGGCAGCCAGTGGCTGTACTTGCCGTCAAGCGTAGTGAAGGTCGGATCGCCGAAGCTGAGTGGGAATTCGTTGGCCGATACCCAGCTGATACCCGTTGCCGCTGGTACCAGTGCGGTCGAGATGACGTCGGTCTTTTCATAGCGCACGCCGATATTGGTGTGCATCGGGATCGCCGTATCCCAGTCGGTGCCGAACTGCACGTAGGCGCTCTTCGATTTTTCCTGGGTGCGCTGGTCGGAGTCGAAGGTGCTCTTCGGCATGTACATCTCCGGCAGTCCGGTAACCTTGGCGGTCAGGGCGCGCAGCTCGGCGAAATTAAAGGTATAGAACTGGTTGAACAGGGCAGGGTTGCCGCTGCCGTTGATCTTGTCGTAGTACTGGCGCAGCGACTCCTGGTGGAACAGGCTGGCCGGGTAGTCGGATGCCGTCGACGCGCCGCCCCAGGAATCGCGCTGCTGGGTCGACATTGCGGAGCGGTTCTTCACCTCGATCGTGCCCACGCCGAAGTTCAGGTTCGAAGCTTCCAGCAGCTTCAGGCTGCCCTTGAATTGCGCCTGCTCGATTTCGCCCTTCATATACCCGTTCTGGAACACGGAGCCGGTCACCTGCTGTGGGGCCCTGTTGAAATCCGCACCCTGGATGCTCAAGACCGGGAAGTCGTCGCGGAAATCGACCGTGGTGTCGCCGCGGCTGAAGCTTGCGGTGCCGATTAGGTTGCTGGAACCGAACGGGCTGTCGGCCTTGGACTCGGCGCTGGACTTATGCACGTCCAGTTCCAGCTTCAAGCCGTCCGTCTTCCAGGCAGCGTTGAAGCCGAGCGATTGGTTCTGGGTCTTGGTGGCGAAGTCGGCGCCGCCCATGGCGATGTCGCTGTTCGCCGCAGGCAGAAGCTCGGTGTAGACCAGCGGGGCGGCGACCGGCCCGTTGCTCCACGTCGAAGTCGAGGGGCCGAAGTTGAACCAGGCCGACAAGTCCTGACGCCGGGTCTGGATCTTGTTTTCGGAATAGGTATAGTCCAGCGTGGTGGTGAGCTGCTTGAGCGGCACCCATTGCAGCGTCAACTGGCCATTGGTGCGCTGGCGCTGCACGCCGTTCATGTTGTAGTTCAGGTTCTGCGGCAGCGAGTAGATGTCGCTGTCTTTCGGGCGGTTGGTGGCGCCGGTTTGCGGAAGCGGGCCAGCGTTGCCCAGGAAGGGACCGCGCCAGCCGTTCGCCACGGAAGCCTGGTTGAAGCCCAGGTTGCGTTCCTGGTAGCTGGCGCTCAGCGCCACACCGAAGCGGTTGTCGTCAAAGGTATTGCTGTAGATGCCCGATACTTCCGGCGTGGTCGCGCTGCCTCGCTTCACGTCGCCGGGCAGGTTGTTGTGCGATGTGTCATGCACCGCTTTGACGCCGACGCTGGCCACCATACCCGGGCGGTCCAGCGGGCGCGCTGTCAGCACGTTGACGGTGGCGCCGATGCCGCCGGTCGGTGTTTCTGCGCGGCCGGTCTTGTAGACCTGGATCTGCGAGATCGCTTCCGACGCCAGGTTGGCGAAGTCGAAGGCGCGGCCATTCAGGTCGCCCAGGTTGGAGGTTGGCATCTGGCGGCCATTCAGCAGCACCAGGTTGAAGTCGGGGCCAACGCCGCGCACAGTGACCTTCGAGCCTTCACCGATGGAGCGGTCGATCGAAACGCCGCTGATGCGCTGCAGCGATTCGGCCAGGTTAGTGTCGGGGAATTTGCCGATATCGGCAGCCACAATGCCGTCCACGATGCCGTCCGCATTGCGTTTCAGGTTCATCGAAGAACCCAGGCTGGCACGCAGGCCGGTTACAACCACGGTCGTCATGTCGCCGGAGCTGGAAGGGGCGGGCGCTACGCCTGCCTGGTCCGATTCCTGCGCCGGGGCTGGTGCGATGAGTGCCGCGCAGGCGGTGGCTACTGCAAGGCTCATCAATGTCTGCTTCGCCTTTGGATAGTGCATTTGGTCTCCTTGATTCTTATAGTCTGGCCGCCTCCCCAACCAGCATGGAAACGTTTCCATGTAATGCTTGGAAATACTAGGGGCAGCAAAATCGATTGTCAATAAAATACGCCGGGAATCGGCAGGAAGTGTGGGGTTTCCGTCATCAAACTGGAAACGTTTCCATTCTGGTCAGCGCAATATAGCACCCTTCAAAATTTCAAGTCAACAGCTTTCCCGTGCTGTATATGCAACAAAATTGGTAACGTTTCCATATTTGCGGCATGTCTTTCCAACCAGCATTCGTTTATTGGAAACGTGGCCAAGCAACAAACGAACTTTTCCCCGGATTGTCTGGTGGTACACTCGGTGCATGAATGCAATCATTCTTGCTTCGGCTTTACTAGCCGCGCCGGCCACGCCGGAACAGGCAGTCGCTACCCTGTGGCGCGCCCTTAGCCACGACGCTGGCCACGCCGGCGATGAAGCGACGTTGCGCGCCATCTTTCATCCCGACGCCATGGTCTACGGCGCCCGTTACCGCAATGGCGCTGCAGCGCTGTCGGTAGCGCGCGGCCCCGATTTCGCCGCCAGCATTGGCCGTGCCGATGAAAAGGGCTTCTATGAGTGCGAAGTGGCGCGCGAGGTGCGCCAGTATGACCGCTTCGCCACCGTGTATAGCGTGGTCGAATCGCGCAACGAGCGCAGCGCGCCGATAGCCAATTTCACAGGAGTCAACAGCATCCAGCTGTACCGCGCCGATGACGGCTGGCGCATTATCGGCCTGTATTACCAGGTCGAACGGCCTGGCCAGCCAATCTCGCTACAGGGCGGCAAGCCGGGCGCCTGCCTGGAGGGATAATGAACGAAAAGACCGCCCGCGCCATCTTGCTGGTCAAGGCGATCGAAGAGGCCGACCAGCACAAGGAAGTGCTGACCGACGACGACCGCAAATTCGCCAGCCGCACTGCGCGCGAGCTGGCGCACTGGCAAGCGGCGGAGCAGCGATCGGCTTCCACGCTGCCGGATTTCCTTTACCACCGCGCCGAACAACTGCTCAAACGCCTGGCTACGCGCCACAAGATGTTCGCCTCCGTCACGCAAGGGCATAGCGGCATGTGGGGCGCAAGCTGGCTGCTGCCGCTGGCGGCGCTGCTGGTTGGCGGAATGGCGGAACGCTTTGGCGACCCGCACCGCGTCGACGTGCTGTCGATGCCGCTGTTAGGGATCATCGCCTGGAACATGCTGGCCTACATGCTGCTGATACTTTGGACGCTGCTGCCTGCGCGCCGAGCCGGCTTGCGGCGTGGCCTGGCGAACCGGATGGCGCTTGGCGGGGGCCACGTGCCGCGTCGCCTGCCGCACGCGCTGGCGGGCGGAGTACTGCAATTCATGGTGGATTGGGCACGCCTTGGGGCACGCCTGAACCTGGCCCGCATCTCGCGCATCCTGCATTGGTCGGCTGCGGCCTTTGCTATCGGCGCAATATTGTCGCTGTATGCGCGCGGTATCGTCGAGCGCTATGCGACGGGTTGGGAGAGCACCTTCCTCAGCCCATGGCAGGTGCATCAACTGCTGTCGGTGCTGTTCGCACCGGCGGAACTCATCTTCGGCCTGGAAGGCTTCACGATGGACGAGGTGATGGGCTTGCAGAACTGGAGCGAATCGCGCCTTGGCAACGGCGCGCGCTGGGTGCATCTGTACGCCGCGAGCCTGGTGCTGTATGTGGTTTTGCCCCGGCTTGTGCTGGGCGCCATTGCAGCGGTGCGCGCCATGTGGTTGCGCCGCCGTTTCCCGCTCGACCTGGACCAGCCTTATTACCACCAGCTATCGGCGGCGGCTGGCGGTGAGCCTGGCCTGCTGCGTGTGCTGCCTTACAGCCTGACGGTGGATGAGGCGCGCAGCAAGGGCCTGGACAGCGTGGCGCAAGGAATGCTGGGCGAACAGGCCCGCGTACGGCTGCTGCCGCCTGTGGCTTATGGCAGCGAGGCGCCGGCGCTGGAAGCTGCCGATGGCGTGACGAATGCGGTGTTGTTTGGCATTGCGGCCACGCCGGAACAGGAAAACCACGGCGCCTTCCTGGCGGCACTTGGGCGGGGGCGCAAGCTCATTGCCTTGCTTGACCAGTCTGCACTGGCCGCGCGCATGGATGCGGCCCGCCTGGGTGAGCGTATTGAATTATGGCGCGAGTTCTGCATCCTGCACGGCGCCGAGCCTATGGTGGTCGACCTGCTGGCGCCTGCGGCTGTGAGCGAGAATCCGGCATGAGCGGCGCAGCAGTCACTATCCAGCTGGCGCTGGTTTCCCACACCAACAACGGCAAGACCACGCTGGCCCGCACGCTGCTCGGCATCGACGTCGGCCAGGTGCGCGACGCTGCCCATGTCACGACTTTCGCCGAGTCGCATGTGCTGATGACCAGCCAGGCCGGCGATCGCCTGCTGCTATGGGATACGCCGGGCTTCGGCGACTCCATGCGCCTGATGAAGCGCCTGGCGCTGACCGGCAATCCGATCGGATGGTTCCTGCGCGAAGTGGTGGATCGCTACCGCGATCGCCCGTTCTGGCTTAGCCAGCAGGCCGTGCGCACGGCGCGCGATGAAGCGGACGTGGTGCTTTACCTGGTGAACTCGACCGAGAACCCGGGCGATGCCGGTTATATTCCGGCTGAAATGCGCATCCTCGACTGGCTGGGCAAGCCGGTACTGGTGCTGCTGAACCAGATGGGGCCCCCGCGCCCGCTGCCGGAAGAACAGGCCGAACTGCTGCGCTGGAAAGACTTCATGCTGCAATTCGGCCAGGTGCGCGAAGTACTGCCGCTGGATGCCTTTGCGCGCTGCTGGGTACACGAGCGCGTGTTCTACGATGCACTCGGTGCGCTGGTCGGGCCGGACAAGCAGCAAGGCTACGAGCGCCTGTTCTCCGTGTGGGAAGACACCAATGCGCGCCGCTTCAAACAGTCGATGGCAGTGATGGCGCACCAGCTGGCGGATGCTGCGCATGACAAGCAGATCGTGGAAACAGTGGAGCGCGGCGTGATCGCGTCGGCGCTGAAGATTATCGGCATTGGCAAAGGGGAGGACCGCAAGCGCCAGGACCGGGCCATGAATACCCTGGTGGCACGGCTTAACCTTTCCATCGGCCAGGCGACGGTCAGCTTGCTGGCGCTGCACAAGCTGGACCCGAGCGAAGCGCCCAAGATCAATGCGCGGGTCAGCAACAACTTCGTGGTGCTGGCGCCGGTCGACAAGGGACAAGCTGCACTGCTCGGCGCCATTGTTTCCGGCGCTGCGACAGGCTTGTCGGCCGACCTGGCTGCCGGCGGCCTGACGCTGGGCACGGGCGCCTTGCTGGGTGGCGTGATCGGCGCGCTGACGTTTGCCGGCGCAGCCTGGGGCTTCAATGTCGGCATGGACCGTGAGGTGCCGACCATGTCGCTGTCCGACGATTTCCTGCGCACGCTCCTGGTGTCGAGCGTGCTGCGCTATCTCGCAGTGGCCCATTTCGGACGCGGGCGCGGCAACTTCGTCGAAAGCGAGGCGCCGCCGTTCTGGCAGGAAGAAGTGGAGCAGGCCTTGGCACTGCACGAAACGGAAGTGAAGGGGCTGTGGCAAACCTTGCGCGAACAGGAAGAGCGCGACCTGGCGCCGGCCAGCGCCGTGCTCACCGCAATCACGGCGCACGTGCTGGCACGGCTTTACCCGGAAGGTCAGGCGGCGAACCCGCCGTCGATATTGAGGCCGGCACCGGTCACGTAGCCGGCTTCGTCGCTGGCCAGGTAGGACACCATTGCTGCAATTTCTTCGCCGCGGGCGTGGCGCTTGATCGCCATCAGCTCGTGCAGCGCCTTGGCGAAGTCACTGTGCGCCGGGTTCATGTCGGTATCCACCGGGCCTGGCTGCACATTGTTGATGGTGATGCCGCGCGGGCCGAGGTCGCGCGCCAGGCCTTGCACCAGGCCGGTCAGCGCTGATTTGCTCATTGCATAAACCGAACCGCCAGGGAAGGGCATGCGCTCGGCATTGGTGCTGCCGATGTTGATCACACGGCCGCCGGCTTTCATGTGCGCCACGGCTGCTTGCGTGGCAGCGAACACGCCGCGCACATTGACGGCAATAGTGCGGTCGAAGTCTTCCAGCGTCAGCTCGGACACGTCGCCCAGGTGCAGCACGCCAGCATTGTTGACGAGGATGTCGAGGCGGCCGAAGCGCTTGGCGATATCGTCGATGGCGGCGCGGGTGGCAGCGGCATCGCTGGCATCCACTTTCAGTGCGATGGCCTGGCCACCCGCTGCGTTGATTTCGCCGGCCAGTGCGTCGGCGGCGGCGCCGGAACTCTGGTAGGTGAAGGCGACGGTGGCGCCGTCCTTGGCCAGGCGGCGCACGATGGCGGCGCCGATGCCGCGGGAACCACCGGTAACGAAAGCGATCTTGCTCATGATTTGCTCCTGAAGTTTGGTTGGGATGGAGCTAGTATGGTCCTGACATTGCATGTCGACTAGCTGGTAATATTGAGTATCACTTTCAACCAAATGTATTAAATGGAACCACTGAACCTGCTCGAATCCTTCCTGCAGAGCGCCGAAGGGGGCGGTTTTTCCGAAGCCGCGCGCCGCCTGGGCCTGACCCCGGCGGCCGTCAGCAAGAATGTGGCGCGGCTGGAAGCGCGGCTGGGTGTGCGCCTGTTCCAGCGCAGCACGCGCCGCCTGGCGCTGACGGAAGCCGGCGAGCGTTTGCTGCAGCAGGTGCGCGGCCCGCTGGCCGAGCTGCAGGGTGCTATCGCCGGCGCGGCGCAGGATGCGGGCGAGCCGGCCGGCACGCTCAAAGTGGCGGTGGCGCATGGGGTGGGGCGGATGTACATCCTGCCGCTGCTGAAGGGCTTCCTGCAGCGCTATCCGGGCGTGCAGCACGACTGGCGCTTCGACAACCGCACGGTGGACCTGATTGGGGAAGGCTACGACGTCGCCATCGGCGGCGGCATCGAGCTGGCCCCGGGTGTTGTGGCGCGCGAACTGGGGCGGCCGCGCATCCTGGTCACGGCCGCGCCATCCTTCCTTGCTGGGCGTACACTGCCGCGCCACCCTTCCGAGCTGGCCGGCTGGGAAGGCGTGGCACGCCGCTCCGCCGAAACGGGACGCCTGCGCGAATACCTGCTGCGCAACGCCGCCGGAGACGAAGCGGTGGCCGAATTCCGCGCCGTTGCCACCTTCGACGACCCGGAAGCGATGGCACAGGCGGCCTGCATGGGACTGGGCGTGGCGCTGCTGCCTGGGCCGCATGCGGCGCCGCTGCTGGAATCGGGCCAGCTGGTGCGGCTGCTGCCCGAATGGCATGCGGAGGTGGGGCCGCTGTCGATCTACTATTCCAGCAAGAAGCTGCTGCCCGCCAAGACGCGCGCCTTCGTCGATTATGTGATTGCTCAAATGCGCGCGGACGACTTTGCGGGGCGTCTCGACAGGCTTTGAAAGATCACGGTAATATGGGCTTCCAATTCATCAGCGATAGGGGTGCCTTCCATGAAGTTCCGCCTTGTTACCCGCAGTGATTTTGATGGCCTGGTGTGCGCGGTGCTGCTCAAGCACCTGGACTTGATCGACGAGATCCTGTTCGTGCACCCCAAGGATATGCAGGATGGGAAAATCGCGATCACCAGCCGCGATATCACCACCAACCTCCCATATGTATCTGGCGCCCATCTGGCGTTCGACCACCACCTGTCCGAAACCATCCGCAATACGGGCGACCGGCAGAACCACGTCATTGATCCGAATGCGCCTTCGGCAGCGCGTGTGGTCTACGACTACTACGGAGGCGGCAATAAATTCCCTTCCGCGTGGAACGACATGATGCTGGCGGTGGACAAGGGCGACTCGGCGCAATTCAATCGCGACGAGATCCTCAACCCGCAGGGCTGGGACCTGCTGAACTTCCTGATGGATGCGCGTACGGGGCTGGGACGCTTCCGCGATTTCCGCATATCGAATTACAACCTCATGATGGACCTGATCGATTACTGCCGTGCGCATACGATCAGCGAAATCATGGCGCTGCCGGATGTGAAGGAGCGCAGCGACCTGTATTTCGACCATGCAGAAAAGTGCAAGGAGCAGATTCGGCGCTGCTCAACCGTGCATAAGAACCTGGTGGTGCTGGACTTGCGCAATGAAGAGACGATTTATGCAGGTAACCGCTTTGTCATTTATGCACTGTATCCTGAGCAGAATATCTCGATCCACGTGCTGTGGGGGCTGAAGAACCAGAATACGGTGTTCGCCACGGGGAAATCGATCCTGAACCGCACCTCAAAGACCAATATCGGGGCGCTGATGCTGGAGTACGGCGGGGGCGGGCATGAGAATGCCGGGACTTGCCAGGTTGAGAACGAAATGGCGGAAGAGGTGCTGGGCGCGCTGATTGCCCGCATCAATAAGGAAGGCTAATCCACTGCAAAAAAAAAGGGACGTACCCAAAAAGCGGGTACGTCCCCATTTTTTTCCAGCGAATTAGAAGTCTTTTTCAGGTAAAGCTATAGAATTATCGGTCGAGAACTGGTAGTCCTTGAACACGTGTTCCGCAGTCAGGATCTGGTAGGAGCCATCCGGCTTCTTAAAAGAAGTGTCCTTCAGGCGGTAGGTGTAGTGGCCGCAAGTCCAGCAGTTGAAGTTGCGCATGTGGGTGCACAGGCAGGTCTTGTCCATCACCTTGATGCCCTTGTCGCTGCCGCCGTTGGCCACCACTTCGCGGTTATACGAATTGATGTAGGCGCAGTTGCCGGTCGCATCGAGCAGGTAGCCGTAGGATTCGCAGCCAGGACGGATGCCGGCGCCGATAGCCGGGGTGTTCTTCAGCATGCGCATCGGATAGCCGGTTGGCGACACGCCGTTGACGATGATGTCCTCTTCGCTGGCCTTGAAGTATTCCTGCTTCACGTCTTCAGGCAGGCCGCATTCCTTGGTCACGGTAAAGCGGGTCGCCACCTGCACGCCGGCCGCACCCATTTCCAGGAAGGACACTGCATCGCTGCCGGTGAACACGCCGCCTGCGGCGATCACTGGCACGTCCAGGTTTTCCGCCTTCATGTAGTCGAGGATCTCCTGCACGATCTGGTGCAGGTCGAAATCCTTCCAGTCCTCCAGGCCGAAGCCCAGGTGGCCGCCGGCCAGCGGGCCTTCCACGATCACGTAGTCGGGCAGGCGGTTCAGCTTCTGGTTCTTGCGCAGGAAGATCTGCAGCGCGCGCACGGAGGAGACGATGATGCCCAGCTTCGCTTCGCGGAAGCGCGGGTGGTCGGCCATCAGGGCGAAGGAGCCAAAGTGCAGGCCGGCCGACAGGGTGATGCCGTCGATGCCCGCGTCCAGCGCCGCGTTCAGGCGGGTGCGCAGGGTTTCCTTCGGACCGTTCATGGTCAGCTTTTCCATGCAGTTCACGAAGATCAGGCCAGGGCCTTGCTTGCGCTGCATGGTGTCGCCGATATGGCGGCGCTGTGCTTCGGCCAGGCGGCCGAGGTCGAACTGCACCTCGGACTTGTCCATGTTATTGATGTTGTGCTTGTACAGGCGAGTCTTGTCCTTGACGAAGGTGGTGTCGAACTTGCGGTCCGAAACATCCTCCACCATCGCATCGGAAATATGCCCGATGCCGCCAAGGCGCGCTGCTTCCAGCGCCAGTTCGGTCGTGGAAATATCCACGCCCATCCCGCCGATCATGATTGGCACATACTCGTTGTCGCCAAACTTGAGGCGGAAATCGTCAACACGTTTCATTACAGTCCTTCGATCAATCGCGGAAATTATTGAATTCCAGAGGCGTGTCCGGCACGTCCTTGCGCAGCAGCTGCATCGCAGCTTGCAGGTCGTCGCGCTTGGCACCGCTCACACGTACCGACTCGCCCTGGATGCTGGCCTGGACCTTCATCTTGCTTTCCTTGATTACCTTGGTGATCTTCTTCGCGGTTTCGGAATCGAGACCGTTCTTCACCTTGATGACCTGCTTGACTTTGTCCCCACCAATTTTCTCAACCTTGCCTTCGTCGAGGAAGCGCACGTCGACCTTGCGTTTGGCCAGCTTGTTGGTCAGCACATCGCGCACCTGGCCAAGCTGGAATTCCGAATCGGCGAATGCCGTCAGGTCGTTTTCTTTTTGTTCTACGCGCGCATCGCTGCCTTTGAAGTCGAAGCGGGTCGAGATTTCCTTGTTGCTCTGGTCGACGGCGTTGCGCACCTCGATCATGTCCGCTTCGGATACTACGTCAAACGATGGCATATTCTTTCCTTTACAATGAAGCACCCGCCCTAAGGGCGGATTCAAAAGAAGCGACATTTTAACGGACAAACAAGCGAACGCTCGGTCGTTTTTGTCATAATTGCACTATAATCGAGCAAAAACTTGATCTACCCATGCCTTTCCCCGATTTTCTCCAGCACGAATACCCACTGAAGCAATTAAATACATTCAGTATTGATGTACGCGCCAAACATTACCTGCGCGTGACATCGCTGGAGCTGTTGCGCGCCGCGCTGGCCGATCCGCAACTGGCAGCCATGCCGCGCCTTGTCCTGGGCGGCGGCAGCAACCTGCTGCTGACGCGCGATTTTCCTGGCCTGGTGCTGCATCTCGCGCTGGAAGGCCGCGAAATCCTGGCCGGCACGCCGACCCATCACCATGTCCGTGCCGCCGCCGGCGAAACCTGGCACGACTTCGTGCAATGGACGCTGGCGCAGGGCGTTGGCGGGCTGGAAAACCTGTCGCTGATACCCGGCACGGTGGGCGCAGCTCCGATCCAGAACATTGGGGCGTATGGGGCGGAAACCAAGGACTATTTCCTGTCGCTGAGCGCCTTCGACCCGGCGACAGGCGAAGTGCGGATCATGGATAGTGCCGCATGCCGCTTCGCCTACCGCGACAGCGTGTTCAAACACGAAGGCCGTGAGCTGATCATCCTCGACGTGAGCTTTGCACTGCCGCGCGCCTGGCAGCCCAACCTGCGCTACGCCGAGCTGGCAAACGCCGTCGCCGAGCAGGGCCTGGTTGCGCCGACGCCGCAGCAGGTGGCCGATACCGTGATTGCCATCCGCCGCCGCAAGCTTCCCGATCCCGCGGTCATCGGCAATGCCGGCAGCTTCTTCAAAAATCCCGTAGTCAGCGCCGAGCATTGCGCCCGGTTGCTGGAGAAATTTCCAGCGCTGGTGCACCACCGCCAGGCTGACGGCAGCGAAAAGCTGGCGGCAGGCTGGCTAATCGACCAATGCGGCTGGAAAGGGAAGTCGATGGGCGCAGCCGGCGTCTATCCGAAACAGGCGCTGGTGCTGGTCAACAACGGCGGCGCCACTGGCGCCGAAGTGCAGGCACTGGCCGCCGCCATCCAGGCCGACGTCGCCGCCCGCTACGGCGTAGCGCTCGAACCCGAGCCAGTCTTTATTTGAAAGTCGGGGTCAGGTCTGGCAATCGGACAAATCGGCGCGCCGATTTGTCCGATTGCCAGACCTGACCCCGACTTTCATTCTGCGTTGACGACGCGGTTGCGGCCGGCGGCTTTGGCGGCGTAGAGGGCGCGGTCGGCTGCTGCGACCAGTGCATCCCACGACGATTGCTTGCTCGGCACAATGGTCTTCACGCCGATCGACATGGTCAGCACGCTGTAGGGAAGGGCGTTGGCGTTCTCGATTTCCAGCTTCTCGAGCTGGCGCAGGCAGGCATTGGCGACATTCATCGCGCCGGCGTTGTCCGTCTCCGGCAGGATGATGGCGAATTCCTCACCACCGTACCGCGTGACCAGGTCGGCCGGCCGCTTCAGGTTTTCGGTCATTACGGCCGCCACCTTCTTCAGCGCCAGGTCGCCGGCGGGATGGCCGTAGCTGTCGTTGTACTGCTTGAAGTAGTCGACGTCCACCATCAGCAGCGACAAGGGCGTCTTGTCGCGCCGGCCGCGCTGCCATTCCAGCACCAGGGTTTCGTCGAAGCGGCGGCGGTTTGATATGCCGGTCAGCGGATCGAGAGCCGCCAGCTTTTGCAGTTCCACATTGGCTGCCGCCAGTTTCTGCTGGCTCTCGCGCAGGAAACGGAAGGCCTGGTCGCGCTGCAATCGGTGGATGTGTGCATTCGAGTGGTGGCGCACGCGCGCCAGCAATTCCAGCTTATCGGGCAGCTTGACCAGGTAGTCATTGGCGCCGACGGCAAAGCCGTGCGCTTTCAGTTTGGGGTCTTCCCGTGCCGACAGCACGATGATCGGCACATGCGCCAGCATTTCTTCGGCGCGGAAGCGCCGTATCAGCTCAAAGCCGTCCACTTCCGGCATTACCAGGTCCTGCAGAATGACGGTCGGCTGCAGCGAGTTGGCGCATGTAATCGCTTCGCGTGCATCGGTGATGAAGTGGAACTCGATATCGTCCTGGTCGGCCAGCATGCGCCGCACCGCTTCCGCAATGATCAACTGGTCGTCAACCAGCAGCACGCGTACCTTGAAGTGGGTCAGGCTTGGCTCGGTTTCCAGGTTCAAGGTGAGTACGTCAGGCATCGCTTTCCTTCAAATCAGTTTGCCCCCGATCGTGCTTCGCAGGAATGGGCCGATCTTATCGAGAGGCAGGATGGTTTGCGCCGCGTCCAGTTCAATCGCGGCGCGCGGCATGCCATATACCGCGCAGCTGGCCTGGTCCTGGGCAATGGTGTGCTTGCCCGCGCGGCGCAGTGCCAGCATGCCTTCAGCGCCATCGCGCCCCATGCCGGTCAACAGTACGCCGACTGCGTCGCCTTTCCAGTGCTGTGCCACGCAGTTAAAAAACACATCGACCGAAGGCCGGTATGCGTAATCCTTCGGGTTGGCATCGTAACCCAGTTGGTGTTTTTCATCCAGTACCAGGTGGTCGTTGCTTTTGGCGACCATGACAATACCACCCTGCAGGAGGTTGCGGTTTTCAATTGCTCGCACCGGTACCGCCAGTTGTTCCGACAGCCATTTGGCAAAATGGTCGGCAAAGTTTTCATCGATATGCTGAACCACCACGACCGCGCAATTTGGCGGAGGCGTCCAGCCGGCGAGGATGCGCGCCACGGCCATCGGACCGCCGGTCGAGGCGCCAATCGCCACCAGGGTGTCGAGCGCCACCTCGCGCGGCGGCTGCTGCACGGCGTTCCGGCGCGGCGGCATGGACTGGTTGCCGCCACTGTGGCGGATCAATTTGTCCATGGTCTTGATCTTGTGCAGCAGCTCGGCGTCGCCGCCTTCTTTCCCCTGCAGCACCGGGGTCGCGGTCACGTCGAGGGCACCAGCACCGAGGGCGCGGAATACCTGGTTGACGTTGTCCTGCGGGCGCCCGGTCACCACCAGGATCGCGCACGGGCTCTCCTCCATGATGCGGCGCGTCGCTTCGACCCCGTCCAGTTCCGGCATGTTCAGGTCCATCAGGACCAGGTCAGGGCGGTCGACGGCGCATTTATGCACGGCTTCCAGGCCGGTGCGGGCAATCCATGCCACCTGGTGTTCCTGCGTGCTGGCGACCACGCGCCGCAGCGCTTCTGCCGCCATCGGGACATCGTTGGCAATTCCTATCCTCATCGGTATGCATCGCCTATCAGGTCGGACACTGCATCCAGCAGTGTCTCGTCGTGGAAGCTGCCCTTGGTCAGGTAATAGTCCGCCCCCGCAGCCAGCCCGCGCGCGCGGTCTTCCGGCCGGTCCTTGTAGGAGACGATCATGACGGGCAGTTTATGCAAGTGCAGGTCTTTCTTGATCAGGGTGACCAGTTCAATGCCATCCATGCGCGGCATGTCGACGTCGGTGATGACCAGGTCGTAGTCGCCGCTGCGCACCACGTTCCAGCCATCGATGCCGTCGACGGCGATGTCCACTTCAAATCCGCGCCCGACCAGCAATTTGCGCTCCATTTCGCGCACGGTGAGCGAATCGTCCACGACAAGAATGCGTTTCATTCTACGCCGTCCGGCGTGGTCTGCGCGCGTAAGTTGATGCAGGCCGCCTTCTTCCAGTAGCTTCTCAACTGAAAGCAGCAGGTCGGGCACGTCCAGGATCAGCACCGGCTCGCCGTCGTCCAGCAGGGCGGCCGCCGAAATATCGCGCATCTTTCCGAAAATGGGGTCGATGGCCTGTACTGCCAGGCTTTCTTCGCCGCGGATCTTGTCCACTACCAGCGCATAGCGACGCGCACTGCTGCCGATGACTACCACCGGCATTTCTTCGGCATGCTCCATGTCGCCCAGTTCCAGCACCTGGGCGGCAGCCACCAGGCCAAGGTGCTCGCCTTCGTGCTCGAAGAACTGCTTGTTTTCCAGGGTATGCACGGATCCCTGCGGCACCATGAGGACGCGTTCCACCTTGACGATGGGGACGGCATACGCTTCCCCTTTGACGTCCACCACCAGGGCGCGCACGATCGATTGCGTGAGCGGCAGCGTGATCGAGGTGCGGAAGCCTTTGCCGAATTCGGATTCGATGCGCACCGTGCCGTTTTGCTGGCGAATGGTGTCGTGCACGATGTCCAGGCCTACGCCCCGGCCGGAAATTTCGGTAATGCCGCCCTTCAGGCTGAAGGCGGGCAGGAACAGGAATTCCATCAGCTCCGCATGCGACATGGCGGCCACCATCTGTTCGGTGGCCATCTTGCGTTCGATGACGGTGCGGCGGATTTTTTCCGGGTCGACGCCGCGGCCGTCGTCGCTGATCTCGATGTTCAGCATGCCGGCGCGGTGGCGTGCTTCCATCAGGATGGTGCCGGTGGCTGGCTTGCCGGCTGCGAGGCGCTCTTGCGGGCTTTCCATCCCGTGATCGACGGCGTTGCGCAGCATGTGGTTCAGCGGGCTTTCGATGCGCAGCAGGATGTCGCGGTCGACCAGGGTGTCTTCGCCTTCGACCTGCAGCACCACATCCTTGCCCAGGCTGCGGGCCAGGTCGCGCACCATGCGCGGGAAGTGCTGGATGCCGTCGCGGAAGGGGCGCATGCGCAGGGAGAGCACTTCATCGACCATGTTCTCGGCCCCCATCAGGAGCCGGCGTTCATAGTTTTCCATGTCCGTGATGTGCTCCAGCATGAACTGCTTGAGCGGTTGGCTTTTCTGGATCGCCAGCAGGGCCTTTTCCTTCAGCGCCGGGTCGCTGGTGCGGGAGGCGGCTTCCATCACGTCTTCCAGCACCGCAAACAGGGCGGCCTGGTTGCGCTTGTAGCGCTGCATGCCCTGGATCAGCGGATGCAGCTGGTGGGCGTTGATGCGCGCTTCGCTTGCCAGTGCGAGCAGGCGGTCGAAGTTTTGCGCGTTTTTCATCGGCGGCAGGCTGCGGCCGGGGACGGCTGGTTCCGCTGTGCCGTCGGCGGGCGCGTCGACGGCCAGGCTGACGGTCGGCGCGGCTTCTGGTGCGGGGACCGCCGCAGGTGCTTGCGCTGGCGTTTCTGCGGCGGGCGCAGGTGCAGGCGCCGGCGGTGCGGCGACGGCAGATGGCAGAACTATCGGCTCCGGCAGGAAGGCAATGCCTTGCACATCATTCATGGTCTTGCTGATCTGGGCGCCATTTGCCGCCAGCCAGGCATCCAGGTCGCCGTTGACCCGCGAGCATTGCACGATCAGGTCGACCGCTGCCAGCAGCGCATCGACCCGGTTGGGCGTCAGCTTCAGCTTGCCCGCCTGCGCAGCAATGAATGCATCCTCCATGCCGTGTGCGAGCTGGACGATCATTTCCAGCCCGACGATGGAGGCGGCGCCCTTGATCGAATGCGCGGCGCGCATCATCGATTCCACAGCGGCCGGGTCGTTGCGGCGCTCGAAGGCCAGCAGACCGTCGGTCAGGATCTGGGTCTGGCTGTCGGCCTCCATGCGGAACAAGTCGAGCATGGAGAACTGGCTCAGGTCGTCCTTCTTATCGCTCATCGCAGCGTCCTCGCGAGTTGGTAGCCGAGCAGGCTGTCGTCCAGGCAGCCGACCTGCATGTCTTCGTGCGGCAGAACCCCGGCCAGGTAGCGCTCAATGCCTTTATTGATGGTGGCGGCAGGCGGTCTCAGTTTGCTGGACGCGTAGCGGATGATGCCGTGCAGTTCGGCCACCGGCAGGGCGTAGGATTGCGCTTCCCACTGCACCAGCAGCATGCGGGCGAAAGTATGGCGGCCGGTGCTTGCCTCGCCGCCGGCTTCGTCGATCCCCAGCAGCTCGGCCAGCGATATGCAGGGATACAGCTTGCCGCCGGCATTCACCACGCCGCGCAGGCCGCGCGCGGTGCGGTGCGGCAGGCGGTGCGGGATGGCTTTCGGTGCAATCTGCTGGAACATCCTGGTCGGCAGGGCAAGCCACTCCCGGCCAATGCGGAAGGCGACGCAGGAACTGTCGTGGTGCGCGCCTTGATCCTGCGGGGCGCGGAAGTGTTCGGCCCATTCTCTCAAGTAGCCCGTATCGACGGGACGTTGCAGGTTGCGCAGTGCGGCGCCGGCATACACCTCGCAGTTGCGGCAATGGACTGCCTTGTCGAGGATCTCGCAGCTATGGTCGCCGGCGACGCCGATCCGGTTCCAGCAGGCGTCGAGGTCTTGGATTTGATCAGTCATTGTTTTCGTCGGCTATTACTGGGGCTGCTGGCGCTGGAATGCGCGCGCAGCCCGGGCTTTCAGTGTGGCCGCGGCGCTGCGGTTGCCGCCTTGCTCTTGCAGCAGGGCCAGGTGGCACAGGGCTTCGTAGTGGTCGGGTTGCAGGTAGAGGCAGCGCTTCAGCTGCGCTTCGGCTTCGGCTTGCTTGCCTGCGTGTTCCGCCAAGAGACCGAGGATGAAGTAGGCCTCGGGCGACTCGGGCTGCTGCGCGAGGAATTCGCGGCAGGCGGAATCGGCTTCCACCAGTTTGCCGGCATCGGCCAGCTTGCGCGCGTGCACGAGGAGGGTTTCGTCGCCGGCAGCGATCATCGGGGGCGTTGCGGCTGCGCTGGCGCCTGTACGGCTGGCATGGGGCGAACGCGGCTTGGCGCCGGCCGTGGCTGAGGATGTGCCGGCGGGGCGCGTGCCGGTGCCCGCAGGTGGCGCTGCCTGGGCAATGCGGGAGCCGCGTGCCGGGACCTCAGGTGCAGCGGCAACGTCGGCTGCGGCGGCGGATTGACCCGGCGCGGGAGCGGGGCGTTGAGTGCGTCCGGCGCGGGCGGGCAGGGCGTCGCGCGCGGGGGCGCCGGGGCGCCTGATGTCCTTGCGCAGGGCAAATGCCTGCCGGTGCGGCAGCGGAGAGAAGCCGTTGCGGACGAAGGAGGGAACTTCCGCGTACCCCGCCAGCATCATGCCGTCATTGGCCAGGTGCGCGGACAGGCGTTCGATGGCGGCCGCGGTGGTCTGTTCGTCGAAGTAAATCAGCAGGTTGCGGCAAAAGATCACGTCATACTGCTGTGCCGAGCCAAGCTCGCCTTCGAGAATGCTGCCCTGGCGGAAGCGAATGCGCGCGCGCAGGGCATCGTCGATGCGGTATTGCTCGTCCTCGCCGAGCCAGGTGAAGTAGCGGTCGCGAAACGACAGGTCCCGTCCGCGGAAGGCGTTGCGCCCGAAGACTCCTGCTTCGGCGCGTGCAATGCAGGCCGCGCTGATGTCTACGGCATCGATCATGAACGACTGAGGTTTTACGCCGGCATCGCACAGGGCCATGGCCATGGAGTACGGCTCCTCCCCGCCGGCGCAGGGCACGGACAGGATGCGCACGACTTTGGCGCCCCCGGCCAGGCGCTGGCGCACAAAACCGGCCGCCGCAACGAAAGCCTGTGGGTCGCGGAACAGCCAGGACTCCGGCACCACGACCAGTTCCACCAGATGGCGCAGCTCCTCGTCGTCCAGCCGTTCCAGGTAGGCGCTGCGCTCAGCCTGCCGGGTCGCCTCCATGCGCCGCTTCACTGCCTGTTCGACCGTATTGCGGGCCAGGTTCATGCCGGTCAGGCTGCGCAATGTGGAGAGTACGTTCATCCTGCTTCAACCTCCGCCGGGAACAGCCGCGCCCGCAATTCGGCCGGCAGCAGGTCGTTGACCTCGACCAGCTGCACCATGCCTTTGGCATCGCCCGCCACCTGGCCCAGGAAAGGAGCCGCCTGCACGCCGCTGGGCGCCAGCTCTTGCGTCGACACGTCGTGCACGCCCTGCACGCGCTCGGCCATCAAGCCCAGCGCATGCACCTTGCCATCGGGCGCCGTATAATCGGCCACCACGATGCGCGTGTCGAAATGCTGCCGCGACGGTGCACCGCCGCTGATGCGCGACAGGTCGATCACGGGCGTCGGGGCGCCGTGCAGGTTCATCAGCCCAGCCACACTGTCCGGCGCCAACGGAATGCCTTTCAGTTCCAGCAGTGGCAGCACGCGCCGCACCTGCCGCAAGGGCAAGCCATAACGGTCGGGGCCAATGTGGAAGATTAGTACTTTCATGCGTTGACGGCGAAGGTGGAAACGCTTGATTGAAGGTCGCCTGCTGCATACTGCAGCTGGTGCACTGCCTCGCTGGTGGCTTTCAGCGATTCGACGGTCTGCTGCGTGGCATCGTTAAGCTGCATCATGGTTTCGCTGATTTGCTGCGCACCCACGGCCTGCGCCTGCATGCCCTGCAGTACAGCGTCGAACTGCGGCGCCAGCTTCTGCACCTGGTCCATCACGCCGGACAACTGGTCGGTCACCTGGCGCACTTCGCCAACGCTGCGGCGGATCTCTTCCGAGAATTTGTCCATGCCCATGACGCTGGCCGAAACGGCCGATTGCATTTCCTTCAGCATCTGCTCGATGTCCCAGGTCGACACGGATGTCTGGTCTGCCAGGCGGCGGATTTCGGTGGCCACCACGGAGAAACCACGGCCCGCTTCGCCCGCCTTCTCCGCTTCGATAGCGGCGTTCAGCGACAGGATGTTGGTCTGGTCGGCCACCTTGGTAATCGTGGTCAGCACCGAGTTGATGTTGGAAGCCTTTTCCGACAGCGCTGCCAGTTTGGCATTGATCGAATCGGTCGCGTTGACCATATTCTGCATGGTCTGGTCCATGCGGCGCAGGTTGCCCTGTGCCTCGGAAGTGGCGTTGGTGGTGAAGTCGGCCACCGCGGTCGCGTCTTCCATCGTCCTCAGCAACTGCGAGGTGTTCGACGAAATCTCCTTGGTGGTACTGAGCACTTCCACCGAGGTCTGGGCCTGTTCAACCCCGGTCGCTTCCTGCTGTTTGGCCGAGGCGGCAATTTCGGTGGCCGAGGTGGTGACCTGGATGCCGGCCTTCTGCACATTGTTCAGGAGCTGTCGCAGGTTGTCGAACATGCGTTGCAGGCCCTCGCCCAATTGGCCGATAGCGTCTTCGCCGGCGACCGGCACCTTGCCGGTGAGGTCGCCGCTGGTGGCGCGCGATACGACGCCAAGCAAAGCATCTACCTTGGACCGCAATTCGTTGGTCAGTGCCTGTTCGCGCTGGGTTGCGTCCTGCAGCTGCTGCGCCATCTTGTTGAAATCTTCGCTGACCTTGCCCAGTTCATCGCCGGATGTCACCTTGATACGGGCCGACTGCTCGCCGCTGCCCAGCAGGGAAAGGGCCGCGGTCAGGTTGCTCAATGGTCCCAGGATCGCGCGTCCCAGCGTATAAGCGATCAGCAACGACAGCACGACGACGGCGGCGCCGCCACCGATCAACAGGTTGTTCTGGCTGGTGTGCAGGTCGACAGCCTTGGTACTGCGCTCGGCCAGCAGACGGCGCTCTTCGTCTGCCGCCTGGTCCAGTAGCTCGCGCGCGCTGGAGACAATGGCGCCGGCTTCCTTCAGTTCCGAGGACTGCGCCAGGATTTCGGCCGCGCCCTTGGTGTCACCCAGCGCACGGCGCTTGTCGATCTGGCGGCGGATATTCACCTCCGCCCAACCGGTTAGCAAAGTCTGCGCGCGTTTCAGCCGTTCGTTCTGCTGCGCATTGTCGGCGGTAAGCTGGACCGCTTTGACGACATGCTGCTTCAGCAGTTCCGCATTTTCGCGCTCGCTGGCGATCAGCGCCTCGTTACCGGTCAGGATATAGCCGCGGGTATCGACCTGGATTTGCAGCGAGATGCTGTTGATGCGGTCAAGCTCGATCAGCACTTCCATCGTGTGCCTGTCCCATCGGTTGGCATCGGTCAGGCTGGCGAAATTGTTATACGCCAGGATCAGGAGTAGCAAGATGATTGCCACTATGCTGCCGAAGCCGATATACAGTTTATTCTTGATGCTCAGGTTATTCATGCGCGGGTCTCCGGGGACGAGGGACTTTCTTCCAAGGCAATGTAGCAAAAAAAACGGGCCGCGCAAAGCGGCCCGTCCTGGAGAGCGGAGCAGTGATTACTGGCCGCGCTTATTCCTTGCGTTGGCGGCGATGCGCATGCGCAGCGCGTTCAGCTTGATGAAGCCACCGGCGTCGGCCTGGTTGTAGGCGCCGCCGTCTTCGTCAAAGGTGGCGATGGTCTGGTCGAACAGCGAATCGGTCTTCGAATCGCGGGCCACCACGATCACATTGCCCTTGTACAGCTTGACGCGCACCCAACCGTTCACGGTTGCCTGGGTGTGGTCGATCAGGGTTTGCAGCGCAACGCGCTCCGGCGCCCACCAGTAGCCGTTGTAAATCAGCGAAGCGTAGCGTGGCATCAGGTCGTCCTTCAGGTGGGCCACTTCGCGGTCCAGGGTGATCGACTCGATGGCGCGGTGCGCCTTCAGCATGATGGTGCCGCCAGGGGTTTCGTAGCAGCCGCGCGACTTCATGCCGACGTAGCGGTTTTCCACCAGGTCCAGGCGGCCGATGCCGTGCTTGCCGCCCAGGCGGTTCAGCTCAGCCAGGACGGTGGCAGGGGACATGCGGGTGCCGTTCAGGGCCACGATGTCGCCCTTTTCGAATTCGATGTCCAGGTATTCCGGCTGGTCCGGAGCAGCTTCCGGGCTGACGGTCCAGCGCCACATCGATTCTTCGGCTTCGGCACTTGGATTTTCCAGGTGGCGGCCTTCGAAGGAAATGTGCAGCAGGTTGGCGTCCATCGAGTACGGTGCGCCGCCGTTCTTGTGCTTCATGTCGATTTCGATGCCCGCGTCTTCTGCGTATTTCAACAGCTTTTCGCGCGACAGCAGGTCCCACTCACGCCATGGAGCGATCACGCGCACGCCTGGCTTCAGTGCATAGGCGCCCAGTTCGAAGCGAACCTGGTCGTTGCCCTTGCCGGTAGCGCCGTGCGAGATGGCGTCGGCGCCAGTCTGGTTGGCGATTTCGATCAGGCGCTTGGCGATCAGCGGACGTGCGATCGAGGTGCCCAGCAGGTATTCCCCTTCGTACACGGTGTTGGCGCGGAACATCGGGAACACGAAATCGCGCACGAACTCTTCGCGCACGTCGTCGATGAAGATGTTCTCAGGCTTGATGCCGAACTTCAGCGCCTTGGCGCGTGCCGGTTCCAGCTCTTCACCCTGGCCCAGGTCGGCGGTGAAGGTCACGATCTCGCAGTTGTAGTTATCCTGCAGCCATTTCAGGATCACGGAGGTGTCCAGGCCGCCGGAGTAGGCGAGGACTACTTTTTTTACGTCGCTCATGGTTTTCTCAGTCAGTTGGGTTTTCGGTGTCGATCTTGCCGAGCAAGAGATATTCGATCAGTGCCTTTTGCACGTGCAGGCGGTTCTCGGCTTCATCCCAGACCACCGATTGCGGGCCGTCGATGACCTCGGCGGAGACTTCCTCGCCGCGGTGGGCGGGCAGGCAGTGCATGAACAGGGCGTCTGGCTTGGCGCGGGCCATCTTGGCGGAATCGACGATCCAGCCGTCGAAAGCCTTCAGGCGGGCTGCGTTTTCCTCTTCGTAGCCCATCGAGGTCCAGACGTCGGTGTTGACCAGGTCTGCGCCTTCGCAGGCGTCGGACGGGTTGGCGAAGAAGGTGTAGCGGTCGGTCGATACCAGCGACATGTCCATGTCGTAGCCGTGCGGCGTGGAGACATTGACGTGGAAGCCGAAGACTTCGGCCGCCTGCAGCCAGGAGTACAGCATATTATTTGCGTCGCCTACCCAGGCCACGACCTTGCCCTTGATCGAGCCGCGATGCTCGATATAGGTAAAGATGTCGGCAAATACCTGGCATGGATGGTGTTCGTTGGTCAGGCCATTAATCACCGGCACGCGCGAATGTGCAGCGAAACGCTCGATGATGTCCTGGCCGAAGGTGCGCACCATGATGATGTCGCACATGCGGGACATGACCTGGCCCGCATCTTCCACCGGCTCGCCGCGGCCCAGCTGGGAGTCGCGGGTATTCAGGTAGATCGCAGCGCCGCCCAATTGGTGCATGCCGGCCTCGAAGGAGAGGCGGGTACGGGTCGAATTCTTGTCGAACACCATGACCAGGGTGCGGTCGATCAGCGGGTGGTAGATCTCGTAGGCTTTGAACTTGCGCTTGATTTCCGCTGCGCGGGCGATCACATATTCGTACTCCTCCAGGGTCAGGTCGTTGAACTGGAGATAGTGCTTGATGCTTTTAGGTGGTATAGACATCTTTGCAAAGTTTTGCTGCGGTGGACTAAAGATTATACGGGCATTTCAATAAATCGTGGCCGGGCGTTCGGGATCATGCTGCGGCGCTGATAATGGCAGGTCCAGCGTGAAGGTGGTGCCTGCGTTGCTGCTGTCGACGGCGATCTGGCCGCCCAGTAGGGAAGTGACGATGTTGTAACTGATTGACAACCCCAGCCCCGAGCCGCCTTGCCCCAGTTTGGTGGTGAAGAAAGGGTCGAAGATGCGGGTCAGGTGTTCCGGCGCGATGCCGCCGCCGTCGTCACTGAAGGATATTAGCACGCGGCCTTCCAGCGGCGTTGCCGCGACCAGGCGCAGTTGGCCGCCCTCGCGGCCATCGAAGGCGTGCAGCAGGGCGTTGTTGATCAGGTTCGTGACGACCTGGCCGAAGGGGCCGGGATAACTGTCCAGCATGATCAGCTCCGGCACTTCGAACTCGATCTTGTGGCCTTCCTTGCGGATGCGGTTCATCACCGTGGCCACCACTTCATGCGTCACCTGGTGCAGGTTGAAGATGCGGCGCTGCTCGGTGGTGCGGTCGACTGCCACCTGCTTGAAGCTCGATACCAGGTCGGCGGCGCTGTGCAGGCCGCGCATCACCAGGGTAGAGGCCTTGCGCGCATCGTCGATGAAGGCCAGCAGCTCGGACTTGCGCAGCCCGCGGCCGTTGATCACTTCTTCCAGTTCGGTGGTTTTCTGTTCCAGCGTACTGGCGATCAGCAGGCTGTTGCCGATCGGCGTATTCAGTTCATGCGCCACGCCGGCCATCAGCGCGCCCAGGGCGGCCAGCTTTTGCTGCGACACCAGTTGCGACTGGGCTTCCTGCAGCTGCCGGTAGGCCAGTGCGTTATCCAGTGCGATGGCGCCATAGGCGCACAGGGTGCGGAAAATCAGGCGTTCCCGTTCACCGTAGGCATTGTCATGCATGGCCTGCGCGGTCATCACGCCCAGCGCCCGTTCGCCTACCAGCAGCGGCACATAGAGCGCGCTGCGGCTGGCTGCGGTCCCGGGCGTGACCGTGCTGTCGCGCTCGGGCGGGATCTGGTCGATGTACACCTCGCGCCGTTCGCGCAGGCATTGCGCGGTATAGGCGGTAGGGTGGTCCAGCGGGATCGCGTTGCGGGGCAAGGCCTGGCCGGCTTCCACGCCGAAGGCGCGCTCCAGCTGGCGGCCGGAAGGATCGACCAGGTAGACCGCGAAGGTATTGGCAGAGAGCAGGGCGTGGGTGTAGCGGTCCAGGGCCTGGAACACGGCGCCGGCATCGAGGTGGGTGGTGATTTCCTGGCCGATGGCGGACAGGCGCTCCAGCAGCTTGCTGGTCTGCTGCAGCACTTCGGCGCGGCGTGCTTCGGACATGGCCAGTTCGCGGTGGTGAAGCCCTTCCGCGCGCGCCTGTTCGGTCTGGTGGTGCACCTGCATGGCGATAGCACGGCTGGTGGCCTCCAGCGTATGGGTCTTTTCGCGCGCGGCGCTGGCGGCCGTGGCCATCTGGTAGGCGCGGCCAAAGTCGCCAAGGCTTGCATACTCGGCGCCCAGCGCGTCGTACAGGTCGCCCGGCACGGTGTAGCCTTTGATGGTTTGCGCGGCCTCCAGCGCCTTGTGCAGGTAATGCAGGCGGGCGTTGGGCGCTTCCATTCCGGGCGGGGCCGACAACTGGAGCTGTCCGTGGATCAGGGCCAGCACGCGCAGCGCCGCTATATGGTGAAAGGCATTGTGGTGGCGCGCGGCGCGCTCCACCGCCAGCAGCGCCATGTCCAGCGCTTCCAGCGAGCGGTTGAGGAAGCACAGGGCATGTGCCTGGCCGCGCAGCGCAACGATCTTGAAGTCGCCCTGCTGCAGTGCTTCGGCGCGCTCCGACAGGCGCTGGAAGGCATCGAGCGCTTCGCCGTAGTCTTTTTTGTCCAGGCATAGCTCACCCAGGTGCTGCAGGGCGATGGCGTAAGTGCGGCCATTGGCCTGTGGCGCCAGGATCACCAGCGCTTCGCGCAGCAATTCCTCCGCGGCGTCGAGGCGGCCCAGGCGGCGCACGATATCGGCCGTGTGCACCAGGCAGGAGCCGATGCTGCGCGGCCAGCCAGTGGGTTTGGCCAGTTCCATGGCGCGCTGCATCCATTCCAGGCCGGAATGGTGGTCGTTCAGCTGCGAGAATTTCTCAGCGATATTGGTGGCGGCGGTGGCGGCGGCGCGGACCTGGCCAGTTTCCAGCGCGGCTTCGTAGCTGCGGACGTAGAAACCGGCCGAATTGCCGATATCGCCGGCCTGGCTGGCGGCAATGGCGAAAAAATCGTTGATCCAGCAATCGACGCTGGGCGGCACCTCTTCGGACAGGTCGAAACGGTGGCCCCAGCGTTCTGTGGCGGCGTGCAGGTCGCGCAGCGCAGCCCAGCGTGCCTGGACAGCATCGGCGATGGCGGCGCGCTTTTCATCGCCTGCCAGGTGGGCCGCTTTGGCGCAGGCTTCCAGCTCGGCGTCGCGCTGGCTGTGATTGCCGCGGTCGACCGAGATCCACGCTTTCAGCCAGTGGGCGTCGGCCCGGCCGGTATGGTCGTCCTGCGCTTCGAAGACTTCCAGCGCGCGCGAGGCAAGGCTGGCTGCAATATCGAGCTCCCCCAGCAGCCAGCGGATTTCGCCGTCGACCAGCTGCAGCCGCGCTTCCAGCGCAGCCCGGGCATCGTCCGGCAAGTGGGCGGCCGGCAGCAGGGCCGACGCTTCGCGCGCCAGTTCCTGCGCGCGCTTGCCGTCGCGCTGGCGCAAATGCCAGGCCAGGGGCAGCAGCACTGGAAGCCGGGCAATGCCACGCAAGGGCAGGAGCTCAAGCTCCCACTGCGCAACGGCATCGTCATCGGCAAACAGCAGCTGCATTGGCGTCCTGTCAGTAAAGCGTTTGCGAGGACTCGTGCAGCAATTGGCCGTACAGCGTGTGCCGCATCTTCGCGATCTTGCCTTCGTTGACGGCCTCCAGCACTGCGCATTGCGGCTCGCTCAGGTGCCGGCAGTTGTAAAAGCGGCAGCCGCCAAGATAGGGCTGGAAATCGCGGAAGGCCCGCTCCAGCATGCCTTCGCTCAGGTGGTACAGGCCGAATTCCTGGAAGCCGGGGGAATCGATCACGCTGGAGTCGGGCCCCACGTGGTACAGGCGGGTGAAGGTGGTAGTGTGCTTGCCGGTATCCAGCGCCTCGCTGATTTCGCGCGTGGCGATATCGGCATCGGGCACCAGGATGTTGATCAGGGACGACTTGCCCATGCCGGACTGGCCGATCAGGATCGAGGAATGCCCTTGCAGCAGGGGCGCCAGCGTGGCGCCGGTCTGCTCCGGCTGGCCGGTGGCCGACACTTCGATCACTTCATAGCCCATGGCCGAATACACTTGCAGGCGCTTGCGCGCGTGTTCCAGCATATCGGTCACGTCGACCTTGTTCAGCAGCAGGCGCACATGGATGCCCGCCGCCTCCGCTGCCACCAGGGCGCGCGACACCAGGTCGTCGGAGAAGCTTGGTTCCGTAGCGACCACGATGAACAGTTGGTCGACGTTGGCGGCCAACAGCTTGGACTTGTACTGGTCGGAGCGGTACAGCAGCGTCTTGCGCTCCTGGATCTGGTCGATCACTGCCTGGTCGGGCGAAGTCAGGGTCAGGTCGACGATATCGCCGACAGCGACATTGGTCTTCTTGCCGCGCGTGACGCATTGCAGACGCTGGCCGTCCGCTTCCGCCAGGTAGTGGCGACCGTGGGCTGCGATGATGGTGCCGGTGCGTTTGGTTCCCTTGCTCATGCCTGGCCCAGTGCATCGGCCTTGGCGGCGCAGATGAAATCATTGATCGACAAGCCGTTGACCGAGTGCGTGTCGTAGCGCACCTGGCAGGTCTTGTAGCCCACCACTATCTCGGGGTGGTGGTCTTCGCGGTGCGAGATGTAGGCCAGCGCGTTCACGAAAGCCATCGTCTCGTAGTAATTGTTGAAGCCGAAAGTGTTCACCAGCTTGCCGCTGGCCATGCTCCAGCCATCCAGCAACTGGACCAGGCGCAGCGCTTCGGCCGCATCCAGGGCTTGCGTCTGGTGGCTGCAGCGCAGCGCGCGCAGGTCGGCTGCGGTGTGGATATTTGCTGTCATTGTGCTGCCGCCAGGTTGAGTTGACGAATCCGCACGCTGGCAGGCGGGTGCGAATCGTAGAAGGCCGAATGCAGCGGGTCAGGCGTCAGGGTCGACGCATTGTCCTCGTACATCTTGACCAGCGCCGACACCAGGTCGCGCGCATCGGTATGCTTGGCTGCGAAGGCATCGGCCTCGAACTCGTGCTTGCGCGAGCTGAGCGAAGTCAGCGGACCAAACAGGAAGGTAAATACCGGCAGCACCAGCATGAACAGCAGCAGCGCCAGTGCGTCGTTGGACTGGCCGGGCACGATGATCGGGTTCACGCCCAGGCCGGTGTAGAACCACAGCTGGCCTTTCAGGTAGCCCAGCAAGGCGAGGAAGCCAAGCGACAGGCCGAACATCACCACGATGCGCTTGATGATGTGCTTCAGCTTGAAGTGGCCCAGTTCGTGCGCCAGCACCGCTTCCACTTCCTGCGGCGACAGGCTGGACACCAGGGTGTCATAGAACACGATACGTTTGGCCGCGCCAAAACCGGAGAAGTAAGCGTTGCCATGCGCGCTGCGCTTGGAGCCATCCATCACGAACAGGCCCTTGGAAGCGAAGCCCACGCGCTTCATCAAGCCTTCGATGCGCTGCTTCAGCGATTCGTCGGCCAACGGGGTGAATTTGTTGAACAGCGGCGCAATCAGGTTAGGGTAGAGTGCCATCACCAGCAGCTGGAAGCCGCACCACACAAACCAGGCATACAGCCACCACAGGCTGCCCGCCTTTTCCATCAGCACCAGGATCACCCATACCAGCGGCAGGCCGATCACGGCCGCGACGCCGGCGCCTTTGGCCAGGTCCAGGAAGAACAGGCGCTTGCTCATCTTGTTGAAGCCAAAGCGCTCTTCCAGCTTGAACTGGCGGTAGTAGTCGAGCGGCAGGTCGACCAGGCCCGAGATGACGCAGACGGCAACGATCAGGCCAAGCTGATAAGTCATGCCGCCGCCGGTGGCGTTGAACAGGGTCGCAGAAAGCCATTGCAGGCCGCCCAGCAAGGTAAAGCAGATCAGCATGATGCTGGATACCATGAAGTTCACCAGCCCCAGCTTGGTACGCTCAATGGTGTAGTCGGCCGCTTTCTGGTGGGCCGCGAGGGGAATCTTTTCCGCGAAATCAGCCGGCACGGCGGCGCGGTTTTGCATCACATGGCGAATGTGGCGCGAGGCGAGCCAGAAGCGCACCACCAGGGTTAATGCTAAAAAAGCAACGAACAAAAACGAAAACGCGTGTGAATACATTCTGTGCCTGTGAGAAAATGGCGGATTAATCCTGCCTTATATTGTCTTAGAGAGAATTATGTCACAAGCGAACGACACCCCAGCAACCCAGGCCACCCCACAGCGCCCGAATGAAATGAACCTGGTGTGGGTCGATATGGAAATGACCGGCCTGGAACCTGAGACCGACCGCATTATCGAAGTGGCAATGGTGGTCACCGACATGCACCTGAACGTGCTGGCCGAAGGCCCGGTGCTGGCGATCCACCAGTCGGACGAAACGCTGGACAAGATGGACGCCTGGAACAAGGGCACCCATGGCCGCTCCGGCCTGATCGACCGCGTCAAAGCGTCGACCGTGAGCGAAGCCCAGGCCGAAGCCGAACTGATCGCCTTCATGCGCCAGTGGGTCCCGAACGGCAAATCGCCGATGTGCGGCAACACCATCGGCCAGGACCGCCGCTTCATGGTCAAGTACATGCCGAAGCTGGAGGCCTTCTTCCACTACCGTAATATCGACGTCTCCACCCTGAAAGAACTGGGCCGCCGCTGGAAGCCTGAAATGGTCGCCGGCTTCAAGAAAGCGCAAAAACACACCGCGCTGGCCGACATCATCGAGTCGATCGAAGAACTGAAGTACTACCGCGAGAACTTCATCAAGCTGTAACTGCCTGAAAAATGTCCACTGCGGGGCCAGGAACCGAAGCGGACATTCCTCCTGTGCAGGTCAACCGCTTACGCGGGCAGCGCGGCGCAGGCCAAGCAGCAGGGCCGCGGCAGCCAGCGCTGCCAGCATGGCGCCCATCTGCCACGGCGGCATGCCGTCTGCCGTCGACGCAGAGTAGACAGGCAGGCGCGCAAAGTCTGCCTCGCCAAAGGGCTTCTCCTTGAACACGTAAGGATAGAAGTGGCGCCGTAAGCGCTCGTGGAAGGCGCTGACGCGATCCAGGTAGGCCAGGCGCGCTTCCATGTCGGTGCCCGCCAGCCGGTGCAGCAGCACCTGCAGGTTCACCCCCGCCAGCAAGAAGCCCGCGTTGCGCGTCCACTTTTCTCGCGACCACAGCGCGCTGCGGTAAAGCGCCGCCTGGCCTGCAACCGCGTCATCTCCGGCCTGCTGCATTGCGTAATACCATTTCCAGTGGAATCCATCCGGCAGAGGCCCTGTGTCCTTCCACTCAGGATGGGTGCGGAAGAAGCTCTGCATTGTTGCTTCCCTTGGCTTGTCCCATGCCGTATGCACCGCCTGGCGCTGGGCCAGGGCCAGCTCGGCGCCCTGGGCGACCGGGATGGCCCGTTCCAGCGCGGCGTTGACTGCCGTCGGCAGCACCAGCGTAAGCAGCATGAAGGCAGCCAGCAGCAGCGCAGCCCCTGCTGCCGCGCTGCGCGCCACCGCTGCGCCCCAGGCGGCCACCCCGCACCAGAAGGCGATATAAAGCACCGTTGCGCCAGCCATCATGGCCGTCTGCCCCAGCGCGGCGCCGGAGAGCAGCGCGCCCGCAAGCAGCGGCAACAGCAGGACTGCGGCGACCAGGGCGAGCCGCAGCAGCACGCGGCGCCGCCACAGGCCAGCGCGCTTGCCGGGCAGGGAAGACAGCAGGCGCAAGCGCCCGGCCTCGCGTTCCCCGCTGACCAGGTCATGCATCAGGGCAATGATGAAAAGCGGCCCCAAGTAGACCAGCACAAAGGCAAAGTCGAAGTGTCCCGGCGCAGCCAGCTCGGGATTGAGCGCTTCGGATTCATAGAGCTGCGCTTGCAGGCCCAGGGCGCGTACCTGCAGCGCAAAGGGCAGGACATCGCGCTGGCCGATGGCGGCAAAGGCCAAGGGCGCCGGCGGGTCGAAGGTCAGGTGCGGCGTGTAATAGGCGGTAAGCCCAGCATCGCCGTTGGCCGCCTGGCGCGAGGCACGGTCCCCGAGGTCGGCCGCCTGGATGGCAGCAATCCTCTCCAGCGCGTGGCGCTGGGACTGCACGGCGCGCATGCCGTTCCACACTGCCAGGGCGGCCAGCAAGGCCAGCACCGCAAGCGCGACAAACGCCGGCCTGGAGCGCAGCAACAGTAATAATTCAAACTTCCAGCTTTTCATTCAGGCTTTCCTTTCCAAGCGGTGGGCGGTCCATGCAGCTGCCAGCAGCGCGGCGGCCAGCCAGCCGGCGAAGATGGCCAGTGCGGGCCATACGCGTTGCGCAACGGTGCGCTCCAGCGGCGCGGGCGGGTGCTGGTAACGCGGCAGCGCGCGCCAGTAGTCGGCCGAAATGCGCTGGGCGCGGTCGTCGTGGTATTTCACTTTTTCGGCATGCAGCCGGTTCAGCGACTGGATCAAGCGGTAGCGATAGTCTTCACCGGCCAGGAGAAAGCGTTCATGCGCACCGCGGTCGGTATCGGCCAGGGCCGCCGACATGCTGCGCAAGGCCAGCAGCGGTACTGCCAGCGCCGCCGTATCCAGCAGGCTGCCCTGCGCCGCCTGGCGCGCAAAATCGCGCTGCATGCTGGACAGGAACAATTCGCTCGTCAGGCGTTCGCCTTCTTCGATCACCAGCCCCTTGTAGTTGACGGGCAGGTCTTCGATCCTGCTGACGCCATAGCGTTTCAGCACGCTGTCGCGGAAGCTGCTGAAATAGGGATCGTCCGGATTGTGGCTGTCGCCAATGCGCAGCAGTTCGGCGTGGACGGCAGCTTCCATCTCGATGCGGGTTGGGCGCGGCACCAGCTCGGCGGCCGCATCGGGCAGCATGCGCGGCAGCAGCACAGCCATCAGGGCCCAGGCGCCGACCAGAAAGAGCAGCGCATCGCGTGCCTGCCGCACCAGTGCCGACAGCAATACCGCTGCGAAGGACCAAAGCAGCAGGTAGGCCGCATAGCCCAGCGCAAGCCAGCCGGCCGGAGCGGCCAGCAGCGGATCGGCCCCCGCAATCGCCGCCAGGGCAGCCAGCGCCGGCGCCGCCAGCATCAGGACCAGGATGCCGTGTGCCGCCAGCTTGCCAGCCATCAGCGCGCCGCCGCTGACGCCGTGCGCAAGCAGGAGGCGCAATTGCCCGCGTTCGCGCTCGCGCGCCAGCGAGCCGAAAGCGAGGAATAGCAGCAGCAAGGGTGCCAGGACTTGCAGCACGAAGGCCGGCGTCAGCTGGCCGAAGCGCAGCAGCAGCGAGGATTGCCCGGCGTCGCTGAAGTTGGCGCTGTTCTGGCGGTGGCCTTCCAGGTACAGTGTGCTGCCGGTGAACGGTGCAACCCCGAAGTCGAAGAAAGCGAGGGCCGTCAGTGGCCGGAACACGTAATGGCCGTAATGCACCACGCGATGGGGATGGCGGTCCGGCTGCCTGTTCCACTGTTCGTCGGCTTGCTGTTGCAGCCGGGCGCGCTGGGCCTCGACACTGTGGGCGCGCTCCAGGCCGACCCCGATGGCCGCCAGCGTCAGAACCAGCAGCAGGAGCGCCGCTGCCAACGCGACCTTGCTGCGCCGCAGGGCACGCCATTCCTCCTGCGCCACACGCCATGCCGTGGCGGCAAACGCCGGCCTCATGCCGCCCTCCGTGCATCGGCATAACGCTGGAACAGCTGCTGCACATCGAAGCGCTGTGGCCCGTGGGCGGCGAGTTCGTGGGCAATGCGGCCATGGTCGAGGAAGCCGATGCGGTCGGCCACTTCGGCTGCGCCCAGCAAGTCATGGGTCACCATGAATACTGTGACGCCGTGCTGCCGGAGCTTGAGCAGCAGGGCATTGAATTCGCTGGCCGCGTGCGGGTCAAGGCCGGTGGTCGGCTCATCCAGCAGCAATACCGGTACCAGGCGCGCCGCGGCGAGGGCAATGGCGACCTTCTGGCGCATGCCTTTGGAGTAGCCGCCCAGGCGGCGGTCCCATGCCTGTGGCGGCAGGCCGACGTCGTCCAATGCGGCTTCGATGATGGCTGGCGCGGCATCCGCGCCGCCCATGCGCAGCAGGTACTCGAGGTTCTCGCGCGCCGACAGGTGCTCGTACAGGGCGACATTCTCCGGCACATAGGCGAGGCTGGCGCGAGCGGCCCGCGGATCAAGCGCAGGATCGATGCCGCACACGCGGGCATAGCCGTCCTCCGGGCGTGCGAATCCGAGGAAGGCGTTCAGCGTGGTGGACTTGCCGGCTCCGTTGCCGCCCAGCAGGGCGTAGATCTCGCCGCGCCTGACCTGCAGGTCAAGGCAGTCAAGTACGGTCGCCGTGCCGTAACGGACGGTCAGGCCCACTGCTTCAAGTGCGATGGTGTTCATTTTGTGTTCTCCTTAAGGTCAATAGGAAGCCTGCAAGCCGAGCGCTATCGCGCGCGGCGACCCGGGCGCTACCCAGGTGCGCTGGTAGGAACTGCTGTAATAGGTCCTGTCGAACAGGTTGTCGATGTCGAGCGACAGGCGCAGCCTGGGGGCGATATGCCAGTGGGCGACCACGCGCGCCAGCGTGTAAGCCGGCAGTTCGAAGGGCGCCGCTCCTGCACTGGCTTGGGCCTGTGTGCGCGCTTCTCCCGGGCGCCGGCCGCTGTGGGTGACGCCGCCGCCGATTGAGTAACGCCGTCCGGCCAGCGTGCCCTCGTAGACCAGCATCAGGCTGCCGTTCGTGCGGGGTACGTTGAGCAAGCGGCCACCGCGTTCCAGCAGGTTGTCGTGCACGATCTCGGCATCGATCAGGGACAGGCTGGCATTGGCGCGCCAGCTGCGGCCCAGCTGGCCGGCCAGGTCGAAGTCGAAGCCGCGGCTGCGCACCTCGCCGGCCGCAACCGAGTAGGATGGTTGCGCCGGATCGGTGGTCAAGGCATTGCGCTTGCGGATATCGAACAGGGCCAGCGTGGCGCCGAGGCGCCCGTCCGCCTGCTCCCACTTCAGGCCTGCTTCGCCAGCCTTGCCGCGCTCGGGAGCGAAAGCCTTGCCGCGGGCATCGCTGCCGGTGTTGGGCCGGAACGAGGTGCCCCAGTTGGCAAACAGCGTCCAGGCGGGCGCGGCAAGATAGCTGGCACCGATGCGGGGCGAACTGGCGTGGGGCTGCTGCGCGGCCGTGCTGCCATTGCGCCGGTTGTCCAGGGTTTGCTCATGCCGGTCGTGGCGCAAGCCAGCGACCACCCGCCATCGATCCCCAAGGTGCATCGTGTCCTGGGCATACAAGGCCAGGTTGCGCTGCTTTTCCAGGGTGTCGCCGAACGGCAGCGGCACGGGCTGCGGCTGGCCATATACCGGGGCCAGCACGTCGATGGCATACGGCGCGGCTGCGTTCGGGCTGGCGCGCGACATGCGCAGGTCGTAGTCGAAACGAAAAACTTCGATGCCCAGCAGCAGTTCGTGACCAGGCGCCACGCGGCCCGCCAGTTCGGCATGTGCTCCCAGGTCATCGGATTCATAGTCGCGCAAGCGGCGCTGGCGGCGCAGGGTCCGCAGGTCAGCATCCAGGGCGGCTGCCGCTTCGGTTGCGTATCCGTCCAGCGTGCCGCGCTTCCACAGCAATCCGGCGCGCAGCTGCCATTCGCCGGGCAGTGCATGCTCCAGCATCAGCTGCTGGGTGCTGTTGAAGATGCGGATGCCGCCGTCGCCCGGTTCACCGAGGAAACGCTCGCGCGGCACAGGTCCCAGCACGCCATTGACGGCGGCAATGCCGCGGTCCAGCGTGCCCACGTGGCGCAGCAGTTCTCCTCGGTATTCGAGGCGGCTGCCGGGACCGGCCTTGATGGTCAGTGCCGGCGCCAGCAGTGTGCGGCGCGACTGCACATGGTCGCGGAAGCTAGCGCGCTTCTCGCTGGCGGCATTCAGGCGCCAGGCGAGGGACCCGCCCAGCGGCCCGGTGGCGTCAAGTGCCGCGCGGCGCAGGCCGAAGCTGCCGACGACTGCGTCCAGTGCATGGGCGGGCCGCCACAACGGCCGCTTGCTGACAATATTCAGCGTGCCGCCCGGTTCGCTGGCGCCATACAGCGCCGCCACCGGCCCCTTGAGGAACTCGATGCGCTCCACCGGTGCCGTATCGCGCGGCGCATTGATGCCGCCGCGGTTGGCGGCAAAGCCGTTCAGCAGCAGGGCCATGCCGTTGTTCGGATCGCCCGCCAGGCCGCGGATGGCGATGTTATCCCACAGGCCGCCAAAGCTGTTCTGGCGCGAAACGCCGCCTGCGTAGTCAAGTGCATCGTCGATGCGCAGTGCGCCCAGGTCATCCAGCACCTGGCGCGGCATGATGCGTACCGCTTGCGGCAATTCGCGCAGCGGCAGTTCGGTCTTGCTGCCTTGCGCGTCGCCGGCGAGGTAGCTGCCGGCGTCGCGGCGGCCCACGACTTCGACGGTTTGTGGTTCTTCGGCACGGGCCGTAAGGATGAGCAGTGCCAGCGCAGCCGGAATGGCACGCAGGCGGATTTTCTTCGTCATTTTTATCTTCTCGTCTTGCTTGAACAATGCGCCGCCGCAGGGAGCGGCGCCGTGGCATGGTCAGGGCAAGGCAATAGCGGGCGGACCGCGCGGCAGGTAGGAGGGCGCTGCCGGGCGGCCCGGTGCAGTGGGCTCCGCATGTGCCAGCGGGCATGGCGGCAATTGCCGCTGCGGCAGCAGCAGGGGCGCCGCCGGCAAGCGCTCGGCCAGCGTGGCGGCATCGTAAGCCAGGCATGAATGCCCGGGAGCGACGTCGCGCACGGATTCCTTCCATGCATGGGCGATGCGGTGGCGCAGCCCGGCGGAAACCGCTGTCAACAGCGAGGCGGCGAGCAGCGCGGCCAGTGCAATCCGGACGGCACGCCGCGACGGCACGCGGGGGCGGCGAAATATGAACATATCGAATAGCGGCACGATGCCGCGGGCGTAACTGGGAATCCTGCGCCAGCAGGGCAGGGACGTCAGGTCACGAAGCGATATGGGGCGGCGCTTGCCGCTGGGGGATCAGGTAGCGCTGGGGAGCGATGAGCGCCGGCGCCGAAGGCTGGCGCGCCAGGAAGTAGGCAATGGCCAGGAAGACCGCCAGCAAGGCCGGCGGCGTCGATGGGACGTCGGCCGGGTAATGGCTGGCCATCTGGCAGGCCACGCAGTCGTCCAGCTGGTCGGCCAGGTCGTGACCGTGCGAGGAAGCCGCGAGCAACTGCAATGCAAACACAATGGCGCACAACGTGAGCAGCCAGCGCCACGGGCGGTTGCCGTGGCGCAGTCCGGAACGTTGGGAATCAGGCTTTGCTTGCATAGCGGATGAGTATAGCAAGTTTTGCCGGCAGGCCGCCACGGCAATGAAGGAGCGTAAATCTTGCGGAAAAGTATACGCATTCCCGCAGATTCAATTATCATTTCGTTTTGGCAACTTTTTTGCCATGCACGAATAGGATAGTTATGAGTGTTCGCAAGTCGCTCCTGAAGTTGCGCCTGTTTTGCGGCCTGGTCTTGCCGGCATTGCTGGCCGGCTGCGCCACGACGGTGGCAGATCCCCTGGCAGCGCCGTTGACGGCCGGGCAAAGCGCGGTAGTCGTCACCGTGACCAACAACACCACCATCGCTCAGCGGCTCGATGAACTGACCGTGCGCCGCCTGGGCAGTGGTCAGGAATTCCTGCTGAAGCAAACCGGCAACCTGTCGTCGCGCGACACCACCTTGTTCGTGGGGGTATTGCCGGCGGGGGAATACCAGCTCGCCACGGTGCGGGACGACGTCTGGAGCAGAACCGTGAAGTTGCAGGAAGGGCCCGGCCTGACCGGCAATTTCCGCGTGGTCGGTGGCGCGCCGACCGACCTGGGCCGGCTGATTGTTACGCCAATCAATTACAAGGCCGTGGTCGGGCGCAGCAGCCGCGTTATCAGCAACTACCCTTTGATCAGGAACTTTGCGCCTGAGTACGCGCGGCTGTTCGAAAAGGAGGCTGCCGGCGGCTGGATGGCTCCCATCCAGGACGAGGACAATATCGAGGATTACGCGCGGAGCCGGCCCGGCGATGTGGGCTGCATCACTGAAGCAGATGGCGGGATCGTTCTGGCCGGCGCACGTTTGGGTACCCTGATGCAGCGCCAGCCAAGCGGCAAATGGCAGGGCTTGCGCGGTACCAGCATCGCCGCACTCAACTGCGCATTGCCGGTCAACCTGCCCAATGCCGACCTGCTGGTCGCCGGCGAGTTTGGCACGCTGCTGCGCCGTGCGAAAGGCGACCCCACACTGCGCCAGGTCCAGACTGGGGACCTGCCAGCAGGTAACCTGCTTCGCATTGTCGGCAACAGCCAGGGCGGCTGGTATGTCGCCAACCTGCGCGGCGATACCGTGACCCTGTACCACTCGCCCGAGCTGGAAGGCGGGAAATGGACCGAGGTGCGTCGGGACAAGGTCGAGCGCCTGATGGGGAATTTCCATCACCGCTACTGGATCTGGCCCACGGCCAATGGCCTGGCGTACACCACCGGGCGGGGCGCGATTCAAATGCTCGACATCGCCACCAAGCGCTGGGACAGCGTGGCCTTGCCTGCGAACGAAAGCTTTACCGAACTGGCGCTCAGTCCCAACGGGATGATTGCCATGCGCGCCGGGGCCGAAAAGCACTACGTTTCCCATGATGCCGGCAAGCACTGGGAAATGGTAAAGGCCAGCCTGCAGGGGAGCTACGTGGACACTGGTTCGATCCAGCAAAGGGCCGATGGCTCAATGGTCATTGTGGGGCAAAACCTGGCGCACCAGAGCGTACTGTTCCGCAGTTGGGACAAGGGGCAAAGCTGGCGTGCCGAAGCCGGGTTCCGTAATCGCTTCCGTGTGGCGGTACTCAAGTCGGCGCCCATGCTGCGCTACTCGGACGATAACCAGGACTATTTCATGACCCTGAGCACACCCATGAGCAATGGTTACTGGACCGACGAATTTTCCACTTACGACAGCGAGTATGCGAAGTTGGAAGAACAGCGCAAACGCAAGTAAACCCGGTCCCCAGCGAGGAGTGTTATGAATTTCCGCAAGTTCGTTATCAAGGCAGGCCTGTGCCTGATTGCTCAGCCGCTTGCCATGGCCGCCGCCGCGCAAGCGGACCGGAATGCAATAGCCATCAGCATTACCAGCAACACCAGCCAGATTGATACGTTTGACCGCCTGCGCCTGCAACGCGTTGGCTCAAGCCAGAATATCGAGCTGAAAAAGAACGAGAAACTGATCTCGCGCGGCACCAGCCTGTTCACGGGCACCCTGCCGGCTGGCGAGTACAAGCTCTCGATGCTGGCGGACACCAAGACCCATCTTAATCTGCAATTGACGGAGAAAAACGGATTCATCGGCAAGTTTCGCGTCAATGGCGGAGGCCCGGTAGACCTGGGGCGCTTGATCGTCACGCCGATCAATCTCCAGGTACTGACTGGCCGCAGTGGCCGCGTGACGAACAATTTACCCCTGATCAAGGCTTATGCGCCCGAACAGGTCGCGCTGTTTGAAAAGCAGGCGGCGGGCGGCTGGGCGGATCCGCGCCATCCCGATGACAAGGTCGAGGAATATGCCATCAGCAAACCCGGTGACCTGGAATGCATCTCGGAGAAGGATGGCCTTGTCCTGGCAGGTGGGCGCATGGGTATCTTGATGCAGCGCCAGCCCAACGGCCTGTGGCGCGGATTGGGCGGCGCGGGCATCGCTGCGCTCAATTGCGCCTCGGCTGTCAAGTTGCCCAATGCGGAGCTGCTGGTGACTGGCGAGCTTGGCACGCTGCTGCGGCTTGCCAGGGGGGAGAACAGGCTGCAACCGGTATCGACCGGCGACCTGCCTTTCGGTAACCTGGTGCGCGTCGCAGGAAACGCCACCAACGGCTGGTATATCGCCAACCAGCGTGGCGATAGCGTGACCTTGTACTATTCGCCGACCATCGAGAACGGGAAGTGGACTGAAGTCCGCAAGGAGCCGGCCGAACGCCTGCCGGGGCGCCAGGGTTACCGCTTCTGGATCTGGCCGACCAGCAATGGCCTGGCCTACACGACCGGGCGCGACGCGATCCAGTCGCTGGACTTTACCACTCGCCAGTGGAGCACCCTGGCCTTGCCGCCGAAGCAGAAATTCTCCAGCCTGGCGATCAGCCCCACGGGCATGATCGCGATCGGGAGCGGCGGCAAGCAGCACGTCTCTTATGACGCGGGCAAGAACTGGGAACCGCTCAAGGTCGCCTTGCCTAAAGGCTTCTCGGAAGGCGGGCCGGTGCAGCAAATGGCCGATGGTTCGCTCGCCATGATGGGCGTGAATAACCAAGGCAAGAGCGCACTGTACCGCAGCACCGACAAAGGCCAGAGCTGGCAGCCGATGCAGCAGTTTGAAGTGCCTTACCAGGTGAAGGTCCTCAAGTCGGTTCCTTTCCTGAAGATGTCGGAGAGTGGTTTCGGCTTCCTTACCTTAGGCACTTCGACTGACGGCGCGAAGTGGATTTCGGAATACTCCAGCTACGATCGGGCATACGATGAGCGGGACAAGGAGCGCAAGGAGAAACCTGTCAGTCCCTGAACGCCGGCGCGCGCTTGGCCATGCTGGACATCATGGCCTCCTGCAGGTCGGCCGACATCAGCATGGCGGCGTTCCAGGTCGCGTTGTAATTGAGGCCGTCGGCGATGGAGTGGTCGCGCGCGTAAGTGATCATTTCCTTCACGCCGCGCACGGCCAGCGGGGCCTTGGCGGCGATATCGGCGGCAATGGCGCGCACGCCTTCGCGCAGCGCTTCCGGCGATGCGAAGACGCGGTTGACCAGGCGGATTTCCTTCGCTTCCGCCGCGTCCACCTTGCGTGCCGTGTAAGCCAGTTCGCGCGCCATGCCTTCTCCGATCAGGCGCGGCAAGCGCTGCAAGGTGCCCACGTCGGCCGTCATGCCGATATCGATTTCCTTGATCGAGAACCAGGCGTCTTCCGAACAGTAGCGCATGTCGGCGCAGGTGATCAGGTCGATGCCGCCGCCGACGCAGGCGCCATGCACTGCCGCCAGGACCGGCTTGCGGCAGCGCTCCAGGCTGGTCAAGGTGTCCTGCAAATCGAGAATGATACGGCGCAGCGATTCGCGCATGCGGCCATCACAGTCGTTCCGGATCTGCTGGCCCAGGCCCATCATCATCTGCAGGTCGATCCCCGCCGTGAAAGCCTTGCCTTCACCTTCCAGCACGGCGACGCGGATTTCGGGCGTGTCGTCCACGTAGCGGAAGGCGCTGCGGATGTCGTGCCACATGGCCAGGTTCATCGCGTTCATCTTCTCCGGCCGGTTCAGGCGCACGGTGGCGATGTGGGCTTCTACACTGATGGTGACGGTTTCCAGCACGGGAATGCTCATGGATCTCTCCTCGATGGTCAGGACCGCAATTATGGCAGTGGCATCGCGCCGGATTTAGAGTAAAGACGTTAAAAAGCCCGCACTTGGCGGGCTTTCCGGGAGCATGGCGCTTATTGCTCGGCGCCGTGGCACTTCTTGTACTTCTTGCCGCTGCCGCATGGGCAGTCGTCGTTGCGTCCGACTTTCGGCTCTTCGTGCTTGACGGTGGTCACGCCGGTTTTGCGGCGCGGTACCCACCATTTATGGATGGCTGGCAGGTTGGCTTCAATATCCAGTGCCAGCTGATGGGCTTTTACCGGGTCTTCCACTTCCGGCAGCTCTTCCGGCTTGATCTCGTCGGCGCCCAGCAGGTAGATCGGGCGCATCAGCGGCGCTGCTTCGGAATCCCAGATCTCGTCCCAGGAACCTTCGCGCAGCTCCATCCCTTCCCAGAAGCCCCAGCACCAGGCTTCGGCGTTCAGCAGGACCTTGCCTTCGTGTTCGTGCTCGACGAACAGCGGCTCAAACTCCTTCGGCGCCACTTCAAAGGTCACCAGCACTTCGTTCATGAAGCGGGTGATCAGGTTGTAAATGCGCTCTTCCTGCTTCGGGTTCTTGAACTTCGGCCCATCCTTGCGATCTTCGCCCCAGATGCTCGGCAGCCATTCCGCCGGGGTGATCGGCTCCGGGCCGATGGCGATGGCGGTCAGGTAGCCATGCAGGTGGTCCATCGTCATGGAGTCTTCCGGGCTCTGGTCGCCCAGCAGGAAGTTGTCGAGTTCGTCGAATTCTTTGTCGGTCAAAGGCTGGTCGAGTTGCATGGCTTGGTGCTCAATATATTGGGTCGAAGGGCGACAGTATACGCCCTGGCCCTTACAATAGCGAGAATGA